>Ga0209256_1001245_pt1 | contig 28194 bp, 28 predicted proteins | sample AraplaCol_mCL_r2_2_FD_184270 | JGI IMG/M metagenome (GOLD analysis project Ga0209256, IMG submission 184270) | Arabidopsis root microbial communities from North Carolina, USA - plate scrape MF_Col_mCL_r2 (SPAdes) (version 3) | ecosystem: Host-associated > Plants > Roots > Endosphere | place...
TACCGCTTATCTACGAAAGGCTTGAGATCGACCATGAAACCAGTCCACTTCCTTCTGGTCGACGATCTCGAGGAGAATCTGCTCTCTCTGGAGGCCTTGCTGCGTCGGAACGGTCTGGTCTTGCTGAAGGCGCGCTCCGGGGACGAAGCGCTTGAGCTCCTCCTTAGCCATGACGTTGCGCTTGCGCTGGTCGATGTCCAGATGCCGGGGCTCGACGGCTTTGAACTGGCCGAGCTGATGCGCGGGAACGAGCGCTCCCGGCGCGTTCCCATCATTTTCGTCACCGCCGGCAGCGCCGACGGCCAGCGACGCTTTCGCGGCTATGAGACGGGTGCGGTCGACTTCATCCAGAAGCCGATCGAGCCGGATATCCTGCGCAGCAAGGCCGAGGTGTTCTTCGAACTGTACCGGCAGCGGCAGCAGATCGCTGCGCAACGAGACGAACTGGAAGCGCAGGCGGAGGCGCTGAAGGAGGCCGGAAGGCGCAAGGACGAGTTCTTGCTGGTGCTCAATCACGACCTCTCGCTCCACAAGGACGCTCGCGCGCAGCAGGACGTGCTCCTGCGAGAGATCAATCATCGTATTAAGAATCTCTTCAGCCTCACCTCTGGCCTGATTTCATTGAGTGCCAAGTCGGCCAAGAGCGTCGCAGAATTGTCGGCGGATTTGAAAGCGCGCCTTGCCGCATTGGCAGCCGCGCATGATCTGACGCTCCCGGACCTTCGGAGCGACGGCGGTCTCGGAGGATCCACCACGTCCGTCCTGGCCCTGACGCGGGCGATCCTGGCGCCGCATGAGCAGGAGCAGGGCTCTCGCATCTCAGTCAGCGGCTCGGACGCGCCGCTGGGCAGCAAGGCGATAACGTCGGTAGCGCTGCTGCTTCACGAACTGGCCACGAACGCCGCAAAATACGGCGCGCTTTGTACGATCGATGGGCGATTGACCATCACAATGTCGGTCGCCGATGACAATCTCCAAATCTCGTGGGACGAAAAGGTCCCGGGCGCGCTCCCTCTGCAGGGGGCTCGCGAAGGCTTCGGAACGGCCTTGGAGAAAGCGGTTCTGCGAGGACTCAGCGGCACGATGACGAGGAACTGGAACAGCGACGGCATTTCTCTATTTGTCGAAATGCCGCTGGGGGCTCTGGTGAAGTAGCCTTCGTCCCCATCTCTCTCGCTAACGGGCCCCCCTAGTCGCAGGCCTGCGGCCTCGGCAAAATTGGCCAGTGGCTAAAACCCGGTTAATCCCGTGCGTCACACTCCGCTAGTCCGCCGTAGCCTAAGCGCGGGTCGGCGACGCATCATCCGTCGTGCGAGAATATCCCGTTGTCGAATTCGGCGAGAAAAGCTGCAGCCTCGGCGGCAGGGACACCCTTCGATACAGCTGGCTAGCCGGAGCGCGGGGCCAACGGCGTCACGGATTGCGGAACCTGCTGCCGTTCGAAACGGGTCGATTTCGGCTGCGGATACTCCCGGCGTAGGTCAGCTTTCGGGCGAGCATCCAACTTCCGCTTCTGGCGCGAGCCAGCCCTGACGGTATGGGATGTCACGCATCTCCAGTTTGGACGACAGCAAGTCGGTTGCGTGCCGAGGACGACGATGCCATATAGCAATCAGGGTGTTCCGCCGTGAACTTCGCGCGGGCAGGATAAGCGTAGGTCGGGCCGCCAGCGCGGGAATCCTGCGCCTATGCCTCGCTCCTCTTCGACCTTTCGCGAATTTCTTCATAACGAAGCTGCCGGTGGCCTCGTCCTCATGGCTGCGGCCATGCTCGCGCTGTTTGTCGCAAACTCTCCACTTGCGCCAACGTACTTCGCCGCGCTGAAGGCCTATGTGGGTCCTCTAAGTGTGCTGCATTGGATCAATGACGCCTTGATGGCGGTGTTCTTCCTGCTTGTCGGATTGGAGATCAAGCGCGAGGTCATCGACGGGCAGCTTTCAACCTGGAGCCGTCGGACACTGCCGGGTGTTGCTGCATTGGGCGGCATGATTGTGCCTGGCCTGATCTTCATCGCGTTCAACCGCGCCGATCCAACAGCGCTGCGAGGCTGGGCTATCCCAGCGGCTACGGACATAGCTTTCGCGCTAGGCGTCCTGTCTCTGCTTGGATCGCGAGTCCCGACAACGCTCAAGGTCTTCCTCGCCGCGCTCGCGATTATAGATGACCTTGGCGCAGTTCTAATCATTGCCGTCTTCTACACGTCGGAGCTGAACGTCCAAGCGCTGCTAGGAGCGGTTCTGATGGTGATGGTCCTGGAAGGGATCAGGCGGCTCGGCCATAAGAAGCTGCCGATTTATCTCGTGTTTGGCGCGGTGCTGTGGGTGCTGGTGTTCCTATCAGGCATTCACGCCACTATCGCCGGCGTACTGCTCGCGCTGATGATTCCGATTGTGCCGACGCCGGGCAGGCCGGAAGCGGACCGTTCGATATCACCTCTGCACCGCCTTGAGCACGCGCTTCACACGCCCGTTGCATTCGTCATCGTCCCCATTTTCGGGTTTGCCAACGCGGGAGTATCCTTCTCCGGGACTTCGCCTGCCGTGATGAGCGACACGCTCGCGGTCGGCGTGGCTGCCGGCCTTTTCTTCGGGAAGCTCATAGGCATCTTTGGCGCCGTGACAATACTGGTGCGTGCCGGCTGGACCGATCTACCAGCGCACGCCACTTGGTCGCAGATGCTCGGCGTCTCTCTGCTCTGCGGCATCGGCTTCACAATGAGCCTTTTCATCGGTCTGCTCGCCTTCGACGACCCCTCCATGCAGGACCGCGTGAAATACGGGATCCTAGCCGGCTCTCTCCTCGCGGGTGTGGCCGGATACGCGGTCCTGCGAATCCAACAGCCTGCATTCATCCCTCGACCGGAGAAAACGCGATGACGCTCCTCGGAGTTTGCCTGCTGATCGCCGCCTTGGCTGATCTCTTCCGCGCCAGGCCCCGATGGCACGTCTCATCGTGTCGTCAGCAGCCCACTGCTGTCGTCTCTATTTCCCACGCTCATCCTTGGGCTCATCGCCTTCGGGACAAGGATACTCCTGATGCCAGCACTGAATTGAGCAAGACAACACGCTGCTTATCATGCTGATGGCAGCCTACGGCATGATGGCAGCTGGCTTCGGTCTATGCATCGTCGAGCTTCTCAGGGGTGTTGATCGCCCCACGTTCGGCGCGACTGCAGCTTGGTTCGCGGCAGGCGTGGTATTGATCGTCGTCGGCGGCGCTATCAGAAATCACTCCTAGTCGGCTGTGGCAATTTGAGGCGCGCTCGCGGCGCCGTAAATTTAGGGCGATGCAGCCTCCCAATCTCAACAGATGGCAGCTGCGTCCGTCGAGTTCGCAACAGACCGGAAGCAACCACTAGCCGGCGACGACATCCAATGTCCGTTTCCAGGCAAGGCTCTAGCGTCAGCTTCTGGCGCTGGGTGAAAGGCGGCGCTCAGTCGCATGAAATTTTAATAGAATGATCCCGGATGCGGTATCCCAGGGGGAGATCTGCCATGGATCTGCAAGCGCAGAGCCAGCTGCCTCATCAAGCGTGGAACCTCGGGCGCATCAGTGGACCGAAGCCACCTCCGAAGCCGAGGCGGTTCAGAGGGCTGATGAAGTAGAAAGCTTTAACAACGACCAAATCGCCACGATGAGCAGCAAATAAATGTGAAGCGATTAAGGGCCCGGTACGCCTGCGCTGCGCCCATTAAGACCGCGAGGCAGAATACAAGAAGTACAGGTCGCATCCCATTCGGGTTGACGCTCGCACAGGTGGCGGACTGCGCTCCGGGATTTTGTCAGCAAGTCGCCCTGCAGCCTTTACGAATGCCGGACCTAGCGGGGACACCGATGCAGGACGCAAACGGCCGGTAGCAATGTCGGACTTTCGAAAATCGCGGAAAGACCTGCTTTACGGATCGGGGGAGTCATTGAAGCGTCGCCTGCCGAGCGACCTCTCAGCCTATCGCCGACGCCTGACGCTCCTGTCTCCGGAATTTCAGCGTTGAGAGGCCTTCACGATGATTATCTGCCTTTGCCTTCGCCTTTGCCTTCGCCTTTGCCCGCGCGCTTTCCTCGTAGGCTTCACGGCGGGCGACTACTTCGGCGAGTGCAGATGGAAACGGCTCGCGCTCGATGCTCTGGAGGTCACTGAGACAGCGATCGACAAGTTGCGGGGTAGCAGGCGCGCCCGACAGTCTTCCTGAGCTATGCAGCAACCCTCTGCACCCGTTCCTCATTCGTCACCGCGGCGGCCAAGTTGATCTCGACGCTCGAATGTGCGTGGTTTCTGGCGAGGTTGTTTCCCCCGACCCACAGCACGCGCAAGAGGATCTAATGCCCCGAGGGCGTATTATTTCAGCCAACGGTGCCGTGGCCCTCGCACTGATTTCATGCGCTGCCGTGGCTCAGGTACCGGCACCAGCTGACTTAGCAGCTTGCGCAGACGAGCGCGTGAAGACGGCGATGCTGCCACCCTTGGAGTTGGCGGCAGCCGAGGCGGCATGCAGCCGTGTGCTTTCCAGCAATGCCTCTGCGGCAGACCAGCAGAAGGCTTTATTCAACCGCGGTCTGATGCGCTTTCTACGGGCGGTTCAGAAGGGCGCGGCCGCCTCAGCGAAGGCCGACGGCTCGGTCGTCTACGCGCCTCCGACCCTGGCGCAGGTCCGGTCGGCTCTCGTCGATATCGAGACCGCGATCGGGCTCGACGGCCCGATGAAGGGCGATGCGCTCACGCTGCGCGCCACGATCAACCAGACCATAGGACGCAACGCCGAGGCTCGCGCGGATATCGCGGAGGCCTTGCAGGCGGCGCCCAAGGATTCGGCGCCTTTCGTACAGCGCGCATTGGAGCATGAGCGCGATGGCGATGTGAACGCCGCGATGGCCGATCTCGACCAGGCGCTCGCGCTCGATCCGAAAGCTGGGACAGCGTTGACGGCGCGCGGCGATTTGCTGCGACGTCTCGGATATTTGCAACCGGCCCGCATCGATCTGGAGGGTGCGGCAACGCTCGGACCGCCATTCCGGCGATTGGCGCTGATGCGCAAGTCGGAATTGGAGCTGCGAGCCGGCGATCTCCGTGCTGCTTATGAGGATATCGTCGCGGCCTCACGCGAGACCGGTGACATGCCCAACGCCGATGCGGCGTTGGCAAGCGCCGATCTCTTCGCGCAGGCGGGTGCGCTGGCGCTCGACAAGCTCAAGGACACTGAGACTGCGGAGAAGCTCTATCTCGAGGCCGAAAAACTGGCGCCGAAGAACTGGACGGCGGCGCTCGGGCTCGCCCGCGTGGCCGAGGCTCGAGGAGATCGGGCGAAAGCAGAGGCTATCTACAAGCGCATTCTGGCGGGAACACGATCCACGCCGAAGTTGCTAGAACGCATTCTCGCCTCCTGGCGCCTGAAGCAGCTCTCGCAGCCAGCCTTTCCTGGGGCAGGGCCGTTCCGCAGCGGGCTCGATTCCGGCGTCGCTCCTCCCAAGCCTTCGCCGGACGGGCTCAAGCGCATCGCCTTTTTGATCGGCTCTAGTGACTATGCCGAGCTTTCCAGCCTGCCCAATGCGCGGCGCGACGCTGCCGTGATGGCCAATGCGCTGGCCGATATGGGTTTCGATGCGATCGAGATTGCGGAGAATGTCGCGAAGGCAGATCTGCGCCGGATCCCCGCCCTCATCGCTGAGCAGGCCGCTCAGGCCGATGTCGTGTTGGTGTTCTATGCCGGACACGGGGTCGAAACTGGCGGAGTCAACTACCTAGTGCCTACCGATGCTACGCTCGATAGCGGTAAGGCTTTGCAAAGCGATGCGCTCGCGCTTCGCGATCTGATCGTGGCGGCGGCAAGGGCTCGACGGGGCGCCCTCGTTATCGTCGATGCCTGTCGCGACGACCCGTTCGCGGAAGCGCAGGCTGTTGCCGCATCGCGCGGCACGGCTGGGCGGCAACTGGCCACCTTACCGTCACGCATCCACGGCGGACTGGCGGCTGCGCCCCAGCCGGCGCCAAACAATGTCGTGCTCCACTCGACGCAGCCGGGCAAGACCGCCTCGGACGGGGACGGTCTCGACAGCCCTTTCGTGCGGGCCTTGCTTGAGACGCTCTCCTCGCCGGGCAAGACGTTGGACGCGGTCGTGCATGAGACCACAACGCGCGTTTCGGAGAAGACCAGCGGGCAGCAAGTGCCCGCTGCCTACGGCGCGGCGCCGGCAGTGGCGCTGCTGCCGAAGAAGACTGCGCGCTAGATCATTTCGCTTCGGCAACCGTCAGCGTCATCTGACTGCGCCCGATGCGACCTTCCTTGTCGGCTGCCTCAATGACGATCACGTGCTTGCCGGGAGGCACGATGACCGCCGGCGCCTCGATGCCCGCGGCCGTGACGAACGGCTTCAAGCGTGCCGTCAGATCGATCTGCGGCTGGCGCCGATATGTGACGCGCACGCTCTCAGGATCTATTGCGACGTCATTCCGCGGCTTGAACCTCACAGCCAGCCGGAAGGTGCCGCTGACCCCGATCGGCGGCGGCGCAACCGCATCGATGCCGGGACCGCGCGTCAGGTTGCGCTCCTGTGCCGCTCCCGGATCCACAGAGGGCAAGCGAGCCTCTTCGGCGGTGATCAGGTGGATGGGTTCAACGGCATGCGCCGTCGAGCCGATCACGATTAAGGCCAAGGCTGAAGCCGCCAATCGAATTCCGTAAATGCGGCTCATTGGCGTCCTTAAGGATGCGTGCACTCCGTCTGATGATTTCGAAAGCATGTCCCTGCGTCAACGCCATAACTGCGCTGATTGTTGAGCCTCGCGGCCTGAGGGCAAATCATTGTGTAGTATCTCTAACGCTCGACCCAGATTCGCTCTCCGGCGAGCCGTCGGATCAGCCGCGTGAGCTAAGCCGTCTTTAGCCAATCGAACTCCCTCGCGGCCGAAAGGATGGCCCGTCGGGTTTGGCGACGGCCCGAAGTTCGACAATCACGCTCTAAACCGATCGTGAGCCGTCAGGCGCAAGGTCAACGGCTCGGCATCTTCCCAGCAGTAGATCTCGGTGCGGAGATAGCGGAGCTCGTCCTCGTAGAGTTCCTCGTTGATTTCGATCCACCAAGCTCTCGGTCTTCCATCGCTCCCATCCGACCATCGATAGCCTCGGCCCTTCAGGTGATCCTTCATATCGAAGGGAGCATTCTCCGCAAAAACACGGCACCGGCTGCGGGCGCTCGACCGCAGCAACTCGGAGAACGGGCGTGCTCCACTCGGCCCCGCCGGCCTCGCCAGCACTTCCAAGAGAGCATGGCAGTCATCGGCAGCGCGATGCCCCTCATGGAACAGCCCAGATTGCCCGACGAGATACCCCAGTTTGTTGCCTTCAAAGCCCAAGTCGGCCCAGCGAATTTCCGTGACGGAGCAGGCCCAGGCTTTTGATACGAAGGCTGGCGAGAGCTTCTCGCAAAACGGGCGATCGAACGCCGCATTGTGAGCGATGACGAGATCCGCAGGCTCGATGAGTGCATTGAGGATGTCGAGATCGATGTTCTGACCAGCGACCATCTCATCGGTAATGCCTGTCAGGCGGGTGATCTCGGCGGGGATCGGCCCGGAAGGCTGACGCAGACCGCTGTATACGCCGACGACATCCCCGATCACCCCGTCATCGTCATAGGTAAAGCCAACTGCGCCAATTTCGATGATCTCGTCCTGAGCGTGGCGCAGACCCGTTGTCTCCGTGTCCACCAGCACCGCGAGGTTCGGGAATGCGCTCTGCGCTCGCGGGACGATTGGGCGAGGCACGAGCTTTCGCAGCACCCTGAAGCGACCAGTCTGTTCCAGCCTTTGAGCTACCTCCTCATCGCTGTCACCGGCAGCGGCCGGAGCGGCATCCAACTTGCGCTTTCTCGGCGCTGGTCGTGGCGTCAGCCGATATCCTGGGGCGTCGTCAAACAAATCGATTTGGGTGGATGCCATCTTCATGTCGCGATCTTACCGTGCTCATTGGAGATCGTAACGCCTTTCACTCCTGTTGAGGACCTTGCCGAGCAGGATCGCTCGCCGAACACCAGGCTGGGAGCTGATGCCGCCGAACAGATGGCCAGCATAGGCAGTCGCGATCGAGGCCGTGCCGGTCGGTAAGCCGTTTCGCGAGAGCATCGCCAGGCCGTGGGGTCCCCCTGCGACCGGCCGGCGTCCAGACCAAGCTGCAATGCGAGGGCCGATCAGCCTAGACGCCGCAACAGGCTTCGGCACGACCGCCGCGAACATGCCTGCGGCAAGCGCGCATAGGAGTTCTCAAAGGCGATCGCTGTCGTCGGTCGTAGATGGCCCGAACAACGGTAGCGCGACGTGCTCCACGGTGGAAATGCGCTGTTTCGAAATAAGCAGCGCGACGGCGCGATGCGCAGCATCCCTCGCGAATTGATCCCACATCGTCTGCTTTCCAGCAACCTGCCAGCGTCAGCTCATCGCGCCCTCTCTAGCAGTTTGTCGGGCCTCAATTGATGGACAATATCGATACCGCAGCGGTCCAAAATCATCTCGTTTGACGGCAAACTCGCCTGGCAGTCAGACTACCGTCAGATCAAAAAAGGAATCGCCTTTCCCCATGCGCTTGCTCGTAGTTTCTGACATTCACTTGGAGTTCGGGTCCTTCGAGTTCCCGGCGGACATGCCGGAATTCGATGCCGCGGTCTTCGCCGGCGATGTCCATCAGCCCGTCACCGTGGCGGTGGAGTGGCTCGCCCGTGAACGTGACTCCGGCGCGCTGCGCGGCAAGCATATTGTCTATGTTCCCGGCAACCACGAATTCTACAAGCATGAGATGAAGTCCGAGCTCGCCAAGGGCCAGGCTGCCGCTGACGAAGCCGGGATCCACATGCTGAACAGGCGTGCGGTGGTCATCGACGGAGTCCGCTTTGTCGGCGCGATCCTCTGGACTGACTACCGGCTGCTGGGTACCCCTAAGCCATCAATGGTCACCGCCGGCGACGAGATGAACGACCACCGCCTGATCCGGTACCAAGAGGACAATGGCCACTACGCCCGGTTCATGCCGTGGCACGCGGCCGCCGAGCATCGCAAAGACCGTGACTACCTGGCGCAGGAGCTCGAGCGGTATCATGCCGGACCCACGGTGGTCGTAACGCATCACGCGCCGCACCCAGGCTCGGTCCAGCCTCGGCATCAGGGCAGTTCGCTGTCGCCGGCGTTCGTGTCGAACCTCGGTTGGTTGATCGTAGGCGCCAATCCGGAGTTGTGGATCCATGGGCATGATCATGGTTCACATGACTACCTGGTTGGCCGGACCCGCGTGTTCGCAAACCAGGCCGGCTATCCACGCGACGGGATTCGCGAGAACAAGGGCTTTCGGCCGGACTGCGTGATCGAAATCGCCAAAGCTGACGAGGCCCAGAGCCCTTGAAGGACTGAGCCGACATTGCCCATTGCGCGAGGAACTCGATCGAAGCGTTGTCAGTCGAGCGCGCTATCGAACTCGACAAGGGCTCGGGAGCGCAGTCTCGAAGAGCGGCAACGACGCTTACACGCTTACGCAGTTTCCAATCTTATCGCAGACTATACAGGGGCCGTTGCAGAGTCTTATCGGCTGTTACGTGTAACTGTGGTTGAGACAATGAAATCGGACCGGATTGGAAATCTGACCCCCAAGCAGACTGAGCTTCTCGAATTCGTCAGGGGCTATATCCAACACCAGGGTCGTCCGCCGTCCTATGAGGAGATGATGCGGTGGCGTGGCCTCAGGACCAAGAGCGCGGTCCATAAGATGATCGAGAAAATCGAAGAGGCGGGCTTTCTGCGGCGCGGGCCGCACCGAGCCTTTCGCTCGATCGAACTGGTCTAAGTTCCCTAGGAAGGCTTGGGCAAGCAATCAGGAGCGGATCGAGATCTGGGGCCGCCGAGAGATCTTGCGGACAATCCACCCTGCGTTGATGCGCTTTTGCCGTCGACGGAGGCTATTGCGCGAGGCATGATTTCCCTGGACGGGAGCTCCGGAGCCCACCGAGGCCATCCAGATCGTCGCGTCGAAATGCGCTCCCATGGAGGTGTAGATGGCTGAAGCGGCTGACCTCGAGAGGGCTCGCGAATTGGTCACGCGCTCAAGCGAGGTGCTGAGCGGCACGCCGGTGATCAAGGGCACTCGCGTCCCGGTTTACAACGTCGCTGCGTCGGTCGCGGCAGGATTTTCAACGGAGCAAATACTCGAAGACTATCCGATCCTCGACGCTGAGCAGGTGCGGCTTGCGGCGATCTACGCAGAGGCAAATCCGCCACCTGCGGCGGGGTGGGTTGCTCTGCAGCCCCCCGAGGGAATGGTGCTGGTTTCGAGACGCACCGTGCCACGGCCCTAAAAGGCGAGATGAAGGTCTGTATCGACCAGTGAAGCTCCCCGGCGAGACATCTGGGGCGACATAACAGAAGGCCGCCGGCGCTCTAGCTGGAGCAGCAGCCTGCTGACCGCTGGTCGACGAACATTTCCATTCTGACCACCTCGGCCGTCGTCGGCGGGGCAGGCGGAAGTTTGCTGTGGCAGCTCAGCTAACGGGCCGGCCCATCTCTGCCTTAGTGCCAAATCTGCCGGCCATCATTCCTAATACCGAGAGATCAAGGTCCAGCGCCTCCCAATGTAAGCCATACCCAGTTCCGAGAATCTCGACGGCAGCGATCTGCTCGTCGGAGGCGCTGCTCAGTCCCGGTACCAGGCTGGGTGGAAAGGCAAAGGTGCAGCCGTTGGCAAGATCCACCACAACGCGACCAGCAAGCCGATCGTATCGCGCGGCTACCGCTCGGGGGTCATCCATCTGAGCGATCCGGCCGCGCTGCAGGGCCGCATCGATCTCGGCATCTGAGATATCAACCATGGATCTCGCTCCACTTCCGCAGATCGGTGGCCTTTAGCACAGACCAAGCTTCATTGCCTCGTGACCTCGCCATCGTTCACCAAGGTGATTGCGCGATCGACCAGGGCCAGGCACTCAATGATCGCTTGGTCAGGAAGATCGGAGAATCGTGCTCTCGGATCAACAGAGGCCCGGATAGCGCTGGGACTTTTCGGCCTAAGTGGCAGAGGGCATCGCGCAGGTCCTCGAGGCGGTCGTCGAGCTTGAGTGCCAAAATGCTGGCAAGGTCGGGGATCGTCCTTCCTGCGACCGCTAGGTCGAATGCCTTACCCTCGGAGAAATATGGCGCATGGAAACGGATCGAGTAGCATATGACTCTGAAGGGGTCTCGACCGCGATTTTTCGGCCTCGATAGAGCGTCGAGGCGTGGTTCGGCGCTGTCAGCCGCGTCATCGACCGGAACGTCACGGAGCCGTGGGACCCAGTCACTTGCTGGGTGTTTCGAACCCATCGCTGCTCGCTGCCGATAACGGAAACGGCCGGATTGCGGGCAGGGGAGAATTGATAGGGCGGGATGTCCGGCACGGCGATCTTGAGATCCAGTATGGCTCGATGATTAAGCCACAGGTCTAAGCCAGCGCCGCCGGTAAGCGCCCAATGCGGCAGGGGATCGGTCGCGTTCTCGAATTGAGCGTCGAGCGCCGGCAGCGCGAGATCGAGGAGAGGCAGCGCATCAGGAGACGAGAGCATAGGTCGCACGGTCGATGATCCAGTCGAGCTTCTCGTCACCAGCGCGATGAGTTCGGCAGCGCGCTGAAGGTCCTGCCAACTGACGTCGCCGCCAAGCGGGATACGCGCAAGCAACGTCTCCTCTGTCTCCTGGATAAAAGCCGTGAGCGCGCCAGCCAGACGGTCGTTGCGAGAGAGCGTCTCAGTCGGTGACCTTAAGGCCAGGACCATCTGATCTACTGTGATCCCGTCGGCCAGGCCGATGCTGACATTGACGTGTAAGACGCCGCTTTCGATCGCGGCGCGCGCACGAGCAGCCTGCCTGTCCTTGTTCACGCGATCACCGCCGTCAAAAGAGATCCCCTGCTGAGGCGGTGCGACCGCTGGAAACAGAGCAGGCCCGTCTTGCTTCACGCCACGCGCGACGATCTGCAGCGATGCGTCGGGGAGCGGCCTTTGGAGCGTTTGTGCCTCTGACCATGGCGCGGACATCCAGGTCGCGCGCCTTCGCATGTCATCAGACGTAGGGCGAACGATAAATCGGATCGCAGAGCTTCGGTTCGAATGGCTATTGGCAGATTGTCGCACGTCGCTGATTTGAACCTTCTTGGTCCATCGGGCGACAAATGCAGCGCCCCACATGGGGCGAGCCGCCGCAAATCGCTGCGCAATAGACGCATAGCGAAAACCAGCGAGCGGCTATCAGGGAGTATGACCGACCATGGAACTCACTGTTAAAGCAGCCCCTAAATGGCCCAATCTTGGCTTTGATATCAAATTGAGGCTCGATTTAGCGGGAGTGAAATATCCCATTGCCATTGGCGCAACGGGCAGTGTGAAAAACCGTGACACTTGGCAAGAACACTTGATGAATTGGGCCACTGAACATAAAATAGATTTAAAATTCACTCGCGGAAGGAACAGAAGCCTTCGAACAGTAGCAAAACTTGTGTCTTTTGAACGAAATCATATCAATCAGTTTTGGAAAATTGCATTTGGGATCGATAATCTGGATTTATTTGGACCAAATGACGATAGTTTGTACGAAGAACTAACTCATATTAGAATTGTAAATTTCGGATTACTTCAAATACTCGAACAAATTTGCCTCCTACAATATTATAAGGAGGAGGAGAAGATTATTAAAAAATTAAAGAACAGCTATAATAAATATTATAAATTACCACTTCGCCAGCGCGCAAAGCATTAAGCGACAAATTCGCGCCGGAAGCGCTCAATGGCCGCTACAAATCATCTCGTGCAGAATTTGTGATGGTGCGATTAGAGAACCAAGCCTCGCAAGAGCATCAGGGAGAAACTGGGCATCACTCACCATAGAAAGCGGCATGTTGGCTCCGCGGGATAATGACTTCGAGACAACGCCCGAAACAGAAGTCAGGCGGAATCTAATACCGCCTTCCAGTGCCTCAACCGACGAGTGATCTGGCGCCACGGTGATACCCACTCTTAGCGTTCGCGACCTGCGCGCCCACGCCGAAGTGCGATCGCCAGACGTTTCTGCAGCTGCGCGATGCGTTCCGCTTCCTTATTCTGCCGCTCCTCCTCGGTAAGCGGCTTCGGCCTGGCAGGGTTCGAGGCAACCGGGGTTCCCTGCTGGGGCTGCTTGGCGAGCGGCCGCGGTTCGATAGCCGCCGACATGGGAGCCTTGAAGGCGTTCTCTGGCCTTACTGGCTGTGCCGACTGCCTGGATTTGTCGGCAGCTCTTTCAGCGGCGATGACCTTCGCAGCGTCGCGGGCTTTGCCGATCAGATCCGACGATCGCCGATTAGGCCGGCCGGCGGGCGGTGTCGGCGCCGGCCTCACCCCAACTTGAGCATCAGGTGTATTGGCCTGGTCGGCGACAATGATCGCAGGCTCGGCCATTAGCCGGTCGACCATGCCTCGCATAGCCTTATTCAGGGCTTCGTGGCCCTCAGCTCGGATCGCTGCATCGTCGAGTTTCTTCGCCTTGACGACAAAACGCTCTGCCTTTTGGATCTGCACGAGAAGTAGCCGGATTTGATTGTCGATATCGTCGACCGTCTGCCTCATCTCACCGGCGACGGCAATGGCAGCCTCGTCGGCATCGTCGCGGGTCTTCTTGGTTTTGAGGCGTGAGCGCGATTCGAGCTTGGCCGAGACATGTGAGATGGCGTTGCGCTCGTTTACGAGCTCGGCCTTTCGTGCCGAGAGCCGGACTATCTCCTTGGCGGCTTTGTTCGCCAGGCGCGCTTCGGGCGTCTGGCGACCATATTGTGGCGCCAGCGCTTTCGCCAGCCAAGCCTCCCGATAAGCCTCGTAGGATGCATCAGCCGTTGCGATCGCGGCGACTGACTGAAGATTGGTCGCCCATTGCTGGTCAGCAAGCTTCAGGCCCTGTGACGTCTCGAGCCCCTTGCGCTCGCGAGCATAGGAAGCTGGATCGACGCGCTCGCGGGCTTTTGCGAGAACGCCCATCTCGACATAGGTTCTTGGATCTAGGCGCTTCTCTGCGCCCGCGGCAGTCAGATGCTCATTGGCAAGTTTCGCGAACCGCGCGCGCTCGGAGCGGATCCAGCTCCTCTCTTGACCGACAGCCAGAAGCTTCTTCTGCCGGAAGGGACGAGAGGTCCATTTATTGCGATGTTCGTCCCGATTCTCCCTAGTGTAGGAGAAGTCCCAAATCATCTCGCCCGATCCGGCCTTGTCGGGATGCTCGATCTTATTGGCAGGGCGGTCGTAGAGATTGATATGCACGTGATAGTTGCGGCTATCGTTATGCTTATTGGGTGCGTGGATCGCTGCCCAGTAGGGGAGGGCGAAGTCATCATACGGCTTGCAGAATTCCTTAGTCAGCGCGAGCCGCTGCGCCGGCGTCATTTCGTGCGGCAATTCGATGACGAGGCGCGTCTGGACGCGACCGCCACGGCCGATCAGAAACGCGATAGGCGCCTCAGGCACGTCGTCGACACTCTGCTCGGCTGATATCCTGGTGAAGCCGGCCTTCTGGAAAATGTCGATCAACTTGAGACCATCGACCTCCGTGACCGTCTCCGAGATCGCTTGATTTGCTGCGAGGGCGAGAGAAAGCGTCGACGGCGTGTCCGTCCGATTCGCGACCGCTTTGCGGATTCTGGCCCAAATATCCGCGTCTTTCTCAGGATCCAGGATGACCTTGGGCTTCCGAGGCTTGTCCTCAGCATCGTCGACAGCGTCCCAGAAGGCATCGCGCTCCTGTTTGGTTGCACCGATATTGCCGAATGAGGACACCTCCAGACCATCGATCGCGAGCTGCTCGAGCTTGGTCGGATCGTCGATGCAGCCTTGCATAGCGGTCGACTGCACGACTTCGACGGCGTCCTGACGATCGATATAACGCTGATGCTGGCTGCCACCGCTGAGGGCCGCCGAGGCACTCTTGCGCCCCTTCAGCACATCGACAAATTGGCCACCCTTCGAGAAGGTCGTGACCGAGAAGTGGAAAGAGACAGCGCCGTTCTGACCCTGAGGCCTCGTTGTCTGCTTCTGTGCCTTCTGGCTCTGCAGACCGCTAGCAGTTCGGACACCTGGTTTGGAGAAGATGCGTGCAATGTCGGCAGTACCAGTTCCCTCGGCGGAGACGTCCTTCATCCGCTGCTGCGCCTGCTGTTCGAAAGCCTTGACGCGATGCAGAACACGAGCGGCCGCTCGTTCGCCTTCGTCGATCTCGCGCTTTCGATCGGCCTCGAGTTCGCGTTGCGCGCGCCTACTATTCTGTTTTGCGCGCAACTTCGTAGCGCGCTCTTCGGCCGCGATGCGCTTCTTGGCAGCGATGTCGTCGAGATCAAGCATGCGGTTGGAGGAAAGGCTGAAAGCGAAGCTGGATTCTGAGCACCCATGTTAACGCGCGAAGTCGACCACCTCCAAGATATCGCATGCGCGTATCGGCTTTCAGGGTTTCCAGCGTATTGCGACGATATTTATGATCGCTCGTTCCCGCTCGAGCTGTGCGGCAGCGATCAATCCGGATGGATGGGGCGACCAGTCGCCCAATGCGGGACAGCAGACATCGAATTACTGACGCGAAGCCCAGCGTAACCTCAGAGAGTTGAAAGCCAAGCCGTTCGAGCATCTATGGCGATCGCCTACCGCGACTTTGTCCAGGTCAAGGCCGACCACCTGAAGGCGATGGCAGGCTGGCATACCTTGCGCCAGTGCAATCCCAAAGCTGGGACGACAAAAGGGCTCCCGGTTTCCCAGGCCTCTAATTTGGGTCGCGGAAGCAATGCGCAGCTGCGACCTGACACCCCGCCACGACGAGGCCTTGCCGCAGTTGTGCGCCTCTCGTCAGAGGGCGCGCGGGGTGCATTTAGCTCCATATCGGGATGAACTCTCATCCTCAGCGCACAGGCCGATCGGCCTCCTGTGCGACCCGTTTGGGAGGCTCCCCGATTATTCCCAGATGCTCAAACCAACCCTGTCCCGCAGGGTTCGCCCACGCTACCCAATCGAGCCTGAGAGCCCGCTTTTTCGCAAGGGCAGGAGATCTCTCCCGGTCGTCGACGAACGCGGGTCACCGATCAGGCTCGTTTGGCCGGAAAAACGGAGACCGTCTTCGATTTTTCCGAGGGGGGCTGGCGACGGACTTCCAGCGCGCCGCCGCGACGCAAGCTAATTGAGCCGGAACTGCGATTTTTCCCGAGCCGAGAATTTTTCCAGACCAACAAGAAACGCTAGCGACGGCATAGGCTCCCTTGGGTTGGAAAGTGTGGGTCACCTCCGATTTTTCCATCCTCGACGAAAAGCCTCGCAGAGCCCAAAGCCGAAGGCAGTAAAGGATACGCGGAACGCGTAACGTTTACGGTATTGGGCCCCTCTCCACGGACCATATCCAAATTAGACTTCCGGCAATGGCTGGAAAAACGAAAGTCACGGCATCAAGAAAATCGCACTTTGAGCTCAAAATTCAGGCCTCAATCGCCCCCCAAAACGGGTGCCGGTTGAGCACTGGAAAAACGAAAGCTACGGCCCCAGAAAAACGTGATTTTGGAGGCGGAATCGAGACCTGAATTGCCGTCCCAAACCAGCGTCATTCGAGCGCTGGAAAACGAAAGTCACGCCATCGCAAAAGGCGTGCTTTTGGACGCGAAACTGAGGCCGAAACCGCCACCTGAAACGCGCGCCCTTCGAGCTTTGGAAAAACGAAAGTCACGCTATCGCAAAAGCATGCTTTTGGAGGCAAATTCCGCCCTCAATAGCCGCTTGAAACGCGCGGCGTTGGAGCGTTGGAAAACGAAAGTCATTCCCATCAAGCGGACTCGGTCTGACCCGGCAATTGGGCGTCGTGAGCGCCGCTAGCCATTGGCGCCCAGCAAGTCTCTCGGCCGACTTAATAGCGAGCACTGTGCTTCAGCTTCAGCGAACCATGTAACGACGCTAGGTCCCGCACATAGCTCGGGAGCCGCAGACATAGGGTGGCGGCGCCTTATTGGGGAAGGCGAGCTAGCACGTACCCTCGTCGGGGATGCGATGGGAGAAGATGTAGATCGATTTTGCGGGAGCAGCGTGTGCAGCCGGAATTCCATCCGATTGCAAGCGCGCAAGGATCGAGCTGTCATGCAGAGTGAGGCCGGCGCGCTCAAGCGGGTGTTGCGACTTAGCTCACCTGGCGGGCGGCGAAGACCAAGAACAATTGTCGCCGAAACGCGGCTTTGCGTCCGACACTCAGCTAGGCAGGATCTCAACTGACCTTGCGGACTTTATGCAATTGAGTGGATAGTTTATCGAAATCGCAAAAGCAGCAGGCCGACACTTCGGCGCGCGCGGAATGCGCTGAGGTGATACTTGATGAAGAAAAAGCCGCCGTTTGACGCCGCTGAGCGACAGCGCATGCGCAGCCGATTGAGGGCCCGCCTCGAGCGTGATGAGATGGAGCGTCTATTCGGGACCAGAATCTCGAAAGCCGCTATGAAAGCGGAATACGTCAATCTTATACGGCGCTGTCTAACCCTTGAAGCGTTGTTGCCGGAGCTCAAGGAATATCAAACTGCTGTAGAATTCTTGGAGGCCAAGGAAAAGCACGAGCGCGGCGAGGACACTGACTTTCCCATCGAGGCACTGCAGGCTGTTTCGCTAGCCGAAGCAGAGTCGCGAGTCTTTAATCACAGACTGGACCAGCAGGTTCTGACCGGAAATGTGCGGTTTAAATTTGCATCCAAGGAAGACGCTTTCAAAGCTGCCGGGGCAAGGATAGCTGAGTTCGGCGAGGCGCTAAAGCCCAAGCGTCTACCGCCGAGGCAAGGACTGGCTGTGACCGAGTGGATCGCAAGCAGGGCGATTGATCTTATCGAACCGGGGCCGGATGCGCCCCGCTTCTTCGTTTCTCAACTCGGCTTCGGTGGACCAATCTATACCGACGGCTCAGCACAATCTGAAGGGGTCCAAACAAAAGCCGGCCTCGTTTCAGCCTTCGAGCCCAAGGCTCGAAGGAACGAACCTGTTCAGATCCTTATCGGGGTCCCTGGAGCCGGAAAGACACATCATGCCCTGGAATTGATGGCAAAGGATCCGGGTCGGATCTACGCATTCGGGCCGACAGCAGGGTCGCGGGAACAACTGGCACGGTTGGCTGAAAAGCTCGGTCTCAACAAACGAGTGCGGGTGATAAAGCGAATGTGTGACCTGCGACGGCGGGCACGGGTGCTGGTGGACGAGGCGTCACTGGTGAAGCCAGAAATCATTGGCTACACGCGAGACGTACGGGAGCTCTATCTGACGGGTGATGCTAGTCATGGCGAGGCCAAGCCGGGAGAGTCATTGCTAGGATCCCTAGCGGCGCTCGGTGCCCCGATCATTAAACTGACCGAGTCGCACCGCACTTCGAGCGTAACACTTCGGTTTCTCGGCCAGATGATTAGCGCTCCCACCCAGCAGACGGTTCCACCCTTGGCCCGACCGACTTGGGATCGACCAATTCGGGTTCGAAGCAGCTATTCAGATACAGAATTTGACGAGATCGTTGCTGAGGCCTCTAAGCGCCAAGACAGTATTGCGATTGTCTGGTCGGAAGATCTACGACTTCGTCTAAAGGATGCTGGAGTTCGTGCCTATGATGCAAATATGGTCCCAGGTACCGAGGCTAGGCACGCGATTGTGCATATCCCTAATATTTGGTCGGATTGGGAACGTATGCCTTCAGTTCCATTAAAGTCGTTCCTGAATAGCATTTGCAGAGCGCGCGAGGGAGCAACGATTGTCAACTCGATAAGATTCCGTAAATCGTGGGATATTCAGATCGCAAAAAGGCATTCGGATATCGAATCGCTTTTGTTCGCTGTTGCCTATGAAGATCCGCGGAAGCCAAGACGACATCCGTTAAGCAATCTGGTCGACGATCAGTGGAGACTCTGCAAGATAATAGTGGATGCACTTTCTGAATTCAGCATGAAGGCCGACTTAGTGCGAGACTGGCTATTCGTTTATCACGATTCAGATTCAGATTACTATTGTGGCGCCGTGCTGGTCGATCGCGCGACACACGGCATTTCTTCTGACATGGTCCGTACCGCCGGGTACTCGAACATTGAGCATTTCAAATGCCCCAGCGACGGCGACTGGGATGCTTGCGCAAGAATGGTTCGGGAACGTCTGAACTGCGTCCAAGAGCAGTGGAGTGTGCCCCTGGAGGGGGACACGGAGACGGCCAGCAATTGACCGCGCCACTAAGCTTCCGAAGGATGGACGGCCATTGCTCGACACCTTCAGCGTCGAGTTTGAGCGTCGGTCGCGCAGGCCCCTTTAGGGCGCGAAATGCTCGCAGTCTCGCCGATGACACGATCGGCCGCGCTACCTGATCCATAGCTGGATTCAGAAGTTCAAGGCCTGCGCCTTCGCCGACGCGGAGTGGCTGCCGATGCCACTGAGGACTAAGAAGCGCTCAACGCGGCGCTAGGGGGCTGTTTGGCAGGCAAGCGTCACAACAGGCTGACGAACGCGGCGCGATAAATCTCTCATCGGCCGCTCGACGCATCGGCCTCAGTCGATCCGCGAGAACGCCGCCGTCCACTGGCTGGGAGTTAGACACAGCGGCCGGCGACGCCTCCACCGCGGAACAGCGGAGCTGGAATAACGTAACGTCATTCACATGAACGGACGCTGAACCGCGCGGGCCATTGGCCCTATCGGGCTTACCGCGACAATATGATCGGAACAGCCAAGAAGCTTGCCAAGGCAACCACAATTACCGTCCTCATCCAGACACCCGCGTTCCGGCTACTCAACAGCACGCGACCCTCCTGTACTGGCTACTCGACCGGAACATGGGCCTCGGTCCTGTACAAGATGTTTTGACCTGGTCACCCACAGTTTCGTTCGGAACGGGGAGGGACCTCATCAACGCTGAAACTTACATATAACGCTTCTGGAAATATATGTGGTAGCCTCCAGAGAACGAGGTTTGCCCGGCCTGCAGCCGAATCGTCGCGGTTGCGCCTTGCAAAAGTGGTTTCCGGGGGCAAGCTGACTGATGACAGTCTCGATGTCATCGCCGGCGAGCGCGACCGGCTCAAGGTAAGATTCAGGAACGCTACGGGATAGTCAACGACCGGGTCCGCAGTGATGTAGACAGCCGGGCGTCACGGCAAAAGAACAGCTTTGATCCCACTCTGTTTGCCCGCCGACCAGCCGGAGCATCTGGGCTTAGGCCGGTCGGCGCGACCGACGGAGTCGGGTTCACAGCGGTCAGCTTCGCTAATCACCGCATCTGGTGCGGTGATTTAGGTACCTATTCACCGCAAGTGGAGAGGGAGTTTAGGCACCAGCTTTGCTCGACAACCGAGCTTATCGCGATCTCAGTCTCTGTTTGGCTCATTCAGAGAAGAGGGCGCCGAGGCGGGTTGGCAGCAATGGAGCCCTTCCAACCTGCCCGAGTGCCGCTATCTGACGACACCCGTGAGTTTCGAGGACGTCTGTGTATCTTATCAAAGCGATCGTTCGGGCCGATAAGGTCACGAACCGTGCTGCCCGCGCTTCTGAGGCCCTTCGGATTTACCATGATATGCAGACGAAATCAGGCTCGAAGTCATGCGCCGTGTTTCGCCGCGGCGTATTGGTAGATCAGTCCGAACTCGAGAGCGCGGCACGTCGTGAGCAGAACTGATCAGTTCCCGCGAGAGCTAATGCTCGGTAGTCAAAAACCCATGCTCGCAATCGGTCATTGAGCAGATCGCGAGGTCCGCTACCGCCGCGAGCAAGTTCGTCGGCGCGCACGCCATATGCTCATAGATTGGCCGCTCAGAGCAGGATGGTTGACCATCGCATCTACCATCTTGCGTAGCCGACGCCGCAAAGCCAAACGTCAAAGAGATAGAGAAGAAAGCGGGTCGTAAGATCCGTTCGGCTGCCGTTCACCCAGCGGCCATCCCCTTAGCCCCGGCTTGTTGTCAAATTCCGGGATTTACAACAAGTCTGAATTTGCTTGCGCCCGGCTGAACCGAATGGAGTTGCGATAGTTCGCGTGGCGCATGCAAACCGCCCGGATGTTCCATAATGAAAGTTATGCGAATCAAGGTTGTAGGCACCCGTTAGAAGGGTCACCAGGCTCCCCGTTAGAGATGTCACTCGCTCAGAGTGCTGGGTTCCGGGGGCTTTGCGTGATGACGGTGGTGTCGATGAGCCGAGACGAACTCGATCGGGTTCAGGTGCTGCGCGACGTTGTGTTGGAGCGGATTGCGGTCGCGGAGGCAGCGCAGTTGTTGCGCCTCACCCGCCGGCACGTGTTTCGGCTTCTGCGGCGCTACCATGAGCGTGGTGCGTCTGGTTTGGTCTCACAGAAGCGCGGTAAGCCGAGCAATCGGTCCTATCCAGCTGTCGTGCGAACGCAGGCTCTGGCGCTGATCCGGGCGAACTATCCGGATTTCGGGCCTACGACCGGCGGCAACGGCATGACCCAGTTCGGCCGGGCGCTGGATCAGCTGAACATCGATATCATCTGCGCCAATGTTCCGCAGGCCAAAGGCCGGGTTGAACGCGCCAACGGCACGCTTCAGGACCGGCTGGTGAAGGAGCTCCGCCTCGCGGGAATCTCGTCGATCGAAGCGGGGAACGCGTTCCTGCCGGCCTTCATGGAGAACTTCAACCGGCGCTTCGCCAAGGCGCCTTTCAACGACAAGGATCTGCACCGCCGGCTCTCCGGCGAAGACGATATCGATGAGGCCTTTGCCCGGCAGGAGGAGCGAACGGTCTCGCAGAGCCTGACGCTTCAATACGACAAGATGCTGTTCATCCTCGAGCCGGCGCCGGTAACGCGCCCCCTCGCCCGTCAGCGCGTCACGATCTTCAACTATCCGGATGGTCGGTATGCGATCAGGCACCAGGGCCTCGCTCTGCCTCATCGTGTGTTCGACAAGAAGCAGCGCGTGACGCACACGGCGATTGTCGAGAACAAGCGGCTTTCGGAAGCTCTTGCGTGGGTGAAGGCTCGCCAGGATGAGATCCGACCGGTGCGAACCAAGACGAACAGCCAAGCCGGCGGCTACATCCCGCGCCCGAAAGGACGTCGAGGCCCGACCTCCTTCTCTGGTCGCCACGCCGCGGCCGAAAAAGCCAGTCGCACCGCCTCTGCCGGCGCTGCTGCGAAACATGGGCTCTCCGCAGCCCCGGCAGAGACTCCGTAGCGCCCTGTGACATTTCTAAATTGCCGAAACCTGAGATATTTCAAAACGGTTGCCGCACAAACCTTGGATTATCACTCCTTTCGACTGGTCTGGCGTTAGGCCCCCTAGGAAGGCCTTAGGCGGCAAGAAGCGGTTTGCCGACCTCTGCCCTGGCAACTCCTTGGAGGGCGCTCCTCGACCCGCTGAGAGGGCCGGTTTTTTAGCCTTCGTCGCGCCCGGCTGGCGCCAACCCGAAACTTCGATTGTAGGTGGTGTTTGCCGAGACCAACGGGGTGTTGGCGGAGAGGCCGAGCGCTCAGGGCAAGCGCGGCAGTTCAGCAAACGGATTGAGCGCAGCGACACCCAATGGCGCGAAGTGCCGCGTGTTGCGGGTCAGCACAGTGAACCCGTGAACCCGGGCCGTGGCCGCAATTGCAATGTCGTCGAAGCCCGGCTGATGACCCCGCGCGTCCTCGAGGATTGCGCCCGCAACGTGCGCGCATTTCAAATCAAACGGCAGCAGCTTCTGTCCGTATAAATACTCGATGCCGTTCCACCATTCTTGCAATCGGCGGGCTTTTGTAATCGCCCCCTCCCTCTCGGCCTTCGCAATGCCGGATCTGATCTCGGCGGCTGTAACCACCGACAGAAAAAGATGCTGACTTGCTCGATCGAGCCAATCCACAAGCGCGGCAATCGTCTGCAGCTTGGATGGCGCCAGTGCAGAGATGACGTTGGTATCGACGAGGAACATCAGATCTCGCCGGCCCGGCTCGGCTTCCTGCTCCGCGGCGGGACATCGTCCGGCTCACCGGGATAGGCAGCCAGCAGCCGCCCGAAGCTTGGAACATGCAGGAGCTTCTCGTACTCGTCGAACGACAGCACAACCGCCTCCTTCTTGCCGTGCCGGGTGATGATCGCAGGATTGCCGCGCACCGCTTGATCGATCACGGCCGAAAGCGTGGCCTTGGCGTCCTTGAGTTGAATCTCTCTCATTTCGGCCTCCAATATCTGACTACAGTAGTCATATAGGGGTGCATCTATGCTGGCGTAAGCGGCCGCGAGCGCAGCGAGGTCCCTCGGGGATTCCCTGAAGCCCCAGATTCTGCAATAGGATTCGGGAGTGAAGGAAAGCGGTGGGTTCAAGCTTGAAGTGCGACTTGCGAATGATCCCAATGGGTTATCAGTCGCAGGAAGCCAGCGATGCAACGCACCGACTCCCAGTTGGACCTGAACGATCGCCGTAACCTCGCCCGATGGCGCGGCATGGGATTGAGCGTCGATGTCATTGCGGAAAAGTTCGGCCGACATCGCTCGACGATCTTCCGGGAGCTGAGGGGCAACGCGTTCATCGACAAGGACTGGCCGGAGCTCGACGGCTACCATTGTGTGACGGCGCATGACATGGCCGCGCGAGCGGTGCGCCAGGCTGAGGAAGCTCGCGCGCTTCTCTCATGTACGTCAGTCGGTCATCGAACTGGTTCAGCACGGCTGGTCGCCACAGCAATTGCGGGCCGGATGCGGCTCGAGCGTCATCCGATCTCGGTCAGCCACGAGACGATCTACAAGTTCGCCTATTCTGCGGACGGCCAGGCCATCAAGCTCTGGCGGCATCTGCCGGAGCACCGTGCGCGGCGCCGTCCGCGCCATGCCAGGCGTCGGCACGGCCAGCGCTCCAGCCCGGAACTGAACATCCTGCGCCGCCCGGACGTCGTCGCCGAGCGGGGCTTGGGGCCGCGGTGCATCAAAGCCGCCTGTGGGTCTGGCAACTTAGGTCGCGGCAGAAGCCGCTCGCCGTAAAGTCAAATTGTGCATTGCAACATAATTGCCTCGTAGCCGTTGATCTGAGGTCAGCGCCATCCCGGCATGACCCGTAGAGGACAGCCCCGATGCGCAATATCGCCGAGACGATCGCCCGCCTGAAGGCCCTGCAGGGAAAACTACCCTCGGCCGGTGCCCCCGTCCAGCCATCGCGCTTGTCATCCTTCGGCTGGGACGGCTCAAATCCGGGGGCTCTCCGAGCCTACAGTTATGTTCCCGAGCGCTTATCGACGCGCGCACCGCTCGTCGTCGTACTCCATGGTTGCACGCAGACGGCGGCCGGATACGACTTTGGCTCGGGCTGGTCGCGGCTTGCCGATCGGCATGGGTTCGCGTTGCTCTATCCCGAGCAGCAGCGGGCGAACAATCCGAACCTCTGCTTCAACTGGTTCGTGCCCGAGGACATCCGTCGCGACGCCGGCGAGGCACTCTCGATCGCGCAAATGATCCGCAGAATGACCGAGGTCCACGATCTAGACACGCGGCGGGTCTTCATCACGGGGCTGTCGGCTGGCGGGGCCATGACCAGCGTGATACTCGCGACCTACCCGGAGCTGTTCGCCGGCGGGGCGATCATTGCCGGCCTTCCCTTCGGATGCGCATCCTCAGTGCCGGAGGCGCTGGACCGTATGCGTGGACATGGGCTGCCGTCCGAGCGCCGGCTTGAGGCGCTGCTGCGTGGCGCATCGCAGCATGCGGGGCCATGGCCGACCCTCTCGCTCTGGCATGGCAGCGACGACCACACGGTCGTTCCGGGCAATATGGACGCCATCGTCGCGCAATGGCGCGGGGTGCATGGCTTGCAGGGCGTACAGCCCGAGCGAGTTGCCATCGGTCCACATTCGCACAGCCTGTGGCGAGATGAAGCCGGCATCGCACTTGTCGAGTCGATCAGCGTCGCGGGCATGGGGCACGGCACGCCGCTCAGCCGAACGGACGACATCGGTCATCCCGGAGCCTTCATGCTCGACGCTGGTATTTCCTCGACACGCCATATTGCTCGCTTCTGGCAGTTGACCGGGACCGGGACGGAGCTGTCGTTGGCGATCTTATCCGGCAAACAGAAATCCGCCCCCTTCTCAGGAGATGCGGAAGGCAGGCGGAAAGCCCCCCTTCCGAAATCGAGAATGCCTGCCTCAGGCGTCGGAAAGGTCATCGAGGACGCGCTGCGAGCCGCCGGCCTGATGCGCTGAACGGAAGGCACTATGCCAGCCTCGCGGGAGCGATGCGCGATCGGTAAAGGGGCTTTTTGAACCAGCGACTCTCCGTCCGATGTCGAGCTTCGCTTGGCATGATAGAGGACGGGGTGCCTCAAGCCGTCGGAACGGCCGTATAGGCCCGAAACACGGCCCCATAGAAGCAGCCGGATGCCACGAGGACGAAGGCATGCCAGATGGCGTTCTGGAACGGAAGGCTGTGCCAGACGTGAAACGCCACGCCCATCGTGTAGAGAACGCCCCCTGCGACCATCAGCCATAAACTGGTGGCCGGCAGTTGCGCGATGCCCTCCCACATCGCGATGCCGCTCCATCCGATCAGGAGGTAGAGCCCGATCGCGAAGCGGTCGAACCGGCCGGGCAGCGCCACCTTGAGCGCGATGCCCGCTGCCGACGCGGCCCAGACGAGGATCAGGAGCGCTTGAGCGACGATGCTCCCCCCGAGCTTCATCAGGAAGGGGGTGTAGGTCCCTGCAATCAGCACGTAGATGGCGGAATGGTCGAAGCGCCGGATCAGCCACTTCATCGGCGAAACCGGCCACAGGTTGTAGATGGCGGAAACGATGAGGACGGCCATCAGGGCGAAACTGTAGATCACGACGGGGATCAGGTCCGGCAGCGGAGCTGCTGCAGACACCCGCACGATCAGCGCCACGACCGCTGTGGCCCCCAACACGATTCCGAGCACATGTACCACGCCGTCCGCCCAAAGCTCGGCGCGGCTAAATGCGAAGCGTCCGTGCGCTGGTTCCTGCAAGTCGTATCCTTCAGCGGCTGTGCCGGGGCGGCAGAACTTATCGCCCGCCAACCTCCCCTATCCGCATGAAGCAAATATGGCCTTCGCGACTTTCTCGGCCTCGACTTCGACGATGGCAGTCTGACGGAGCGCGGCGCGATGAGAAGGCATCGCGCCTAGTCGGGGCGCGGCTTAGTCGTTGAAGCGCCATCTGCGGACGGCCTACGACATGTCGCCGGAGCAGTACCGGGCGCGATGGAGCCTGCCAGCCGACTATCCAATGGTCGCGCCGTCTTATGCCAGGCCCGCTCAAACCTCCCGAGGAAGATGGGCCTGGGCCAGCAGCGCCGGAAGCGCGCCGCCCGCTGATCCGCGATGACTGCATTCTGGGCCGGTTTCCCTACGGGGAAACCGGCCCACTCGATAGATATCGCTAGCTGACATGATGGCTATTGCCTGCCTGTAATTGTCAGCCGCAGCGGGGCCAGCTCGATGGACCCCCGCCTCCGACGTCACCTGCGGCCAATCCTCAATTCGTTGAGCAACGAGCTCTGGATCAATTCCGTTCCGCCGGAGCGACTTCCTTCCCCCCTGTTGAAGGGCTGTAGTTTGACAGGGCAGGGGCGGTTAGCAGTCGCGAATAGCCGACCGAGCCAATAACCGTCACATTCGATGGCATCCGACGACACGATGGACCCGGATAGTCTCGCTTCCAGCCGAGCAATGGCTTCGGGTGCAGATATTCCCACCGTCTGTAGCTCAGCCTTGCTGATGCCGTGAATTTCCTTCGACAGATCCGACCAAGCTCCGTCCTTGGCCCATTCTTCCGTGGGGCGGATCAAGAAGCTCTCGAATTTGGAGGCACGGCCAAGAGCCCAGCCCATCTCGATCGGATAGCTGCCCTGTTCCAACGCGCTGGCTTCGACGTCAGTCACGACGACAGGCAGTCCCTGATGTCTTCGGCCGGAAATGTGCACCTCCCGTGTTCGGAATGATCGAGGTGGTCGAAGGTCGGCGGCATGAGGTGCCCGGCGCGATTCCAGATCGACGCTGGGAAGGTTGGATACTCGGTCGGGAGTTCGCCTGAGGCCCGCTGGAGGATCCGCGATCGCGCCCCGGGAGGACACCTAGACCTTGATTTTCTCGATCAGGATTGCGCCAGGCAATCCGTCGAAATGTTGGTCGCAGGAGACGAGATCAGCACCATGAGCGCGCGCCGTGGCGAACACGACCGCGTCAGCCGTTGCCAGCTTGTGGCTACGGCAGGCGTCGGCCGCCGCCAAGGCGATTTCCGTATCCAGGGGAACGACGTGGCATAGCTGCGTATAGGCAATGACCTGGTCGGCTTTGTCCTCCCCCACCTCGCGCACAAGCCATTTTGAGAGTTCGAGCTGAACCATGGTTGGGACCAGCCATTCCGGCTGCTCGGGGATGATCTTCGCCACCAACTCGCCGGTCGGCGAGCCAATCAGCCACTCGATCCAGGCTGAGGTATCGATGAGGCGCATCAGAAGCGATCCGATCTGTCTCGGTAGTCCGTGGCGGAGGCTCCTTTTGCAATGCCGGCGAGAGCTTCGCGTTTTGGCACGGGAACCAGGAGAACGCCGGTTCCCTTGGGAATAAAGGCAAAGGTCAAGCCAGCCTCCCAGTGTTGGGCGGTGCGGATCGCTTTTGGAATTGAGATCTGGAATTTCGAAGACAGGGTTGCGGTCTGCGCCATGGTCATACCTCAATGGCATCGATCGCTATAACGTAAGACATCGTGATGGTGGGTTCAAGCTTGAAGTGCGACTTGCAAATGATCCCAATGGGTTATCAGTCGCAGGAGCCAGCGCCGCAACGCACCTACTCCCAGTCGGACCTGAACGATCGCCGTAAGCTCGCCCGAAGGCGCGGCATGGGATTGAGCGCCGATGTCATTGCGGAAAAGCTCGGCCGACATCGCTCGACGATCTTCTGGGAGCTCCGGCGCAACGCGTTCATCGACCAGGACTGGCCGGAGCTCGACGGCTATCATTGCGTGACGGCGCATGACATGGCCGTGAGCGACGCGCGAGGCTCAGGAAGCTCGCGCGCTTCTCTCATGTGCGCCAGTCGGTCGTCGAACGGATTCAGCACGGCTGGTCGCCACAGCAGATTGCGGGCCGGATGCGGCTCGAGCGTCATCCGATCTCGGTCAGCCACGAGACGATCTACAAGTTCGCCTATTCTGCGGACGGCCAGGCCATCAAGCTCTGGCGGCATCTGCCGGAGCACCGTGCGC
>Ga0209256_1001255_pt1 | contig 27934 bp, 27 predicted proteins | sample AraplaCol_mCL_r2_2_FD_184270 | JGI IMG/M metagenome (GOLD analysis project Ga0209256, IMG submission 184270) | Arabidopsis root microbial communities from North Carolina, USA - plate scrape MF_Col_mCL_r2 (SPAdes) (version 3) | ecosystem: Host-associated > Plants > Roots > Endosphere | place...
CGGTCGGGGGCTTGCCTCAGCGCCAACGGAGATGTCGAGTGTCGCATGTCTAAATGGCTGACGACGCGCCGCCCAAATTGACATTTTAACTTTGCGCCAAAGCGGACAGTTCAACTTGGCTGCCACATTGCATGTGGTCGGGCGGGTTCAAGGATGACATGCGACCCTCTCTCCAACGTTTGCGCAAAGCGCGCCCTCCACTTGCGGCACGCCCCTGGCGCTCAAGCCGTCCCAAACGCGGCACGCTCTTCCATGTAGGCCAATGGATCAGGTTTGTCTTTCATCATCGTCTTTCGCCAGGCTTCCTGCTCGGCGTTGATCAGCGCCAATTCCCAAACACAGGCAATGGCCGGTCTCCTTGCAGCATCCATCGGCTCAGAAGCCGTATAGAGCTTCCGATAGTTGCGCTGACACAGAACCGAACCTTGTATCCACCAGTGAGCCGAGATGGAGATGCCGAGGCTGCCGGGATGGACGATGACAAAGCCGAGGCCATTGCTATCGCCCCCAGCCGCCACGCACGGAATGACGTCCTGTCGGACGAATGACTGAGCCAGCGTAACCATCGCGTCATCGATGTGTCTGCCATCGGCGGCAAGGCCATAGGCTTTGAGCTTGAGACCGCCGATGTTCCAGTCGCCCAGGGTGGAAACATCACGTGGGCGGTAAATCTCGATCGTTCCGGTATTCATCGGCGCGCTTCCATCGATACATTGCCTCCCGCTACCTTGGGTGGTGACATTCAGAGAAAAACGACGACCTGCCAAGCGGTCGGCAAACGTTAGCGTCGCGTCGCGTGGAGAAGCTCAACCGGGAACCTAACCCGGCTCAGCGCCTTTCCGCATGGCTGGCTCCATTGGGCGAGCCTGAATGGTTGGAAGGCTCCGCATAGCTGAGGTCGCGCATGCCAGCGGGCACTCGGCATTCCCCTACCCGCATTAGGTGCAATCATCGCCTTGACAAAAAAATCTGTCAAGGCGATGATTGCACCATGCTCGATCTCGATGTCATAGACGCGCCGGCCGCCGCCGCACTTGCCCTGGAGCCGATCAAGGCCCGCTTGCTGGCGGAACTTGCCGCGCCGGCATCGGCTGCCGCGCTGGCTGTGCGGCTGGGGCTGACGCGCCAGAAGGTCAACTACCATCTGCGTGCGCTCGAAGAGCACAAACTGATAGAACCGGCAGAGCAACGCCGCTGGGGCGGGTTGACCGAGCGCCTGATGGTCGCAACCGCCACGTCCTATGTAGTTTCGCCGGCGGCGCTGGGGCCGATTGCTGCCGACCCCGGGCGGAGCAGCGATCGCCTGTCTGCGAGCTATCTGGTCGCACTGGCAGCCCGCATGGTCCGTGAGGTCGGCGGACTGCTGCGCAGCGCCCGCACGCAGGACAAGCGCCTGGCGACGCTGTCGATCGACACCGTGATCAACTTTCGTTCGCCTGCGGAGCGCGCCGCCTTTACCGCCGATCTCGCCCAGGCGGTGAGCGCGCTCGCCGCGCGCTACCACGATGAAGGCGCGCCGGACGCCCGGCCGCACCGGCTCATCATCGCCTCCTACCCTGGGCCGAGCGACGAGAGCGCAGCCAAGGGCGAACCCGACGACACCAACTCCTGAAAGGATAACCCATGCCGATCAAGAAGGATGGCAGCGGAAAGCGCTGGGTTGAAATGGAACTGATCGTGCCCGGCTCGCCCGAAGAGGTCTGGCAGGCGATCGCAACCGGCAGCGGCAACAATGCCTGGTTCACCAAGACGGAAATCGATGAGCGGGTCGGGGGCAAGATCGCCTTCGACTTCGGTCCGAACGGCAGCTCGACCGGCGAAGTGACGCATTGGGAGCCGCCTGCCCGCTTTGCCTATGTGGAACGCGAGTGGAGCGAGGGCGCGCCGCCGGTCGCAACCGAAATCACCGTCACGGCGCGTTCCGGCGATCGTTGCGTGCTGCGCATGGTGCATTCGCTGTTCACAGCGAACGACGACTGGGACGACCAGTTGGAAGGCTTCGAGGGCGGATGGCCGGCGTTCTTCGAGATCCTGAAGATCTATCTCGCACATTTCGCCGGCGAGAAGGCGGTCAGCAGCTTCGCCATGGTTTCAACCGGGGAACCGCAGGCAAGAGTCTGGGAACGCCTGACCGAAGCGCTGGGACTTCTCGGCGCCAATGTCGGCGAGGAGCGCAGCACGCCACCACGGCCCGAACGCCTTGACGGCATCGTCGAACGGGTACAGCAGGACACCAAGCAACGCTATCTGCTGCTGCGCCTGAAGGAACCCGGCGCCGGCGTCGCGCTCATCGGAAGCTATTCGACCGGCGAAGGCACCAATGCCAGCATCGCGCTCTATCACTATGGAGACGGTGCCAAGGCGCGCGCGAAAGACAGCGAGCCGAAATGGCAGGAATGGATGGCGACAACGTTCAACTAGATCGCCCATTGGCAACGGGCGCTTCGCCGCCGCCAGCCTGCGCACGCCATTACGCGGACATCACCAACTTATGATATCTGATATCTGACTTTCATATCACCAGACAACAAATTGAATTAACACGATTTACATAGACAGATCTGAGCAACTATCTGAAGCTGCCACCAAAGCTCCTGTTTCCAAAAGCCGCGACTGTCCTATGGTCTTACATTGCGGCTATGGAGATCGGCGATGTTCAGGAGCTTTGCGATTGCCCTCGGTATGGTGGCACAACTGGCAGCCGCGACTGCCGCTTGTGCGGAGGAACCCGTCGATACGGCGCGAACGATCATACGGGAACAGATCACTGCCTTTCTGCAGGATGATGCCGAGACCGCCTACTCCTTCGCTTCACCCGCGATCCGCGGCAAGTTTCCCGATAAGGCAAGCTTCTTCGAGATGGTGAAGCGCGGCTACCAGCCCGTCTACCGGCCTGGCAACTTTGCTTTTGGTCGATCGAAGGTGGTTGGCGACCAGGTGCTGCAGGAAGTTCTGATCTCGGCGCCAGACGGCAAGGACTGGACCGCAGTTTACGAACTCGTGAAACAGCCGGATGGCAGCTACAAGATCAACGGCGTGATGATTTTGCAGTCGGCGTCGGGACCGGCCATCTGAGACACCGGTCCGCTGGCGACCATCAGACCGGGGGAAGGTCCCCTCGCCGCCAGGTTTCCTGCGTTTCGGCCATGAAGTCAGCGAAGCGACCTTCTTCGATCGCCAGGCGAATTCCGGCCATCAGTTCCTGATAGTAGGCCAGATTGTTCCAGCTGAGCAGCATGCCGCCGAGCGATTCGTTCGAGCGGATCAGATGGTGCAGATAGGCACGCGAATAGTCGCGCGTCGCAGGGCAAGAGGATTGCTCGTCGAGCGGGCGCATGTCTTCGGCGTGACGGGCATTGCGCAGGTTGATGCGGCCGTGGCGCGTGAACGCGAGGCCGTGGCGTCCCGAGCGGGTCGGCATCACGCAGTCGAACATGTCGATGCCCTCGGCGACCGACCGCAGGATGTCGTCTGGCGTACCGACGCCCATCAGGTAACGGGGCTTGTCCACCGGCATGATCGGGCAGGTAATGTCGAGCATGCGCAGCATTACCTCCTGCGGCTCGCCGACGGCGAGACCGCCCACCGCATAGCCCTTGAGATCGAGGCCCTTCAGCGCTTCAGCCGAGCGTTCGCGCAGCTTCGGGATATCGCCGCCCTGCACGATACCGAACATCGCCTTGCCCGGCTGGTCGCCGAAGGCGACCTTGCAGCGCTCGGCCCAACGCAGCGACATTTCCATCGCGCGCTCGATTTCCTTTGGCTCGGCCGGCAGCGCCACGCATTCGTCGAGCTGCATCTGGATGTCGCTGTCGAGCAAGCCTTGAATCTCGATCGAGCGCTCCGGCGACATATGGAAGAGCGCGCCATCGACGTGGCTCTTGAAGGTGACGCCCTGCTCGTCGAGCTTGCGAAGGCCCGCCAGCGACATGACCTGGAAGCCGCCCGAATCCGTCAGGATCGGGCCCTGCCAGCGGATCAGGCCATGCAGACCGCCGAGCCGCGCGACGCGTTCGGCGCCTGGGCGCAGCATCAGGTGGTAGGTATTGCCGAGAATGATGTCGGCGCCAAGATCCTTCACCTGGTCGAGATACATCGCCTTGACCGTGCCGACGGTACCGACGGGCATGAAGGCCGGTGTGCGGATCGTGCCGCGCGGCATGGACACTTCGCCGCGACGGGCCTTGCCGTCGGTCTTGTGTAGCTTGAACTGGAAGGTCTCGGTCATTTAGTCTTTCCGGAAAAGCAGGCTGGCGTCGCCATAGGAATAGAAGCGGTAGCCGGTTTCGATCGCATGCGCGTAGGCCGCGCGCATCGTGTCCAGGCCGCTGAAGGCCGAAACCAGCATGAACAGCGTTGATTTCGGCAGATGGAAATTGGTCATCAGCATGTCCACCGCGCGGAAGCGGTAGCCGGGCGTGATGAAGATACCCGTCGGACCGGACCAGGACTTGACCGTGCCGTCTTCCGAGGTGGCACTTTCGATCAACCGCAGCGAGGTCGTGCCGACGCAGACGATGCGCCCGCCCCTCGCCTTGACGGCGTTCAGCCTCTCGGCGGTCCGGGCATCGACGTGGCCGATCTCCTGGTGCATCACGTGGTCGTCGGTATCATCAGCCTTGACCGGCAGGAACGTGCCCGCGCCCACATGCAGCGTCACGAAGTGGCGCTCGATGCCGGCCTCGTCGAGCTTGGCGAAAAGACGGTCGGTGAAATGCAGACCGGCGGTCGGCGCCGCAACGGCGCCCTCCTCTCGGGCATACATGGTCTGGTAGTCGGCGCGGTCCTGCGCATCCTCGGCGCGCTTGGAGGCGATGTAAGGCGGCAAGGGAATGTGGCCGACCGCCATGATCGCCTCGTCAAGCGAGGGACCCGAGAGATCGAAGCGCAGCGTCACTTCGCCGGCATCGCCCTTTTCCTCGACGGTCGCGTCGAGCGTTCCGAGAAAGCAGCTTGAGCCACCGTGGCCGAAGGCAATGCGGTCGCCGACCTTGAGGCGTCGTGCCGGGCGGGCGAAAGCCTTCCAGCGGTCGGGTGCGACCCGCATATGCAGCGTCAGCGAAACTTGCGTCGCGATCTCCTCGCCGCGGCGGCGGATGCCTTCGAGCTGCGCCGGGATCACCTTGGTGTCGTTGAAGACAAGCGCGTCGCCTTCCCTCAGGAACGACGGCAGGTCGAGCACGCCCCTGTCCGCAAGAACGTCGGCGCCATCGGGGCGCACCACGAGCATACGGGCGCTGTCGCGCGGGCTTGCGGGCCGAAGCGCAATCGAAGTTTCCGGGAGATCGAAGTCGAACAGGTCTACGCGCATTGTTATCTTCAGACAAAAGCAAACCCGCCCCGGCGCAGTTGGCGACCGGGGCGGGTTCGTGCATTAGCGCAAATCAGGCGTCTGCGGCAACCCGCATCGTGACGATCGTATCGGGATCGCGCACCGGCTCGCCGCGCTTGATCTTGTCGATCTTGTCCATGCCTTCGATGACCTGGCCCCAGACAGAGTACTGCTTGTTAAGCCACGGCGCGTCGGTGAAGCAGATGAAGAACTGCGAGTTGGCCGAGTTCGGCATCTGGCTACGGGCCATCGAGCACGTGCCGCGAACGTGGCTGACGTTCGAGAATTCGGCCTTCAGGTCCGGCTTTGAGGAGCCGCCCATGCCGGCACGGGCCGGGTTGAAGTGCTCGCCGCCGGTCTTGCCGTACTGCACGTCGCCGGTCTGGGCCATGAAGTCCTCGATCACGCGGTGGAATACCACGCCGTCATAGGCGCCTTCGCGGGCCAGTTCCTTGATGCGGGCGACATGCCCCGGAGCGACGTCGGGCAGAAGCTCGATGACGACTTTGCCCTTGGTGGTCTCCAGGATGATCGTGTTTTCCGGATCCTTGATCTCGGCCATGGGTTTTCTCCTTCTGTTGATTTTACTTGCCGACCTTGACGCTGATCATGCGGTCGGGATCGGTGACGGAGCCGTTGTTGGCGTCGTCGCCGAGCTTGATCTTGTCGACATTCTCCATGCCGGAGACGACCTTGCCGACGACCGTGTACTGGCCGTTGAGGAAGTCGCCCGGGGCGAACATGATGAAGAACTGCGAATTCGCGCTGTTCGGGTCCTGCGAGCGGGCCATGCCGACCGTGCCGCGTTCAAACGGGACGTCGGAGAACTCTGCCGGGACGTCCGGACGCGACGAACCGCCGGTGCCGGCAGCCTGCGGCTGGTAGCCGTTTTCCATGTCGCCATACTGCACGTCGCCGGTCTGGGCCATGAAGCCCTTGATCACGCGGTGGAAAGCGACGTTGTCGTATTCACCGGCCGCGGCCAGCGCCTTGATCTGCTCGACATGCTTCGGCGCGATGTCAGGCCTGAGTTCGACGACGACCGGACCATCCTTGAGCGTGATGGTGATGAAGTTGTCGGCCGCTTGCGCAAGCGCCGTGCCCGTGAAGGAGGCAAGCGCGATGGCGCCGGCAAATGCGAGGTGGAGGATTTTCATGGTTTCTCCCTGCGTGGTGAATTTGGGGCCGCCCGTCAGGTGCGGCGTTTGGCCTGCAGTGCTTCGTAGACGGACTTGGGCACGAAGGCACTGACGTCGCCGCCCATGGCCGCGATCTGGCGGACCAATGTGGCCGTAATGGGCCGTGATGCCGTGCCCGCCGGCAAGAACAAGGTCTGGATATCCGGCGCCATCTGCCGGTTCATCCCGGCCATCTGCATCTCGTAGTCGAGGTCGGTGCCATCGCGAAGGCCGCGCACAAGCAGCTTTGCGCCGCGCTCTCGCGCCGCATCGACGACCAGATTGTCGAAGGAAACGACATCGATGTCGCCTGCCCTGTCCGGCAGAAATTCCTGGAGCGAGCGGCGGATGAGCTCGGCGCGTTCGTCGAAGGAGAAGAGTGGTGCTTTGCCGGGGTGGATGCCGATCGCGACAATGACTTTCGCCGCCACGTTCAGCGCCTGCACGAGCACATCGAGATGCCCGTTCGTCATCGGATCGAAGGAGCCGGGATAAAATGCCGTGGTCATCGCACCTGTTTCCGTTTGGTGAAGCCTTTTGTCACGGACGGCGACAGATCGCAAGAGTTGTACGGCGCTTGACCCTGTTCCCTGGGAAACAGCGGGACAGAAAGAATGAATGCTAGATGAATGCCATGTTCAACGGTGCTTCACAGCAAAGACGTTAAGTGTAGTGCCAGTAACAACGGAACTTTTTTGAACGTACTGCCGTTTAGGATGCGAAAGGATTACGGCTATGGGACTTGCTCTGTTTTCGATGGCGATGTTTTTCGCGATGATCTTTGCGACGATACATGGACTGCGCAACGAGTCCCGTGACCGGCGCGAGCGCTACGCGACCCAGAAAATCTTCCGTTGATGGAGGGCACTATGGCCACCCTATTCATGATCGCGGCAGCGGTCATCAGTCTCGTATTCTTGATCGACTTTGCCCGGACGATACGCGACCTCCAGCGCGATCGCCAGGGTTCGGAACGGCTCGACGGCTTCAACGTCTAGCAGTTCCAAAGCTTCGTAAAACGAAGCGTGTAGTAAGCGGCCGTCGTTCCCTTCCCCTGAGGCGACCGCCATTGTAAGCCGGACGGCATCCCCTGCCCGTCCGGCTTTTTCTTTTCTCTTCTTCGCCCCAAGTCAGGCGCCCTTGGCGGCAGCCTTCGCCGTGATCTCGCCGAGCATCCGGAAGAAGCGCCAGTTCAACAGCACCGCGGCGGCTGCAAGCCCGAGGACGAAGCCGAACCACACGCCGATCCCGCCGAAATTGAAGGGAAAGGCAAAGAGCCAGGCGCAGACGAAGCCGATCGGCCAATAAGAAACCATCGCCAGCAGCATCGGCACCTTTGTGTCCTTCAGGCCGCGCAGCATGCCGGCGGCGATCGCCTGCATGCCATCGACGAGCTGAAACGCACCGGCAATGACAATGAGCGGAGCCGCGAAGGCAAGCACCGCCGCAGCGTCCGGACGGGCTGTGTCGAGATAAAGGGCAGCCAGTTGGCTGGGGAAGAATGCGAAGATGGCGCTGCCGACAATGGCAAAGCCGGCGCCGAGCACCAGCGAAGCGATCGCCGCGCGCCGAACGCCCAGGAGGTCACCGCGGCCATAGGCAAGCCCGACCCGCACCGTGGCGGCCTGCGCAAGCCCGAGCGGGATCATGAAGGCCATCGAGGCGAATTGCAGCGCGATGCCGTGCGCCGCAAGCTCGACCGTGCCGATCGTGCCCATCAGCAGCGAGGCGACGGTGAACAGGCTGACCTCGGCAAGGATCGTCAGCGAAATCGGAATTCCGAGAAAAACGACTTCGCGGAAGGCGACCCAGTCGGGCCGCCAGAAGCGGACGAAGAGTTCGTACTGGTTGAGCTCCGGCTTGCTCTTGATATAGCCGATCGTCAACGCCGCGCCGAGCACGGCAACGCCAAGCGCAGCGACCGCCGCACCGAAGATGCCGAGTTTCGGGAAGCCGAAGTGGCCGAAGATCAGCACGTAGCAGAGCGCAGCATTGAGCACGAGCGTCGCCAGCGTGACATAGAGAATGATCCCTGCCCTCTCCAGGCCACTTAGGAAGGCCCTCAGCACCATGAAGATGAGGCCGGGGAAGATCGCCCATTGCGCGATGCGGACATATTCTCCTGCAAGGGCTGCGACCTTGGGCTGCTGGCCGGCAAATAGCAGGATCGGCTCGGCCATCCAGAGGATCGGCGCGGTCAACAGGCCGTAGAGCATCACCACCCACATGCCCATGCGCACCGAGCGGCGCACCGAAACCTTGTCGCCACGGCCGACGGCCTGTGCTGCCATCGGCACCACCGCATTGGCAAATCCGTTGCCGAAAACATAGACGGTGAAATACATCTGGGTCGCGAGGATGATCGCCGCGAGCTCGGTGGCGCCGAGCTTACCGACCATCAGGACGTCCGTCGTGTTGATCGCGAGCTGCGCAAGCTGCGCACCGATGAACGGCACGCCCAGATAGAAGCTCGCGCGATAGTGCGTCCGCCAGGAATTGTCGGTCGTCAACGGTATCGGGCTCGCATTCGCGGTCAGCATGGCAGATTCCTGGCAGTCAATGCGGCTCCGGGCCGCAACCGGGGGGAGGAATCCGGAAATAGAATACCGTCGGGCAAAGAGCCAGCCGCAAGGGCGAGGTTGCTCAAAGTTTCATCGATAGATCACGAAAATTGATCAATTTCCGTGCAATCGTGGCCGCTCCATCGCCTCTGGCTCGTCCGGCGCTACGGCGTCGGCCGGCCCGACATTCTCTGCGCCTTGCGGTCCGACCGCCCTGCTTCTCGGTATCTTCAGGAAGAACACGATAAGCGCGCCGACGAGGAAGCAACTGGCGAGTGCATAGGGCGCGCCGGCAAAGGCGACGGGCGCGGCAGGGCTGGTGAAATAACCGAAGGCCTGGGTGAAGATCAACGGACCGATGATCGTGGTGATGCTGCCGATGCTGGTCAGCGCGCCCTGAAGCTCGCCTTGTGCCGACGACGGCACGTGGGCCGCGGCGATACTGCGCAGCGGCGGATCGGCGAGGCTTTCGAGCGCGGTCGCGATGATCACCGCATAGATCATCCACCCCTGCCAGGCGCCGGCATAGCCGATGGCTCCGAGCGTGGTGAAGGTCAGGCCGAGCACGGCCGTGCGCCACTCCCCAAGCCGCGGCACCACGCGCGGCAGGATGACGGCCATGACGAAGGCACCGCCGATACCGAAGATCCCGAGCGAAAGTCCGATCTGCCCCTCGCTCCAGCCGTAGCGGTAGCTGGAAACGAAGGACCAGACGGCCGGATAGACCGAATGGGCAAGCCAAAAGAGAAAGAACACCAGCCCCACCCAGCCGATGCCGGGGTAATTGCGCATCTGCTTGAGGGCGCCGAGCGGGTTGGCGCGTTTCCACTCGAACCGGCGGCGGTTGGCGCTGTCGAGCGTCTCGGGTAGCAGGAATACGCCAAGGATAAAGTTGACGAAGGACAGCGCTGCCGCGCCGTAGAACGGGACCCGCGGGCCGAGTTCGCCAAGCAGACCGCCAAGCACCGGCCCGAGCGCGAAGCCGGTACCAAAGGCAATGCCGATCAGCCCGAAATTCTTGGCTCGGTTCCCGTCATGACTGATGTCGGCGATGTAGGCCGATGCCGTGCCGAAGCTGGCGCCGCTGACGCCGGCGAGTACACGACCGATGAACAGCATCCAGTAGCTGGTGGCGAGCGCGCAGATCAGGTTGTCGAGCGCGAAGGTGAAGACGGATGCGAGCAGCACCGGGCGGCGGCCGAATCGATCGCTGAGATTGCCGATCAGCGGCGCAAAGAGAAACTGCATCGCCGCATAGACGAGCAGCAGCCATCCACCATCGATCGCCGCCTCGCTGACATTGGCGCCGGTCAATTCCTCGAGATAGGCCGGCAGCACCGGCACGATGATTGCGATGCCGATGATATCGAGAAACAGGATGAGGAAGACGAGGAACAGGCCGCGTCGCACAAATTTCTCGTCGCGCATGCGATCCCTCCCCGGCGGCCTGCCCCGGGAAAAGAGACAGAACGTGAACAACGCTACCAATTTAGGTGTAACGGATCATTTCGCACGAAACAATCCGTGAACGTCCCAAATTTTCTGATGGGACTATCGCAATGGTTGATAGGTCGGGCCGCTTACAGCCCATGCCTCAGCGGTGGTCCCGCCGCTGTTCGCGCTTCAGGAAGTCCACGAAGGCACGCAACGCCGCCGGCATATGCTTGCGGCTTGCATAATAGAGAAGCGGACCGGAGAAGCTCGTCGTCCACGCCTCAAGGATGAGCACCAGACGCCCTGCGGCGACCGCGGGCGCGATGAATTCCTCGAAGGTCCGGATCACGCCAAGGCCGTCGATGGCCGCCCCGAGTTCGAGATCGATCGTGTTGGCGGTGACGACGGCTGGCGGCGCGATCGTCAGCGCCGCCTCGCCCTCGCCGAACTCCCAGGGAAGCGAGAAGCCGCTGGCGAAGCGGTGGCGAATGCAGGCGTGTTCAAGCAGGTCGCGCGGATGGCCGGGCACGCCGCGCCTTGCGAGATAGTCCGGCGCCGCGGCGGTGACATAACGCTGGCGGCTCGGCCCGATCGGGATCGCGATCATGTCGCGCTCGACGCGTTCCTCGTAGCGGACGCCCGCATCGAAACCGGCAGCGAGGACATCGACGAAACCGTCCTCCGCCGTCACCTCCAGGGAAATTGCCGGGTGCTCGCGCAAGAACCGGCCGATGATCGGTGGTAGAATTTCGCGCGCGACGATGGTCGGAACGTTCAGTTTTAGCGTTCCCGCCGGACTGTCGCGCATCTCGTTGACCTGATCGAGCGCACCGGCGATCTCGCCGAGGGCCGGCGTCAGCCGATCGAGCAGCCGCGTGCCCGCCTCCGTCAGGGTGACGCTGCGGGTCGTGCGGTTGAGCAGGCGCACCTGCAGCTTCGCTTCAAGGCGGCGGAGCGCCTCGCTCAGCGCCGACGCGGAAACGCCGCGCTTCTTCGCAGCCGCGCGGAAACTCCGCGCCGCGGCCACTGCGGTGAAGGCATCGAGATCGGCAAGCGGCAAGTCGTCCATTGTGCGGAATTTCGTACAAGTCGTTCGATTGAGATCGGATTATCGCACGGCATCGGACGAAGTAAACAGGAGACCGAGCAAACGGCCGGCTGGTTTTCGGCCTTGTCGAAGGAGAACGAAGATGGATTACGTTTCACTCGGAAAGTCCGGTCCCTCGGTTTCGGCGCTCGGCCTCGGTTGCATGGGCATGTCCGGCATGTACGGCCCTGCGGACCGGGCCGAAAGCATCGCCACGATCCATGCAGCGCTGGAAGCCGGCATCACGCTGCTCGACACCGGCGATTTCTACGGCATGGGTCACAACGAGATGCTGATCGGCGAAGCGTTGAAGGGCGGAAGGCGCGACAGGGCGCTGCTGAGCGTGAAGTTCGGCGCCCTGCGCGATGCCGCCGGCAACTGGTTGGGCTACGATTGCCGGCCCAAGGCCGTTCGCAATTTTCTCGCCTACACGCTGCAGAGGCTCGGCGTCGACCATATCGACATCTATCGTCCCGCCCGGCTCGACCCGGATGTGCCGATCGAGGACACCATTGGCGCAATCGCCGATCTGGTGAAGGCGGGTTACGTCAGGCATGTCGGCCTCTCGGAAGTCGGATCAGAAACCATCCGGCGTGCGGCGGCCGTGCATCCGATCGTCGACCTGCAGATCGAGTATTCGCTGATTTCGCGCGGCATCGAGGATGAAATCCTGCCGACCTGCCGCGAACTCGGTATCGGCATCACCGCCTACGGCGTCCTTTCACGCGGGCTGATAAGCGGCCATTGGCAGAAAGGCGCGGCCGGCAAGGGCGATTTCCGCGCCATGAGCCCGCGGTTTCAGGAAGACAACATCGATCGAAACCTCGCCCTCGTCGAGGCTTTGAGACGAATCGCCGAAGGCAAGGGCGTGTCGGTGGCACAGATCGCGATCGCTTGGGTTGCGGCCAAGGGCAAGGACATCGTACCGCTCGTCGGCGCGCGGCGGCGCGATCGACTGGCAGAGGCCCTGTCGTCGCGCGACGTCCATCTCAGCGCAGACGATCTGGCGGTGATCGAACAGTCAGTGCCGAAGAATGCGGCAGCCGGCGCGCGGTATCCAGAAGCCCAGCTCGCCCACATGGACAGCGAGCGCTAAGCCACAAACGAAAGGGCCGGCAGACAAGCCGGCCCTTTCGAATGATTCTGGTTCGAAGAAATCAGGCCGCGCCCGAGAAAGTATCACAGGCCGTCATCTTGCCGCTGTCGAAGCCGCGCTTGAACCAGCGCATGCGCTGCTCGGAGGTCCCGTGATTGAAGCTCTCGGGAACGACATAGCCCTGCATGCGCTTCTGCAGCGTATCATCGCCGATCTGGGTGGCCGCGTTCAGCGCCTCTTCAAGGTCGCCCTGTTCGAGCAGGCCCTTCTGCTGGGTATACTTGCCCCAGACACCGGCGAAGCAATCGGCCTGCAGTTCGACGCGCACCGACATCTGGTTGGCTTCGGTCTCGCTCATCGACTGGCGCATCTGGTTGAACTTCGGCAGAACGCCGATCAGGTTCTGGACATGATGGCCGACCTCATGCGCGACGACATAGGCCTGGGCGAAATCGCCGGCCGCATCGAACTTCTGCGCGAGTTCGTCGAAGAAGCTCATGTCGAGATAGACCTTGCGGTCGCCCGGGCAATAGAACGGCCCGGAGGCAGCCGAAGCAAAGCCGCAGGCAGAACGCACCTGGCCACGGAAGAGCACCATCTTCGGCTCTTCATACTGCTGGCCGTTTGCCTGGAAGATGCCGTTCCAGGTGTCTTCAGTCTCGGCGAGCACCGTCGCCATGAACTGCTTCATTTCCTCTTCCTGAGCGGATCCGCGCGGTGCCGGCGAACCATCGCTCTGCTCGAAGCCCGGCATCTGCACCTGGCCGCCGCCGCCTTCCAGCACCTGCAGCATGTCGATGCCCATGGCCTTGAGGATGAAATAGAGCACGACGAGGAAGATAATCGTACCGAAGCTCATACCGCCTCCGGCGCGCCGCATGCCGCCGCCACCGCCTGGCATGCGGAAACCGCCCCCCCGCCCAAACGGGTTGCCGCCACCGGGGCTCGCGCCGCGCTGGTCTTCGATATTGTCGGATTGGCGGCGGCCCTTCCATTCCATGATCTGTCCTCCCCGGCCTCTGAAAGGCGTTGTCGGTCTGCTCTTTTATAAGACGGCCCTAACGTCGTTGTAAAACGCAATCGCGCCCCGTAAGTTCGCGATCTCACCAATCTTTTTGACAAGGAGACCACTGCGCCAAGGCGCTGCCGGCAGCCGGGCCGCCGGCCCGACCGGCCGCCCTCTCTTGAACAGCCGCGCTCGCCTTGACGCAAACCTGCTTTGCGGCTCCTATGCCCATGCGGACAGGGCGAGGAGGCAGGGCGATGAAGGCATTGCGGCTCGAAGGAATCGGTCAGCTGCGGGTCGCAGAAGTGCCAAAGCCCCTACCCGGCCCGGACGATCTGCTGGTGCGGGTCGAAGCCTGCGGCATCTGCGGCACGGACCGGCATCTGCTGCGCGGCGAATTCCCCTCCACCCCGCCGGTGACGCTCGGCCACGAATTCTGCGGCATCGTCGAGGCGGTGGGAAGCAGGGTCTCCGATATCGCAATCGGCGCGAGAATCACCGGCGACCCCAACATCGCTTGCGGTACCTGTCCGCAATGTACCGCGGGGCGCATCAATCTCTGCCGCAATCTCCGGGCGATCGGCATCCACCGTGACGGTGGTTTTGCAGAATACGTGGTTATGCCCCGCAAGCAGGCCCATGACATACCACTGAGCCTCGACCCCGTTCATGGCGCCTTCTGCGAGCCGCTCGCCTGCTGCCTGCATGGCGTGGATATGGCGGGCATTCGCGCCGGCTCCTCCGTCGTCGTCCTTGGCGGCGGTGTGATCGGCCTACTGGTCGTGCAGCTCGTCCGCCTCGCCGGCGCAACGACGGTCATTCTTTCCACACGACAGGCGGCAAAGCGCCGTCTTGCCGAAGAGGTCGGCGCAACGGCGACGGTCGATCCTTCCTCTACCGATATCATCGAACAGATCGCCGGTGACACCGGGCTCGTTCCCGGCGGGGTCGATGTCGTCATCGAATGCGCCGGCGTTGCCGAAACCGTCATGCAATCGACTCGCCTTGCCAGGTCCGGTGGCACCGTCGTGATCCTCGGCGTCATGCCGAAGGGCAAGACCGTGGAAATCGAACCGTTCGACATTCTCTTTCGCGAACTGCGGGTGCTCGGATCCTTCATCAACCCCTTCGTCCACCGCCGTGCAGCAGACCTCGTCGCCTCAGGCGCCATCGAGATCGGCAAGTTGATCTCGCGGCGGGTGACGCTCGGCGAAGCAGCCGACGTCATTGCGCATCCGCCGGCGGCCGGAGAGGTCAAGGTTCTCGTCATCCCCGGCCGCCCCTGACATTCCCGGCGCTGTTTCGCCGCGCGCGAAGCGCGCTGCATGGCCGGAGGTGCGCAAATATGGCTGGTTCCTGTCGATTCCGGAATTTTCGGGGTTTCGCTTGCAGAAACATTTGCCTATAAGCCGCTTCTAGCCTGAAAAGACCCATCAATGCGTGCCCGGCCGGTGACCTCCCACCTCGGCCGGTTTTTCGCGCAGCTAGAAACGGATGATCGACCATGCCGAAGCGCCAAGATATCAAGTCCATTCTTATCATCGGCGCGGGGCCGATCGTCATCGGTCAGGCTTGCGAATTCGACTATTCCGGCACCCAGGCCTGTAAGGCGCTGAAGGAGGAAGGCTACCGCGTCATCCTCGTCAACTCCAACCCGGCGACGATCATGACCGATCCGGGTCTGGCGGACGCAACCTATGTCGAGCCGATCACCCCGGAAGTCGTCGCCAAGATCATCGCCAAGGAGCGCCCGGACGCGCTGCTGCCGACCATGGGCGGCCAGACTGCGCTCAACACGGCGCTCTCGCTGCGCCGCATGGGCGTTCTCGACCGCTACAATGTCGAGATGATCGGCGCCAAGCCGGACGCCATCGACAAGGCCGAAGACCGCGCCCTCTTCCGCGAAGCCATGGCGAAGATCGGCCTCGAAACGCCGAAGTCGCGGCTGGCGAATGCCACCGACATCAAGGACCATGACCGCAAGACGCACGAGGCCGAGCGCGCCGAACTGAAGAGCCGGCTTTCCGGCGCCGAGCTCGACAAGGCGCTCGATGACCTCGAGAACCAGTGGAACCTTGGCGAAGGCGACCGCAAGCAGCGCTACATGAACCACGCGATGGCGATTGCCGCGCAGGCGCTTGACGATGTTGGCCTGCCCGCCATCATCCGTCCGTCCTTCACGCTCGGCGGTACCGGCGGCGGCATTGCTTATAACCGCACGGAATTCTTCGACATCGTCGGCAGCGGTCTCGATGCGTCGCCGACCACCGAAGTGCTGATCGAAGAATCGGTGCTCGGCTGGAAGGAGTACGAGATGGAAGTGGTCCGCGACACGGCGGACAACTGCATCATCATCTGCTCGATCGAAAACATCGACCCCATGGGCGTGCACACCGGTGATTCGATCACCGTTGCGCCGGCGCTGACGCTGACCGATAAAGAATATCAGATCATGCGCAACGCCTCGATCGCGGTTCTGCGCGAGATCGGCGTCGAGACCGGCGGCTCGAACGTGCAGTTCGCCGTCAATCCGAAGGACGGCCGTCTCGTCGTCATCGAAATGAACCCGCGCGTGTCGCGCTCGTCGGCCCTCGCCTCCAAGGCGACCGGCTTCCCGATTGCCAAGATCGCGGCGAAGCTTGCGATCGGTTACACCCTCGACGAACTCGACAACGACATCACCGGCGGCGCGACCCCGGCCTCGTTCGAACCGTCGATCGACTACGTCGTCACCAAGATCCCGCGCTTCGCCTTTGAAAAGTTCCCGGGCGCCTCGCCGGTTCTGACCACCGCCATGAAGTCGGTCGGCGAAGTCATGGCGATCGGCCGTACCTTTGCCGAATCGCTGCAGAAGGCGCTGCGCGGCCTCGAGACCGGCCTTACCGGCCTCGACGAAATCGAAATCCCCGACATGGACGAGAACGGCGATGGCCGTAACGCCATTCGTGCGGCGATCGGCACGCCGACGCCGGACCGACTGCGCATGGTTGCGCAGGCGCTGCGATTTGGCATGAGCGAAGCCGAGGTTCACGAGGCGAGCAAGATCGACCCGTGGTTCATCGCCCAGTTCAAGGCGATCGTCGACATGGAAGCACGCATCCGCGAGCACGGCCTGCCTGCCGATGCCGAGAACCTGCGCATGCTGAAGGCGATGGGCTTCTCCGACGCCCGCCTCGCAACGCTCGGCGGCAAGCGCCCGAAGGAAGTCGCGGAACTGCGCAATGCGCTTAATGTCCGCCCGGTCTACAAGCGCATCGACACCTGCGCTGCCGAATTCGCCTCGCCGACCGCCTACATGTACTCGACCTACGAAACGCCTTTCGTCGGTGCCGCCCGCTCGGAAGCAGAAGTCTCCGACCGCAAGAAGGTCGTCATTCTCGGCGGCGGTCCGAACCGCATCGGTCAGGGCATCGAGTTCGACTATTGCTGCTGCCACGCCGCCTTCGCGCTGAAGGATGCCGGCTATGAAGCGATCATGATCAACTGCAACCCGGAGACGGTTTCGACCGACTACGATACCTCCGACCGCCTTTACTTCGAGCCGCTGACAGCCGAGGACGTGATCGAGATCATGCGCGCCGAGCAGGAAAAGGGCGAACTGGTCGGCGTTATCGTCCAGTTCGGCGGCCAGACGCCGCTGAAGCTTGCCGAAGCGCTGGAAAAGAACGGCATCCCGATCCTCGGCACGGCACCTGACGCGATCGACCTGGCCGAAGACCGCGACCGCTTCCAGAAGCTTCTGATGAAGCTCGACCTCAACCAGCCGAACAATGGCATTGCCTACTCGGTCGAGCAGGCCCGCCTCGTCGCTGCCGAAATCGGCTTCCCGCTGGTCGTGCGCCCGTCCTACGTTCTCGGCGGCCGCGCCATGCAGATCATCCATTCGGAAAGCATGCTGCAGAGTTACCTGCTCGACACGGTTCCGGGCCTCGTTCCTGAGGACATCAAGCAGCGCTATCCGAACGACAAGACCGGCCAGATCAACACGCTGCTCGGCAAGAACCCGCTGCTGTTCGACAGCTACCTGACCAACGCGACGGAAGTCGACGTCGACTGCCTGTGCGACGGCAAGGATGTCTTCGTCTCGGGCATCATGGAGCACATCGAGGAAGCCGGCATCCACTCGGGCGACAGCGCCTGCTCGCTGCCGGTGCACACGCTCGACAAGGACATGGTCGACGAACTCGAACGCCAGACGGCAGCCCTTGCCAAGGCGCTCAATGTCGGCGGCCTGATGAACGTGCAGTTCGCGATCAAGGACGGCACGATCTACGTGCTCGAAGTCAACCCGCGCGCTTCGCGCACCGTACCCTTCGTCGCCAAGACGATCGGTGCACCGATCGCGAAGATCGCGGCCCGCGTCATGACCGGCGAAGCGCTCGATGTCGCGATCGCCGCCTATGGCGAAAAGCCGGATCCGCGCAACCTCAAGCACATCGCGGTCAAGGAAGCAGTCTTCCCGTTCGCACGTTTCCCCGGCGTCGATACACTGCTTGGCCCGGAAATGCGCTCGACCGGTGAAGTCATCGGTCTCGACACCGACTATGCACTGGCCTTTGCCAAGTCGCAGCTCGGCGCCGGCGTCGACCTGCCGCGTGACGGAACAGTGTTCGTTTCGGTGCGCGACGAGGACAAGACCCGGGTGTTGCCGGCAATCCGCATCCTCGTCGACATCGGCTTCAAGGTCATGGCGACCAGCGGCACGGCTCGATTCCTCGGTGAACACGGCATTGCCGCCACCAAGATCAACAAGGTTCAGGAAGGTCGTCCGCACGTCGAGGACGCGATCCGCAACCGTCACGTTCAACTCGTCATCAACACGACGGACGGCAACAAGGCGATCTCGGACTCCAAGTCGCTGCGCCGCGCCACGCTGATGCAAAAGGTGCCCTACTACACCACCATGTCCGGTGCTGAAGCGGCTGCGCACGCAATCAAGGCTCTGAAGGCAGGCAGCCTCGAAGTGCGCCCGCTGCAGAGCTACTTCAAGGCCTAAGAAAGACCGCGGCGCGCGAAACCCTCGCGCGCCGCCGCCATCCCCGAGGAAGTGATGCGCTTCAACAGCCCGCTCCTCCGCTGAACGCCGTATGAACGACCGGTTCAGCCTGCATTCCCCCCGCACATGTTTCTATGACTCTGCGCACTGAGAGATCGGCGGCTTCGCCGGTGGGCGCGACATGGGGCAAGATCGTGCAACTCTATTTCTTTGATTTGCTGTGGGGCGACGAGCACTTCGTCGATGAAGACGGTATCAGCCATTTCGACGAGGGATCGGCCCTCTATTACGGCCAGCGGATCGCAGACAAGATCGGCCGCGATGCCGATTATGGTTCGCTGAAGGTCCAGGTCCGTTCCAGCAACCGCAGGCTGCTGGCAACAATCGTGCCCTCAATCGGCCGCGGCGCCGAACAGCGGGCTCTGCTTGCCCGCCGCCAGGTCGGCGCCTCTCTCTACGCTGCAGCCTGAAGCAGCGCAACGAGCAAAGCGCAGGAACATCCATCCTGCGCTTGATCACACTGTTAGTCTGCCGCCAGGGCCTCGGCAGCAGTTCTGCCCCGGCGCGTGGCTCGCTGCGAGCCGCACGGTTCTGACGCCCAGATACAGAGAAGCCGTGGAGATCAGGAACGCGACGACGAAAACCGTGAACAAGGCGGCGTGCATCGTGGCAACGTTCGCCTTCTCGTCGAAACCGCGAAGATTGGCCGTCAGCCCGCAGATCGCCGCGCCGATCGCATAACCGGCCGACTGCAACGTCGGCAGAAACGCTGAGGTCTTGTCCCGCTCTCCTCGCAAGGAGACGTCCATCATCAGCTGGCTGAGCGTGCCCCAGGACATGCCGAACCCGGCCCCGACCGCGATCTGGCTCGGGAAGACCAGCCGGTAATCGTCGATCGCGAAGGCGATCATCAGACCAGCGAGCCCGAGGCTGAGAAGCGCAGGTCCCGCAGGGATGAGCTTCACGCGCAGAGCGTGCGAGTGCAGGCTTGCGACGGCGATAGCGGTCACACTCCAGGAGATCGCCATCAATGCCGCGGAAAAACCGGCGGCCGTGGGGCTGAAATTCCAGACATGTTGCAGGCCATAAATGAGGTACACCGAGCCGGACGCCTGAGCGAGGGGCATCAGCAGCACGACCCAAAGTCCGGTGCCGAGCGGTTTTGTGAGCTGAAAGGCGCCCGCGGGCAGGATCGGATGCTCCGCCCGACGGTCGGTTGCGACGGCCGCCCAGAGGATGGTCAGCGCCGTCGCCAGCGCCGCCGCCATCAATGGGACGCTGCTCGCCGTATTTGAGACCGATATCAGCAATATGCCGGAACCGACGACGGTCAGCCGCAGCAGCGGGATTGGACGAGGCGTGTCGGTCGATAGCACCTTGCGTGCCGGTACGATCAGCAGAACGAGCGCAACGAAGATGACGGTTGCGGGAACGTTGACGGCGAAAGCCACCCGCCATGACCAGTGTTCCGTCAGGAATCCGGACACGAGTGGCCCGCCAAAGGCCGCCGTTGCCCAGACGATGGCCTCGGCTCCGAATACCTTTGGGACCAGGCGCGGCGGGAAGAGTTCGGGAATCAGCGCGTAGCAGACCGCGGCAATGATCCCCTCGCCGAAGCCCTGAAACACGCGACCGGCGAGGACCTGCGGCATGCTGCCGGCGGCGGTCGCGATGAGGGTGCCGACGACAAAGATGAGCGCGGCCGTAATCAGCGTCCCGCGTGCGCCGAACCTTGACTTGAGCGTGGCGGCAACAGCGCCGCCGAGAATGGCAAAGACGAGATAGAGCGTGACGGCCCAGGACAACAGCGTCGCGCCGCCGATCTCTTCGACGGCTGTGGGCAGCGCGGTCGCTACGAAAAACTCGTTGAATGCGAACAACGCGACCCCGAGGCAAAGGGCAGCCGTCGTCGCCAGATAGTCCGGCCGCAACAGTTCGCCCCAGCGGCCGTCCTCCTGAAGTGCGGTATTGCCTTCGCCTGCCTTGGTTTCGTCCCTCGCCAGAACCATGCCCAACGTTCCTCACTGCTATCTCTTAGGAACACCTTTGTTACGACCTCAACCGCGGTTGAGGTAAAGCGCTTTCTGCGTAGCTTGCCACCCCATCGCTTCCCCCACAAGTTGCAGTCGCCTTTCAGGGTTCGGTGGATGATGGCGAAATATCTGGCTTTCGCGCTTCCGTTTCTGCTATAACCAAGGTTCGAAGTTTCGGACGGTTCCGGCGTTTACGCGCCGGAGACCGTTTTCTTTTGCGTTGGCGCCGCCCTAAGGGCGGCGCCTCGTGCTTGATGAAGGACATTGAAATGGTCGAAAAAGTGCCGATGACACAGGGCGGATTCGTCAACCTGCAGGAGGAGCTGCGCTGGCGCCAGCAGGAAGAACGACCGCGAATCATCGAGGCGATTGCCGAAGCCCGTGCACATGGCGACCTGTCGGAAAATGCCGAGTACCACGCTGCCAAGGAAGCGCAGAGCCACAACGAGGGCCGGATCACCGAGCTCGAAGACTTGATCGCCCGCGCGGAAGTCATTGATCTCTCGAAGATGTCCGGCTCCAAGATCAAGTTCGGCGCCAAGGTCAAACTCGTCGACGAAGACACTGAAGAAGAAAAGACCTACCAGATCGTTGGCGACCAGGAAGCCGACGTGAAGGCTGGCCGCATTTCGATCTCGTCGCCGATCGCGCGCGCGCTCATCGGCAAGGAAGTCGGCGATTCCATCGAAGTGAACGCGCCTGGCGGTTCCAAGGCCTACGAAATTCTCGCCGTCAACTGGGGCTGATCAGCCCTAGCCAAGGGGCGAAGCCTGCCTTCGCCCCGTTTCTCCTTTTCAAAAGACGATCGTTGCTCGCGCAAGGAGTGCGCTTTCGTGGCCGATATCCGGAACGTCGAGGTCATCGCTCCCAATTTCAAGCGCCGCCTCTCGGGCGTGACGTCCACCATCATCCAGTTAATTCCGATCCAGCGCGCGCTCGGCGAAAAGATCGCCGTGCTTGGCCCGGGTTTGCCTGACACCCTGCCCTCGATCCGCTTCCGCGATCTATTGCGCCTGTGGAGCGCACCGGACGGACGGCCCTGCCGGGTCTGGCATGCGCGCCGCAATGTCGAAATGCTGCCGGCAATCGTGCTGCGCGACCTGCTCGGCATGAAGCTGAGGATCGTCTTCACCTCCGCATCGCAGCGCCGCCACACCGGCTGGAGCAAGTTTCTGATTTCGCGCATGGACGCGGTAATCGCGACCAGCGGCAAGACCGCCGCCTATCTGCAAGTGCCGAACACGGTGATCCTGCACGGCATAGATACCAAGCGCTTCCAGCCGCCGGTTGACACAGCGGCAGCCAAAGCTGCGCTCGGGCTCGACCCCAACCAAAAATATGTCGGCTGCTTCGGGCGGGTGCGTAAGCAGAAGGGCACGGATCTCTTCGTCGACAGCATGATTGCGCTTCTGCCGTGCCGGCCCGGCTGGAGTGCCATCGTCGCCGGTCGCGCCACCGGCCCGCACGTCGCTTTCGAGAACGAATTGAAAGAGCGGGTCGCAAAGGCCGGGCTCACCGACCGCATCCGTTTCGTTGGCGAACACACCAACATTCCGGACTGGTATCGTGGGCTCGATCTCTTCATCGCGCCGCAGCGCTGGGAAGGTTTCGGGCTGACGCCGCTCGAAGCGATGGCGACAGGCGTGCCCGTTATCGCAACCGACGTCGGCGCGTTTTCGGAACTGGTCGTCGTCGGAGAGCAGGAAACCGGCGCCGTGATCGCCGCCAACGATCTACAGGCCATGGTCGAGGCAACGGCTGGCTTTATGGACGATGATCATCGCCGGACCTTGGCTGGCGCGAACGGTCTGGGGCTGACCCGCGCATCCTTTGCGATAGAGGGCGAGGCCCGCGCGATCAACGCGGTCTATGAACGCCTGATGCGTCCCTGACAGGCTGCCACCGCGTGGCAGCCTCGCACTAGACTCTCTCAGCGCTTCGAAGCGAAGAGCTTCAGATAGGCGTCGGTAATCGCCTGCTTCGAGAACTGGTTCATCAGGGTCTCGTGCCCACGTTCGGCAAGCCGTTCACCGAGCGACGTATCGCCCGCGATGCGGTCGATTGCCTGGGCAAAGCCGTCGGCGTCACCGATATCGACCATCAAGCCGTTTTCGCCATCGCGCATGAACCATTGCGGCCCTTCCGAACGGCTGGAAACAACCGGTGTCCCTTGCGCCCAGGATTCGAGGATTACGTTGCCGAGCGGCTCGTGGCTCGACGCCATCACGAAGATGTCGGAAGCGGCAAGGAAAGGCCGCGTGTCCTTCTGCCAGCCGGCGAAACGCACGCGCTTTGCCACGCCGAGGTCGGCGGCCAGTTTCTCCAAATTTGCACGTTCTTCGCCATCGCCGACGAGCCACAGATAGGCGTCCGGCACCTTGGCGATCGCCTGGATCAGCGTGTGGAAGCCCTTGCGCGGAACGAAGCGCCCCATTGACATGACCACAGGCACGTTCTCAGGCGTGTCGAGCGTGGCGCGGCTGATGGGCGCGACCCGCTCGGTTCCGGTGAAGTTGGAGATGACTTTGACGTCGCGCTTCCAGCCGATCTTGCGCACATGCTCGGCAATGCCCGGCGTATTGCAGACGAGGCAATCGGTGTTGCGGAAATAGTCGAGCCGCAGCGGATAGTCGCCGAGACGCGAGATCTTGATGCAGCCCTTGTAGTTGGGCATCAGGCGGCTGGCGCGCGGCATCCAGGCAAACAGCGCATCCGGCTTTTCGCGGCGTGCCATGCTGCTGACCTTCATCGGCAGGAGGATCCGGTCGAGCGACAGGTTGCGGAAGTTGCTTTCGATGATGCGCGTCGCACCCTCGATGTCCTTCTTCCAGATACGACCATGGCGGATGACCGAGGTCTGCTCGACGCCACGCTCGGCGAGCGCGTTGACCAGGTGGACGAAGAAACGCTCAGCGCCGCCATCCTTGCCGAAGTGAAAATGCATGACTTTCATGAAAACCTCACCGCTTGCTGGCGCGCCGATCCATGTCGTCATGGTTCGGATGCCGCTTGAGCGCGTGCCTCTGATAGATCTTGGCGGCGGTCAGGAAAGCGTACACCGCTCCCGTCATCGCCTCAATGAAGCCTGGAAAACCGCAGCGCCACAGGCCGTTGCGGAAATAAAGCCTAAGGAAATAGAGTGGCGGGCTGAACAGCATTTTGTAAGGGCGCGCCGACTTACCGGCGGCGAACTGCTGATCGGCCTTCAGCGTCGAATACTTGTTTTCCTTGAGGATCTGCTCGTCGATGATCAGCGGCCGATAGTGCAGCAGGCTGCCCTTGGCAGCGGCGCCGACCGCGCCATCCGGCACGATCCCCTCGTGGACTTTCTGATTGAGATCGTATCGTCCCCTGCCCTGGCGGATCAGACGCAGGTTTCGCCGCTCGTGCGCCCGCTCCGGCGTGTAGCCGTAGCCGATGAGGTAGGGCCTGCGCGCGACGCGCCAGCCGACCGTCTCCGGCGGCGCATCGAGCAGCGAGGGCAGCAGTGCCTTCAGCGGTTCGTCCAGGCGTTCGTCGGAATCGATGTTGAAGCACCAGGGCTGCGTACATTGGTCGAGCGCGAACTGCTTCTGGCCGGCATAGCCCCGCCACGGCTCATGCAGGAAACGGATCGGCCAACCCTTGTCGATGTAGGACTGCACGAGTGCTGCCGTTCCGTCGGTCGAGCCGGAATCGACGATGACGATTTCTGAGCACTGCTCGAGGCTCTCGATGCAATTACCGAGATAGGCTTCTTCGTTCTGGCAGATGATGAAGGCGGACAGCGGAAGCTTGTTCATGGGCGGGCCTTAGATCTGGACGAGGCCGATATCCTTGACCTGGCGAATGGTCAGCATCGTGCGCACCGTGTCGACCCGTTCATTGGCCGTCAGCACTTCGATGACGAAATCCTGGAAAGTCGTGAGGTTTTCGGCGACACAATGCAGCAGGAAGTCGCTTTCGCCGGAAACCGTCCAGGCCTGCCGGACGATCTGCCATTCTGCAGTAGCGGCCGAGAACGCCTTGAGGTCGGCCTCCGACTGACGCTTCAGGCCGACCATGCAGAAAGCGACGAGATCGAAGCCGAGCGCCGGTGCGTTCAGCAGTGCGTGATAGCCCTTGATGACGCCGGTCTCTTCGAGCTTGCGCACGCGCCGGAGGCAGGGCGGCGCGGAGATGCCGACCCTTTGCGCGAGATCGACATTGGTCATCCGGCCATCACGCTGGAGCTCGCGAAGGATCTTGAGATCGATAGCGTCGAGCTCGACTTGTTTCGTCATGAACGTTCGTCCTTTTCGTGGTGACTTTGAGCGCGAGGCAAAGCCGAAAACTTGTGTCTGCCGATGGTGAGGTTGCCCCGATGGCGGGCGACGTCGACTGATGTCCGCCTATCCCGGCGCTGCCGCGATCATCTCGGTCGAGATTTTCAGCAAGGCGCGCTCGTCAAGGGCAAGGTCGTCTCGAGTCGGTGCGTGGCCGAGCGCAGCGCTTTCGCAGTGCAACCATGCACGGCCGGCATTCAACCCCATATGCTTCTCCAGCAAAGTGAATCCGCGTGAAATATCGTCAAACCCGCTGGACAACAAGCAGCCCGGCCGACTATTCGCGGGAAAATGGCGTTGGCGATGCCGGTAGATGCGCAAATAGAGGTGGACATCTTCAGGAGCGACGCAAGGAGCGCTCCATTGTCGGGGTGCGGCGCGGATCGATGCCGGGCCGACGCCTGTGCCCTAAGCGCGTCATCTGGTGGCAAAAGCGGGCTTGAGGCTCAAGCACTTGTGTGTATCAGGCTGCGCACTCTTGAAAGTCATGGTGGGGAATACCTAAAGTATGGGACGATTTCCCATTGACGCAATGGAATCGGATGTGGAGGCAATCCTCTCCGATGAGCGAAGGACAAGATTATGACTGCCCGTCACGTGAAAGTGCTGATCATCGGCTCCGGCCCGGCTGGCTATACCGCCGCCATCTATACGGCGCGCGCCATGCTCGAGCCCGTACTGATCGCCGGTATGGAACAGGGCGGCCAGTTGATGATCACGACTGACGTCGAAAACTACCCGGGCTATGCCGATCCGGTCCAAGGCCCGTGGATGATGGAACAGATGCTGAAGCAGGCGACCCATGTCGGCGCCGAGATCGTCAACGATCTCGTGACCGATGTCGACCTGTCGGTGCGCCCGTTCCGCATCAAGACCGACAGCGGTAACGACTGGACGGCGGACGCGCTGATCATCGCAACCGGCGCCAAGGCCAAGTGGCTCGGCATCGAGACAGAACCGACCTTCATGGGCTTCGGCGTCTCGGCCTGCGCCACCTGTGACGGCTTCTTCTATCGCAACAAGGACGTGATCGTCGTCGGCGGCGGCAACTCGGCCGTTGAGGAAGCGCTCTATCTCTCGAATCTCGCCAAGACGGTCACTGTCGTTCACCGCCGTGATAGCTTCCGCGCCGAGAAGATCCTGCAAGAGCGCCTGTTCGCCAAGCCGAACGTCAAGGTGATCTGGGATCACGAGGTCACGGAATACCTGGGTGCGCCGGCCAAGCCGCCGATGCCCGCTTCCGTCAACGGCGTGAAGCTGCGCAACACCAAGACCGGCGAAACCTCCGACATGGTCACCGACGGCGTGTTCGTCGCGATCGGCCACGCGCCGGCAGTCGAACTTTTCAAAGGCAAGCTTCGGCAGAAGTCCAACGGCTATCTTTGGACCGCGGCCGATTCGACGGCGACCGACGTGCCCGGCGTTTTTGCCGCAGGCGACGTGACGGACGACATTTACCGTCAAGCGGTTACGGCGGCCGGCATGGGCTGCATGGCAGCGCTTGAGGCCGAGAAATACCTGGCGGGTCATATGCCCGTCGCAATTGCAGCCGAATAGAAGCTGCGAATCGGGGTGGTGCCGCTGAGGCACCTCGCCCGTGTGGGAACAGATGCATCAGCCACGCCCGGAAGACAGGACCCCGTCTTCCGGAGTGGTTTCTTATGGGGGACTACATGTCGCTGGACTGGGACAAACTGCGCATTTTTCACGCGGCGGCCGAGGCTGGGTCGTTCACCCATGCGGCAGACAAGCTTCATCTTTCGCAGTCCGCGATCAGCCGGCAGGTGAGTTCGCTGGAGCAGGATGTCGGCATCAAGCTGTTCCACCGCCATGCGCGCGGCCTGATCCTCACCGAACAGGGCGAGATCCTCTATCGCACCGCGCATGAAGTGCTGATGAAGCTCGAGAGTGTCAAGGTCCAACTGAGCGAAACCACGGACAAGCCGAGCGGCAAGCTGCGCATCACCACGACGGTCGGACTCGGCCAGGGCTGGCTCACCGACAAGATCCAGGAGTTCATGTCGCTGCACCCGGACGTGCAGGTTCAGCTCATCCTCGACAATGAGGAGCTGGACGTGAACATGCGCCACGCGGATTGTGCCATCCGCCTGCGTCAGCCGCAGCAGTCGGACCTCATCCAGCGCAAGCTCTTCACCGTGCACATGCACGTCTATGCAGCTCCGTCCTACATCAACAAGTATGGCGAGCCGCAGTCAGTCGAGGATCTCGACAACCACCGCATCATCACCTTCGGCGAGCCGGCGCCGAACTATCTGCTCGACGTCAACTGGCTCGAGATCGCCGGCCGCGATTCCGACAATCCACGCGTGTCGCACCTGCAGATCAACAGCCAGACCTCGATCAAGCGCGCCTGCCTGCTCGGCATCGGCGTCGCCATGCTGCCCGACTATATCGTCGGTCGCGATCCTGGCCTCATCCAGCTGCCGATCAGCGCCGACATCCCGTCGTTCGATACCTATTTCTGCTATCCGGACGAGATGAAGAACGCAGCCAAGCTCAAGGTCTTCCGCGACTACATCGTCGCCAAGGCCCGCAACTGGAACTTTTAGGACGCTTCGGCGAATGCTCATTTTCCGAGCATTTTCCCAAGAGGCCACCAACCATCTGTTTTTACATCGATATTACGGATGCGCCGTCTCTATTGTGCGGCGCATTTTTATTGTTCGCCGCAGAAATAGGCAGGGATGCGCGCATGACATGGCTGTCATGCACAGAAAATGATTGTTGCGCGCCCAAAAAAGCAGCATACCAAACTCAGCTGATGCATCTTTGGTGGCTTCTCCTCCCAGTGCCACCGCAGCAGCTGTTCCCCTCTGGAGGTTTAATTACCTTCACAACTTATAAGGGCCCAAGTCATCTTGTGGCCCTCTTTTTTTGTCTACTGTT
>Ga0209256_1001265_pt1 | contig 27598 bp, 22 predicted proteins | sample AraplaCol_mCL_r2_2_FD_184270 | JGI IMG/M metagenome (GOLD analysis project Ga0209256, IMG submission 184270) | Arabidopsis root microbial communities from North Carolina, USA - plate scrape MF_Col_mCL_r2 (SPAdes) (version 3) | ecosystem: Host-associated > Plants > Roots > Endosphere | place...
CCCTTGCCTGACCTTCGAATGACCGCGGCCCGAAACAGAATCGCCGTTTACCCCGGCACCTTCGACCCGATCACCAACGGCCACATCGATCTGGTCGACCGCGCCGCTCCGTTGTTCGAACGCCTGATCATCGGCGTCGCCGAAAGCCCGGCCAAGGGCCCGGCGCTGCCGCTGGCCCTGCGCGCGGAACTGGCGCGCCAGGCCGTCGCGCACCACGACAACGTGGAAGTCCAGGGCTTCGACTGCCTGCTGGCGCATTTCGTCGCCCAGGTCGGCGCCGGCGTCCTGCTGCGCGGCCTGCGCGCGGTGTCGGACTTCGAATACGAATTCCAGTTGGCGAGCATGAACCGCCATCTGATCCCTGACGTGGAGACGTTGTTCCTGACCCCCGCGGAACAGTACGGCTTCATTTCATCTTCGCTTGTGCGCGAGATCTCCCGCCTCGGCGGCGATGTCTCCGGCTTCGTGCCGCCGGCAGTCGATGCCGCGCTGCAGGCGCAGTGGCAACGCGCTCCACGCTGATCCGGCACCGTCGGAACAGATGTCTAATCACCACCAACACCCGGAACAAACCGAGGGGAACCCGATGAAGACCACCACCCGTTTGCTGCTGATCGCCTGCCTGTCGATGCCGCTCCTGGCCGCCTGCAACAAGTCGGAAGACAAGAGCGCCGCCGTCGCCGAGGCCCCGCTGGCCGCGCCGACCACCAACGACGGCACGGCGTGGGACACGTACCTGACCAAGGTCGTCACGCAGAAGATCGAAGGCGCGACCAACGTCTACCTGTACACGCTGCCCGATCCGGCCGGCGCCGACTTCCAGGGCGAGTACGATCGCCAGCTGGAGAAGGCGCAGGGCGACGTCGCCCGCGGTGGCGTGGAAGGCACGCTGCTGGCGTTCGGCTCGCAGAACTCGGCCAAGTCGGCCGACCTCGCCATCGCCTCGTTCGCCCAGGCCCAGCCGGGCACGATGAAGGGCGTGCGCGTGATGTTCATCGGCGCGCAGGCCGACGCCGACCGCGTCAAGGCCGCTGTCGAGCCGTCGGGCGCGAAGTTCGAGTTCGTCGAAGCGAAGTGACGTTCCGCCGCGTGGCCGCATAGTGGCCACGCCTTTGGCGGAACGTCATCCCGGCGAAAGCCGGGATCCAGAGCAGGCCCGCGCAAGCGGGCCTGTGCTTTTTCGGCCCAACGCGGCGCCGCATAGCGGCCACGCCTTTGGCGGAACGTCATCCCGGCGAAAGCCGGGATCCAGAGCAGGCCCGCGAAAGCGGGCCTGTGCTTTTTGGCTCCTCCCCCTGCAGGCAGGGGAGGGAGCAGAGGCAGCCCCCGGAACACAGCGTCCGTTCGCGCAAGGCCTCGCCCCAAGTCGCCATGCGACAATGTCCGCATGTCCCTGAAGATCAACGAGCTCTGCGTCAATTGCGACGTCTGCGAACCGGCCTGCCCGAACCAGGCGATCACGCAGGGCGAGACGACCTACGTGATCGATCCGGCGCGCTGCACCGAATGCGTCGGCCACTTCGACGAACCGCAATGCGTGGTCGTCTGTCCGGTCGAGTGCATCGACCCCGACCCGGACCATCCCGAAACCGAAGTGCAGCTGCTGGCCAAACTGGCCGTGCTGCGACAGGAGAACCCCTGATGCGAAAGACGTTGCGCGTGCTGGCCAGCCGAACCTTCCTGACCGCAAGCCTGTTGTTCCTCGCGACGTCTCCGCTCCAGGCCGCTCCCAAGTCCACCCCGGCGAAGACCGCCGCGCATCCGCCCGGCGCCGCCATCGCCAGCGCGCACGCGCTCGCCACCGACGCCGGCATGGAAATGATCCGCCAGGGCGGCAACGCGTTCGATGCGGCCGTCGCGGTGTCGGCGATGTTGTCGGTGGTCGAGCCGATCAGCTCCGGCATCGGCGGCGGTGGCTTCTTCCTGCTGCACGATGCGAAGAGCGGCAAGGATGTCTTCGTCGATGCGCGCGAAACCTCGCCCGAATCGGCGACGCCGCAGGCGTTCCTCACGCCGGATGGCCAGCTCGACAATGATCGAGCCACCAATGGCCCGTGGTCGGCAGGCATCCCGGGATTGCCCGCCGCGCTCGTGCACGTTTCGCAGAAGTACGGCCGGTTGCCGCTGAAGACCGCGCTGGCGCCGGCGATCCGCGTTGCGCGCGAAGGCTTCGAGATCTATCCGCGTCTTGAGCGCGGCTACGCCAGCCGTCGCGACGTGATGGAGCGCTATCGCGGCACGCGCGAGGTTTTCCTCGCCGACGGCACGCCGCCGAAGGCGGGCGAGATCCTGAAGCAGCCCGATCTTGCGAACACGCTGCAGCTGCTCGCCGACAAGGGCTTCGATGGTTTCTACAAGGGCGAGGTCGCGAACAAGCTGCTCGCCGCGGTGAAGGAAGAAGGCGGCCACTGGCGCGCCGAGGAACTGAGCGGTTATCGCGTGAAGGAACGCGAGCCGCTGCGCTTGAAGTATCGCGGCTGGGACATCACCACTGCGCCGCCGCCGTCGTCGGGTGGCGTGGCGATCGCGCAGATGCTGCAGATCCTCGCCGGCTGGGATCTGGCGAAGCTTGATGAAGCGACGCGCACGCACCTGATCGTCGAATCGATGCGCCGCGCGTTCCGCGATCGCACGATCTATCTGGGCGATCCGGACTTCGTGAAGATGCCGGTCGCCCGCCTCGTCAGCCCGGACTACGCGGCCGGCCAACGCGCGAGCATCCATCCGTCGAAGGCAACGCCGAGCGAGCTGCTGTCGGGCCAGCCCGCGCCGCTGGAAGACGACGAGACGACGCACTACTCGATCATCGACGCGCAGGGAAACCGCGTTTCGACCACGCAGACGGTGAACCTGCTGTACGGCTCGGGCCTCGTCGCGCCCGGCACCGGTGTGCTGCTGAACGACGAGATGGACGACTTCGCGCTGCGTCCCGGCACGCCGAATGCGTTCGGCGTGATGGGCTTCGAGGCCAACGCGCCGAAGCCGGGCAAGCGCATGCTCAGCTCGATGACGCCGAGCTTCATCGAGTCGAAGGATGAACTCGCCGTCCTCGGTGCGCCGGGCGGCAGTCGCATCATCACCGAGGTGTTGATTGGCATCCTGGGTTACGACGAAGGGCTGGGCGCGCAGCAGGTCGCCGCGAAGCCGCGCATCCACCACCAGTGGATGCCCGACGTGATCTCGGCCGAGCAGGGCGCGCTGGCGCCGGAAACGGTGAAGGCGCTCGAAGCGATGGGCCACAAGGTCAACGCGGGCGAGAAGCCGTGGGGCAACCTGCAGACGGTCTCGTGGGACAAACGCAACAACACGCTGGAAGGCGGCTCGGATCCGCGCAATCCGGTGGGCAAGGCGGAAGTGCTGGTGAAGTGACGTTCCGCCGCATCGCCGCGTAGCGGCGACGCCTTTGGCGGAACGTCATCCCGGCGAAGGCCGGGATCCAGGCCCGTAGCGGTTCTGCGCACGCGGCGACGGTGCCAGATCGTCATCCACCCCCCAACGTCATTCCCGCGAAGGCGGGAATCCATGGGCGTTCCACGCTCTGCCGCACTCGCTGCAAGATCACAATGGGTTCCAGCTTTCGCTGGAATGAAGGGATCGCGTGCGGAAGGCGTGACGGCCTGGATCCCGGCCCTCGCCGGGATGACGGAAACGGGCGCGGAATGGCCGAGGACGCGGCGGAATGACGCACCAGGTGCCGCGCGCAACCACCGCCCCCAAAGTTCAATTCGAATTCAACCGCACTGGCGCTAAAATCGATCCGTAACGAAGCAACGGTGATGCCATGAAACTCTGGTCCATCCTCGGCAACAGCCAGAAGCTCGACGGCGGTGCGATGTTCGGCAACGCGCCGCGCGCGATGTGGGCCCGCTGGGCCTCGCCCGACGACGAGAACCGCATCGATCTCGCCTGCCGCGCGCTGCTGGCCTCGCCGCTGAACGGGAAGACCGTGCTGTTCGAAACCGGCATCGGCGCATTCTTCGAACCAAAGCTGCGCGAACGCTACGGCGTGGTGGAAGACCGCCACGTCCTGGTCGAATCGCTCGCCGCGGCCGGCTTCAAGCCCGCGGACATCGACGTCGTCGTGCTCTCGCACCTGCATTTCGACCACGCAGGCGGCCTGCTTGCGCCGTGGAGCGAAGGCCAGTCGCCGACGCTGCTGTTCCCCAACGCGACCTACATCGTCGGCCGTCGCCATTACGAACGCGCCCTGGAGCCGCATGCGCGCGACCGCGCCAGCTTCATTCCCGAACTGCCCGCGTTGCTGGAAGCCACCGGCCGGCTGGAACTGGTCGACGGCGAATACTCCAAAGCGCTCGGCGACACCGTGCGCTTCCACTACAGCGACGGCCACACGCCGGGGCTGATGCTGGCGGAAATCGTCGGGCCCGATCGCGTCGAAGGCGAAACACACGGCGGCGTGGTGTTCTGCGCCGATCTCATCCCCGGTCGTCCGTGGGTGCACGTGCCGATCACGATGGGCTACGACCGCAACGCCGAACTGCTGATCGACGAGAAGAAGGCCTTCCTCGCCGACAAGCTGCGTCGCAACGTGCATCTGTTCTTCACTCACGACCCGCAATGCGCGCTCGCGCAGGTGGTGCGCGACGAGAAGGGCAAGTTCGGCACCGCGCACGAAGTGCCGGCGCTGCACGCGAGGGCGCTGGCGGCATGAGGTTCCTTCGGGCGGCGTTCGCGCTGTCGCTGTCGTGTGCGCTGATCGTCGGCGGGGTGGCCCTCGGGCAAACCGATGCGCAGGCTGGTGACGACGCGGAGCCGATGGGCGCGCCGCAATCCGGCCATGGTTCGCGCGACCGCGACTTCGGCGTGGTGACGCATCAGTTCGGGCTGGATCGCCAGGTCGAGATGTTCCAGTGGCGCGCGAGCGGCGACGGCTATACGCAGGTGTGGAACGCCGCGCCCATCGACTCGCGCGGCTTCGCGCCAGGCCATGAAAACCCGCCAAAACTTCCGATCGAAAGTCGCCGCTGGTGGGCGCAGGACGCCACGCTCGACGACCATCCGATCGACCAGAGCGTGTTGCAGGCGTTGGGAACGTGGCGTGTGTTCCGACCGAATTTCTCGCGATTGCCGGCTAACCTCGCGGCCTCGTTCCAGCCCGAAGGCGATGGCCTGGGCAGTGCGGAAAACCCGCTCGAACCGCGCGTGGGGGACCTTCGCATCCACTGGCGCGAACTCCAGCTGCCGCCGCTGGAAGGCAAGATCGAACTGCGCGACGGCCGCTGGCATCTCACGGCCGGCGTGGCGCAGGCGGCGCTGCGTGCGGCGAGCGCTTCAAATGCGGTGGAACTTCCCGCCGACCAGGATCGCGCGCTGCTGCCGTGGTTGCTGGGCGGCGCGGCCGTGGTGGTGCTGGTCGGTCTGATCTGGCGCCGCGTGCGCCGGCGCCGCGAGGCGAAGGCGCTCCACTAGTCCATGCGGTTGTAGCCCGGGTAAGCGCAGCGCACCAGGGGCGCGCGTGTCTTCCCGCGTGAGCATTCGTCATCCCGGGTGCGGCCTTCGGCCTTGCCCGGGCTACGAAAACAGAGGGGCTTCCTCAGCGCGTGCCGGTCTTCACCGTCTCGCCATGCAAGTGCATCAGCGACTCCATCAGCTGCTCGTCGGCGCTCGAACACACGCCAAGCAGCACCACTTCCTCGCAGCCGTCGGCGGCGATGTACGCGTGGCCCATATTGGAATCGATGTACACCGACTGCCCGGCTTCCAGCACGATCGGGTCGTAGAACTCGGTGTGCACTTCGGCGCGGCCTTCGAGCACGTGGATGTACTCCTCGCCCGAGTGATGCACCAGTTCGCCGAACTCCTCGATGGTCTTCGCGCGCACGCGCGTGATCACCGGGATCATGCGCTTGCGGCGCAGTTCGGGGCACAGATAGAAGTAATCGTAATTGGGCGTGGTGACGCGCACGGCGTCCTCGACCCGCCCGATGCTGCGACGCGCCGTGACCGCTGGTTCCGGCGTGCTGTCACCCTCGGCGAACAACTCCGACATGCGGATGTTGAGGCGCTGGCTGATCTGCTGGAGCTTGTCGTAGGTGAGCGTGAGGCGGTCGTTTTCGACCTTCGACAGCGTCGACAGCGGAATCCCGCAGCGCTGGCTCATCTCCTTGAGCGTCCATTCGTTGCGCGCACGCAGTGCGCGCAGAAGGCTGCCGATGGTCGGGTGCTGCTGTGTCATGCCGATGGATGCTCCTGCAGGGCCGGCTGTGAGGATGGACCGGCATCCGGCAGCCCGGGAAGAGCCGCTTTGACGCAATTCTAGGGGACGTCCGGACTCGGTTGACAATTTTCCAATCAGGATCATTATCTCCAACGGGGTCAGTCGGTATCAGGCCGTGCCTGCCGCACGGAGCTGTTTTCACTGGGTGGGGAGTGTGTCCTTGAAGAAGAGTCCTATCGCGCGGCGTGCCACGGCGGCGCTGCTTTCGCTGGCCATGTCGGTGTCCGCCATCGCGGCCGAGCCTGCCGGACAGGCGCAGGTGCCGCCGAAGGCCGAACCCGCGCTGCCGCTGCCGGCAGGCGATGCCAGCGCCGTCGCCGTTCCGGTGCCCGCCAGCAACGAGCGCCTGAACGCCGCGGACCTGGAAGCCTGGGTCGACGGCTTCATGCCCTACGCGCTGGAGCAGACCGACGTCGCCGGCTCGGTCGTGATTGTCGTGAAGGACGGCAAGGTGCTGTTCCAGAAGGGCTACGGCTACTCCGACCTGGCCACGCGCAAGCCGGTCGATCCGGCGCAGACGCTGTTCCGCCCGGGCTCGGTGTCCAAGCTGTTCACCTGGACGGCGGTGATGCAGCTGGTGGAGCAGGGCAAGCTCGACCTCGACAAGGACATCAACACCTACCTCGACTTCAAGGTTCCGCCGTACGACGGCAAGCCGGTCACCCTGCGAAACATCATGACCCACACCTCGGGCATGGAAGAGGTGATCCGCGGCCTCATCGCGAACAACGAGAAGGAAATCGCGCCGCTCGATTCCACGCTCAAGCACTGGATTCCCGAGCGCATCTACGCGCCGGGCAGCACGCCGGCGTACTCGAATTACGCGACCGCGCTCGCGGGCTACATCGTCCAGCGCGTGTCGGGCGAGCCGTTCGAGAAATACATCGCGAACCACATCTTCGCGCCGCTGCAGATGCGCCACTCCAGCTTCTCGCAGCCGCTGGAGAAGGAACTGCAGCCGTTCGTGTCGAAGGGTTACAAGTCCGCATCCGACGGCAAGCCGCAACCGTACGAGTACATCAACCTCGCACCGGCCGGCAGCCTCGCATCGACCGGTGCGGACATGGGCAACTTCATGATCGCGCACCTGAACAATGGTGCATTCGGCGAGTCGCGCATCCTGAGTGAAGCCACCGCGCGCCAGATGCACGAGACCGGCCAGGATTCGATCAAGCCGCTCAACCGCATGATGCTCGGCTTCTACGAAACCACGACGAACGGCCATCGCGCCATCGCGCACGGCGGCGACACGCAGTGGTTCCACAGCGACCTGCAGCTGTTCCCGGACGACGGCATCGGCATCTATGTCTCGACCAACAGCTCCGGCAAGGAAGGCAGCGCACGCCTGATCCGCGACGGCCTGGTCACCGGCTTCGCCAACCGCTACCTGCCGGGTCCGTCGAACGTCGCCAAGGGCATCGACGAGGCGACCGCGAAGGAACACGCGCAGCTGATGGCTGGCTCATACAACAGCAGCCGCCGCGCCGATTCCAACTTCATGAACCTGGTCTACATGCTGGGCCAGACGAAGGTGACCGCGAACGAGGACGGCACCATCAGCGTGCCGATGCTCGCCGGTTACAGCGGCGCACCGAAGAAGTGGCGCGAGATCTCGCCGTTCGTGTGGCAGGACACCGGCAGCGGCGACCGCCTCGCGGCGGAAGTCGTCGACGGACGCGTGGTGCGTTTCAGCGCCGAGCCCATCGCCGCGATCATGGTCTTCCAGCGCGCTTCGTGGTGGCAGACGCCGGGCGTGTTCCTGACGATGCTGTTCGGCAGCCTCGCCGCGCTGCTGTTCACCGTGCTCGCATGGCCGGTCTCGGCGATGGTGCGTCGCCACTACGGCGCGCGTTATCCGCTGGCCGGACAGGACGCGCGCGCGCATCGCTGGGTCCGCATCGCCTCGCTCGCCGTGCTGGTGTCGATGGGCGCGATGATCGGCATGGTCTTCGCGATGATGTCCGACCTGTCGATGATGTCGCCCGCCAGCGACGTGTACGTCATCGCGCTGCGCCTGCTGCTGACGATCGTGTTGCCGCTCGGCGCACTGATCGCCCTGTGGAACGCATGGATGGTGTTGCGCAGCCCGCGCTCGTGGTGGGCGAAGCTGTGGAGCCTGGTGCTTGCGGCCTCGTGCCTGTCGCTGCTGTGGATTGGTTTTGCCACGCACCTGATCGGCTTCGGCGCCAACTACTGATCGAACCCACCCTGCGCGGCGGCCTGCATCCAGACGATGCGCAGCCGCCGCGCACTCCAGGGAGCATTGCCGTGAACAATACCGACCGCGTCCAGCTTGGACTGCGGAACGAGGACTTGCGCCTGTCCGCTCCGTTCCGTATCTCCGGACATGTCTTCGAAGTATCGCCGGTGACGCTGGTCACCCTGCGCAAGGGCGAGTGCACCGGTCGCGGCGAAGCGGCCGGCGTGTACTACACGCAGGACACGCCGGCGAAGATGTTGCCGGCCATCGAATACCTGCGCGACGTGCTGCAGGGCGGCGTCAGCCGGCACGAACTGCGCTCGCTGCTGCCGGCGGGTGGCGCACGCAACGCGGTGGATTGCGCGTTGTGGGAACTCGAATCCGCCATCGTCGGCGTGCCCGCGTGGCAGCTGGCCGGCATGGCCCGGCCGAAGCCGCTGCTCACCACCTTCACCGTCGGCGCGGACGATCCCGGCGTGATGGCCGAACGCGCCCGCGCCTACACGCATGCGCGTGCGATCAAACTCAAGCTCACCGGCGAAGCGGACCTCGACATCGAACGCCTGCGCGCGGTGCGTGCGGCGCGACCGGAGGCCTGGATCGGCGTCGATGCAAACCAGGGCTACGTACCCGACACGCTGTCGCGCTTGCTGCCCGCGCTGGTCGATGAAGGCGTGTCGCTGCTCGAACAACCGTGCCGCCGCGGCCACGAGGCCGAACTCGACGGCGTCGATCGCACCGTGCCGATCGCCGCGGACGAAAGCATCCTCGACCTGGAAGAACTGGACGAGCGCGCGCACCTGTTCGACGTCATCAACATCAAGCTCGACAAGTGCGGCGGCCTCACCGAAGGCCTGCTGATGGCGCAACGCGCGCGCGAGCTCGGCAAGCGCGTGATGGTCGGCAACATGGTCGGGACGAGTCTGGCGATGGCTCCCGCTTTCCTGCTCGGCCAGTTCTGCGACATCGTCGATCTCGACGGCCCGCTGTTCCTCGACCACGACCGCAAACCCGGCGTGGTCTACGCCGACGGCCACGTCGACTGCCCCGCGAATGTGTGGGGCACGCCGGACACGGTGATCGCATGAACGCCGCCACCGCGCCGCGCCACACCGCGGGAGCGCGGTGGTTCTTCAACCAGCCGCCGGGATTGGCGATCCTGTTCCTCACGCAGATGTGGGAGACGTTCTCCTACTTCGGCATGCGCGCGCTGCTGGTCTACTACATGACCAAGCAGCTGCTGATCGGGCAGCAGCAGGCGTCGATGATCTACGGCATCTACACCGCGACGGTGTACTTCACGCCGATCGTCGGTGGCGTCATTGCAGACCGCTGGCTCGGTCGCCGGCGCGCGGTAATCATCGGCGGCGCGATCATGGCGCTCGGCCATTTCCTGATGGCGTCCGAATCGCTGTTCTTCTTCGCGCTCGCGGCCATTGCGCTGGGCAACGGCCTGTTCCTGCCGAGCCTGCCGAGCCAGATCGATGGCCTGTATGCGAAGGACGATCCGCGCCGCGGTTCGGCCTACAACTTTTATTACGTCGGATTGAACCTCGGCGGGCTGCTCGCGCCGCTGGTGTGCGGAACGCTGGGCGAGGTGTACGGCTGGCATTGGGGATTCGGCGCCGCCGGCATTGGCATGCTCGGCGGATTGGCGCTGTATGTGTTCGGCCAGCGCTGGTTGCCACAGGAACCGCCGCGTGCGGCACGCGCGATCGAAACCGCGAACGACACCACGCCGCGCGACGCGTTGAAGCAGCGCGTGATCGCACTGGTCGCAGTGGCGCTGTGCGTGATGGTGTTCCGCGGTGCCTACGAACAGACCGGCAACACGATCGCGCTGTGGGCCGACGCGGGCATCGACCGGCACTTCGGCAACCTGGTCATCCCGATGACCTGGTTCCAGGCGCTGAATCCGCTGCTGGTGATCGCGTTGACGCCGTTGCTCGTGGCGCACTGGGTACGACAGGCGCGGCGGGGACGCGAACCGACGCCGGCACGAAAGATGGCGATGGGTGCCTTCGGCGTGGGCGCGGCCTTCGCGATGCTGGCCGTCGTCGATGCCTCGGCGCACGGGCAGGCGAGCTGGCTCTGGCTTGCGGTGTTCTTCCTCGTCCTCACCACCGGCGAGCTCTTCATCCTGCCGATCGGCCTGGGCCTGTTCGCACGGCTCGCGCCGAAGGGGCACGGCGCGACGACGATCGCCGGCTGGTTCTTCACGTCCTTCGGCGGAAACCTGCTGGCCGGCGCGCTGGGGATGTTGTGGACCTCCTTCGGACCGTCGGCGTTCTTCGGCGCGATGGCGCTGGTCGCCGCGGCCGCGGGCACCTTGCTGCGGATGCTGGACCGCGCGGTCGGGCGGGCGGAGGCGGGGAACGTGCCGGCCGCGACCGTCGATCAGGCACGCGCCCAATTCGATTGACATGTTTCCAATCAGGATGTTTATATCCTGACAAGGTTTGAAGGAGCGCGTTATGGCGGATGGGTTTCCCTTCAGTGATCGACGCAAGCGGCCCACGGTGATGGGCACCGCAGCCGCGTCGTCGCATCAGGGGCCAACCGTCGCCGGGCGCGACGCGCCTTCACCGCACCGCATCGATCCGACCCGGGCAGTCGTCCGTGGTCGTTCCTACGTCGACTTCGCAACCGTGCCGGGCGGCCCAGGCCTCCCGCATCGCGACGTCTTGGGCTGACACAGACCGGTCGCAACCGGCGAACTCTGGGGAGAGGGGAATGCACATGCACGACAAGCGCGAGAAGGCGATGCGGCGTCGCCCGCTGGTGAAGGCGATCGGCATCACGCTGGCCATCGCGCTGGCCGGTCCGGCGATGGCGCAGCAGAGCGCGACGGAGGCGCCGGCCGACGACGCGGCCGCGCAGGCGATCACCACGCTGGACAACATGGTGGTCACGGCGAACAAGCGCGCGGAAAACATCCGCGAGGTCGCCGCTGCCGTCACCGTGCTGGGCGGCGAGCAGCTGGAGAACTTCGGCGCCACGCAGATGACCGACTACGCCAGCTACGTGCCGGGCCTGCAGATCCAGTCCAGCGGCACGCCGGGCCAGTCGCAGGTGTCGATGCGCGGCATCGCGGCGATGTCGCCCGGTTCGACGGTCGGCACCTACATCGATGAAACGCCGGTCGGCTCCAACAGCCTTTACCAGCAGGCGACGCTGTTCTCGCTGGACCTGTTCCCGTACGACATCGAGCGCATCGAAGTGCTGCGCGGCCCGCAGGGCACGCTGTACGGCGCGGGCTCGATGGGCGGCCTGATCAAGTACATGACACGCAAGCCGGACACCTCGAAGACCGAGTTCCGCGTCGGCGGCGGCGTGTCCGATACCGAAGGCGCAGGCGACGTCGGCTACAACTACCGCGTCGGCATGAACGTTCCGCTGGTGCAGGACAGCCTGGCGCTGCGCGCCAGCTACGCGCGCAACGAGATCGCCGGCTACGTCGACAACCTCGTCGATGGCCGCAAGGACATCAACGAAGGCGACCAGACCAGCGCACGCGCGGCGCTGCTGTGGGAAAGCGACGCCGTCACCGCGCAGTTCGCGGTGATGCGCCAGGAAATCGACAGCAAGAACAACGGCACCATCGCGCTCACTCCGGAAACGCACAAACCCATCGCGGGATTGAGCAATTACATCTACGAGAACGAGCCCTTCATCAAGGACCTCGACCATTACGCGCTGACGGTCGACTGGGACCTGGGCTTCGCCGACTTCGTCTCGGCCACCAGCTACGGCGACACGCACACCTCCATCACCACCGACCAGACGCTGACCTACGGCCCGTTCACGCAGGTGCTGGAGTTGCCGGAAGCGGGCAGGGCGCTGCTGAACTACACGCTGGACCTTAAGCAGCTCACGCAGGAATTCCGCCTGACGTCCAAGGCCGGCCAGCCCTTCGAGTGGATGGTGGGCACGTTCTATTCCGATGAGGACGGCGAGAACTTCCAGACCGTTCCGATCATGCAGGCCGACGGCTCGCCGATCCCGGGCCTGTCCACGCTGGGCGATCTCAACATTCCCAGCACCTACGAGGAAACCGCGGTCTTCGCCAACGGTTCCTACAAGTTCAACGACCTGTTCAAGCTCGGCGCCGGCGTGCGCTTCGCGCGCAACGAACAGGACTTCGCGCAGAACGTCACCGACGGCATCCTGTTGCCGATCGGCACCAACACCAACAGCTCCAGCGAAGACGTCTTCACCTGGAGCGTCACGCCGCAGTTCCAGCTGAGCAAGGACGTGATGCTCTACGCGAAGGCCGCGACCGGTTACCAGCCCGGCGGCCCGAACATCCTCGCGCCGGGCCTGCCGCCGGTGGTCGATTCCTCGATGCTCACCAGCTACGAAATCGGCCTGAAATCCGCCTTCGCCGACAACCGCGTCGTGCTGGACCTGACCGGGTACGAGATCCACTGGGAAGACATCCAGGTCGCCTCGCAGGTCAACGGCATCAGCGGCCTGGTCAACGGCGGCGAAGCGACGAGCCGCGGCATCGAGGCATCCGCCGTGTTCCGTCCCACCGACGGCCTGACGCTCGGCGTCAACGCCGCGTACAACGACTCGAACATCGACGAGGATTTCCCGACGATCATCGTCCCGGCCGGTCCGGCGCAGGTCGAGGTGAACACCGGCCTCAAGAACGACCGGATGCCGTACGTGCCCGACCTGACGTGGTCGCTCACCGCCGACTGGTACGTCCCGCTGGGCGGCAACTGGAGCGCGAACTTCGGCGGCGGCGTGCGCTGGGTCGACGATCGAACCAACGGCACGACGGAGCGCCAGGTCGTGCGCCTGCTCGATCCGCCGACCGTGCTGGACGAGACGGTCACCGTGCCGCTGGTGATCGACAGCTACTACGCGCTCGACCTGTACGCCACGTTCTCCAACGACAACTGGACGCTGCGTGCGTACATGAAGAACGCCACGGACGAGCGTGCGTATTCGACGATGAACGACATCGTCAACCAGGTCACCGACGAAACGCACCACACCGCGGCGTCGCCGATCCAGCCGCGCACGTTCGGCGTGGAAGTCGACTACCGCTTCTGAAAGCCAGTGAATCGCGGGCGGCCGGCAACGGCCGCCCGTGCGATGCGGCGCGCTCGACCTGCACTATTGGGGTGAATCACTTGAAGTCCGACGTTGCTCTGCCGCAACCCTATCTGTTGTTCCTCGGCGACACGACCGAGCCCGGCTACGCGAAAACCGCCTTCGGCCTGCGCGACTGGGCCGGCGAGCGCTGCATCGGCGAATACGCCATCGAAGGCGCCACCGTCAGCAGTGGCCTTGCGTCGCTGACGCCGGAGCAGGCCGCCGCGGCGGGCGCTAAGGCGCTTGTAATAGGTGTCGCAAATTCCGGCGGATTCATTCCGCCTTCGTGGTGGCCCGCGTTGGTACGCGCGATGGAAGCCGGCCTCGACATCGTCAGCGGCATGCACGCACGCCTTCGCGATATCGACGTGCTGCGCGAAACGGCGCAGCGCCTTGGACGTCGCCTGATCGACGTGCGCGAACCGCCGGCGAATCTTCCCATCGCCACCGGCAAGCCGCGCAGCGGAAAGCGCCTGCTCACGCTCGGCACCGATTGCGCACTCGGCAAGAAGTACACCGCGCTCGCATTGACGCGCGCGATGAAGGAGCGGGGCGTCGATGCGACGTTCCGCGCGACCGGGCAGACCGGCATCCTCATCGCCGGCGGCGGCATTCCGATGGATGCGGTGATCGCCGATTTCGCCGCGGGCGCGGCGGAACTGCTGTCGCCCGACGCCGACGAAAATCACTGGGACGTGATCGAAGGGCAGGGTTCGCTGTTCCATCCGGCGTATGCGGGTGTATCGCTCGCGCTGCTGCACGGAAGCCAGCCGGACGTGATCGTCGTTTGCCACGAACCCGGGCGCGAACGCGTGCTCGGCCATCCCGGCTACGTGTTGCCTTCGATCCAGGACACCATCGATCTCGCGCTGCGTTTGGGCTCGCGCACGAACCCGGGCATCCGTTGCGGCGGCATCAGCCTCAACACCTCGCGGCTGGACGACGCCGCGGCAGCGCGCGTGATCGCACGTGAAGCCGACCGCCTCGGCCTTCCCGTGGCCGATCCCATTCGCGGCGGTGAAGCATTCGATCGTCTGGTCGACGCGTGCCTGTCGTGAACCTTTCCGGAGAAAGAACCATGAGTTCGTTTGCAACGGTTCGATTGGCGGCGCTCGCAGCAGCGCTGTGTACGTTTTCCGCATTCGCCGCGCCGCCGGCCGACCTCGATGCACGTGTAGACGCCGCAATGCGCGCGCACGGCGTGCCCGGCATGGCCATCGCCATCGTCGAGAACGGCAAGCCCGTGCTGGCGAAGGGCTACGGCGTACGCAAGCTCGGTTCGTCAGAACGCGTGGACGCCGACACGATCTTCCCCACCGGCTCGACCGGCAAGGCGATCACCGCGGCGGCGCTCGCCGTGCTCGTCGACGACGGAAAGCTCGGCTGGGACGACAAGGTCATCGATCACATGCCGTGGTTCCGCATGTACGACCCGTGGGTGACGAACGAGATGACGGTGCGCGACCTGCTCGTGCATCGCAGCGGCCTGGGCCTGGGCGCGGGCGACCTGATGTTCGTGCCGACGTCCTCGCGCAGCCGCGCCGACACCGTGCGCGCGCTGCGTTACATCAAGCCCGCGACCAGCTTCCGCAGCGGCTACGCCTACGACAATCTGTTGTACGCGGTGGCAGGCCAGCTGATCGAGGAAGTGAGCGGCAAGTCGTGGGAAGTCTTCGTGCGCGAACGCGTGCTGAAGCCGGCCGGCATGGTCGATTCGGTCACCGAGCAGTCCGCGCGTTTCGCGAACCCGAATCGCGCGTGGCCGCATGCGCGCACCAGCGGCGTCATGCGCGGCATGGGCGAGCAGGCGGTGCTCGACGAACGCAAGACGCTGGGCGACAACGGCGCACCGGCGGGCGGGCTGTCGTCGAGTGCGAACGACATGGCGCACTGGTTGCAGGTGCAGCTGGGCAAGGGCACGTGGACCGGCGCCGACGGCAAGCCGGTGAAGGTGTTCAGCGAAGCGCAATCGAAGCAGATGTGGACACCCGCCGTGCTCACGCCGACGCCGACGTGGCCGGGCAAGCTCGCCGACGCTGCGCCGAAGTTCTCCTCGTACGCGCTGGGCTGGAACGTGCGCGACTACCGCGGCGAGAAGATGCTCGATCACGGCGGCGCGGTGTTCGGCGTGCAGGCGTACGTCGCGATGATTCCCGGCCGCGACTTTGGCATTGCCGTGCTCATGAATTCCGAAGACACGCAGGCGATGCGCGGTGTTGCGCTGGAAGTCATCGACCACGCGCTCGGCCTGCCGGAAACCGACTGGGTCGCGGCGTTCGACGAGTTCATGGACGCGCGCATCGACGGCGGATTGAAGGCGCTGGAAGCCGGCGCGAAGGCGCGACCGGCGTCGGGCGGCAAGCCCTCGTTGGCGCTGGCGCAGTACGCGGGGCGCTATGCCGATCCGTGGTACGGCCCCATCGCCATCAAGTCCGACAAGGGCGCGCTTCGGGTGGATTTCACGCAGACACCGGGCATGGTCGGGCGCCTTGAGCACGTGCAGCACGACACCTTCCGCACGGTCTGGGACGACGCGACGATCGAGCCGGCGTACCTGACCTTCGGGCTTGGAGCGGAGGGCAAGGTGGACCGCATCACGCTGAAGGCGGCCTCGCCGATCGCCGATTTCAGCTACGACTACCAGGACCTGCTGTTCACTCCGTTGAGCGAGTGAATGTCATGGCGGCGTCGTAGTCCGGGTAAGCGCAGCGCACCCGGGTGCGGCTTCGCCTTACCCGGGCTGTTTCGTGGCTGCTGACAGCCCCTGTCAGCAGCGCGTGCCATGATCGCGGCTCCACAGGAATGGAGCCGTGCCATGTCGATGATCGCGTCCTGCCATTGCGGCGCCACGAAGATCCAGGCCGCCGAGCCGCCGCGTTCGGCGAAGGAATGCAACTGCACCTTCTGCGCGCGCACCGGCGCGGTGTGGGCGTATTACGCGCCCGGCGAACTGACGTTCCTCTCGCAGGAGGACGAACGCACCTACTCGGCGCGCGGCATGAACCAGCACCACTTCTGCGGCACCTGCGGCATGCAGACCTGGGGCGACTCGCCGGACTGGTCGTCGGCCTACAACACCGATGGCAGTGCGAAGGAAGGCTTCACCCCGGGCACGGTCCCGAAGCAGCGCATCTATGGCGTGAACCTGCGGCTGGTCGATGACCTGGACTGGTCGAAGATCACGATCGAGAAGATGGATGGGCGCAACAACTGGTGAGGCTGCATGCCGTCGTCCGCAGTCGCTGCGGCGGGCCACAACCCCGTCATTCCAGCGAAAGCTGGAACCCATTTTGATCTTCAAGAACCAGCGTCATCCCGGCGAAGGCCGGGACCCAGGCTGTCACGTCATCCGCAGCCGTTGCGGTGGAACAACCTCGCCGTCATTCCAGCGAAAGCTGGAACCCATTTTGACCTTGCCGCTACGAAATCCAACGAACGTGACGCGCCGGACAGATGGATCCCCGCCTTCGCGGGGATGACAGCTTCCGCGGGATGACAGCTTCAAAGCCAACGTCCACGCCGGCTCTTGCCGGCATGGCGCGTCACAGCATCACGAATGCCGCGTCCCGAAGATCTTGTCGCCCGCATCGCCAAGGCCGGGCAGGATGTAGCCGACATCGTTGAGCCGCTCATCGACCGACGCCGTATAGACCTCCACGTCGGGATGCTTCGCTTCCAGCACGCGCAGGCCTTCCGGCGCGGCCACCAGGAACAGGCCCTTGATGCGCTTGCAACCCGCGGCCTTGAGCATGTCCACCGTGGCGACCAGCGTGCCGCCCGTGGCGAGCATCGGGTCGAGGATGATCGCCGTGCGCTCGTCCATGCGGCCGGTCAGCTTCTCGTAGTAGCCGACGGGTTGCAGGGTGCGCTCGTCGCGCTGCAGGCCGACCACGCCGACCTTCGCGGCGGGAATCAGCTCGAGCACGCCCGGCAGCATGCCCAGGCCGGCGCGCAGGATCGGCACCAGCGTGACCTTCGCGCCCTTGATGCGGCGCGTCTTCACCGGGCCAGCCCAGCCTTCGACGATGGCTTCCTCGGTTTCCAGATCCGCGGTGGCCTCGTAGGTCAGCAGCGTGGCGACCTCCGAAGCCAGCTCGCGGAACTCCTTCGTGCTGATGTCGCCCACGCGCATCAGGCCGAGTTTGTGCTGCACCAGCGGGTGGCGGACTTCGACGATTTTCATGGCGGACACCTGGCGCAGGAGGCCGCCAGTGTGCCTCAAGCGCCGTCGACGCCGCAGCCCCTTCCACGCGGGAGGGGCTGCCGATGGCGCGATCGTGCGATCAGAACGAGTACCGCATGATCAGCTGGTACACCGGGCCAGACGACTCGGTTTCCAGCTCGAACTCGTCGTAATCGCGGTTGAACTGGTCGGCCGCATTGTCGAACTTGTGGAAGGCCTCGTCCTTGCTCGCGTCCAGCAGGTTCGAACCGGTCAGGCGCAGCGAGAGGTCGTCGCCGAAGCGCTTCTCGATGAAGACTTCCAGGTCGCCGTCGTAGCTGGTCGTCACTTCCTCGGCCAGCATGCGCGCGAACGCGTTGCCCTGGCGTCGATAGCTCGCGCCGAACGACATGCCCCAGTCGCGCAGGTCGTGGATGAAGCCGACGTTGTAGACGTACTTCGCCTGGTTGTTGAAGCGACGCTCACCGAAGTCGTCCTTCACGTCGCTGTCGAGCCACGAGTAGTTCACGAACAGGCCCGTGTCCGGCAGGCTCAGCGCGGTCAGCGGCGTGGACAGGTCGAACTCGATGCCGTACACGCTGCCGTCGCCGACGTTGCGCGCGGTGTAGACGAAGCTGCTCGGATCGAACTCCGGATAACCCGGCGTGGTCGGCGTCGCGCCCGGATTCTCGTCGAGGAATTCCTCGACTTCGTCCTCATAATCGCCCAGCGCGGTCGAACTCGGCTCGCCTGTGTTGACGATTTCGATGAGGTCCTTCACGTCGCGATAGAACACGTTGACGCCGAACACGCCGCGCGTGCCGAGGCGGCGTTCGTAGCCGAAATCCACGCCCCATGCGCGCTCGGGGTCGAGCGTCGGGTTACCGGTGAAGTCGTTGTCGCCGAACTCTTCCTCCAGCGTGAGCGGCAGGATCTGGTCGAAGTTCGGGCGACGCACGGTGCGGCCGACGGAGAACAGCAGGCGGTCGGCGCTGGTGAAATCCCACTTCAGGTGCGCCGACGGCAGCAGCGTGTTGTAGTCGTTGCTGGCCTTTTCGTCGTCGAACGCAACATCGACGTCGGTCGTTTCGTAGCGCAGGCCCGCTTCCCATGCGAGCGCGCCGACTGCGCCGGAGAACATCAGATACGGATCGACGCGCTGTTCGTCGATGCGGCTGTCATTGCGGTCGAACTCGTCGTACGGCGGCAGCGCGGCGCCTTCCTCGTCGGTATCCACTTCGCTGACCTGCAGCGTGGTTTCGCGGCGCTTGTCCATGAAATCCACGCCGAACTCCATCGTCGCGCCACCCACGCCGCGCTTGTGCGCGAGCTTGAACGCGCCCTCGCTATCGCGGGTTTCGGTCAACGTACGCGTACCTTCGCGTTCGTCGAACGACGGCGGGGTGTCGTCGTCATCGAAGCCGCTTTCCTCTTCGGTCGAACGCGTGTCGTCGTCGAAGCGTGCGTAATCCACGTCGAACTCGGTGCGACCGCCGGCCATGTCGAACACGTATTCCACGCCGAGCGACCAGTTGTCCTGCCGGATCTTCTCGACCTGGTCGTTGATCGACAGCAGGTTGTCGCGGCTGGTGCTGGTCGGATCGTTGTATTCGACCGAATGCTCGGTCTCGGTGCGATCGGTGCGCACGTAGAAGCCATCGACCGAAAGCCGGCCCGTGCCGATGTCGCGCGTATACGAAAGATTGGCCGAATAGTCGTCGCCGTCGCGCGTGTCGTCCTGGTCCTCGCGGTCGGTGAAATCGCCGCCGGGTTCCTCGAACCGATCGCTGCGTTTCTGCTTCGGGTTGTAGCGACCCTGCACGTTGAAACCGCCGAGAAGTCGACCGCCGCCGACTTCGCCGCTGGCGACCGCGCCGTAGGTCGGCTTGATCTCGGCATCGTCGAACCGCAGCGCGCCCAGGCGCACATACTTGCCGTCAAATTCGTACGCATCGCGCAGCACGATGTTCAACGCGCCGGCAACCGCATCGCCGGAGCGGTTCGCGCTGGTGCTGCGGATGATCTCGATGCGCTCGACCAGTTCCGCCGGGATGCGGTCGACGAAGAACGATCGGTCGTTGCCAGCACCCGGCACCTTCTTGCCGTTGATGAGGATCTGCGTGTAGCCCGGATCCAGGCCACGCAGTTGTGCGCCGTCGTACTCGAGCACGTCGGAAACGAACGCGACGCTCGGCACGCGCTTGAGCATGTCGCCGACGGTGAGCGGTTCGAAGCGCTGGAAGTATTCCAGGTCGTACGACAGCACCGGCGCGATCGAATCGGTGCGGTTGCGGTAGGCGATGTCCGCCTGCACGACGACCGAATCGAGCTGCTTCGGATCCGGCGATGCGTCGGCCGGCGCGTCTGCAGCGATGGCCGCGAAGCTCATCGGCGCGACAAGCGCGCACCACAACGTCCGCGACAAGGTCACGGCGAGCACGTTACGTTTCATCGAGTTTGCATCCCCATGCAAGACAGTGGCGTGGGCCGGCCTGAAGCGGTCGGCTGAACGGCGCTTTCTACGCATCGCGCATGGCGGGAATATGACGGCGACGACTGCGCGCGATGACACGCGGCGGTCACAATCGGTGCGTACAAACTCGCGCTTTGTTCACGCACTTCCAGGGGAAAACATGTCGCTGCGATTGGCCACACTCGCTCTCGCGTCCTGCCTTGTCGCCTGTGCCACGACGGGCACGTCGCCCATCGCGCAGCACGATCGCGGCAGTGTCGACCGCGAGCCGGACGAAACGATGGAAGTCGATCCGCTGCTCGCGCAGTCGGGTATCGCGCACCGGGTCGTCGCCGAAGCGTTCCTCACGCCGTCCACGCCGGACGACAACGTCGATTCGCCCGCGAGCTGGCGCACGCCCGACGGAAAGCGCTGGCTGATCGCCACGGGCAAGGCGAGCGACAAGTTGATCGTGTACGACGGCGACACGGGTGCGACGCTCCGCACCGTCGGCGGTCCCGGCACCGCGCCTGGCCAGTTGCAGCGGCCCAACGGCATCAGCGTGATCGGCGATTTCGTGCTGGTCGTCGAACGCGACAATCATCGCGTGCAGATGTTCCAGCTGCCCGACTTCAAGCCGCTGCTGGTATTCGGCGCCGAGGATCTCAAGCAGCCCTACGGCCTGTGGGTGCGTGCGCAGCGCGACAGTTACGAGGTGATCGTCTCCGACAACTACATGTCGCCGCAGAACGAGGACGCGCCGCCGCCGCTGGCCGACCTCGACAAGCGCTTCAAGCGCTACCAGCTGCGCCGCGTGCCGGGTGGCTGGCAGGCGCGTTTGATGGAAACCTTCGGCGATACCGGCGAGGCCGGCGCGATCCGCATCGCAGAGTCGGTGTTCGGCGATGTGGAACACGATCGCCTGTTGCTCGCCGAAGAAGACATCGCCACGGGTACGCGCCTGCGCGAGTACGGCCTGGACGGAAGGTATCGCGGCCGCGATATCGGCGCGGAGTTGTTCAAGGCTCAGGCGGAAGGCATGGCGCTGTATCGCTGCGAGGGCGGGGCGGGCTATTGGATCGCCACGGATCAATACAAGGATCGCAGCCTGTTCCACGTGTTCGATCGCGTCACGCTGAAGCACCTGGGCGCGTTCGCCGGCAACAAGACGGCGAACACCGATGGCGTGTGGCTGGATCAAAGCGCAGACGCGCGGTTCCCGCAGGGCGTGTTCTACGCGGTGGATGACGACCAGGCGGTCGCGGCGTTCGATTGGCGCGACATCGCGAAGGCGCTGGCGTTGCCCAAGTGCAAGGCGAAGTGACCGATTGCACTTGTAGCCCGGGGTAAGCGAAGCGCACCCGGGAAGCAGCAGCGGCGGTGAACCCGGGTGCGGCCTTTGGCCTTACCCGGGCTACATCAAATCAAGGTGGTTCAAAGCAGGCGAAGACGGCGGGTGTGGGGGCACCCGCCGCCTTCGCGGCGGCGTCCGGGGGAGGTCAGGCCGCCGCTGCCTGCTGCGCGCGCGGGCCTTCCCGCAGCGCACGACCGACCATCGCGACCAGCAGATCGATTTCGTCGCTGGTGATGGTGAAGGTGGGCGTGAAACGCAGCGAATTCACGCCGCCGTGGATGACGCCGATGCCGTGCTCGCGCAGCCATTCCTCGGTGGAACCGACGCCGTAGCACTTGAACTGCGGCGCAAGCTCGCACGAGAACAACAGGCCCGTGCCCTGCACCTTGGTGATCATGCCGCCGAGTTCGGCTTTCAGTTTTTCGAGCTTCTGCAGCGACTCGACACCGCGCGCGCGGATGTTCTGGCGAAGCTCCGGCGTGACCTGCGACAGCACCGTGCACGCGACATCGAGCGCGCGCGGGTTGGTGGTCATCGTGTTGCCATACAGGCCCTTCTTGTAGAGCTGCGCGGCCTGCGCGCCGACGGCGAGCACCGACAGCGGGTACTGGCCGGCGTTGAGCGCCTTCGAATAGGTTTCCATGTCCGGCGGATCGAGCTGTTCGAAGCCGGGGTAGTCGATGATCGACAGCACGCCGTGCGCACGCAGGCCGGCCTGGATCGAATCCACCAGCAGCAGCGCACCGTGCGAACGCGTGAGTTCACGCGCGGCGGCATAGAACGCCGGCGGCACGCTGCGGCCCGGGTCGCCTTCGCCCATCACCGGCTCCAGGAACATCGCCTCGATGAACCAGCCGTTGGCGTCGGCATCGGCGAAGACTTTCTTCAGCGCGTCGACGTCGTAAGGCTCGACGGTGAGCACCGTGTCCTCGCCGCGGAAGCTGGCCAGGTGCTGCAGGTAGGTCTTGCGAGAGGAATCCGAGTACAGCGCCGGGCGTTCGGTGCGGCCGTGGAAGCTGCCCTTCACCACGACGCGCTTGATCGTGCGTCCGGCGTGGCGCCCGCCGGCGTCGGTCATCAGCTTCGTGTTCGCATCGGCGATGCGCGCGGCGAGCGAGACCGATTCGGAACCGGAATTGAGGCAGAAGAACTTCGTGTACGGGCAACCGCCGCGTTCGGCACCGATGGCCGCGCGCAGCGCACGGTCGAAGCGCAGCTGCGACAGCGACGGCGTCATGATGTTGGCCATCGCCTGCGGGCGGGCCATCGCGGCCAGCACGGGCTTGGGCGCGTGGCCGAAACCGAGCATGCCGTAGCCGCCGGAGTCGTGGAGGACGGCGCCCTTCAGCGTGACCACCCACGGGCCGCGTGCGACCAGCGCGATGTACGGGTTCACCGCATCGTCCGGATAGAAGTTGACGTAGCCGTCCTGCACGGCATGCACCTGGGCGTCTTCGTCCAGGTCCAGCAGGTCGGCGAAGTCGTCCTTCACGCGCTGGTATTCCTGCTCGGCCGCTTCGATCGCTTCGATCAGTTCGGCATGCGTATGGGCGAAGCGGGCGATGGTGGCATCGTCCAGGCCGTGGGTACGGCGGCGGCCTCCATGGGCGCGCAGGGGAGCGAGACGGTCGATGACGGCCATGAGGTCCTCCGGGGTCGAATCAGGCGACGAGCATTAATCAGTTCTGGGTCCATTATCTGGATTAATTCGTCGATCGACAGTACGGATTTGTACGAAATTGTGGATAATTTCGTCGTTTCGACGAAAACCGGGGGCTAATCGTGAAGATCACCGACACTGACCAGCAATTGCTCTCGGTCCTGCGCGAGAACGCCCGCGCCTCGACGGCGGATATCGCGCGACGGCTGAAGCTGTCGCGCACCACGGTGCACAGCCGGATCGAGCGCCTGGAACGCGAGGGCGTGATCCGGGGCTACACGGTGCGCGTGCACGACGAAGCCGAGCACGGCTACATCCGCGCCCACATCATGATCACCGTGCTCCCGAAGCGGGCGCCGTCCGTCGCCGCCGCGCTGCACGCGATGCCCGAGGTGCGCGCGCTGCATTCGGTGAGCGGGCCCTTCGACCTGGTGGCGCTGGGCGTCGCGCCGTCCGTGGCGGCGATGGACGAGCTGACCGACCGCATCGGCGCCATCGACGGGGTGGAGCGGACGACATCGGCGATCGTGTTGTCGGCGAAGTTCGAGCGATAGGGTTAGAGCCCCTGCCGGGTTTCAGCCCCTCTCCCTGCGGGAGAGGGGTTGGAGTGAGGGGCAACGAAGGGGGGCGTTGAACTTCCCATGCAACAAGATGCTGCGCTACTGCTTCGCTCCTACATCAGCTCCGCAGAAGCAAGATGGGTTCCAGCTTTCGCTGGAATGACGGTGATGTGGGTAAACGTGGTCGGCTTGCGGACGCATGGTCGGCCTGGGGCCCTGCCTTCGCCGGGACGACGATCACCTCGTCGGGCCGCTCACGCGCGATCGCACACCCAGCCGCCGGGGCAACCGCCCCGCAAGGCCCAACCCACCGAACCTCATACAATAGCCAACCCCTTACGCGCCCCGACCGGCCTGTCCAGCCGGCCCCACGCCTTGAAGAAATCCGACTTCCATTACGACCTGCCGCCGGAACTGATCGCCCAGGTGCCGCTGCCCGAACGCTCGGCCAGCCGCCTGCTGGTGGTGCCGCCGACGATCGACAGCGCGTTCGATCGCGGCTTCCAGGACCGTGGCTTCCGCGACCTTCCCGACCTGCTGCAGCCCGGCGACCTGCTGGTGTTCAACGACACCCGCGTGATTCCGGCGCGGCTGTATGGGCAGAAGACCACCGGCGGGCGCGTCGAGATCCTGATCGAACGCATGCTCGGCGGCCATGAGGTGCGCGCGCAGCTGGGCGTGAGCAAGTCGCCGAAGGAGGGCGGGCGGATCGTGCTCGACGCCGGCGGCGAAGCCGAAGTGCTGGGCCGCGACGGCGAGTTCTACCGCCTGCGTTTCCACATCGACGAATCGCTGGAGAAATACCTGCTGCACGCCGGCCGCCTGCCGCTGCCGCCGTACATCCAGCGCGACGCCGGCGCGGACGACGACACGCGTTACCAGACCGTGTTCGCACGCGAGGTCGGCGCCGTCGCCGCGCCGACCGCCGGGCTGCATTTCGACGAGGCGCTGCTGGACGCCCTGAAGGCGCGCGGCGTGGAGTTCGGCCACGTAACGCTGCATGTCGGCGCCGGCACGTTCCAGCCGGTGCGCGTGGACGAACTGGACCAGCACGTCATGCACTCCGAATGGCTCAACGTCGGTGCCGCGCTGATCGATCAGATCCGCCGCACGCGTGCGGCCGGCGGGCGCGTGATCGCCGTCGGCACGACGGTCGTGCGCGCGCTGGAAAGCGCGATGCGCCACGACGACGCCGGCGGCGGCGAGCTCCAGCCCTACGCGGGCGAGACGCGCCTGTTTATCCTCCCCGGGTACCGCATCCGTTCGGTCGATGCGCTGATCACCAACTTCCACCTGCCCGAGAGCACCCTGTTGATGCTTGTTTCCGCCTTCGCCGGCAAGGCGCGCGTGTTCGCCGCCTACGACCACGCCATCGCGGAACGCTACCGCTTCTTCTCCTACGGCGACGCGATGCTGCTGTTCCCGGCGAAGCAGGAGGCATCGGCATGAGCCGGCTCTCCTTCGAGCTGCTGCGCACCGACGGCGCCGCGCGTCGCGGCCGCCTGACCTTCCCGCGCGGCACGGTCGAAACGCCGACCTTCATGCCGGTGGGCACGTACGGTTCGGTCAAGGGCGTGCTGCCCGAGCAGGTCCGCGAACTCGGCGCGGAAATGATCCTGGGCAACACCTTCCACCTGTACCTGCGCCCCGGGCTGGACGTCATTGGCGACCACGGCGGGCTGCACCGTTTCACCGGCTGGAACGGACCGATCCTCACCGACTCCGGCGGCTTCCAGGTCTTCTCGCTCGCGCACAAGCGCAAGATCACCGAGCAGGGCGTGACCTTCGCCGCGCCGACCGACGGCAGCAAGGTGTTCCTGGGTCCGGAAGAAAGCATGCACATCCAGAAGGTGCTGGATTCGGACGTCGTCATGATTTTCGACGAATGCACGCCGTATCCCGCGACCGAGGACGTCGCGCGGCGTTCGATGGAGCTGAGCCTGCGCTGGGCCGAACGCAGCAAGCGCGCGCATGAAGGCAACGACGCGGCGCTGTTCGGCATCGTGCAGGGCGGGGTGCACGAGCCGCTGCGCACGCGCTCGGCGGCGGCGCTGGTCGACATCGGCTTCGACGGCTACGCCATCGGCGGCCTCGCCGTGGGCGAGCCGGAAGCCGAGCGCAACCACATGCTCGAACACACCTGCCCGCAGCTTCCCGCCGACCAGCCGCGTTACCTGATGGGCGTCGGTCGGCCAGAGGACCTGGTCGAAGGCGTGGCGCGCGGCATCGACATGTTCGATTGCGTGATGCCGACCCGCAACGCGCGCAACGGGCATTACTTCACCTCATTCGGCACAGTGCGCGTGCGCAACGCCAAGTACGAGCGCGACCTGCGCCCGATCGAGGAAGGCTGCGACTGCTACGCCTGCCGCAACGGCTTCAGCCGCAGCTACCTGCGCCACCTGGACCGCTGCAACGAGATGCTTGGCCCGATCCTGGGCACCCTGCACAACCTGCGCTACTACCAGCGCCTGATGGCGCAGATGCGCGAGGCGATCGGGCAGGGAACCTTCGCGGCCTTCCGCGAGTCCTTCTACGCCGCACGGACGCCCGAATAGGCATCCCGCCCCCCGTGGACGCGGGGCGGAAGCGGCGCGGGACAGGGGGCGGGGCGGATCTTCCGGCCGCCCCGGGCCCGGCTGCCGCCCCGTGGCATAATCCCCAGCTATTTTTCGATCAGGACGACCGTCATGAATCTGCTCGACCTTGTTATCTCTCCCGCCTACGCCCAGGCCGCCCCGGCCGGTGGCGCCGGTGGCTTCGGCATGTCGCTGCTGTTCCCCATCCTGCTGATCGCGGTCATGTACTTCCTCATGATCCGCCCGCAGATGAAGCGCCAGAAGGAACACCGTTCGATGCTCGAGAAGCTCTCCAAGGGCGACGAAGTGATCACCAACGGCGGCATCGCCGGCGTGGTCAACGACATCGGCGAGAACTTCATCACCGTCGAGATCGCCGACAACGTGCGCATCCGCGTGCAGAAGGGCGCCATCGCCAACGTGCTGCCCAAGGGCACCCTGAAGTCGGCCTGAGCCGCCTTTCCGATCCCACCTGAGCGTGCGCTCCTGGGCGCGCGCGGAATGCCGCGATGCTTGAATTTCCTAAGTGGAAATATTTCCTGATCCTGCTCGTACTGGGCCTGGGCGTGCTGTATGCACTGCCCAACGTCTACCAGAAGGATCCTTCCGTACAGATCACGGCCAACCGTAGCGGCCAGCTCGACGACGCCCTGCGTTCGCGCGTCAAGGACGAACTGGCCAAGGCCGGCGTCACGCCGCGCTCGGTGGAGATCGAAGGCGACAGCCTGATGGTCCGCCTGAACTCGCTGGACGCGCAGAGCAAGGCCAGCAACACCCTGCGCACCACGATGGGCGAGAACTACACGGTCGCGCTGAACCTGGCCTCGACCGTGCCCAACTGGCTGGAGCGCCTCGGCGGCAAGCCGATGGTGCTGGGCCTGGACCTCCAGGGCGGCGTGCATTTCGTGATGCAGGTCGACCAGAAGGCCGCGCTGGAAAAGCGTGTCGACGCCTACGCCGAAGACATCCGCGTCAGCCTGCGCGACGCCAAGATCTCGTACCAGTCGGTCGAGCGTCGCCCGGACAACAGCATCCTCGCGATGCTGGCCCCCGGCCAGGATGCCGAACGCGCCCGCAACGAGCTGGCCAAGCTCATGCCGGTGCTGAACTTCGACGTCGTCGGCAACAACGTCAACGTCACCGTTCCGGATGCCGAGCTGCGCCAGATCGCCGCCGGCGCCATCGAACAGAACGTCACCACGCTGCGCAACCGCGTCAACCAGCTGGGCGTGGCCGAGCCGATCATCCAGCGCCAGGGCGAGGACCGCATCGTCGTGCAGCTTCCGG
>Ga0209256_1001275_pt1 | contig 27368 bp, 24 predicted proteins | sample AraplaCol_mCL_r2_2_FD_184270 | JGI IMG/M metagenome (GOLD analysis project Ga0209256, IMG submission 184270) | Arabidopsis root microbial communities from North Carolina, USA - plate scrape MF_Col_mCL_r2 (SPAdes) (version 3) | ecosystem: Host-associated > Plants > Roots > Endosphere | place...
TGCCGATCGCGCGCGGCAAGTCGATCTTCGGATCGAACTGGATCCGCGACATGGGCCATTTCTACGGCACCAACATCCTGTTCGCCGAATCCTCCGCGACCACCGGCGGGCTGGACAGCCTGCTGGAACCCACGGGCAACATCAAGAAGGCGCAGGACGCCGTCGCGCGCGCGTTCGGCGCCAAGCGCGCGTACCTGGGCACGAACGGCACGTCGACCTCGAACAAGATCGTCGTGCAGGCGGTGTGCAAGCCGGGCGACATCGTCGTGGTGGACCGCAACTGCCACAAATCGCACCACTACGGTTTCGTGCTCAGCGGCGCGCAACCCTACTACGTCGAAGCCTTCCCGCTCACGCAGTACTCGATGTACGGCGCGGTGCCGCTGCGCACGATCAAGCAGGCGTTGATCGATTGCGCGAAGGCCGGCACGCTGGACCGCGTGAAGGTCATCGACATGACCAACTGCACCTTCGACGGCCACATGTACAACCCGCGCCGCGTGATGGAGGAATGCCTGGCGATCAAGCCGGACCTGATCTTCCTGTGGGACGAGGCGTGGTTCGGCTTCGCGCGCTTCAACCCGCTGCATCGCCGCCGCACGGCGATGGGCGCGGCGGCCGCGCTGACGCAGCGGTATCGCAGCAAGGCGTATCGCGCCGAGTACGAGGCGTGGAAGGGCAAGCGCGGCGACGTCGACCCGACGGATGCGGCGCTGCTGGATGAACATCCGATGCCCGATCCGGACAAGGTGCGCATCCGCGTCTACCAGACCAACTCGACGCACAAGTCGATGTCGGCCTTCCGCCAGGGTTCGATGATGCTGGTGTGGGACGAGGACTTCCACGAGGTCGAAGGCCCGTTCGAGGAAGCGTTCTTCGCGCACACCTCCACTTCGCCGAACCTGCAGCTGATCGCCTCGCTGGATCTTGCGCGCCGGCAGATGGAACTGGAAGGTTATGCACTGACGCTGCGCATGACCGACCTCGCGCTGAAGATCCGCCGTGCGGTCAATACCCACCCGCTGATCTCGAAGTACTTCACGATCGCATCGCCGGAAGACATGATTCCGGCCGAGTTCCGCGAGTCGGGCCTGAAGGACTACGGCCCGCCGAACGCGAGCTGGGCCGAATCGGCCGAAGCCTGGGACTCGGACGAGTTCGCGCTCGATCCCACGCGCCTGACGCTGATCTGCGGCGCGGCCGGTTTCGACGGCACGCAGTTCAAGGGTCTTCTGGCCGAACGCTTCGACATCCAGATCAACAAGACCTCGCGCAATTCGGTGCTGGTGCAGACCAACATCAACAACACGCATTCGGATGCGGCGCTGCTGATCAAGGCGCTGGCGGACCTGTCGCGGGAGATCGAATCGAAGCTGTCGCAGGAAGGCTCCATCGGCCAGCAGGTGTTCGCCGACCGCGTGAAGTCGCTGATGACCGACGTGCCGGACCTGCCGAATTTCAGCCGCTTCCACGATTCCTTCCGCGAGGATCCCAACGGCCCGAGCAACGAAGGCCACATGCGACCGGCGTTCTTCATGGCCTACGTCGAGGACAACTGCGAATACGTCAAGCTGTTCAGCGACGACGTCGACAAGCGCCTGCGCGACGGCCCGGAAATGGTCTCGGCGAATTTCGTCATCCCCTACCCGCCCGGCTTCCCGATCATGGTGCCCGGACAGGTCATCACCGCCGACACGATCGCCTTCATGCGCAAGCTCGACGTGAAGGAAATCCACGGCTACCACGCCGCGCAGGGCATCAAGCTGATCAAGCCCGGAACGCTGAGCGGACGGCGCGCATCGTCGATGTAGGCATCGCACGGAACTTCACGGCACCAGTCGGTCCATCCACTTCGGAGCACGCCGTCATGCAAGGTTTCTTCCAGTTCCTTTCCGAGAATCCGTACATCCTGCTGTTCTTCACCGTGGGCATGGCGGTCCTGGTCGGCAAGTTCGCGGTGAAGGGTTATGGCCTGGGCATGGTCGCGGCGGCGGTGGTCGTCGGCGCGGCGCTCGCCACGTGGGCTTCGACCTACGGCGTGAAGCTGCAGCTCGACAACTTCGCCAAGTCGCTCTTCTACTACCTCTTCATGTATGGCGTGGGCCTGCGCGTGGGTCCGGCGTTCTTCAATGCACTGAAGAAGGACGGCATCACCTTCACCATCCTGGCCGTGATCTGCTCGTTCCTCGGCCTGGGGCTGGTGGTGTTGATGTCGAAGTGGCTGGCATTGCCGGCGGGTGCGGCCGGTGGCGTGCTGTCGGGTTCGCAGACCATGTCCGCTGCCATCGGCACGGCCGAAATGGCTGTCGCGCAGGGCGCGTACAAGCTGCCTCCGGGGACCACGGCCGAGCAGGTGTCGGGCATGATCGCGCTGGGTTACGGCGTGACCTACATCTGGGGCACGGTCGGCATCATCCTGATCTGCAAATACCTGCCGCGCTGGTGGGGCGTCGACGCGCGCAAGGCCGCGAAGGAATACGAGCAGGCCCACGGCGTGCGCAACGTCGACGACGCGGCGCTGACCGGCTATCGCGGTGGCGGCCTGCGTGCCTACCGGCTGGAGAACGTCGAGACCGCCGGCCAGACCATCGCGCAGTTCCGCGCGAAGTTCCCGCAGTACCGCATCGTCAACGTGCGTCGCGGCGAGGAATCGATCGGCGCCGCGCCCGACGTCGTGCTGCTGCATGGCGACGTGGTCGCGCTGGGCGGCCAGCTGGGCGACCTGACGAGCAACCTCGGCCTGCTGGGTTCGGAAGTCGATGATCCCAAGGCGCTGAACGTTCCGCTTGACCAGGCGGAAATCCTGGTGACGTCGAAGGAACTGGTCGGCAAGCCGCTGAAGACGCTGGCGACCGAGGATTTCGCCGGCCAGCTGCAGGTGACGCGCCTGGAGCGTTCGGGCGAGCCGATTCCGGTCGGTTCGGAAACGGAGATCAAGCGGCTCGACGTGCTGTTCGTCACCGGCCTCAAGAGCGCCGTGGACAAGGCTGCCGGCCTGCTGGGCAAGGTCGCGCGTCCGAGCACCTCCACCGACCTGCTCACCCTGTCGGCCGGCATGGTGCTGGGCCTGCTGATCGGCAAGATCAACGTGCCGGTGGGCGACTTCTCGGTGGGTCTGGGCAACGCGGGCGGCCTGCTGTTGTCGGGCATCCTGGTGTCGTCGCTGGTGTCGCGCCTGCGTTACTTCGGCAGCACGCCGAACGCCGCACGCAACATCCTGGAAGACCTGGGCCTGGTGACCTTCATCGCCATCGTCGGCATCAACGCCGGCGCGACGCTGCTGGAACAGCTGACCGGTTCGATCGCGCTGAAGATCTTCATCGCAGGCTTCGTGGCCAGCACGATTCCGCCCTTCGTCACATGGGCCATCGGCTACCACTTCTTCAAGATCAATCCGGCTGTTCTGATGGGCGGCGTGGCGGGTTCGCGCTCGCACTCCGGTCCGGCACGCGAGGCCGCGAAGGAAATCGACAGCACCGTGCCATGGGTCGGCTTCCCGGTGGGCTACGCGATTTCCGGCGTGCTCTACACGGTGTTCGGCTATTTCGCGATGGTGCTTTCGCAGTAATCCGCGAGGGAGAGCGACGTGAAGACGAAGCGTGACGAACGCAGGTTGGAATGGACGGTCGCGATCGCATGCATGGCGTGCGCGCTGGGTTCCCCCGCGCACGCGCAGGGCGCGCCTGCCGCGCAGGCCGCCCCTCCCGCGCAGACCGATACCGGCGACACGCCCCCGAAGGCGACAGAGGATGACGTCTACGTCCCGACCGCGCCCAGTTCGACCGAACAGGGCGCCACGCGCATGGGCGAGTCGTTCGCGCCGAGCGATCGCAGGCAATGGATCCGCGACACGCGGCGCAAGGCGTTCGAGGACACCAAGTGGGACATCCAGGTGCGGTCGTTCTACCTGGATCGCGAGAAGTACGACGGCAGCGGGAGCGAAGCCTGGGCGCTGGGCGGTTCGCTCGGCTTCAAGACCGGCTACTTCCGCGACCGCTTCGCCTTCGGTGCGACGGGCTATACCTCGCAGGAACTCTACGGGCCCGAAGACCGCGACGGCACGCTGCTGCTCGCGCCAGGCCAGGAAGGCTACACCGTGCTGGGCGAGGTCTACGGCGAATTCCTCATCAACGAGGATTCGCGCCTGACGCTGGGCCGCAAGGGCATCGACACGCCGTACATCAACCGCAACGACGCGCGCATGACGCCGAACACCTTCCAGGCCGTCCTGTTCCAGGGCCTTTACGGCGGCGACGAAGGACGGCCGGAATGGCGCGTGGGCGGCGGCTACTTCGACAAGATCAAGGAGCGCAACTCCGAGGATTTCGTGTCGATGGCCAAGGACGCCGGCGCGCCGGACGGCACCGAGCGCGGCGTGTACGCGCTGGGTGCCAACTACAAGTCCGGCGACTTCTCGTTCGGTGCGATCAACTACTACAGCAACGACATCATCAACATCTTCTACGCCGAAGGTAAGTACGGCATCCCGATGGGCGAGAAGACCAAGCTCACCTTCGCGCTGCAGTACTCCGACCAGACCAGCGTCGGCGACGAACTGCTGCGCGGCACGGACTTCTCCTCCGACCAGTGGGGCGCGAAGGCCGAACTCGCGCACGGTGGCGCGATGTTCACCGCCGCCTACACCGATGCCGGCGGCGATACCAACATGCAGAACCCGTGGAGCGGCTATCCCGGTTTCACCAGCGTGCAGGTGGAGGACTTCAACCGCGACGGCGAATCGGCGTGGATGCTGCGCGCCGGCTACACGTTCCCCTGGATCAAGGGCGCGAGCGTGTACGCGCTGTACGTGGACGGTTCGGATCCACAATCGCCCACCGAGTACGCGAAGGACGAGTACGACGTCAACGCGCAGTGGGCGGTGCCGGACGGGTTCCTGAAGGGCCTGCTGTTCCGCATGCGCTACGCGCACGTGCGCCAGCAGGGACCGGTGGAAACGACCCTGGACGACTTCCGCCTGATGGTCTACTACGACCCGCCGAACTTCTGAGCCACCTCTCGTTGCGGAGGCGACGCGCATGCAGTGGTTCGCATCGGTCCTGTCGCGGTATCCGGAACTCGCGGTCTACCTGGCGCTCGGCATCGGCTACTGGATCGGCGCGATCCGCGTGCGCGGCTTCACGCTGGGCGGCGTCACCGGATCGCTATTGGCCGGCATGCTGCTGGGCTGGCTGTTCGCGGTGCCGGTGGCGGCCACGGCGAAATCGCTGGTGTTCCTGCTGTTCCTGTTCGGCATCGGCTACGAGGTCGGTCCGCGCTTTCTTTCGGCCATGAAGGGCGACGGCTGGCGCTTCGCGGTGCTGGGCATGTTCATGCCGGTGGTGGGCCTGGTCGTGGCGGTGTTCGTCGCGAAGATGCTCGACCTCAATCCCGGCCTGGCTGCCGGCATGATGTCCGGCGCGCTCACCGAATCGCCCGCGATGGGCACCGCCGCCGAAGCCATACAGGCATTGCCGATCGACGCGGTGACGCGCGAGCGTTACCTGGCCCACATCGGCGTGGGCGATGCGCTGTGCTACGTCTCCGGCGCGCTGGGCGTGATCCTCACCTGCACCGTGATCGGGCCGAAGCTGCTTCGACTGGACCTCGCCGCGCATGCGCTGGAAGTGGAAGCGCGCTACGGGATCAAGCGCCAGCGCCATGGCGTGGCGCCCGCATGGCAGCCGTTCGAAACGCGCGCGTACCGCGTGCCGGCCGGTGCACCGATCGCAGGGCTCACCGTCGCCGCCGCCGAACGGCTGATCGAAGGCGCGCGCCTGTTCGTTCACCGCATCCGCCACGATGGGGCGCTGGTCGACGTCGAACCCGACACGACCATCCATGCCGGCGATTCGATCGCGATCGGTGGACGCCGCGCCGTGCTGGTCGACGTCGTCGGCGGTCGCGGCGCCGAGATCGACGACCCCGCGCTGCTCGACATTCCGATGGCTTCGCACGAGGTGTTCGTCGGCAAGTCGCGCTGGGCCGGCCGCACGCTGGAGGAGATCGCCGCCAGCGACGAGGTGCGCGCGGTGTTCCTTCGGCGCATCCGTCGCGGCAGTCAGGACATGCCCATCGGCACGCGCACCACCATCGAACGCGGCGACGTGCTGACGCTGGTCGGCCCCGAACCGGCGGTGCTGCGCGCAGCACAGGTGCTGGGTTCGGTCGTGCACGCCAGCGACACCACCGACTTCGTCGTGGTCGGCTTCGCGATCTTCCTCGGCGCGCTGTTCGGCATCGTCGCTTCGGTGACCGTCGGCGGCATCACGGTGAGCGTGGGCACCAGCATCGGTGCGCTGCTCGCGGGCCTGGCCGTGGGCCACATCCGCGGGCGACGGCCGCTGTTCGGGCGCGTGCCGGATGCGGCGGTGAAGCTGATGCAGTCCTTCGGACTGGCGGCGTTCGTGGCGATGATCGGCATCGGCGCCGGGCCGCACTTCATCGTGGCGCTGCGTGAATCGGGCCTCGGCCTGTTCTTCGGCGGGCTGCTGGTGACGATGACCCCGCTATTGCTAGGCCTCTGGTTCGGCCGGAAGGTGCTGAAGATCGATCCGCTGCTGCTGCTCGGGGCCATCTCCGGCGCGCAGACCTTCACCGCCGCGCTGGCCGCGGTGCAGGAGAAATCCGGCAGTCCGGTGGCGGTGATCGGTTACACCGGTGCGGTCGCGGTGGCCCACCTGTTCCTGACGACCTGGGGCACGGTGATGGTGATGATGATGGCCTGAACCGTTCAGCGCGGCAGGCACGAAAGATGCCGGCGCCGCGACAGGCCCATGCCCCGCTTCACGTTGGGCCAAGGGCCAATTGAGCTGACCGTGGAACGGCGTAGAAACGTGACTGCACGGGACGGGTACGCCCCGCCCCACCTCACGAGGATCTTTCGATGAACAAGCCGACGCTGTTGAAGTCGCTGTCGCTCGCCGCCGCACTGGCCGCCGTGCTCGCCGCCTCGTCCGCCTCCGCGGCCGATGGCGACAAGAGCAAGATCAAGGGCCTGATCACTTCGGTGCAGGGCGACACGATCGTGGTCAAGGATGCCAACAACGTCCAGCAGACCATCACGCTCTCGCCGACCACCACCTACAAGAAGACCAAGGGCCTCACCGGCGTCGTGCACGACAAGGTGGAACAGAGCGCGCTGATGCCGGGCCTGCCGGTCACCGTCGATGCGGTCGCCGCCGGCAGCGGCTTCAACGCCACCGAAGTCTCGTTCAAGTCCGAAGACTTCAAGACCGCGCAGCAGGTCGAAGCCGGCCTGGCGCCGACCACCGCGCGCATGAACGAATTCGGCAAGTACGAATCGCTGGCCCAGGCCGAGGTGATGTTCGATTCGGGCAGCGCGACGATCAACGCCGCCGGCAAGTCCGATCTCGATGCCTTCGCCGCGAAGGCAAAGGAAACGCAGGACTACCAGGTCGTGTTGCAGGGCTTCACCGATTCCACTGGCGACGCCGCCGCGAACCAGCGCCTGAGCATGCGCCGCGCGAATGCGGTCGCCAACTACCTGCAGCAGCATGCCGGCCTGCAACCGGGCCGCGTGCGCGCGGGCGACGGCATGGGCGTGGCAAGCGATGCAGGCGCCGGCAGCAATGCGGGTGCGCGCAAGGTCGTGGTGAAGCTCATCGTCGACAAGGGCGTGCAAGCCGGGAAGTAAACGCAGCGGATGCGATGGCGGGTCGCCCTCCCACGGCCTGCCATCGCGAGTGGAGGATTCCATGCGCATCCTGATGTTCCAGGCGGTCACCGCCGCTTTGCTGCTGGCGACGCTCGATGTCGCGTCCGCGCCCTTGCAGGCGCCGTCGACGCCATCGGCGTCTTCGAACACGGCCTCGTCCGGCACCTTCACCCGCGAAGAACTCGACCAGATGATGGCGCCCGTCGCGCTGTATCCGGACGCGCTGCTCGCGCAGGTCCTGATGGCATCGACCTACCCCGGCGACGTCGCCGACGCGGTCGCCTGGTCCAAGGCGCACAAGGACGCCAAGGGCGAGGACGCCGTGAAGCAGGTGGCCAACCAGACGTGGGATCCCAGCGTGCAGTCGCTGGTGGCGTTCCCGCAGCTGCTGGCGGTGCTCGGGCAGGATCCGGGCTGGGTACAGAAAATGGGCGACGCGTTCCTCGCGCAGCCCGATGCGGTGATGGAATCGGTGCAGCGTTTGCGCCGGCAGGCCGATGCGGCCGGCAACCTGAAATCGAACGAACAGCAGAAGGTCACCAAGCAGGCCGCGGCGCCGGCGGGTTCGACCACGACCACGGTGCCCGCCGGCACGCAGACGATCGTGATCGAATCGGCCGAACCCGACGTGGTCTACGTGCCCAGCTACAACCCGAGCGTCGTCTACGGCGCGTGGGCGTATCCGTCCTATCCGCCGTATTACTACCCGCCGCCGGCGTACTACTACCCCGGCGGCGCGCTGCTGAGCTTCGGCATCGGCGTGGCCGTGGGCGGCGCGCTGTGGGGCGACCTGGACTGGGGGCACGGCGACATCGACATCGACGTGAACCGCTACAACGAGTTCAACCGCAACACCAACCGCGAGCGCAACGTCAACCGCGACGGGACGCGAGGCGATCAGATCAGCCGCGATGGCAAGTGGCAGCACAACGCCGCCAACCGCGACGGCGTGCCCTACCGCGACGGCAAGAGCCGCGAACAGTACGGCCGCCAGCTCGACGGCGCCGGCCAGCGCGATGCGGCGCGCGGACGCGATCCGGCGCGCAATGCCGAACGCGATCGCGCGCGGCAATCGATGCAGCAGCGCGGCTTCGAAGCGCCGGCCGCGAGCAATCGCGAAGCGCAGCAACGCGCCGGCCAGGCCTCGCGCGATTTCGATCGCTCCGGCGCCGGGCAGAACCGCGCCGCGGGGAACCAGGGCGCGTTCCAGCAACGTGGCGGGCAGAACAATACGCAGGCACGCCAGGGAGCGCGCGACAACGCGGGCATGAACCGCGCCTCGCAGGGCAATGCGTTCTCCGGCGCCAGCAATCCGGGCATGTCGCGCAGCGACGCCGGACGCGGCCAGCGCAGCATGCAGCAGTCGCAGCGGCCGGCCGCCTCGCGCGGCGGCGGTCACCAGATGAGCCGTCCTTCGCGGCCGCCTTCGCGCGGCGGCGGCGGTCGTCGTCGTTGAGCAGGAGAAACCCATGAGCGCCTCCGTCCGCTGGCTCCCGCTCGCCCTCGCCGTGTTGCTGGCATTGCCGGCGCAGGCGCAGGAATCCTTCACCACGCCCGATGCCGCGGCAGAGGCGTTCGTCCAGGCACTGGGCACGAAGACCGCCGACGAGGCGCGCCTCACCGCGATCCTCGGCCCGACCTGGGAACAGGTCGTGCCGCGCGGCAGCGTTGATCGCGACGACGTCGACGCATTCCTCGCGCGATATCGCGAGAAGCACGTCTTCCAGAAGAAGGACGCCACGCACCAGATGCTCGCCGTCGGCAACGACGCGTGGACGCTGCCGCTACCGCTGGTGAAAGGCGCAAGCGGCTGGACGTTCGACATCAAGGCCGGCGAGCCGGAAATCCGCGCGCGCCGCATCGGTCGCAACGAACGCGAGGCCGAACAGGCGGTGCTCGCCTACCACGACGCGCAGATCGACTACGCCAGCGAGGACCGCAACGGCAACGGCGTCCTCGAATACGCGCAGAAGTTCGTCAGCACCGATGGAAAACACGACGGCCTGTACTGGACCGACGACGACGGCGGCGAGGAAAGCCCGCTGGGTCCGCTGTTCGGCGACGACACGCCGCAGGGCATCTGGCACGGCTACCGCTACCGCATCCTCACCGCGCAGGGCCCGTCCGCGCCCGGCGGCGCGTACGACTACAAGTTGGGCAACGCGATGAGCCGTGGCTTCGCGCTGATCGCATGGCCCGCCGAATACGGCGAAAGCGGCGTGATGAGCTTCATGATCAGCCACGAGGGCGAGGTGTTCGAGAAGGACCTCGGCCCGGACAGCGACCAGGAAGCAAGGCTGATGACGAACTTCGACCCGGACAGCAGCTGGGTCGAGGTGAAGGACACCAAGACCGCGGCGACGAAGCCGGAGTGATGCGCACCAGTTCATGCAGATGGAGATCGCGATGAAGACCCCCGCTCTCGCCTTCGCGCTTGCCGTGGTGCTTGTCGGGATGGCGCCGGCCAGCGCGCAGCAGGCGGCGGTCGATCCGAAGGCGATCAAGGCGCTGGCGCAGATCGGCGAGAAACTGCGCAGCCTGCGCGAATACACCGTGTCGGCCGACGTGAAGATGCGAGCACCGATGGCCTCGGGGCAGTACAAGGATTTCCGCGGCACCGCGAAATACCAGGTGCGTGCGCCGGATCACCTGCACGCGGCCATGCGCGGCATCGGCCTCGATCGCGACATCGTGTACGACGGCCACGCCATCACCGTGTTCTCGCCGACGCAGAACCATTACGCGCGCATCGATGCACCCGGCACGCTGTCCACGCTGGTGTCCACGGTAGAACAGCGCACGGGCTTCCGCATGGTGCTGGCGCAGCTGTTCACCTGGGAAGACCAGGCAAAGCTGCTGCAGGGTGCAGAACGCGCGAGCTACTCCGGCGAAGCGCTGGTCGGCGGGCGCAGCTGCGCGCACTACTCGTACAAGAAGGCGGGCATCGCGTGGGAAGTGTTCGTCGACGCGCAGCACCTGCCGTGCAAGCTGGCCTACGTCGATACGCGCGATTCCAACCTGCCCGGATACGACGCCGAGATGACGTGGGTCGAACGCGCGACGCTGCCCGATGCCACCTTCACCTTCACGCCACCGGCCGGCGCGAGCGAAGTGGGCTGGGATGCATTCAAGGCGACGGGAAAGTAGCGCTCAACCGTCCTCGACGTCGGGGTCGAACACCAGGATGTCCCCCGGCTGGCATTCCAGGTGGCGGCAGATCGCCGACAGCGTTTCCCAGCGGATTCCCCGCACCTTCCCCGACTTGAGCAGGGACAGGTTGGATTCGGTGATGCCGATCTGCTGCGCGAGGTCCTTCGAGCGGACCTTGCGCAGGGCGAGCATGACGTCCAGGCGCACGACGATTCCCATGTCCGTCTCCTAGACGATCGAACGGCTGTCGTCTTCCAGCCGCGCGGCTTCATCGAAGAGCCGTGCGACCAGCCAGAACAGCGCGGCGACCAGCAGCGTCACCAGATCGCCGACATCGAAGCTCATGCGCAGCGCGCCGTTGCCGGACTGCATGGCACCGACGAGCGGCGGCATCATCACGCGCACCAGCGACGCGAGCAGGAACAACAGCGCGAAGCGACGGAAATGCCGCGTCGCCCCGGGCGAGAACACACGATCGCGTCCCAGATTCGCGAGCATGCGCGCCAGTTCGAACAGCGCGGCACCGATCAGCAACGCGATGACCACCGCCGCGCACGCGCCCCAGACCAGCGGCATGCCGCCGGTGTCCAGCGTCGCCGCGACGAACTGCCCGCCCCAGCCGTGCAGCGACGCCAGCGCGGCGATGGTCGCCACGACATAGAGCCCGCCCGCGGCCAGCGCTGAATACCGCAACACGCGCGCATGCCGCGCCAGGCTGATTGACATTGCCGTACTCTGCATATTAATTTCTGTTTTACGATAATTAATCACTGATCTACAAATACTACCATGCACACCCGCAACTCCGCTTCCCTGCCCCGGCTCGCCCCGTGGGCGTTCTCGCTTCTCCTCGCCCATGGCGTCTGCATGGCCGCCGAAACCTCCCCACCCGCAGTGGCAGTTCCGATCTCGGCGAGCTTCGAACAGGCGCTCGACGATGCCGACGCTGGCGATGTCTTCGCCCTCGAACGCCTCGGCACGGCCAGCGCGGATGCGCGCATGAGCGCGATCGCGAAGGCGCGCATCGCTGCCGCGCGACTGCGCGCGGACCAGGCCGTCGCCCTCGCCGGCCCCATCGCGCGCGATGCCGGCATGCCGCCCTCGCATCGTGCGCGGGCGTGGTCGGTGCTTGCCGATGCGACTTTCACCGCGGGCGATTACGCCGCGTCCGCCGAGGCCGTCGACGGTTGGCTGGCCGCGCTGGACCAGAACAAGGCACCGCAACAGGAGCGCGACGACGCGCGGCGCCTGGGCGCATTGGCACGCGCGCTTTCGGGTGCGCCTGCGCAGACGGTCGAATCGCTGAAGCCCGCACGCACCGCGACGCGTCGCGACAAGGTCGGCCTGTCGCGCGCGGACGCGATGGTCAACGGCCACGTGCAGGAAGCCGTGCTCGATACCGGCGCCGGGTTGTCGGTCGTATCGCAAAGCACGGCCACGCGACTGGGACTGCGCATCCTCGACGCCGCCGCGACCATCGACAGCGCCAGCCGCGACGCCGTGCCCACGCGCATCGGCGTGGCCGACCGGTTCGCGTTCGCGGGCCTGGAACTGCGCAACGTCGCCTTCCTCGTCCTCGACGACAAACAACTCGAACTGCCCGTGCCGGGCGGTTACACGATCGATGCGATCATCGGTTTCCCCGTGCTGCGCGAGTTCAGGCGGCTTCGCTTCGAACGTGATGGTTCGCTCGTGCCCGAAGCCGTCAGGCAGCCGAAGCCTTCGCGGGAGAACCTGCGCATCGTCGCCAGCGCGCTGTATGTGGAAGCGAGCCTGCGCGATGTGCCAGTCGCGCTGCATCTGGACACCGGCGGTCCGCGCTCGTTCCTCTCCTCGCGTTTCGCCGGGCGCCATCCGCATTTCGCCGACGGCCTGCCGCAGAAGGACGAACGCATGGCCGGGGCCGGTGGCGCGACGACGCGCCGCGTGGCGCGCATTCCCGATGCGACGCTCGACCTCGCCGGCACGCACGCCATGCTGCCGGAGCTGACGATCGTCACGAAGGACGGCGACGACGTGCAGGCGCAGAACTTCGGCCTCATGGGCGGCGACGTGCTCGACCAGTTCGAATCGTGGACGCTGGATTTCGAGGCGATGACGTTTGGGGTTGGGGCGCCTGTATCCCGCATGCCTTGACGGGTCCCCGGTTTCGCTTCGCTTACCCGGGCCACGAAGACGCCATCCACGCGACGTGCACGGAGGATTTACCCCGCTCCACCGACCATCGCGGAACGACACGAATGGAGCCTCGCGATGGCCGGAAGCGGCCGCATGGTGGTGATCGCCGCGCTGATGGGCAATGCGGCCGTGGCGGCCACCAAGTTCGTCGCGGCGGCCTTCACCGGCTCCTCGGCGATGCTCAGCGAAGGCGTGCATTCGCTGGTGGACACCGTAAACCAGGTGCTGATGCTGCACGGCATCCGGCGCGCGGCGCGACCGCCGGACCCCAAGCATCCGTTCGGTTACGGGCGTGAGCTGTATTTCTGGGCGTTCATCGTCGCGCTGATGGTGTTCGCGCTCGGCGCCGGCATTTCGTTCTACGAAGGCCTCGCGCACCTGCGTCATCCGCGCGAGATGGCCAATCCGCTTGTGAACTACATCGTGCTCGGCGCCTCGCTGCTGTTCGAAGGCGTGACGTGGGTGATCGCGCTGCGTTCGTTCCGCGCGGCGAAAGGCCGGCGCGGCTGGGTCCAGGCGTTCCGCGACAGCAAGGACGCCAGCACCTTCACCGTCCTGTTCGAGGACACCGCGGCGATGCTCGGCCTGCTGATCGCGCTGGCGGGGATCGTCGCCACGCAGGTCACCGGCGATCCGCGCTACGACGGTTACGCCTCGCTCGGCATCGGCGCGGTGCTGGCGATCACGGCAATCCTGCTCGCGCGCGAAACCAAGGGACTGCTGCTGGGGGAACTCGCGCAGCGGCAGGTGGTGGACGACATCCTGCGCATCGCCGGCAGTGATCCCGACGTGCGTTGCGCCAATGGAGTACTGACCCAGCAGCTGGGCCCGGAAAGCATCATCGCCGCGCTGAGCGCCGACTTCCACGACGTGTTGACGACGCCGCAGATCGAAGCCTGCGTGCTGCGCATCGATCGTGCGGTGCAGCGCACGCATCCGGACGTCACCGCGTTGTTCGTCAAGCCGCAGACGGCCGAGACCTGGGCGAAGCGTCGGCTGCGGTGGGATCCGGACCGGGTCGCGCCGGATGGAATAGATGCGGGTTGATCGGCTTGATGCTCCGTTTGCTCGTCCCAACCCCGCTCGAAGGGCGGATCAGGCAGGCCTGGCGTGACCGCCTTACGCCCCTACAAACCGATACAAATCTCCCCAGCCCCGAACACGACCCCGATACGCGCCCCCACCAACCTGTGCTCCGCCGGCCACCGCCGCATCCACCTCACCGGAGCCAGAACATGGACACGCTCGCCCCCGATCGCATCGACCCGACCCGCCGCCGCTTCTTCGGCATCGCCGCCGCTGGCCTGGCTGCCGCCTCGTTCGGCCTGGTTGCCACCGGCGCCAGCGCCGCACCGCGTTCGCCGAACGCCCCCATCTCCCGGAGCAACCACATGTTCGGCAACATGAAACAGATCCGCGCCGGCGTCCTCGACATAGGCTACGTCGACGCCGGTCCCGCAGATGGAGCGCCGGTCATCCTGCTGCACGGCTGGCCGTACGACATCCACAGCTTTGCCGACGTCGTGCCGCTGCTCACCGCCGCCGGTTATCGCGTGATCGTCCCGCACCTGCGCGGCTACGGCAGCACGCGTTTCCTTTCGCCCGACACGCCGCGCAACGGTCAGCCCGCTGCGCTTGCCGACGATGTCATCCAGCTGATGGATGCGTTGAAGATCCCGCGCGCTGTCATCGCCGGTTACGACTGGGGCGGGCGTTCGGCCGACATCGTCGCCGCGCTGCATCCCGAACGCGTCAAGGCGCTGGTCGCGGTGAGCGGTTACCTCATCGGCAGCCAGCAGGCCGCGCAGGCGCCGCTGCCGCCGGAAGCGGAGCTGCAATGGTGGTACCAGTTCTACTTCGCCACCGATCGCGGCCGCGCCGGTTACGCCGCCAATCGCCACGATTTCGCGAAGCTGATCTGGAAGCTCGCCTCGCCGAAGTGGGCCTTCGATGACGCCACCTTCGACCGCAGCGCCGCGGCGTTGCAGAACGAGGACCACGTCGACATCGTCATCCACAACTATCGCTGGCGTCTGGGCCTGGCGCAGGGCGAGTCGAAGTACGACGCGATCGAGAAGACGTTGGCGACGTTCCCGTCGATCGGCGTGCCGACGATCACGCTGGAAGGCGACGCGAACGGCGCGCCGCATCCGTCGCCGGAAAGCTACGCGAAGCGCTACACGGGCAAGTATCAGCATCGCCTGCTCACCGGCGGCATCGGCCACAACCCGCCGCAGGAAGCGCCGCGCGCATTCGCGCAGGCGGTGATCGACGCAGATCGGATGTAAGCCGCCGAGGTTGCGCCCGCAGGATGGGTTCAGCGTAGCGAAACCCATCCTGTGCAGCAGCGCATTTTTCCGGAGACGATGCACTTTCTTCCGCGCGCGATTTGCTGCCATCGCCGCGAACCGTGCCCATCCACCGCGCAGAAGGCGCCTCGCGCTTCGCGTTCATGCGCCCGGCTGTCTGGCACGCCCCTTGCGTCACCCTTCGCGGAACTCGCGAATATCACCACAGGGGCGCACGCATGCATGAAGGGGAATTGCCGAAAGGCTGGCGTATCTATGCCGAGCCGCCGACCGCGGACGGCCGTTGCAGATTGCGCCTGATCGCGCCCAACGGAATCAGCAGCACCTGGTGGCTGCGGTCGAACATGATTTCCGGGCAGGTGGTGTGTGCGCTCGCCCAGGACCAGACGCGCTCGAACGCGCGCCCCCGGCCACAGAGCGTGTTCGACCGGCATTCGCGCGCCTTCGACGATCCGGCGCGATCCCGACGCTGAACGCAGGCCGTGCGGCCTTCGTGCCGATCACGCGGGGGCGACACCATGCGCAGCAGATTCGAGGGCGACGTCACTGCCCTCGCCCGTCATGCCCGATTCCCCCGGCACGCTTGAGATCCGCCTGTTCGACAGCAAGGGGAACGTCGAGAACATCGAACTGGACGCCGCTCGACCGGATTCGCTTGAGGAGCACCAGCTGCTCTGGATCGATCTCGAAGGCGGCGGCGACGTGTCGATCGGCGAGGTTCTGGACAGGCTTTCGCTCACCAGCGACATCGCGCACGCGTTCTGCGATCGAAGCGCGAAACCGGAGTTGCGCGTGCACAACGGCACGTTCTTCGTCCGCGTGGTGGCGGTGCGCAACGAAGGCGAGCTGACCTATACCGGCACGGTCCTGACGATCCTCGCCGGTCACAACTTCGTCGTGACCGCGCACCAGGAGCCGGTGGATTTCCTCACGCAGCTGCGCGAACGCGAATCCGACGACCCGGGCCTGGGTGCATTGAGCGCTGACAGCTTTACAGCTTCGCTGCTCGACTGGCACCTGAACTCGTATTTCGAGGCCGTGGCGGATTTCGAGAGCGCCGATGAGCGCCTGGAAACCGACATCCTCGACGACCGCCACGGCCATTGCCTCAACAGCCTGCGCGGGCTGCGCAAGGCGGCGTCGCGTCTGCGCCGGATGCTCTCGGCGCATCGGCCGGTGTTCTCCGCGATCGCGCGCCCCGATTTCCGGCCCGGCGTCGACGGCGAGGCGAACCGACACTTCCAGACAGTGGACACGCACTACCAGCGTGCAATGGAAGCGGTGGAGAACGCGCGTGAAGTCGTGATCGGTTCGTTCGAACTGTTCAGCAACCAGACCGCGCTGCGGACCAATGCGATCATGCGCGTGCTGACGATTCTCACCGCGCTGATGGGCGGACTGGCCGTGGTCGCGGGAATCCTCGGCATGAACTTCGAGGCCCCGTTCTTCAAGACGGGGCTCGGCGGGTTCCTGATCGCCGTGGGCGTGATGCTGGCGATGGCGCTGTCCGGCTTCGCGCTGGCGTGGTGGCGCAAGTGGCTTTAGGCAAGGCGTCTTCGCATCACGGCGCACCCATCTTCGCCTGCAACGCCTTGCCCTTCTCCAGATGCATCGCGACGTGTTCGCGTGAGGTGGTGAGGAAGGTGCGCACGTTGTCGTCCGTCGCGGCGGGCAGCAACTTCGTGTCGATCATCGACAGCGCTTCCTCGTGGCCCTTCACCATCGCATCGACATAGGCTTTCTCGTAATCCTTGCCGGTCTTCGTGTCGAGTTCGGCGAGGCCCGCGCGGCCCTTTTCTTCCATCGCCGTCAGCTCGGGACTGGTTTCGGTCGCGCCGAGTTTCTGCCCGGCTTCCAGGTTCTTCGAATGTTCGCTATGCAGCAGGTTGGCGAAGTCGAGCACGTCGCGCCTCACCTTCTTGCCGCGCGCCTGTTCGGCGGCCTGGATCTCGTGCTTGTCCACGGCGCCGACCAGCGTGACGGCCTGGGCCTGCGTCAGCGCGGCTGCGGCGGGGGCTGTCGAAGGCGCGGGCGCGGGCGCCTCCGTCGCTGTGGTGGTGTCGGCCGGCGGCGTCGCTGGCGTGGTCGGCGCTTCGGTGCGCGCGACTTCGGCAGCGGCCTTTTCGTCGTCGTTGCGTTTGCATCCGGTGACTGCGAACAACGTCATCGCAATCGCGATCGAAAGTTTCAATGCACGGTTCATTTCGGTGTCCTCTCGGGTTCCAGGCGCGAATACGGGGCGATCAATGCAGGCGAAGCGAACCATCCGTGCGCGCATACAGGCTCGCGCGTTCCCACGCGGCATGCACGTCGGGTTCGACCTCTTCCCATGACAGTCCGGTGGCCTGCTCATAGGCTTTCCACAGCACCGAGGCGGCACGTTCGGCCGCAGTCCAGTCGGCGCCGTAGATTTCGCGGGCACCCTCGCCTATCACAGACACCAGTTGGCTGTAGCTGATCATCCTGGTGGTGGCCATTTCGTCCTCCCGCCAATGTTCGCGAACGCAACGCGTCGTGCGCATTGCCTCAGCCTGATCTCCGCAAGTGTCGTGCCAGAGCGGCGGCGCGCCGTGGCGGCCTCGACGTTGGTCCCTGCAAGAAAAACCTTCCGCCCACGCGCAGCAATTCGCGCAGCGGGCTTCGACGCGTTCAGTGTGGCGATGAAAGGCTGGCGCCTTCACGTCGCATGCACGATGTGCTGTGCGGCTGTACGGGCGTTTCTTGCGCGATGAGGCGCACGGCTCAACGAACGCCTGAGTGATTTTTCACGTGATGCCGCTACGTGGATTCCTATAACGAGGACACGCTTCCAACACGACAGGAATACGTCCAATGGCACGCACGTCGAAGTTCGATCAGGCACAGGTCCACGAATTGCTGCTGCAGGCGCTGGAAACCGAGCGCGGCGGCATCCAGGTCTACACCGCGGCAATCAAGGCCGCGCAGAATGCCGACCTGAAGAAGGAGTTCAAGGAGTACCTGGAGGAAACCACGAAGCACGAGGAAATCCTCACGCGTGTGTTCGAACAGCTGGGCATGGACACCGAGGAACAGAGCCCCGGGCGCATGGTGGTCGCGCATCTTGGAAAGTCGCTGGTCGCGGCGATCGAGATGGCGATGAAGAACGCCGACCCCGCTTCGGCCGAACTCGTCGCCGCCGAGTGCGTGGTGCTCGCCGAAACCAAGGATCATTCGAACTGGGAGCTGATTGGCCAGGTCGCGATGAAGGCGAAGGCCGACTATGCCGACGTGCTGAAGCAGGCCTACCAGGCGGTGGAAAAGGACGAAGACCACCACCTCTACCACACCAAGGGTTGGGCCCGTGAACTGTGGATCCAGTCGCTTGGCTTCCCCGCCGTGCTGCCGCCGCCCGAGGAGGTCAAGCAGGTCGAAACGGCGATCGGCGCTTCGCGTGCGGAGCAGGCGCGCGACGAGATGCTCAAGCGGCATTGAGTGCGCTGCGAACAGTTCCTGTGGGATCTGCAAAAGAAAACGGCCGGGAAACCGGCCGTTCTTCTGTCAGTGACGCGGTCGCGTCAGGAACCGAGCCCATGCTCCCGCGCGTACGCGTAGAACTCCAGGTCGCTCTTCACCCCGAGCTTGCGCATCCCTTCCACCTTCTGGCTGCTCACCGTCTTGACGCTGCGGTTGAGCTGGCGGGCGATTTCCGAAACCGTATGACCCAACGCGAACAGCCGCATCACTTCGGCCTCGCGCTTGGACAACGTGGTGGTGGAATCGGCGCTCTCGCCCTGCGCCGACTCGATCTGCTTGCGTACCGACGCGCTGAGGTAGCTGCGGCCGGCGGTCGCCGCGGTCACGGCGGTGGGCAGTTCCTTCATCGCGTCGGACTTGCTGACCACGCCGCGCACGTTGCCGAGCTTGGCGATGTTGTTGAGCACGCCAGGGTTGGCCAGCTGCGTGAGCACCACGATGGCGAGGTCCGGCCAGCGGCGGCCGATCAGCTGCAGGAGGCTCAGGCCGTCTGCGGCCTGTTCTCCGGGCATGTTGAAGTCGGTGACGACCAGCTGGCAGGCGGTGCTGTCGAGCACGCGCAGCAGTTCGTCCGGCGACGTCGCCTCGGCGACGACACGAAAACCCGGGCTCTGTTCCAGCAGCGCACGTACGCCGCTGGAGACGATCGGGTGGTCATCGGCGAGAACGATATGGACAACCAAGCGGGCTCCTCAGCTTCGATCGCAACGCGGCTTCACTCTCAGAACACGTCGTTGAATGGCGGTTCCGGTGGTGGCCGCTGCCGGCCCTCGCATTCGGCCCGAGTATATACCCGCCCGTTCAGGCATCGTGATTCCACCTTTCACCAATCACGCTAGACTGTTTCCATATGCGTCGCCTAGCGTTCCGCCTGCTGTTGTGCCTGATGCTCGTCCTTAACGGGACGGGCTACGCCGTGGCGGCCACGCAGATGGAGTTGGCGCAGGTGGCGACGGCGCTGGCCGTCCATGAGGCCGAATCGATGCCGCCGTGCCACGAGATGGCGGCTCCGGAAGCCGCGCCGCACATGGCGCAGGCGATCGACCAGGCCGGTTCCGACGTGCCGCCCTGCTGCCAGTCGTCCAAGTGCAGTTGCGATTACTGCCTCCAGCACCTGACCGCAGCGATGTCCGTCATCGCGGTCCCCGCCGCCGCGCCATCGGGTGCCGACATCGCCCAACCCAGCGTTGTGCACCGCGTCGCGCCGCCGCTGCCGAACCTGCTCCGACCTCCCATCTGCTGACTCCGGGCGCGCACTGGCGCGCTAACCCAGCACGTCCGACGCGTGCGCGAGAAGACCGCCAAGACGGTCATCGCGCCGCATTCCGATGATCTGCACGGAGCAGTACATGACATCCGATGTATCCGGCCGTCGCGTGGCATCGCCATCGCGACGACGTTTCGTCACCGGCCTGGCGGCCGGCGGCGTCGCCACGGGCGCAGGCCTGTGGCACCTGCCCGCCTCGGCCTCCGCCGGGCGCGCCAACATTCCCACCGTTCTCACCGGCACGCAGTTCGACCTTTCGATCGACGCCTCGCCGGTCAATTTCACCGGCCGCACGCGCCCAGCGGTGACGGTCAACGGTTCGCTCCCCGCACCGGTGCTGCGCTGGCGCGAAGGCGACACCGTCACCCTGCGCGTCGCCAATCGCCTGCCCGTTGAGAGCTCGGTGCATTGGCACGGAATCCTGCTGCCCGCGAACATGGACGGCGTGCCGGGGCTGAGCTTCGACGGCATCCATCCGGGCGAAACCTTCACCTACCGCTTCGACATCCGCCAGTCCGGCACGTACTGGTATCACAGCCATTCGCTGTTCCAGGAACAGGCCGGCCTCTACGGCGCGATCGTCATCGATCCGCGCGAACCGGCGCCGTATTCGTTCGATCGCGAACACGTCGTGCTGCTGTCGGACTGGACCGACCTCGCCCCCGCATCGCTGTTCCGGCGCATGAAGAAGATGGCGGGCTACGACAACTTCCATAAGCGCACCGTCGGCGACTTCTTCGATGACGTCTCGCGCGACGGCCTTGCGGCAACGCTGACCGACCGCGGCCAATGGGGGCGCATGCGCATGACGCCCACCGACCTGTCGGACATCAACGCCAACACCTACACCTACCTGCTCAACGGCAATGCGCCCTCGGGCAACTGGACAGGCCTGTTCGGCCGCGGCGAGAAAGTGCTGCTGCGCTTCATCAACGGCTCGGCAATGACGTATTTCGACGTGCGCATTCCCGGCCTGAAGATGACGGTCGTCGCCGCCGACGGTCAGTACATCCATCCAGTCACCGTCGACGAGTTCCGCATCGCGGTGGCGGAAACCTTCGACGTGATCGTCGAACCCGCTGGTCAGGACGCTTACGCGATCTTCGCCCAGGACATGGGCCGCACCGGCTACGCGCGCGGCACGCTGGCGGTGCGCGAGGGATTGGAAGCGCCGCTGCCGGTGCAGGATCCGCGACCGATCCTGACGATGGACGACATGGGCCACGGCGGGATGGACCACGCCGGCATGAAGCACGGCGCGAAAGGCATGGAAGGCGGTTGTGGCGCGAACATGGGCATGAAGGGCATGGAAGGCGGCTGCGGCGCGAACATGGGCATGAACGGCGCGGGCCACGACGGCATGGCCGGCATGGACCATGGCGGCGGGATGCAGTCGCACCCGGCGAGCGAACGCGGCAACCCGCTGATCGACATGCAGACCATGTCGCCGACGCCGAAGCTCGACGATCCCGGCATCGGCCTGCGCGACAACGGACGCACCGTGCTCACCTACGGCGCGATGCGCAGCCTGTTCGACGATCCCGACGGCCGCGAGCCCGAACGCACGCTCGAACTGCACCTCACCGGGCACATGGAGAAATTCGCCTGGTCGTTCGACGGCCTGAAATTCATGGACGCCGAACCGCTGCGCCTGAACTACGGCGAGCGCATGCGCATCGTGCTGGTCAACGACACGATGATGACGCACCCGATCCACCTGCACGGGATGTGGAGCGACGTCGAGAACGAAAGCGGCGAGTTCCACCTGCGCAAGCACACCGTCGACATGCCGCCAGGCACGAAACGCAGCTACCGCGTGCGCGCCGATGCGCTGGGCCGCTGGGCGTACCACTGCCACCTGCTGTACCACATGGAAGCCGGGATGATGCGCGAAGTGCGCGTGGAGGAGCGCGCATGAACGCCGCACGTTCCCTGCTCGCCTGTGCGCTGTCGCTGGCGCTCTCGCCGGCGTGGGCGCAGGACCATTCGCATCACCAGATGCCGCCGGCGGAGCCTGCGACGAAACCGGCGCACGACCACACCGCAATGGACCATGCGACGGTGGATCATGCAGCGATGGATCATGCGGCGATGGATCACGCTGCAATGGAGCGTGGCGCGCAGGCGCCGCCCGTCGACCACGCCGCGATGGGACACGGACCCTCCGGGCACGAACCGCGCGAGCCGATCCCGCCCCTCACCGACGCCGACCGTGCCGCCGCGTTTCCCGAACTCGCGCATGGCATGCACCACGCGCCGGAACGCAACAGCTTCGTGATGTTCGATCGCCTCGAAGCGGTCGACGTGGACCATGGCAGCGGCCAGGCCTGGGAGGCGCAGGCGTGGTTCGGCTCGGACCTCAACCGCCTGTGGCTGCGCAGCGAAGGCGAACGCGAACACGGGCGCACCGAAGCGGCGGACCTGGAAGTGCTGTACGGCCGCAGCGTTTCGCCGTGGTGGGACGTGGTGGCCGGCGTGAAGCACGACTTCAAGCCGGGCGATTCGCGCGAGTGGGCCGCGTTCGGCGTGCAGGGCCTGGCGCCGTACAAGTTCGAGTTCAGCGCCACCGCGTATGTCGGCGAAAGCGGCGCGACGGCGGCGACGGTCGAAGCCGAGTACGAGGTACTGCTGACCAACCGGCTGATCCTCCAACCGCGCGTGGAGATCGAAGCGTTCGGCAAGGACGATCCGGCGCGCGGCCTGGGTTCCGGGCTTTCCACCGCCGAAGCCGGACTGCGCCTGCGCTACGAATTCACACGGCGATTCGCGCCTTACGTGGGCGTCGCGTGGGAGCGCGCGTACGGCGGGACGGCCGATCATCGCCGCGTCGAAGGCGAATCCGTCGAGAACACGCGCCTCGTCGCCGGCGTGCGGCTCTGGTTCTGACCGTCATGCGCGCCACGACGCACCGCCGTTCCGCCCTCCCCCGCACCCGGTGCGGTGGCGGGCGGCGGTGCATTGACCTTCCCACCATGGGAAGGCCCAGGCTGCCTCCATCCGGACTTCCGATTGGAGCACGCATGAATACCGTCACTGCCGCCGCCACGGCCACGAACGCCCTTCGCCTGCCGATCGCCGGCATGACCTGCGCCTCGTGTGCGGGCCGCATCGAGCGGGCGCTGGCCGCCGTGCCCGGCGTGTTGCGCGCGAACGTGAACCTCGCCACCGCGACCGCAGACGTCGCCACCGATGGCAGCGTCGCGACGCCGGTTCTCGCCGACGCCATCACGCGCAGCGGTTATCGCGTGCCCGAACGAGCGTTCGACCTGGCGATCGCCGGCATGACCTGCACGTCGTGCGCCGGCCGCATCGAGAAAGCGTTGCGCGCGGTGCCGGGCGTGATCGAGGCGAACGTGAATCCCACCACCGAACGCGCGCACGTGCGGGCGTTGTCGCAGGTCGATGTAGCAGCGCTGATCGCCGCGGTCGACGCGGCCGGGTATCGCGCGAGCGCCCCGGTTTCCGATACGTCCGACACATCGGCGGAAGTACATGACATCGAAGGCGACCGCGCCGATGTACGCGAACGCCGCCACCTCTGGCTCGCCCTCGCGCTCTCGTTGCCGCTCGTGTTGCCGATGCTCGCCATCCCGTTCGGGGTGCATGCGATGCTGCCGGGCTGGGTGCAGTTCGCGCTGGCGACGCCGGTGCAGTTCTGGCTCGGCGCGCGTTTCTACCGCGCCGGCTGGCATGCGCTGAAGGCACGCAGCGGCAACATGGACCTGCTCGTCGCGCTCGGCACCAGCGCCGGTTACGGCCTCAGCGTCTGGCACCTGCTCGCAGGCGGGCATCACGCGCCGCTGTATTTCGAAGCGTCGGCGGTCGTCATCGCGCTGGTGCTGGTCGGCAAGCGGCTGGAAACGCGCGCGCGCCGCCAGACCACCGCCGCCATCCGCGCGTTGCAGGCGCTGCGTCCGGCGACCGCGCGCATGCGTCGCGGAAACGACGAAATCGACATTCCGCTGACGCAGGTCCGCGTCGGCGATGAAGTCGTCGTGCGCCCCGGCGAACGCATTCCCGTCGACGGCCGCATCCTCGAAGGCCGCACGCACGCCGACGAATCCATGCTGACTGGCGAATCGCTGCCGGTCGCGCGCGCCGAAGGCGATCGCGTCACCGGCGGCGCGGTCAACGGCGAAGGCCGTATCGTGGTCGAAACCACCGCGATCGGCGCCGAAAGCGCGCTGGCGCGCATCATCCGACTGGTCGAGGACGCGCAGGCGAAGAAGGCGCCGATCCAGCGCATCGTCGACCGCGTCAGCGCGGTGTTCGTGCCGGTGGTGATCGGCATCGCGCTGCTCACGCTGTTCGGCTGGGGCCTGACGACGGGCGATTGGAACCAGGCGTTGCTCAACGCCGTCGCGGTGCTCGTCATCGCCTGCCCCTGCGCGCTGGGTCTGGCGACGCCGACGGCGATCATGGCCGGAACCGGCGTCGCCGCGCGCGCGGGCATCCTGATCAAGGACGCCGAAGCGCTGGAAACCGCGCAGCGAATCCGCGTCGTCGCCTTCGACAAGACCGGCACGCTGACGCAGGGCAAGCCTGCGCTGACGGAGGCCATTGCGCTCGATGGCGATACGTCGTCGCTGCTTTCGCAGGCGGCGGCCGTGCAGCGTGGAAGCGAACATCCGCTGGCGACCGCCGTGCTGGACGCCGCGCCTGCATCGCCGTCCCTGATCGCCACCGAAATCCGCGCTGTGCCCGGGCGCGGCGTACGCGGCCGCATCGGCGCGAACGACGTATCCATCGGCAGCGAGCGGATGATGCGCGATGCAGGTGTCGATCTGTCGTTGCTGTCGTCGCGCGCGCAGGCGCTGTTCGCCAGCGGACACACGGTGTCGTGGGTTGCGGCATCAACGAGTGACGAGCGCCCTCGCCTGCTTGGCCTGCTCGCGTTCCGCGACCTGCCGCGCGACGGCGCGCGCGATGCCATCGCGCGGCTGCACGCGCTTGGCGTGCGCACGGTGATGGTGTCCGGCGACCACGACGGCGCCGCGCGTGCGATCGCCGCGCAACTGGGCATCGACGACGTCCGCGCGAACGTATTGCCCGAGGACAAGGCCGCGACGATCCAGCAACTGCGCCAAGGCGGCGTGGTGGCGATGGTCGGCGACGGCGTCAACGACGCGCCCGCACTGGCGGCGGCCGATGTCGGCATCGCGATGGGCAGCGGCACCGACGTCGCGATGCACGCGGCCGGCGTGACGCTGATGCGCGCCGAGCCGGCGCTGGTCGCCGACGCCATCGAAATCTCGCGGCGCACGACGCGAAAGATCCACCAGAACCTGTTCTGGGCCTTCGTCTACAACGTCGCCGGCATTGCGCTGGCGGCGTTCGGACTGCTCGATCCGGTGATCGCCGGCGCCGCGATGGCGTTCTCGTCGGTCTCCGTCGTCACCAACGCATTGCTGCTGCGCCGCTGGCGCCCGCAGCGCACTTCGCACGCCATCGAATCGTAAGGAGCCGACCATGCCCCGCATGCCACGACCCGAACTCGCCGACGCCCGACAGCAGGGCCTGCACAACATCGGTGAAGCCGCGCGGCAGAGCGGCGTCAGCGCGAAGATGATCCGGCACTACGAGACCATCGATCTGATCCCGCCGCCCAGTCGCACCTTCGCCGGATACCGCCTCTACACCGATGCCGACGTCCACCGCCTGGGTTTCATCCGTCGCGCGCGCGGGCTGGGGTTTTCGATCAAACAGATCGAAGCGCTGCTGGGCCTGTGGGACGACCGCTCGCGCGCGAGCGCCGAAGTGAAGCGCCTTGCGCAATCGCACGTGGACGAACTGGCGGAAAAGATCGCCGAGATGCAGGCCATGCAGCGCACGCTGCAGGACCTCGCGCGTCGTTGCCATGGAGACGACCGTCCGGAGTGCCCGATCCTGGAGGATCTGGCGAACGCGCCGCTCCAGGGCGGCGGGTTGTCGACGCCTTCGAACGGCGATGTACGCGATGAGCAGGCTTCGTTCGACGAAGCGTTCGACCGGCAGCGCGTGAGGCGTATCCGGTAAACGCGTTCCACTATCGACGCCGGATCTTTCCAACGCTGATCGAACGACGCGCAACGATTCAATGCACTGCGATTCGGAAACGCATGCAACCTGCATCCCGGTCCTTCTCCGGGATGACGGAAGAAGGATTCCATCGTTCGCTGTTCGCCATCATCGCAACCGACTGGAATGACAAAGGCCCAAAACGCATCAGGGCCCCGTTTCCGGAGCCCTGATGTGTTTCACTATTTGGCGTCCCCACGGGGATTCGAACCCCGGTCGCTACCGTGAAAGGGTAATGTCCTAGGCCTCTAGACGATGGGGACAAAACTGACTTTCTTGTTTACAGCATCATCTCCGGAGAGATGGTGGAGCCAGCCGGGATCGAACCGGCGACCTCCTGCATGCCATGCAGGCGCTCTCCCAGCTGAGCTATGGCCCCACTTGCTGCTGGAAAGACGAAAATTCTAGCGGGCGTTCAGCGATGTCGTCAAGCGTTCGCTGCCAGATTTTTTTCGTCGCGTCCGCCGGTGCTGGTACCGGCGTCAACGGGGCGCAATGTTGCCACACCATGTCCCCGCTCCGCTAGATACTCCAGCCACTTTCCGAGAAACGTGTTCATCCTCGTCCGGTGGTCGAGTACTTCCGCCGCCGGCGGGTACATGCCGATGACGTCCTGCCAGCGCCGGCCGACATAGCAGTTGGTGACTTCCAGCTGTCGCGCGTCGTGGTAGAGCCGCAGATACGCCGACGGATCCTGCTCGCCGGTAACCGGATCGCGCATCGCATACGTCAGGCGCAGCTCCGTGGTGTACGGGTGGCGTTCGATCACGTCCAGCTGCAGGTCCAGGCCGTCGCCGACGCTGGAGTGGTAGGTGCCGACTGCCAGCGCCGTGGACGGGAACAGGCGCGTGAAGCGGACATGGTTTTCCGCGTACAGCCCCATCAGCCAGCCGAAGCGGCTGAGGCGGGGAATGCGTGCTTTGCGGGTGGCGAGTGACATGGGCATGGACACCGATATGGAGCCGATGCTACACGGCACAACCTCTGCGCGGCAGCGTTGACGCGCACCCGCGGTCGGCCTACGGTAAGCATTCCTCGCGACGGTTTTTCCCGGGCTTTCCTGCCCGACTGTCCAGAGCCGCCCCGGCCGTTCAGAACATCTCGCGATGGATCCCCAGCGTCGTCAGGACCTTGCTCGAGATTTCCTCGATCGAGGTATTGGTCGTGCTCAGCGTCGAGATCCGTTCAGCCCGGAACATCGCCTCGGCGGCCGCCACTTCCCGCTTGCAGGTTTCCA
>Ga0209256_1001290_pt1 | contig 27131 bp, 20 predicted proteins | sample AraplaCol_mCL_r2_2_FD_184270 | JGI IMG/M metagenome (GOLD analysis project Ga0209256, IMG submission 184270) | Arabidopsis root microbial communities from North Carolina, USA - plate scrape MF_Col_mCL_r2 (SPAdes) (version 3) | ecosystem: Host-associated > Plants > Roots > Endosphere | place...
CTGGGCGCCCAGTACGGCGCGTTCGAGCCCCTGCCCGGCGCCAAGGTCAACGGCGCCCTGACCATGGGCGAGAACATCGGCGACATGGGCGGCCTGGCCTTCGCCCTGGAGGCCTATCACGCCTCGCTGGGCGGCAAGCCGGCCCCGGTGATCGACGGCTTCACGGGCGACCAGCGCGTCTATCTGGGCTGGGCCCAGGTCTGGCGGGCCAAGATCCGCGACGACGCGCTGCGCCAGCAGGTCGTCAGCGACCCCCACTCACCGGCGTATTACCGCGTCAACGGCACGATCCGGAACCAGGACGGCTGGTACGGCGCCTTCGACGTCAAGCCAGGCGACAAGCTGTATGTGGCCCCGGCGGACCGGGTCCGAATCTGGTGATCGGAGCCGGGGACCTGCCCTTGCGGCGTGTCCCCACCCAACGCAATGCGGCCAACCCGCCGGCGTGATCTGATGTTGCTGGGGGACACGCCGCAAGGGCATGTCCCCAACGCAAAAACGGCGGCCCGCCTCGCGGAGCCGCCGTTTTTATCACTTGAGTCAAAAACCCTGAGCCAGAGCCCAGAAACACCAAACCCGTCGCGGGGGATAATCGCGACGGGTCCGGCTATTTCTCGATCATTCGATCTAGGTGGGCGTTTCCTCCCCGAAACGCCGAAGGAAGGGAGCTCTCTTTGGGCTCGTTTCTTCCTTGCAAGGGTTAGAAACGGCAAATCCGAGATGGTGTCAACGGCAACGATCCGGATTCCGTAAGGGGAAACGAAAATTTTTGACACAAAACCGTTAGATTGGACCGTCGGGTCAAACTTACCGTCGTTCTCTCACGATATTTTTGACAACTCAGTCAAAACTTACCGATTCAGCGCCTCCCGGAGCTTGACCAGGACGGCCGAGCGCGACTCGAAGACATAGTCGGGACGCGAGACCGTCACCGGCTCGACTCCGGCCGCGCCCAGGGCGGCGGCGGCGTCGAACAGGTCGGCGGCGCCCAGCAGGGCGCCGTTGGCCCGCCGGGCGCCCTGGCCGACGAACGGGGCCACGGCCGCCTGGCCCGCCGCGTCCTGCTCGGCCGGCCACACCAGGGTGGCCATGTTGCGCGCCCGGCCCTTGGCCTCGACCACCGACAGCAGCCGGGCCAGCGACTCCAGCTGGTCGGCCGTCCACGGCGTGATCAGCGAGGCGGTCAGCTGGGCCTGGCTCTTGAGGATCACCCCGTCGCTCAGCACCTTCAGGCCGTTGGCCGCCAGGGTCGCCCCCGTGGTGGTGATGTCGACCACCAGCTCGGCCGCCCCGGCCGCCGGGGCCCCCTCGGTGGCCCCGCTGCTCTCGACGATCCGGTAGTCGGCCACGCCGTGGCGGGCGAAGAAGGCCCGGGTCTGGGTGACGTACTTGGTGGCCACCCGCAGGCGCCGGCCGGTCTTGGCGAGATGGGCGTGACCCACCTCGTCGATGTCGGCCATGGTGTCGACGTCCAGCCAGCTCTTGGGGGCGGTCACCACCAGGTCGGCGCGGCCGAAGCCCAGGGCTCGCAGCAGCATGACCCGGGCGTCCATGTCGTCGCCGCGCTCGCGCAGCAGGTCCTCGCCGGTGACGCCCAGGTGCAGCTCGCCGCTGTCCAGGCCCGCGGCGATGTCGCCGGCCGACAGCAGCCGCACCGACACGCCGGGCAGGCCCGACAGCTCGGCCGAATAGCCGCGCGAGCCGCCCGACATCTCCAGCCGGAAGCCGCACTCGGCCAGCCAGGCCTCGACCTGCTCCTTCAGCCGGCCTTTTGACGGGATGGCGAAGATCATTTGAGCGCTCATTCGCCGCCCCCCGCATAGGCTCGCGCCGGGCGCACCATGCAGCCCACGGCGCCGGTCTTGGTCTCGGCCCCCACCCTATTCTCCCTCAGCCGGGCCGGCAGGCCGTCGTAGCGGCCGCCGGCGGCCACCGGGCGTTCCTCGTCCAGGGCGGCGCTGCGCACCTCGAACAGGAAGCCGTCGTAATAGCCGAAGGCCCGTCCGAAGGCGGCGGCCAGGGTCATGCGGTCCTCGGGCACGCCGCGCGCGACCAGGCCCGCCAGGCGCTTGCGCCAGCCGTCCAGGGCCGCGTCCAGCGCTCCGCGCTCGCGCCCGCCCAGGGCCGAGATGGCGTCCAGGGCCGCGCCCGGACGGTCGCCGACCGCCAGGAAGGCCCGCACGGCCTCGGCCTCGCCGGCCGACAGCGACCCGGCCTTGGCGGCCTGGGCGCGCTCGACCAGGCGGTGGGCGATCTCGGCGGGACGGCGGCCGCCCACCGGCTCGATGCCGGCCAGGCTCCACAGCTCCTGCAGCACCGCCGAGGCCTCGGCCTCCGGCAGGCCGGCGAGAAGCGCCGCGATCCGGCTCTGCTCGCCCGACGGCGCGTCGCCACCTCCCTCGAGCTCGATCCTCAGCTGGCGCGGCTTGGTGAAGGCCCGCTTCAGCCGCGCGCCCAGGGGCGGGGTCAGGCCCAGGCTGTCGACGAAGGCGCCGAACAGGCTGACGTCGCCCAGCAGCAGGGTCAGGTCCGAGCGCCCTCCGGCCACGGACGACGCCCAGGCCAGGGCGGCGATCTCGGCGTCGGCGGCCACGGGGTCGCCGGCCTCGAAGGCCTCGATCCCGATCTGCAGGAACTCCTCGGCCCGGTCCGAGCCGCGCGGCGCGACGCGGAACGCCTTGCCCTCGTAGAAATACCGTCCGGCCCCGTCACCCGCCGCCAGGTGCTGGCGCGCCACGGCCACGGTGAAGTCCGGCCGCAGGCAGGCCTCCTCGCCCGCGTCGCCCGACACCACGAACAGCCGCGAGCGCATGGCCTCGCCGGCCAGGTCCAGCAGCAGGCCCAGCGGCTGCAGCACCGGCGCGTCGGTCGGCCTGGCGTTCGCCAACAGGAAAGGCGCGCGGATGGCGTCGAGCGCCTCCGCCGGGATGGAACGCTCGAGCCTCATGCCTTAGCCCCCGATGATCTTCTGGACCGCCGCGACCAGCTCGCCGCGCGGGATGGTCTGCTGGCCCGGCCGCTCGGCTTTCCAGGCGGCGTTGTCCGCCACGCCCGACGCCAGTTCGCGGCCCAGGTCCAGGTCCTTGATGGTGACCGTGCCGGCCGCGATCTCGTCGCCGCCCAGCATGATCGCCGCCGGCGACAGCCGCCGGTCGGCATATTTCATCTGCGGCCGCATGCCCGAGGTTCCCAGATAGACCTCGGCCGGGATCCCCGCCGCGCGCAGCTCGCCGGCCACGGCGAAATACTCGCCCATGTGGGCCTGGTCGAAGGCGATGATCACCACCGGGCCTCGTGCGACCCCTCCGGGTTCGCGTCCTGCCGCCCGCAGCGCGGCCGCCAGGCGCGAGACCCCGAACGAGAAGCCCGTGGCCGGGGTCTGCTGGCCGGTGAACCGCGCCACCAGGTCGTCATAGCGCCCGCCGCCGCCGATCGAGCCGAAGCTGACCTTGGCGCCCTTGTCGTCCGTGGTCGACAGCAGCAGCTCGGCCTCGAACACCGCGCCCGTATAGTACTCGAGCCCCCGGACAATCGACGGCTCAAAGAGCGCCTGGTCGTCGGCCACGCCCAGGCTCTTCAGGGCCGCGTCGATCTTGGCCAGTTCGTCCAGCCCCTCGTCGCCCTCGGCCGAGCCGCCGATGACATTGGCGATCTTCGCCAGCGTGTCCGAGCGCCCGCCGCTCCCCGCCTGGACGAAGTCCAGCACCGAGTCGACCGCCTTGCCCACCAGGCCCGCGCCCTTGGTGAAGGCGCCGCTCTCGTCCAGCCGGCCCTCGCCCAGCAGCAGGCGCACGCCCTCCACGCCCAGGCGGTCCAGCTTGTCGACCGCGCGCAGCACGGCCAGCTTCTGGCCGTTGGTCTCGACCCCGGCCGCGGTCAGCAGGCCGTTCAGGAGCTTGCGGTTGTTGATCTTCAGCACCGCCGCGCCGCGCGGCAGGCCGGCGGCCTGCAGGCCCTCGACGGCCATGGCGATGATCTCGGCGTCGGCCTCGGGACGGGCCGAGCCGACGGTGTCGGCGTCGCACTGGATGAACTCGCGGAACCGCCCCGGACCCGGCTTCTCGTTGCGCCACACCGGCCCGAAGGCGTAGCGGCGGAACGGCTTGGGCAGGGTCTCCCAGTTCTGGGCCGCGAACCGGGCCAGCGGCGCGGTCAGGTCGTAGCGCAGCGCCATCCACTGGTCGTCATCGTCCTGCAGGGCGAAGACGCCCTCGTTGGGACGGTCGCTGTCGGGCAGGAACTTGCCCAGGGCGTCGGCATATTCGAACGCCCCGGTGTCCAGCGCCTCGAAGCCGTAGCGCTCATAGACGGCCGACACCGCCTCCAGGATCGCCCGCTCGGCCCGCAGGTCTCGGGCGCGCTTGTCGGCGAACCCGCGCGGATTGCGGGCCTCGGGGCGGAAGGGGGTTTCCGGCGTGGTGTCGTTCTGGTCGGTCATGGCGCGCGTCGGGTCCTGAGGTCTTCAAGGTCTCGACGGATGGCGCTTGTGCTCAAAGCCCCATCCGCCTTGGGCGGGGCTCTGGCTGGGCGGTCGCTTTAGAGCGAACGGACCCGGCCGATCCCGCGAGGCGAGGTCGGATGGTGGTGGTGGCCGTGATGGTGCGGCGTGCGGGTCATTGCGGTGGGGTTTGTAGCGGATGAGGCGGCGGGGGGGAAGGGGTGAGGCTGCTTGTGGCGCGCGCGGAACAGCGAGACCGCTCTTTTTTGCGAGAAGCGCTACGGATAGCCTGGGGCCATGATGGGCGGATGGTTCCATTTCGGCTGGCGAACGGCGCTGCTCGGCGCGGCGATCCTGCAATGCCTGATGCTGGCGTGGGCGCTGGCGTGTGAGGCCAGGAACCGCACGGCCAACCGGTTCCTGGCGGCGACACTGGTCGTCATCGCTGGCATTCTGACCCCCTATGCGATCGGGTTCGCCGGCGCCTACGACCGTTTCCGCTGGCTGACCTTCGCGCCCTTCTCCCTTCCGCTGGCCCTCGGGCCGATGCTCTATGGCTACGCTTACGCCATGGCCGGCGGATCGCGCCCGCCGCACCTGCACTGGCATCTGGCGGCGCCCATGATCCAGGCCGCCTATTTCGCGCTCTGCTTCGCGCTTCCGGAGACGGCAAAGTGGTCGTGGTACACGGGAGGGCATCGGGCTTGGATCTCGCCCCTGTTCGACGGTCTCGGCGTGCTAAGCCTGGCCGCCTACGCGATCGGGATCGGCCGGCTGCTGAAAACCCAGCGGCGGCGCCTGGCGGACCAGCGCAGCGATGACGACGCCTACGCCGCCGCCTGGCTCAGCCGCGTGCTGCTCGCGATCCTCGTGGGCCTCGCGGTCGAAGCCGGGTTCTGGCTTTGGTCGACGGCTATCGGCGGCACCAGCTTCTTTCAGGAGACAGGGATGTACCTCGCCCTGGCCCTCGTCGGCGTCTATCTGGGCGTGGCGGGGTGGCGTCAGGCGGCGCTTCCCGCGCCGCTGAGCGCGTCGGAGATCGTCCAGGTCGACGGCGAGGGCGATGTCGGACGAACCCCGGACTGGCCAGCCATCGGCGCTGACATTGCTGATCGCACGCGCCAGGCGGGGTGGTGGCGCGAGCCGGATCTCTCGCTCGCCGGCCTGGCGCGTCGCCTCGGGACGAACAGCGGCCGGGTGTCGCGCGCCATCAACATCGGGCTCGGGGTCAACTTCTCAACCTTCGTGAACAGTCTGCGGGCTGAAGCCGTGGCCGATGCGCTCGAGGCCGGCTCCAAGCAGGACCTCCTGGATTTGGCGCTGGACATGGGCTTCGCGTCCAAGGCCAGCTTCAATCGCGCTTTCCGGACGCGGTTCGGCGCGCCGCCATCGCAGTATCGGCGGCAGGTCTCAGATCCTGCTTTTTCGGCGACGGGCCAGGAAATGAGGCGCGAAGCCGGCTGAGCGCGAGGGACACCTTAGGCCCGAAAATTCCGAGACCCTTCGATCCATGTCCCTCCTGAACCGTCGCCGCCTCCTGCAACTTTCCGGAGGGCTCGCCCTCGGCCTGGCCGGACCGTCCCTAGCCGACATTGTGAGCGAGGACTGGAGCGGCGACGTCGCCATCCTCCGCCAGTCCTGGGAAACGATGCATCCCGGAGTCTATCGCTACAGCACGCCGTCCGAGGTCTCTGAGCGCCTGGACGGCCTGGCCCGGGCTTGGGCTTTGCCGGGGTCATTTCGCGAGCGCTTCCTGGCGCTTACTCGGGTCACCGCGTCGTTGAAATGTGGCCACACCTATCCCAGCCCCTACAACAGCAGCGACGCGACGGTGGCCCGGCTTTATCCGGACCGCTCCCTTGTGCCGTTCCTGTTCCGCTGGATCGACGGCCGCATGGTGGTGACCCGAGACGACAGCGGCGCCGGGCTTTTCCCGCGCGGCGCCGTGATCACGGCGATCAACGGGGTCCCAACCCGCGAACTGCTCGCGCGCTTGGTTCCGTTGGCGCGGGCCGACGGCTCGAACCTTGGGAAGAGGATCAGTCTGATGGAGGTTCGGGGCGAAGACCGCTACGAGACCTTCGACATCCACCTGCCCCTGATGCTTCCGCTCAAGGACGCCGGCGCGTTCTCCCTGGCGAACGGACAGGTGGTCCGCGCGCGCCTCCAGACCCTGGCCGAGCGACGGGCGGGCCGGTCGACTTCGGCCGAGATCGCCCAGGACGTCAATCCATGGACCCTGGACAGGGGGGCCGACGGCGTCCATCGCCTGACCATGCCCAGTTGGGCGCTCTACGAGTCCCGCTTCGACTGGCGAGGCTGGCTGGGGGCCGCCATGGACGCGCTGACCGGCGACCAGGCGCGCGCCCTTGTCGTTGACCTTCGGGGCAATGAAGGCGGACAGGACTGCGGCAACGTCATCATCAGCCGCCTGATCGATCGCCCGTTGGCCCTATCCCGCGACCAAAGATGGACCCGATATCGCAAGGCGCCGAAAGCCCTGGAGCCGTATCTCAGCACCTGGGACCGCAGCTTCCTGGATTGGGGCGACGCCGCCGTCGCCAGCCCCGACCGCCCGGGCTTCTATCGTCTGACCCGTTATGACGACGATGGCGAGACCAGCCTCATCCGTCCGGAAGGGCGGCGCTTCAAAGGCAAGGTGGCCGTTCTCTGCGACGCGTCGAACAGCTCGGCGACCTTCGGCTTCGATCAGACGGTCAAGGATCATGGCCTGGCGACCCTGGTCGGACAAACGACCGGCGGCAATCGTCGAGGCATCAATGGCGGCGCGTTCTTCTTCTTGAAACTCCCTGCCTCGGGTCTTGAGGTCGACCTGCCGTTGATCGCAAGCTTCCCGACGACACCGCAGCCAGACTCGGCCATCGAGCCCGACATCGCCGTGCCGACCTCCGCAAGGGACATCGCCAGCGATCGCGACGCCCAGATGGAGGCCGCGACCCGATTGGTCCTTTCGCGGAAATAGGATCAAAGGCCGTCCTACGCCGCGAGGGCGTATCCCTGGCGGCGCGCGCTCCGCCACTCAGTGTTCCGCAGGTTCATTCAAGTCTTAACGACGCCTTTACTGATTTATCCACAGCCCCTCACAGTCCACCAACATGAACGCTGTGTAATGTGACACCGAAGTAACCCACCTTTCCGGCTTGTAACTTGAGATGACCGTCCGCGGTCGGCAGTTATCGCGCCATCTGAGGGGATGACACGATGACCAAGACCATGCTGCTGGCGACCGCCGCCGCGCTGCTGACCACCACCGCTTACGCCGCCGACGCCGCGCCGCAGGCCGCCCAGGCGCCGATCCCGACGGGTCCGACCAGCTCGGCCCCGCTGGACGACGCCGCCCAGAAGGGCGTGCTGGTCTTCACGCCCGACTTCTTCGCCGGCCAGCGCCCCAACACCGCCCTGGACATGGTCGAGCGGGTGCCCGGCTTCACGCCCGACGACGGCGCCGGGACCCGCGGCTTCGAGGGTTCAGTCGGCAACATCCTGATCAACAACAACCGCCCGGCCTCGAAGAACGACCAGGGCACCGACGTGCTGGAGCGCACGCCGGCCAGCCAGGTGGACCGCATCGAGCTGATCCGCGGCGGGGCCGCCGGCATCGACATGCAGGGCTATTCGGTGGTGGTGAACGTGATCCTGAAGACGGCCGCCAGCCGCCAGTCGATCGTCACCTGGAACGCCAGCCTGTTCGACGGCGGCCACGACGTCTATGGCGGCAGCTACCAGTTCACGGCCAAGAACGGCGACCGCAGCTGGAGCGTGCTGCTGAGCGACGGCACCTCGACCAGCGATTCCAACGGCCCGGGCCGGGCGATCGTCCGCGACGCGACGGGGGCGGTGAAGTCGGACCTGCCGTTCCAGAACGACGGCTGGGGCGGCGGCGATTCGATCCGCCTGAACTGGTCGGGCCCGGTGGGCGGCGGCAAGCTGGACGCCACGGCCCAGTACGGCATCCACGACTGGCAGGAGTGGCAGGAGATCGGCGTGACCGGCGGTCCCGACCGCTCGTTCAGCGACTACGCCGAGGACACGAAATCGGGCGAGCTGGGCCTGACCTGGGTCAAGCCGCTGAAGCCGCGCTGGACGCTGGAGACCCGGCTGATCCACCAGTTCGAGCACTTCGAGGAAGAAGCCTTCGGCAGCCAGACCGAGGGCGGCGTGGTCTCGCCGGACGCCCGGTTCACGGCCGAGGGCGACTCGTCGGAGTCCATCGTCCGCGCCCTGGTCCGCCACGAGCGCAGCGCGAACCTGACCCTCGAGGCCGGCGGCGAGGTGGCCTACAACATGCTGGACACCCAGCAGGCCTATGAGGAAGGCGGCGTGGCCGTGCCGCTGCCCAGCGCCTCGGTCAAGGTGGAGGAGCTGCGCGGCGAGGCCTTCGCCAAGGGCACCTGGCGGGTCAATCCGCGCCTGACCCTGGAGGGCGGGCTGCGGCTGGAGACCTCGACGATCAAGCAGTCGGGCGACGCCTCGGCCGAGGAGAGCTTCTTCTACGCCAAGCCCCGCTTCCAGGCGACCTGGACGCCCAGGGCCAACTACCAGGTGCGCTACCGCTTCGAGCGCGAGCTGGGCCAGCTGGACTTCGGCGACTTCGTGGCCTCGTCCGACTTCGACGAGGGCAACGTGTACGGCGGCAATGTCGACCTGGTGCCCGAGCAGCGCTGGATCAACGAGATCACTTTCGAGCGCCGCTTCTGGGGCGAGGGCATCGTCTCGATCGGCTACCGCCACGACGAGATCATCGACGTGATCGACCGCCTGCCCCTGCCGGGCGGCCTGTCGGCGACGGGCAATATCGGCGACGGCACGCTGGACAAGCTGTCGGTCAACATCGTGATCCCCACCGACCGTTGGGGGATCAAGGGCGGCCGCTTCACCTTCAAGAACGACTGGAACGAGACCCACGTCACCGACCCGACCACGGGCGAGGACCGTCCGATCTCGGGCGTGCGGCCGACCCAGGCCAATATCGGCTTCCAGCAGGACATCGTGACCTGGAAGACCCAGTGGGGGATCAACTGGCTGCCGCTGCTAGGCCAGGGCACCTACGACCCAGACCAGACCAGCAGCTGGCGCGGGGCGGGCTATCTGGAGGGCTTCGTCGAGTACAAGCCCACCCCGAGCCTGTCGCTGCGCGCCCAGCTGAACATCTGGGACGACTTCGTGATCCGCCGCACGGTCTATGCCGGCCGCACCCCGCCCCGGCCGGTGGCCTTCACCGAGGAACGCGACATCAACCCCAACACCTTCGTGACCCTGCGTCTGCGCAAGACGTTCTAGGGGTGACGGCGGCGGGCCCTCCCCTAGGAAGGCCCGCCCGCGCCCTGGAAGTCGAAGCCGGGATCCTTGCGGCCCTTGCCGCTCCCGAAGGTCCAGGCCAGGCTGACGCGGATCATCCGGGCGTCGACATCGCGGACCACCAGGCTCTTCAGGTTCGGCGTATCGATCACCTGCTTCTCGCGATAGAGGCCCAGCACGTCCTGGATGGTGACCACCAGCGACAGCTGATCGTCGATCTTGCGGCGATACCCCAGGTCGATCCCGGTCTGGGGCATGGCGTAGCCCTGGGCCGTCAGGCGCTTGGCGCTGGTGAAGCCGTTGAGCTGGATCAGGTCCTTGGCCGTGGCTTGCCAGTTCAGGCTGCCGCGTCCCGAGACCGTGGTGATCGAACGGTCATGCGTGAAGCCGAGGTTCGAGCCGTCCAGCTGGTTCCAGTACAGGTTGGAGCTGAACGTATAGGTCAGGCTCTTGGAGAGCTTGCCGTTCAGCACCAGCTCCAGGCCGCCGGCGCGGGTCTGGGCGACATTGGCCTTGGTGGTGACGAACACCCCGCCGCCGATGTCGGTGACCACGTCGCTGATCACCTTGTCATTGAGGCGATAGTACAGGGTGGCCATGGCCAGGGTCGGGGCCTTGCGGTACTGCCAGCCCAGCTCGAACGACTGCGTCTCCTGGGGCTTCAGGTTGGGATTGCCGATCCGGTAGTTCAACGGATCCTGCATGAACGGCACGGGGTTCAGGTCGAACGGCCCCGGGCGCTGCAGGCGCTCGCTGTAGCTGGCGGTCAGTTTCTGGGTCTCGCCCAGCGGATAGGACAGGTGCAGGCTGGGCAGCCAGTCGGCGGTATCGTTCTCGTCCCGCCGGTCGGGCGTGGCCAGGTCCAGCTGGGACTTCTCGTAGCGCAGGCCGGCCAGCACGGTCAGATCGCCCACCGGCTGCTCGAAGGTGGCGTAGGCCTGGCTGAGGGTCTGCTCATAGAGGAAGTCGCTGGTCAGCAGCGGATCGGGGACCAGGCCCTCCAGGGCCAGGCCGCGATAGCCCTGGTTCTGATAGCTGTTGTCATCGAACTGCACGTCGAACCCCAGCTTCAGGGTCCGCCCCTCGCTCATCGGCCGGACGTAGTCGCCCCGCAGATCGGTCTGGCGGACATCGTAGCCCAGCCGCTGCTGGTCCAGGGCGCTGGCGGCGACGGGCAGGCTGTCGACGGTATTGCCGGTGCGCACGCGGTTGTCATCGGTGACGTCATAGCTGAGCTTCAGGGTCAGCTCGTGGCCGTCGCCGTCGAACTTGCGGCGCAGGGCGCTGCTGATCGCGGCGTTGTCCCGCCGTTGGCGGACGGTCAGGTCGCGGTCATAGGCCCGGGTGGGAACGCCGGCGCCGTCCGCGCGATCGGTGTGGGACCGGCTGTCCACCGCCAGGTCGAACCGCGACAGCCGCGCCTCGCCGCTCAGCCGCAGCTTGTCGGTCAGGTCATAGTCGACCGTGCCCTGGCTGGTGACGCTCTCGAAGTCCAGCTGGGTCTTGCCCTTGGTCTCGCTGTCGAGATCGGCCTGCCACCGGCGCTCGTAATCCTCCTGGTCGGCCGTATCACGGCGATAGTTGAGGTCGCCCGAGGCCGACAGCTTGCCGCCGTTGTAGCCGACATTGCCGCTGATCCCCCCGCGGCCGTTGTCGCCGGTGGTCAGGCGCAGCCCGCTGGTGCGGCCCGCGCCCTTGGCCTTCTTGGTGATCAGGTTGATGACCCCGCCCGTGCCGTCGCCCCGGAACTCGGCCGAGGGGTTGGTGGCCACCTCGACCCGGTCGATGCGGTCGGCCGACATCTGCTGCAGCGCCTGGCCGCGCCCCTCGCCCTGGAACAGGCCGGACGGCTTGCCGTCGATCAGGATGGTCACCGACGGATCGCCGCGCAGGCTGACATTGCCCTGCAGGTCGACCTCGACCGAGGGGATGTTGCGCAGGGCGTCGGCGACGGTGCCGGCCTGGCTAGAGAGGTCGCTCCCGACGCTGTAGCTGCGGCGGTCGATCGAGGTGCGCACCTGGGGCGCGTCGGCCTTGACCTCCACCGCGCTGACGCCCGTGGAGGCCTCGGCCGCGGGCTTCTGCGGCGTGGCGGCGGGCGGCGACGCGGGCGCGGCCGCCGGGGCGGCTTGGACAGCGGCGAGCAGCGCTGAGACGAGGCCGATATGCACTTGAAGATCCCCCTTCGGAAAAGGCCGCTGGCGGGCGCGGCGGAATATGTTGTGATACAGCTGTATTCTGGTGCAGAATACAAATGTACTTTCGGTAATGGAGGCGGCTGGTGCGGATTTCGGGCGCCGAGAGCCAGGTGATGGAAGCGCTGTGGCGGCGCGGGCCACTGACGCCGGACGGCGTGATCGCCGAGGTTGGCGAGGCCCATGACTGGGCGCCCGGCACGGTCAAGACCCTGATCACCCGCCTGCTGCGCAAGGGCGCCATCGCCGGCTCGCGCGAGGCGGGCGGTTATCTGTACCGCCCCCTGGTCAGCCGCGATGACTATGTGCAGTCCGAAAGCCAGGGCCTGGTCGACCGGCTGTTCGGCGGCGAGGTGGCCCCGCTGGTCGCCCACTTCGCCCAGCACCGGGCGCTGACGGCCAAGGACGTCCAGTTGCTGAAGGACCTGATCGCGGAAATCGAGGACGACGATGGCTGACCTGCTGGCCATTCTGCTGCGCGTCAACCTGGCCCTGGCCGTCGCGGTGGCCGGGGTGATGATCCTGCGCCTGCCCGTGCGCCGGCTGTTTGGGGCGCGGGTCGCCTATGGCCTGTGGACCCTGCCCGTCCTGGCCGTCCTGGCCATGATCGTCCCGGAGCGCGTCGTGACGATCCGCCTCGCGACGACCACCCTGGAGACCGCCGAAGCGGCGCTGGGCTCCTCGACCGCGATGGCCGCCGCCGCGCCGTTCGACGTCCGGCCGCTGCTGGCCGGGCTCTGGCTGGCCGGCGTGCTGGCGGCCTTGGCCTGGCAGACCGTGCGGCAGATCCAGTTCGCCCGCGCCGCGCGGGCCGGACGGGCCGGTCCGGCCGTGGTCGGGCTGCTGCGCCCCCGCATGGTGACGCCCGCCGACTTCGCCCAGCGCTACACCCCGGCCGAGCGCGAGGTGGTGCTGGCGCATGAGCGGGTCCACCTGGAGCGAGGCGATCCTCTGGTCAATGCGGGCCTGGCCCTGATGACCTGCGTGAACTGGTTCAACCCGGCCGCCCACGCCATGTCGCACTGGGCCAAGATCGACCAGGAGCTGGCCTGCGACGCCCGGGTGGTGGCCGCCCACCCCAAGGCCCGCAAGGCCTACGCCCAGGCCATGCTCAAGACCCAGCTGGCCGCCCGTCCCCTGCCCCTCGGCTGCCATTGGTCCAGCCATCCGCTGGCCGAGCGGGTGCGGCTGATCACCCCTCCCGCGCCCACGCGTTCACGCCGCCTGCTCGGCGCGAGCCTGACGGTGGTGCTGGGTCTGGCCGGCGCGGCCGGCGCGTGGTCAGCCCGTCCGGCCAGGGTGGACGTGACCTATGACGCCACGCCCGCGGCCGCGGCCGTACGGGCTCCGCCGAGGACACCGAGCGCGCCGGCTCCCTCTGCTCAGCCCGCCCGCCCCCTCACCTCGGCCCAGCGCGCCGAGGCCAAGCCGGCGCCCCAACCAACGGCCGAGCCGCTGGTCCCAGCCGCCGCGCCCGCCCCCGAGCCGATCCGTCCCGCTGGGCGGTTCCGCGAAGCCCGCATCAGCTATGCGGTCGCCGACCGTTCATCGGTCCAGCCCGGCTCGGCCGTCCGAGTGGTGGCCAGTGGCCTGTCGCCGGACGGGATCCCGCTGTGGTCGGACTTCACCGCCTTCGGTTCGCAACGGCTCTATCGCGTCGGCGCCTACGAGCGCGGCGGCAGCCGCTATTCGGTGTTCACCAGCGTGATCCAGGACGGCGAGCGCCTGAAGGTCACGGTCAGCTTGGGTCGGGCGTTCAAGCCCGAGCTGACCGGCTCGATCGACCTGGCTCCCAATCAGACCGGCGTCATCCGCATGCCGACCGGCCAAGCCATGGTCGTCACCGTCACCGTCCGCCCGGAGACAGCGGACGAGATCGAGGAAGGGCGGGAGATACGGGAATACGGGCGGAAGCTGAGAGCCGATTGGGGCTAGGAGCCCGCGTCGGCGCTCAAGCCGCCCGCGTCACCGCCGCTAGCGTTTCAGTCGCTTAATCAGCGCCGTGGTCGACGGGTCGTGGCTGCCCGCGGCTCCGCTTTCCAGCTCCGGCAGGATGCGCCCCGCCATCACCTTGCCCAGCTCCACGCCCCACTGGTCGAAACTGTTGATGCCCCAGATCACCCCTTCGACGAAGGTCTTGTGCTCGTAGAGGGCGATCAGGGCGCCGAAGGCCTGGGGCGTCAGTCGGTCCATCAGCACCAGGGTCGAGGGCCGGTTGCCGGCGAAGGTGCGCTGGGGGGCGAGAGTCGCGATCTCGGCTTCCGAGACGCCCTTGGCGGTCAGTTCAGCGACCACGTCCTCGGTGGTGCGCCCCACCATGAAGGCCTCGGCCTGGGCCAGGAGGTTGGACAGCAGCTTCTCGTGCATGCCGGCCGGGCCTTCATCCGACCTGGCGACGCCGATCAGCTCCATCGGGGTGATGTCCGTGCCCTGGTGCATGCACTGGAAGTAGGCGTGCTGGACGTTGGTGCCCTCGTCGCCGAACACGACGGTGGCGGTGCCGCGCTTGACCGGCTGGCCGTTGGGGCCGACCGACTTGCCGTTGCTCTCCATCTCCAGCTGCTGGAGGAACGAGGCCAGGCGGCGCAGGCGATGCGAGTAGGGCACGACCGAGCGGGCCCGGCGGTCCAGGCCGTTCCGGTTGAAGATCTGGGCCAGGGCGATCAGCACCGGGGCGTTGGCTTCGAGCGAGGCCGTGCGGAAGTGCTCGTCCATCGCCGCGGCGCCGTCCAGGAAGCCCTGGAACACGTCCCAGCCGCAGGCCACGGCCACCGACAAGCTGACCGACGACCACAGCGAATAGCGGCCGCCCACCCAGTCCCAGAAGCCGAAGACCCGGTCGTCGGCCACGCCGAAGGCGGCGGTCTTGTCCAGGGCGGTCGAGATGGCGGCCAGGTGCTGGTTGGCGCCCTGCTCACCCAGCGCGGCGACCAGCCAGGCGCGGGCCGCGCCGGCGTTGGCCAGGGTCTCCTGGGTGGTGAAGGTCTTGGAGACCACGATGACCAGGGTCTCTTCGGGGTTCATGTCAGCCGTGGTCAGGGCGAACTCGGCGCCGTCCACATTGGCCACGAAGCGCAGGTCGATGCTGGGCTTCACCGGGCGCAGGGCGTCCCACAGCAGGCGGGGGCCAAGGTCCGAGCCGCCGATGCCGATGTGCAGGATGGCCTTGAACGGCTTGCCGGTGGCGCCCTTGATCTGGCCAGAGCGCACGGCGTCGGCGAAGGCCTTCATCCTGGCGCGGACGGCCTCGACCTCGGCCATGACCGGCGCGCCCAGGGCCTTCACGTCGGCGTCGGCCTTGGCGCGCAGGGCGGTGTGCAGGACCGCGCGGCCCTCGGACGAATTGATCGCCTCGCCGCCGAACATCCGGGCTCGGGCGCCTTCGACGTCGGCCGCGTGGGCCAGGTCCAGCGCGGCCTCGAGGCCCGCCTCGTCCCAGGCTTGTTTGCTGAGGTCGACGTGCAGGCCGGCGACGTCGAGGGTCAGGGTTTCCAGACGCCGAGGCTCGGCCTCGAAGAACTCGACGATACGCTTTGCACCGGCGGCCTTGGCGGCGTTTTCCAGGCGGGTCCAGGCGGCGTCGAGATCGGCCATGCGGCGTTCCTTCACACTGAAGTGGGTACGGTTGGTAAATCGGCGTTTACCCGGCCGGGCTTAGCAAACCCCTGCCGCCGCGTCATGGCAGACCAATGACGTTTTTTGCGGGAGCCCCTGATGTCCTGTGACGCCGTCGCCTTTTCCGCCATGTTGCTGCTGGCTTCGTTCAGTTCCGACGCGCAAACGGGCACCGCCCCCGCCGTCGTTCAGCAAGGCCAGGCGCCGCCCTCGGTGGCGGGAGAGCCTCTGTTCATCGACATCGTCGGCCGGGCGAAGGCCCTCAAGGCCCAGACCGAGACCTACCGCGCCGGCCTGCCCAAGGAACCCACCGCGGTCGCCCAGGCCCTGAAGGGCTGGGACGCCTTTGGAATGAAGATCGGCCAACTGTCGGACCTGGACATGAAGGGCCACGTCACCTTGAAGGAGCGCGGGGCCGTCGACGACCTCAAGTGCATCCTGCGCGGCATCAGCCAGGACCTGCCCGAGAAGCTGAAGGCCGTCGCCGAGGCCAAGACCGTCAAGGACCAGGACCTGGCCCTTCGGGACATGGTCTACCTGCTGAACGACAATGTCGAAGTGATCACCGCCCCGCCGCAGCCGCCTGCGTAGGTGACAACGCGGAGAGGGACGCCCCCTCCGTCACGATGCTTCGCATCGCGCCACCTCCCCCGCTTTGCGGGTGAGGAGGAAGCGCGCGATCTTCTCCTTCCCCGTGCAACGGGGGAGGTGACGGGCGAAGCCCGACGGAGGGGGCGTCCTCCTAAGCGTCCTTGTACTTCACCGAGCACCCGTACGGCTGGCTATACGCCACCGCCACCTTGCGCCCGGCCTTTACGTCGCCCAGCGCGGCGGCGACGTAGTTCTTGGCCGTCTTCAGGTCCTCGACCTTGGCGCTGGGCGTATCGTCGATGGCGCCCTCGTAGACGACCTGGCCGTCGCGATCGATGACGAACATGTGCGGGGTGGTCTTGGCCTTGTAGGCCGTGGCCACCGTGCCCTGGGGGTCCAGCAGCAGGGTGGTGGGCTTGGCGCCGCGGGCGTTCATCCAGGTCTTGGCGGCCGCGCCGTCGGCGAAATAGCCCTGCTTGCCCGGCGCGGACGAGGCGATGGTCAGCCAGACCACGCCGTCGGCCGTGGCCGCCTGCTGCAGCCCCTGCATGTTGCCCGAGTAGTGCTTCTTCACATAGGGGCAGTCTTCGTTGACCCACTCCAGCACCACGACCTTGCCCTTGAACTCGGCGAGCGAGCGGGTCTTGCCGTCCACGTCGACGGCGGTGAAGGCCGGAGCGGCCTTGGCGTGGGCGAGGGACGGAATGGTCAGCAGCAGCGCGGGCAGGCCGGCGGCGGCGAGACGGCGAGTGATCGGCATGGTGGTGCTCCCGAGCAAAAGGCCCTCCGCGCTCAGGATTCCACAAAACCAGGTTCCGCGAAAGACTCGCAAGAACTCCGCGCCCCCTGCACGGGCTCATCGCCGCACCTTCGCCATCGAGCCTTGATAAGGCCCAGCTTGCCGTCCAGAAGACCGCGTCCCGTCGAAATCCATCCGCCGATCATGTCGCCCAAGTCCAAGACTTCCGCCGCCCTCGTCGCCCTCGGCCTCGTTCTGAGCGCGTGCGCCACCGAGACCAAGACCACGGTCTTCGTGCCGGTCGTCGCCCCGACCCCGCCCAGCTCACTGACCCCGCAGCCGGTGATGCTGTTCAACCAGACCAAGGACGGCCGGAAGCTGTTCACCTTGGACGCCGAGTTCCCCTATTGCGACGTCGAGACCGGCAAGGTGATTGTCGTGCCGCGCTGGTACGTGACCGACTTCGCCAGCGTTCCCTGGTACGGCCAGGGGTTCGTGGACCCGCAGGGGCCGACGGCCCGGGCCGCCATTGTCCATGACTGGCTCTACACGATCGGCGAGCCGGGCAAGCGCCAGGAGGCCGACGACATCTTCCTGCGGGCGATGCTGAAATACGGCGTGCCCCCGTTCCAGGCCAATGTCGCCTACAAGGCCGTGCGCATCGGCGGCGAGAAGGGCTACGGCCTGCCCACCGACTGGAAGTTCACCGACCCCAAGCGCCAGGGCATGGCCCAGCCCGCGCCCTTCGCCAAGCCGCGCACCGGGGCGGTGCGGATCCTGCCCCGCTGCCAGGGCTTCGGCGCCCTGATCCAGTCGGGCTGGCGGGCCTATCCGATCAAGACCCCGGTCGTGACCGCGCCCCCGCCGGTGGTCGTGACGCGCACGCCGCTGGACCAGGTGAAGGAACGCCTGCCGTTCGGCGGCAAGGGCGATAAGAAGTAGCTAGGCCGCCCCCGCTTGAGGCTGCGGCCCCTCCGGGTCCCCGCCCTTGCCGTAGGCGGCGACTAGCTGGCGATAGTACTTGGAATTGAACGCCAGGACGGTGGCCGCCACCCCGACCGCGCCGGCCAGGGTGAACACCAGCGCCATGCCGCGCTCTGGCCCGCGCCCGAACCAGTCGCCGATGGCGTCGGCGCCCGAGCCCGTGGTCATGAACGGGATGAAGATGAACTGGGTCAGCGGTCCGATCAGGAAGGCGGTCAGGGGCGAGGCGGCCTGCTCGACCGACTGGGCGAAGCCGAACACCCGGCCCTGGCGCTCGAACGGCACCACCTTCTGCAGCGTGGTCTGCTCGGCCGCCTCGGCATAGGGGCCCAGCAGCATCCAGACGAAGCAGCCGGCGGCCAGCAGCACGATCGACGACTGGACCGTGAACACGCAGCATACCGACCAGGTGACCAGGTTGACCATCAGCAGGGTGCGCAGCGGATTGGGTCCCAGCCCGGTCTTGGAGATAATGATCCCGCTGAAGATGAAGGCCGTCGACAGGAAGCCGAACAGCAGCCCCCAGGCCTGCACCGAGACCAGCGACAGGCCGTAGGCGTCCAGCAGCGCCATGAAGATGCCGCCCAGGAAGTTGTTGAAGCAGGCGAACAGGATCAGGGCCAGCAGGCCGGGCACGCCCCGGATGATCCGGACGGTGCCCGCGATATCCACCCGTCGCGGCTCGGCGGGCGCGTCATGGGCCCGCGCCGCGCGCGGCTCGTCCACGCGCACGGCCTGCAGGTGCAGGAAGGCGGCCAGGGTGAAGCCCATGGCGAAGACCAGGGTGTAGAACATCCCGCCCCAGGCCACGAGGAAGCCGCTGATCACCGAGGTGGTCAGGAAGCCCACGCCCGTCACCATGCCCACCAGGCCGTTGGCCTTGTCGCGCTCGTCCTCCGGGATCAGCACCGTCACCAGGATAGGCAGGGCGATGCTGCGGATGTTGCCGGCGATGACGCCCAGCATGGTCAGACCGATGAAGATCCACAGATGGGGCGCGTAGACATCGGCCAGTCCGCCCTTGGGCGCCAGCTGGTGCGCCGCCAGGGCCAGGGCGTAGAACGCCACGGACGCCACGCTGGAGCCCGACATCACCGTCTTCTTCAGATGGTGGTCCACCAGGCTGCCGAACCAGAAGCCCGACCCGGCGGTCAGCACCAGATAGACGCCGGCGACCATGCCCGTGGCGAAGACGGAACGGGTCTCGAGGTACACCCAGAAGGTCAGAGCGAACCACACCGTGAAGTTGGTGATGTTGGCGACCAGGTTGTTGGCCAGCAGGTGGTGGAACACCGTCCGCGACCGGCTGGGGCCTGGCTGGCTCGTGGGATCGGAAGGTGTGCTGGACATGGGCCAAGCCTGCCAGCGGGCCGGGCTGAGCGCAACGGCTGGCCTCGACGGAGCGGGTGTAGCCAGAACCTCGACGCCACAGTCAGGTTGTCGAGAAAAGGCTCGGTCCCGCCCTAGCCCTTCGCGGCCTTCTCGATCGCCTCGATCACCAGGCCCTCGGTCAGCAGCTGGGGCAGGATCACCGGCTCGCCGCTCCCCTTGGGATAGACCAGGTACAGCGGCACCCCGGCCCGGCCGTGCTCGGCCAGGGCGGCGGCGATGACGGCGTCGCGCTTGGTCCAGTCGGCGCGCAGCAGAACCGCGTCGCTGGCCTTGAAGGCGTCGACCAGGCGCTGGCCCTTCAGGGCCGTGCCCTCGTTGACCTTGCAGGTCACGCACCAGTCGGCGGTGAAGTCGACCATGACGACCTTGCCCTCGGCTTGCAGCGCCTTGACCTTCTCGGGGCTCCAGGGCTCGGAGGCCAGGCCGGGACCGGCGGGCGCTTCGATATTGGCCGTAGGAGCCGGCGGGGTGGCCTGGTCGGCGGCGCGGACGCCGAGGAAGACCAAGGCCACGGCGGCGAGCAGCGACAGGGCCGCCAGGACGAACGGCGTCATCGCGCCCTTGCCCGCGATCCGGCGCGCCTGGGCCAGGCCGTACAGCCAGGCGGCGAAGGCGACCAGCACGCTCGCCGCCAGCAGGGCGGCCAGGGGGATCGAACCGGTCTGCTGGCTGTAGACCCAGGCCAGCCAAGCGGCGGTGGCGTACATCGGGAAGGCCAGACCCTTCTTCAGCACGTCCATCCAGGGACCCGGACGCGGCAGGCGGGCCAGGAGGCCGGGGATGAAGGCCAGCAGCACGAACGGCGCGGCGAAGCCCAGGGCCAGCCCCAGGAACACCAGCAGCGAGGCCAGTGGCGACTGGGTCAGGGCGTAGCCCAGGGCCCCCGCCATGAACGGCGCGGTGCAGGGTGCGGCGACCAGCACGGCCAGGGCGCCGGTCAGGAACGAACCGCTGACACCCGAGCTGCTTCCGCCCGCGCTCGACGCCGCGTTCTGCACCGAGGCGCCGACCTCGAACACGCCCGACATGTTCAGCGCGACCAGCAGCATCAGCAGGGCCAGGCCGGCGACCACGGCCGGCGACTGCAGCTGGAACCCCCAGCCCACGGCCGCCCCGCCGGCGCGCACCGCGATCAGCAGTCCCGCCAGGGCCAGGAAGGTGACGACCACCCCCGCCAGGAAGGCCAAGCCCTGGACGCGGGTCTTGCCGGCGTCGTGGGCGTGGGCGGTCAGGCTGGCGGCCTTCATCGACAGGATCGGGAAGACGCACGGCATCAGGTTCAGGATCAGCCCGCCCAGGAAGGCGAAGGCCACGGCCAGCGGCAGGCCCAGGCTCGCGCCTTGGGTGGCGCCGTCGGCGGCGGCGCCGTGGGCCTTGTCGGGCGCGGGCGGCGGCGCACCCAGGCCGCCGGCTTCGGCCGGAATGGTCCCCGGCGTGGCGGTGATCTCGTAGGCCGCGCCGTTCAGGGCCAGCACGCCCGACAGCTCGGTCGGCTTCTGCTCGCCCTGGGTGAAGTCGTAGCCGGGGGTCAGCGACAGGGTCAGGCCCTCGGGGCCGCGCTCGATCGCCTGCTCGGGCGGATGCTCGATGACCTTGCCGGAATAGGGATAGAAGAACGCGCCCGACATGTCGGCGCCCTTCAGCGGCGCGCCGGTCACGGCCAGCTTCAGCACCGGGCCCTGCAGCTCGAACACCGCCTTCAGCCCGGCCGGCTTGGGGGCCTTGACCAGGGTCTCGGCGACCTTGGCGCCCCATTTGGGGTCGGCGCCGGGTACGCCGGCCACGACCGGCAGGGTCAGGGTGACGACGGCGTCCTCGGGCACGCAGACCTGCTCGCAGACCAGGAAGGCGGCGGCGGCCTTCAGGGTGACCACCGACCCGACCTGGGCGTTGGCCGGCACGCTGATCGGGACGGGCAGCAGCACGTGGCCGGTATAGGCGAAGTCCAGCAGCGGCCCGACGCGGCTCTTCTCGGGCGTGGGCCACACGATGTCGCCGGCGGTCCAGCCGGGCGGCAGGGTCCAGACGATCTTGGTGGAGTCGCCCGCGTCGCCGGGATTGCGCCAATAGGTGTGCCAGCCAGGCTGGATCTTCTGGCTCAGCGCCACATAGACCGTCGAGCCGGGCGCGACGCCGGCGTCCTGCGCGACCAGCTCGACCTCGATGTGGCCGGTCTGGACCGGCTGGGCCTTGGCGGGGTGCGCGCCCAGCGCCAGGGCGATCACCAGCGCCGGGAGGACGGCGAACAGTTTTCGAAACGACATGAACAGGATCCAGGCGAGGCCGACACAGGACACATGACCTCTCCGAGCGCTCTCGACAATGGCCAAGCCGTCGTGATCAGGTCGTAGACCCGTGTTCGCGAGAGAGTCGCCCGCCCATGCCCGCTTCGTTCGACGACATCGAGATCGGCCAGGTCGTGTCGCTGGGGGCGACGGTCGTCGACGGCAAGGCGCTGGACAGCTTCTGCATGGCGTTCCAGCCGGGCTGGCCGGCGGCCAGCGGCGCACCCGACACCATGGTCTTCGCCATCTGGTCCAAGCTGGACACCGAAGCCAGCGCCGCCTGGCCCCAGACCAAGCGCGTGGGCGTGGACGCCCTGAGATGGCTGCGCAATCCGCCCGCCGGCGAACTGCTACGCGGCCGCATGACGGTGATGGGCAAGGATCCGGTGGGCGACGGCAAGGGCATCGTCATCGCCCAGCACGACCTGCTGGACGAGGCCGGACGCCTGGTTTTCTCGTGCCTGACGCGGAGCATCTTCGCGCGGTAGGGAGAAAACCCAAGAGGCTGCCATCCCGGACAAGCGCGCAGCGCGCCGATCCGGGACCGGGGCCTGAGCGCTGAGCTTCCGGCGGTCCCGGGTCTTCGCTTCGCTCGCCCGGGATGACAAACGTTTTGATCAAAGAAAAGGCGGCGGCCCCGTTCGGAACCGCCGCCTCTTCCAACACCCGAGGGTGTGAAGCTTAGTTCAGCGCGCCGTTGGCGGCGGCCTGGCGCTGGGTGGCCAGGGCGATCAGGCGATCCCAACCGACCAGCGAGACCAGGTGGGCGTAGATCTGGGCCAGGGCGCCGCTGGTCTGCAGCTCCTTGATCTTCTCGGCCGGCAGGGCGTTCAGCTTCTCTTCCGAGACGCCGAAGTACTCGGCCACGGTCTGCGGCTGGCCGGCCTGGCCGTTGGCGTCGACCGGGGTGAAGACGGCCGTCTTCAGTTCGAACAGGTCGTTGTCCTTCAGCAGCTGCACGAACGAGTCGGTGCGGCGGCGCTCGACTTCGAAGTCGTCGCAGAACTTGATGCAGTTCTGGGTGTATTCGGTCGGCTCGCCCTTCTCGTCGAACAGCGGAGTCTGGCCGCCTTCGGCCAGCAGGTCCGAACCGCGATCGATGCAGACGATCATGCGCTCCTGGGCCTCGTCATTGGCCAGGACGAACGGATAGCGGCGGATATAGGCCGGGATGTAGGCGCCGGCTTCGAAGCTGCCGTCGGCGGCGACGAACAGGTTCTCGCCGCTGTTGAGGCCCATCACGGCCAGCGGAACGCGATCTTCGCCGGCGAAGATCACCGGATAGCTCAGGGCGGCCGGGGCGAACTCGGTCACGGCCAGCGGAACGGCGGTGCCTTTCAGGGCGAAGCTATAGGGCTTGTCCTTGTGGACCAGGGCCAGCTTCGCGTGCTGCTCGCGGTTCAGCGGCTCCGGCGAGGCGTAGAACAGGACGTTGCCGGAGATGCCGCCGGCGGGTTGGGTCGTTTCCATGAACAGCTCGACATAAGGCTAATGAACGGACGTCTATTGCGCTTAGACGCCCTTAGAAGGTCCGGCGCTTCTAGCCGATCCGGAGGGGCCTCGCAATCAACCCCTCCGCCTTACGGTTAAGCTGGACGCCCGTTTCGCTCAGTACGCGAAGGAGTCCGAGAACACTGTCATCGTTTCCAGCGCCCTCAGAACTTCCAGGCCACGCCCGCCCGGACCGAACGACCCGGCGACGGGGCGATGTCCTTGAGGAACGAGACGTGCTCGCGGATCTCGGCGTCGGTCAGGTTGCGGCCGTCGATGAACAGGCGCAGCGGCGAGCCTTCGATCGGTTTGAACGTGGCCTTCAGATTGACCACCGTGTAGCCGTCGGTCGGCAACTCGAAGTCCGCGACCCGATCCTGCTCGGCCACGCGGCGCACCTCCAGGGTGGTCTCCACGCGCGGGGCGGTCCACACCACGCTGCCGCCCAGGGCCCACGGCGGGATGCGGGCCGGAACGCCGGCGTCGGTGTCGCCATGCACCCAGTCGAAGGTGGTCTCCAGGCGGATCGACTGGGACGCCCCGCGCCAGGCTTCGTAGCTGGCCTCCAGCTCGGCGCCGTGGAAATCGGCCTTGGTCTGGAAGTACTGGAAGACAGGAAGGTCGTCCTCGATCTCGCCGGTCGGGGCCTCCTCGATGAAGCTGTCGTACTTGGCGGCCCACAGATGACCTTCGAGGCGCAGGCGGTCGCTGTTCCAGCGGGCCGTGGCCTCCAGCGAAGTGACCGTCTCGGAATCCAGGCTGTCGTCGCCCACCTCGTAGCCGCCGGTGCCCGGGTGCGGGCCGTCGGCGAACAGTTCGAATTCGGTGGGGGCGCGGCCGTTGCGCGACAGGGTCAGGGCGGTGAACAGGGCCTCGGTCGGCTTGTAGAACACGCCCAGCGAGGCCGAGACGTTGTCGAAGTCGCGCGTTGCGGTGGCGGTCTTCAGCTCGCGGGTGTCGAAGCGCAAGCCGGCGTCGACGCCCCATTTGCCGCGATCCAGGCGCTGCAACGTGAAGATCCCGTACTCCTTGATGCTGGTGGAGGGCACGAAGGCCTCGTCGCCGATGGCCTCGAAGTGGCGGTCCAGGGCCTGGAAGCCGATGGCGCCCTGGTGGCCCTCGTGCTCGCGGTGCACCAGCTCCACGCGGCCCTCGGTCCCGTGCGACAGGAAGCGGGTGCCGACCTCGCCGTCCTCGACGCTGACCTCGGCGTGTTCGTAGTCGGCGTAGCCCAGCGAGACGCGGACCTTCTCGAACCACGGATTGTCCAGCGCCTGCTCGCCGCGCAGGTCGTAGCGGGTCTGCTGCAGGTGGATCGACACCGGACCTTCCGCGTCCGGATCGATCGGGGCCAGGATCTGCTCGTAGGGCACGCCGTAGGTGGTGTCGGTGCGCTTGACCGAGGCGCCGATGAAGCCGCGGTCGTGGACGTACGAGACGCCGGCGCCATAGGCGTCGACCTCGACGTCGGTGTTCTTGACCTTGTGGTCGGGGTCGACCGTCAGGCCGTCGCGGGCGGCGAGGCGGTCGGAGACCGCGGCGGTCGGGATCGAATAGTCGTCGGTGCGGCGGCTGGAGACGTCGGCGGCGAACACCAGCGGTCCTTTGCCCGCCTTGAGCGCGCCGCTGTAGGCCCAGCCGTCGTCGACGCTGGACACCGAGGCCGACAGCCGGCCTTCCACGCCGTCGGCGGCGGGGCTGGACGGCACGCGGTCGTCCAGCATGTTCACGACGCCGCCGATGCCGGAGCCCCCATAGGCCAGGGTCGAGGGACCGCGCAGCACCTCGATGCGCGAAGCCTCGCCGGGGTCGCTGGCCACCGCGTGGTCGGGCGACAGGGCGCTGGCGTCCACCTGGCCCACGCCGTTCTGCAGCACCATCACCCTGGGGCCCGACAGGCCGCGGATCACCGGGCGCGAGGCGCCGGGACCGTAGAAGGTGGAGCGCAGGCCCGGCAGGCCGTTCAAGACGTCACCCAGGCCGGCGGCCGGGGCGGTGTCCAGCTGGTCGCGGGTCACGACGTTGACGCTGCTGGTCACGGTGTCCAGCGACACGGCGTAGGGGGCGGCGGTGACCACCACCTTGTCCACGACGTCGGGCGCTTCCGCCGCGGCGGCGTCGGCCGGCGCCGGGGTCTCGGCGGCCCAAGCCACGGAGGAGGCCAGCGGCGCGGCGAGGACGAAGGCCGAAAAGCTGGCGGCGGAGAGCAGTACGCGACGGGACATCGGAAATCCTGAACCTTGGCCGGGGGAGCGGCGCGAGCGAAGTGTTATGAAATAACATTACTGCTCGTCAAGCCGGTTCACGCTTGACGGCGCTCCTCGCCGCCGTTTTGTGGTCGGACGATCGATCAGAGGCCGCCCATGACCCGAAACCCGATGCTCGTCGCCGCCTTTTCGGGCTTGCTGCTGATGGGCTGTTCGCCGGTCCAGGACCTCCTCGCCCCGCCCGCCGCCTCCCACGCGATGAGCCCCAGCACCGCCAGCTGGACCAAGCCGCCGCCGGGCTACCTGACGACCGGCATGAACCTGGACGGCGCGGCGATCGTCGGTCCGCCCCCGACCCCGGACTCGCCGCGCGGCAAGGCAGACCGGGCCATCTTCGAAACCACGCGCAAGCTGGTCGGCACGCCGGCCTGGGACAAGGCCATCGCCGACGCCGACCTGTCGGGCGCCCACGGCTTCAAGAGCTTTTCCTGCGCGGCGGGGGTGACGATCAGCCCCCAGGCCACGCCGGCCCTGGCTACCCTGCTGCTGCGGATGACCGACGACGCCTCGACCCTGTATCGGCCGGCCAAGGCGGCGTTCCAGCGCAAGCGGCCGCCGGTGGGCAACACCAAGCCGATCTGCGTGCCGCGCGAGGACTGGATCCAGACCGACGGCTCGTATCCGTCCGGACACGGCCTGATCGGCTGGTCCTGGGCCCTGGTGATCTCGGAAGTCGCCCCGCAGCACGCTAGCGCCGTCCTTGCGCGGGGCCGAGAGTTCGGCGACAGCCGCATCGTCTGCGGCGTGCACTTCCAGAGCGACATCGAGGCGGGCCGCTATCTGGGCTCGGCCATGGTTTCGCGGCTGCACCAGGATGCGGCGTTCATGGCGGATCTCGAGAAGGCGAAGGCGGAGGTGGCGGCTTCGAAGGCGCACGGTGCGCCGACCGGGTGCCCTGCGGGCTAACACTTGCCCCCTACGGACCGCTTCGCGGTCGTCTTCCCCCAGAGGGGGAAGAAGGTTTCTTCCGCCCCCTATGGGGGCGGACAGACGGCGTAGCCGTCAGGTGGGGGCAAGAGGGTGCGCCACGAACACCACGTGCGACTTCAGCGGATGCCCTTCTGCCAGCTCCGGATGCTCGAAATCCTGCTCTGGCGCATGGACCATGCCCAACCGCTTCATCACCGCCTGAGACGCCAAATTCGTGCGCGCGGTGAAGGCGATGATCTCGGGCAGGCCCAGCGGCCCGAAGCCATGGTCCAGCGCCGCGCGCGCGGCCTCGGTGGCGTAGCCCTGGCCCCACGCGTCGGGCACGAAGCGCCAGCCGATCTCGACCACGCCGTCGCCCAGCCCGACCTCGGGCGGAACCCACCAGACGCCGGTCATGCCGATCACACGGTCGTCGGCCTTGCGCTCCACCACCCAGAAGCCGAAGCCATGCTCGGCCTCGTGGGCCTGGACGCGGTCGACGAAGGCGTCGCTGGACGCGCGGTCACGCACCCCGCCCAGCCATTCGCCGACCCGTGGATCGGCGTTCAGCTGGGCGATGGCGTCCCGATCGGCGTCGACCGCCGGGCGCAGCACCAGGCGGTCGGTCTCGATCATGCCGGCCGGCCGTTGGCCAGGGCGGTGTAGAACTCCGGCCGGCGGTCGCGGAAGAAGCCCCAGGCCGCGCGGTGGGTCTGCAGGAAGTCGAGGTCGAAGGTCGCGTTGACGATCCCCTCGTCGCTGCGGCCCAGCTCGCTGACCAGGTCGCCGCGATGGTCGGCGATGAAGCTGGAGCCATAGAAGGTCTGGCCGCCGTTCGGATAGCCGTCCCACGGCTCGAAGCCGATGCGGTTGGCGCCGACCACCGGGATGACGTTCGAGACGGCG
>Ga0209256_1001297_pt1 | contig 26937 bp, 27 predicted proteins | sample AraplaCol_mCL_r2_2_FD_184270 | JGI IMG/M metagenome (GOLD analysis project Ga0209256, IMG submission 184270) | Arabidopsis root microbial communities from North Carolina, USA - plate scrape MF_Col_mCL_r2 (SPAdes) (version 3) | ecosystem: Host-associated > Plants > Roots > Endosphere | place...
CTGCCGGCGATGTCGGTCTCGGTATCTCGTCGCGGTAGGGGATAAGTCAGCTGATCGTTTGGGTTGTGTATTTTGTAAGCTATTAAAACGATACCCATCAGATTCACACATCCGAGCGCATTTTGCGCCGGTGCTGCGTCCAACTTGAAGTTCCGGCCGACTGCGGCCAAATCCCCACGAAAGCCGCCCCCAAACCCATTGGTTTCGTCTGGAGTTTCGCCTTCTCCTCTTCCACACTGCTTGGGCGCGAGCAGTGTGGAGGACCTGGGCGATGTGGGTTGGTCGACTATTGGCGTCGTTATGGCGCACCGAGGGGGGCGAAGCGGGTGCGCCGGAGCCGGCGCAAGTCCACGCCGCGGCATCGACATCCGCACCCAGTTCAGGCCTACGGCTGCAGGCGGTCGACGAGATTCTCGAATTGAATCGGGAGCTCTTAGGGAGGATCAAACTTTGTTACGGATGCGGCACCGAGTCATTTAACAATGATCTTCTGGCGCCGATCCGCCTATACGTGCAGTACGTCAATCTGCTTCCGGCCACCATGGACAGCTACTTCACCGGGCCCGGTGGTCTGACCCGAATCGGCCTGGAAACCGCGTTCTACGCGCTGCAAGCGACTGATGCCCAAATCTTCGCCGGCCGCGCGACCATTTCGAATCGGCGCCTGCTGGAACCCCGCTGGCGCCGTGCGACCTTTATTGCGGGCCTGTGCAACGAACTCCACCGCACATTGAGCCACATTCGCGTGGCGGACGCGAAAGGGCGGGAGTGGCAGCCTTATCTCATGCCACTTTCGTGCTGGGCGAGAGAGAAGGGTGTCTCATCTGCCAACGTTCGATGGCAAGCAGCTCAGGAAACGCGTGCGCTCGGACTTTTTGCGCTACCGATGATCGTTCCAGCGGAAACGATGTGTGACCTGGCCAAGGACAACGCAACGATCGTGCCCCATATGCTGGCTTCCATCGCCGGGGCGACCATGTACCACGAGCACAGCGTGATGTACCGCCTAGTGCGGCATGCTGCAGCGTTAGTCATTCATCGGAATCTCCGGGACAATGATGGCTATCGCGCCGGCAGGCCTGCACTGCATATGGCCAGGTACATGGTCGAAGCCATGCGCGAACTGGTGCTTTCCCATCACGGTTGGCAGCCCAATATCGGGCGTTCTCGTCTCTGGTACGGCCAGGATGGATTGTTTCTGGTCTGGCCGAACGCGATCAACGATGTCGTCAAATTGCTGGAAGACGAAGGTCTGCCCGGTATTCCGGATACTGCATCGGGTGTCTTAGATATCCTCGAAGCCGCCGACATGGTTCGGGCGCAGAGCGCCGATTGTCGGGTTTGGACCATCTATCCGCCAGGTGCGGCCGAGCCGCTTGAGGCTATTCGCTTCGCCACGCCTTTCACTCTTCTGGGCGTGATCACGCCGCGAGCGGCGCCTTTGCCGGTGCAGTTGACCGCCAGGCCGGAGTCCAGCGAGCCCCCAGCGCCGCCTCCGCCTGAACGGCCGGGTCAGTCCATACCCGCAGAACACTCGTCCGATCAGGACGACACCCCGAGCACGAATCGTGGTGCGCCGAGTAAGGCAACCGAACATCGGCGTCAGCCGATACAGCTGCCCCTGCCCGAAATGGATGAAACGCCTGAGCTGCCGGGGGCGGGTGATCCGCAAGAGTCGAAGCAGGCGGCAATGACACCAGCTGCTCCAGGCCACGGGAAAAGGCAGCGGACGCAAGACGACAAAGCGAAGAAGGGCCGTGCCACCTTTTCAGCACCTATGCGACTAAATCCAGAGGTCGCGACTGCATTGGCCGAGATCGTGGGCACCTTGGAGGGGGCCGCGCCGGCTGCATGCCAGCTCGATGGTGCGGTGCTCTTCGTACCGCTTGGTGAACTTGCGCGGCGCGGGATCGATGCACGACGCGCCCAGCGCGCGCTAGGCGATGCAGGCATGCTTGCGCCCCAGCCGGATGGTGAGCGGATTCATACCCGTGAAGTCCTGGGAGCGAAGATGCCCGGACTCCTGATCGATGCGAGCTGCGTGCCGGATTGGCAGGCGGAAAAGGCGCCATTAGAGGCGCAGGACGGAGGAAACGATGCTGCTACGCCGTTATGAGATGCCTTGGCGGCAGCCAATCGAATTGTTCTCAGGCCTGCTTTGGTGTATGGCCGCGTTGGCATATGTCGCCATGACGCCGGAACGCGTTCCGCTGCGCCTGGGTGTTGCGATGTGTCTTATCTGTGCCGTGTTTGCGGTCAGGCGCATACGCCAAGGCCTTCACATCATCGGAGTTCGGGCCGCGCTCTCTGGAAGGGCGATGCAGGTCATCTCGACCACGGAGCTTTCCCGGCTCACCACTGATCCCGATCTGGTGGTCTTTGGGTTTGGCTTCGAATGGCAGCCAATCCATTCTCAGCGCTTGTATGAGCTGGCCAAGATTGACTATCGCGAGTTGCAGATCTCGCCGCGCCTTCTCCGGCTTTTGGGCTATGTGGCGCCGGCCCAGGCAGAGGGAGAGATTGGGCTGCCTTACATCCATGGTGTCGAACAGAGGGAAGGGCTGCTGGCCCGCCCGCTGCAAAATTTCGAGGGTGGGACACTCATTGTCGGCACCACGCAGTCCGGGAAGGGCGTTTGCCTCGGCTGGTTGATCACGCAGGCCGTCCGGCGTGGCGATGTGGTGATCATACTGGACCCGAAGAATTCCAAACGGCTGAAAAACCTGGTGATGAGGGCTTGCGCAGACTATCGCGACCCGGACACGTTCCTATGGTTTCATCCGGCATTTCCGGAAACCGGCGCCAGGTTGGACTTCACGTTCAACTGGCAGAAGCCGACGGAGATTGCGTCGCGGATTCAGTCCATCCTGCCGCCCGATACTGCTGGCGCATTCTCGGCCTTCGGCTGGGATGCGGTCAATGTGGTCACACAAGGGATGGTCAGATTGGAGATGCGGCCCAACCTGATGAAGTTGACCAAGTATATCGAAGGTGGGATCGAGCCCATCCTTGAAATGTCGCTCGAACGCTTCTACGAGGAGTTGCTGGGTATCGGGTGGCGTGCGGAGCCGGAGTTGGTGCGGCTCATCGACCGCGCGAGAAAGGGGACGATCAAATCGCCGTCGCCCATTGCCAACTGCGAATTACTGGGATTCGTCGAGTATTACGAGCGGTATGTCCATGAGAGCAGGCGCGACAAGGCAATCGATTCACAGGTGCGCGTCTTCCGACATAATCGCGAACACTACCAGAAAATCACCGCCAACCTGTTGCCGATCCTCTCAATGCTCACTTCGGGTGATCTTGGCCGCAGCCTTTCGCCGGATCCTTTTGATGCAGACGATGAACGCCCGATCATGAACCTGGAGAAGATCGAGCGCGGCGGGCACGTGCTGCTGATGTGCCTGGATTCACTGCCTGATCCTTCAGTTGCGTCGGCCATTGGTGCGATGTGCTTGGCCGACCTGGCTGCGCGCTCGGGGATTCGCTACAACCTGGGCGGCTATCGGCGTATCTCTTTGTTCGTAGACGAGGTCTCCAACGTCATCAACCAACCGCTGATTGAAATCATGAACAAGGGGGCCGAGGGCGGCATCTACACTACGGCGGCCATGCAGACCATCGCGGACCTGGCCAAACGGCTTGGCAACCAGGAAGCTGCGCGGATGGCGCTGGGGAATCTGAATAATCTGATCGCGTTCAGGACGAAAGACCAGCCGACGCAGGAATTTGTGAATGAAACCTTCGGTCAAACGGCAATTCACAATATGAAGGTGGGGCGTAATACGGCGCGGGATGGTCATCTTGGCGATTTTACGATGGTCGAGTCCACACAGATTTCAGAAGAGATGAGTGAGCTGATTCCGACCTCTCTCCTTGGAAAGCTCCCGAATTTGCAGTTTTTCGCGTCAGTCTCGGGCGGTCGCCTGTGCAAAGGACGGTTCACGCTACTCGATCCCGAAATGGAAGAAGCGAGCCAACATGCTGCTGGGGAGGATGAATCGTGATACGCATCGTAACCATCACGTCGCTGGTCTCCCTGTTGATGCTGGTGCTGTACTTGCCGTCGGCGCGACCTGCACATGCATTCCTTGCCCAGATTCGCAATGAGCATGCGGCATTGACAGGATTTTGGGGGAGGGCGCATGCATTCGACATGCTTCGGACGATGCTGGACCTTCAAGCGGAACCGCCGCACGGTCCCCCGTTGATGCCGAGCGCAACAGTACGCTCAACACCCGAGACCAAAGTGCAAAAGGAGGTATCGGCGGTCAGTGAACGGCTGCTGAAGAACGAATACTTCCTCTCTCTGAACGCGCTTGTTCTGCTGGCGACGTACCGCATTGCCGTTATCGTGCATCTCTTGCCCGGCATCGTACCGTTCTTCCTGGCTGCCGTTGCTGATGGGCTGGTTCGGCGCGCGATAAAAGGAACCGACTTCTCGGGGCACAACCCTGAGGTGTTTTCTGTATGTGCCTGTGGAGCGATCCTCAGCGCATGTTTGGGAGTTATCGCTTGCGTGATTCCGGTGCCACTTCCTTATCCGCTGATACCTGCCTTGCTGGGAGGATTGGGTGTTTTTGCTAATCTTGGACTGGCCAATTATCACAAGCGGGTGTGACCTGTGGATGGACTCGCACCTACTGCATGCTTCCCGCCTGGGGCTGCCCGCGGAAGGACTGGTCCTTTCCAATCTGACCTTGTCCAACCCGATGTACCATGCTTTTGCCTTCCAGGTGGGTCGCGTTGACCGCCTGTTCGCACACCGCCGCACCCTCGGCATAATGGTCAAGATCCGCGACCAAGCCGTCGGCGGCATCGGCCCACACTGGGCCGACAATACGTTGCAGGCGGCCGACCGTGAGCGCTTCCAGAGCGGTACGGCGCTGGCGTGGCGCATCCTGGCCGGGCGCGCCATGTGTTCCAGAGCTGGCACTTCGTCGCCCCCTCCCGGCGGCTCGCTGGCGGTGGGCTGCGGTGGCCCGGTCGCGGTGGACGGCGATTTGCGCACCGTCACACCTGGCCTTTATGTGGGCGACGCCTCTGTGCTGCCGGTGCCGCGGCGCTTGAAGCCTGCGCTCACGCTGCTGGCACTTGGCAAGTGTCTGGCACGCGTGCTTCGCTCCTGACTGCGCAGCGGCACGCTGCCCTTTCCCCGCCCTGGAGGAGGTTTTACGCACGCTTCGTCAATCAAAGTTCTGCCTAGCCCAGCGCACCAATTCAATCAGACCGGCGCCACCGGCAAACAGACTGTTTTTCTCCTCGCCGAAATTGTCCTCACGCCCGCTCAATGTACCGATGACATAGAACTTGCCATCGGTGAATCGTGCAAACAGAGGGCCGCCAGACTGCCCACTGGCGATGTCGGCCTTGGTTTCGATTTCAAGCGTATCGTAGCTGTCGCTGTCATCGTCGAAAACAGCTATTCCTGACTCGAAACATGGCTTCAATGAATTAGTTCCCAGATCATAGGGGTAGCCGATATGAAGCCAGACATGCATGTCCTCCCAATCATCGTCATACTGGCAGATTCCGAATGTGCCTAGGCGAGCGCCAATTGGCCGGTCAAGCTGACAAACCGCCATATCATAGCCTTCGCATTCATTCGTCGTTTCCCAAGCGGCGACGTTGATAATATTGGTGCTCCAGCCGGTGCCAAGCAAGGAATTGCCGTTGAACTGCGCCGGCGTAAACGTCACCCCGGCCGCCAGGGGGCCGCCCGGCTGCCAAAGACCTGCCAGCACATGCGATGCAGTCAAGACCGTCGATCGTCCAACCAAGGCGCCACTGCCCCATTTTCCGTTCGGTAGCGAGATCCGGCCAATGCAGCTCCATGGATAGCTAGCATCGGAGAAGACCATGCGGTTTTCGCCATTGAATATCTGTGTGAAATTGGCGTCGCAAGGAACGACGCGCCTGCCGTTGAACCGATACAAGCTGCGCGGTCGCTCGCAGGGGGCAAGCGCGGGCATTCCCCTGGCGATCTTGGCCCCACGTGCGATGTGAGGCGGCAGAAGGTCGCGTGGCGCCTCCCGCAAAGAGTTCAAAGGTAATAGCTTGACCGGGCAGCGTTCGAGGGTTCGAGGCGCTTCCTCTCGCAATTCCTCATACCAGCGCTCTGAGCCAGCGCTTCCCGCCAATTCCAATGATTCGCGAAAAGTCAGCGGCCGTATCTGTGATCTGTCCATCGCTTCCTCCATTGAGATTGCGCCCTACCACAATTGGCCGGACACTTGAGACAATTTAGACGGCCATCGATCTTTGTCAAAGCTGTGGGAATGCGTGAATTTTGGCGGCATCACTTCATGTTTAAATCAGCGTGGTCCCCGACGTGAGCTTTCAGCTGATTGGACATGACGCGCACGATACTTCTCCTGATTGGTTCGGTAATCCTGACGGCACGCGCCATTGGCGCCCCGCAGTGCAATGCCGGCTTTGTGCCACGCCGCGCGTCGCCTGCCGATGAGGTGTGCGTGCCATTCGCCAAGCGCCAACAAACGGTTGCCGAGAATGCACGTGCGCCGCTACTCTGGAGGCAAGGAAATTTCGGCCCCAAGACATGTGTTGTTGGCTATGTGTGGCGTGAAGCCTTCCAAGGCGATCTGGTGTGTGTGACGCCGTCAGTGCGCGCCGAGACTTTGGAGGACAACGCAAAAGCCCCCTTGCGTCGCCGGTCTCCATGAACAACTTTTGTCGACGCCCGCTGCTCACCGCCGTGTTCATGCTGGCAGTCGCCGCGGGCGTGCCGAACGCCGACGCGATGGTTGGCTCGCTCGACTTGGGGCCGCCGGCAAGTTCCGGTGAGGCAGCAGTCAAAGGCCAGCCGCAGCGCAATCTGGCCATCATTCATGCCCTTGCATGTGATGATGAAATGAATTTCCTGGCCAAATTCCACAAGGGCCTATCAGACTATGCCGACTGGCCAATCGCCTACTTGACCGCAAAATCCGCCTTCGCGTCCGGCAGGTATTTTCCACCCACCGACGGGATTCATGCCCCTGACTGCCGGGCAACCGAATTCAAGCGCGAACACACGGCCTGGCAGCGCGTGATCCAGCCCGCCAACTTTGTGGGTGTCGAAGGCGGCAAGTTTGACGGCGACGAAGTGTGGCGGACGGCGAGCAATAGCGGCGATACCATCGGGCCATCCGCCCTTGCCCAAGCTATTAACCAATATTATGGCGCCCGCTTCGGTATGCCCTGTAACGCCGTTGCAAAAGAGAACGCCGCAGGCGAAATCGACTTCACCCTGACTCCGGAATGCATGATGCGCCAAATCCGGATTGTGCTGACCGCCCCGGAGCTCGGGGCGTGGGGCAAAAGAAAGGATGGGTCGACGGAGGCTAAGCTTCCAGGCACCGATAAGCTGCCCTGCATTAATGCTTGGCCGTTCTCTCCTTTGGCACAAACGGGGGGCGACTGGGACATGAGCGTGATTACGTTCACCCGGCTGGCGCATCTAATCTACGAGGCCAAATCCGCCAGAGCCGATCAATTGGCCAGTGATGGCGACCTAGCACTGGACAAGATGAATCAATGGCTATTGACCTTGCGCGGCGGTCCGGCAGAAGAGGTGTACAACCTGTTCTGGAGTTGCGGTAATCCTGCCAACAGCTACGGCACGGCGGACGACTACGTCGCGGGCAACGACGTTTATGCCCAAGGTCGGGACGAAGCCATTGGCAAGGATAGCGACCGTGAACCTTCCTTTGCGAAAAAAGCTTGGCGATTTTTGCGGTTTCTGCTGATTCTGGCGGCCGTCGCTTTTGCTGTCGGCGCTGCCATCGGACTGCTGGCTGGCGGTGTCTCGGCCGCCGGCTCGGCCGCACTGAGCATTGGGGCCGCGATTGTCGGCGCCACCATCCTCGTCATCGAGATCGCAACCGTGATCATTGGCGGCATAGAGGAAACTGAAAATCACCTGTTCATGCAAAACTCATCCAAGTATCTCAAGAACAAACTCAGATGGCCGAGCTGCGCCAAAATGGCAATCAGCCAGGATTTAATCTTGTTTCCCTCGAAAATGAACGTGTGCGCATTTGGCTGCTCAAGCGCATGAAAAGAGTGGTGGTGGAGGACTTTGTTGAGTATAACGCGAAGCCCTACAGCGCATTCAGCCACCAGTCGATTTTGAATTTGTTGGATTTCTCCTGCGATATCGGATGGAACTGGGACGACATTCAATTTCCGACCGGCAATCGCAAGCGCGCCTGCGATCCACAGGATCTGGCCATACGCACGGCGGCGGCCGCCATTTACGACCTCTCAGCCGCGAAACTTGCGGTGGGAAGCAATGAAGGTCGGCGCGTGATTCCCTTCCGGCGCCTAGTGCACATGAACCACCTGTATTACGGGGCCGAACCAGCAAAGCACATGCACGAGTTGGCCGATGGTGCCGATCATTTGCTGGCCGCGTTACAAGTCTGGACTGGCTGGACACAACACGGACCGGAAGGACGTGCAAGCGCCACCAGTGTCCCGGCAATGATCTGGTATGCCACCTCGCGTTACTTGCCGCATGCATTGATCTCGGATCTCGCCGTCGACAAGTCCACGCCTGTCGAACAGACATATGTGCACCATACACAGGAATTTTACTCCAATGGGCCGCGCTGGTCGCTAACCGCCGGTGGTGATTCGACCATGGCGGCGCAGGGGTTGCGAATAAACCTGTTTCCATTCGGCTGGTTCAATTCAGACGTCACCATTCATTGGCTGCCATTCATCAACTTGCCCAAGAATGATGATAAGGGTGCCGCCGTTCCTACCACCTTGATGGTGGCCGGCGTTGAGCAATCGCGCGATACTGTCGCAGAATTCCTGCGTTTTGATGGCGACAAGGACGAATGGGGCACGGATGAGGGAATTCCCTTGATTTCGTACTCGAACAATCGCTGCGTTGACGGCAACTTCGCCTGTGGGCTGCGCCTTATGATTCCGCCCCAGGTAAGCAAGTGTCTTAAACCGGCCTCCCACAACCCGGCAGCGCCGCCTTCGCTCAAGTTCATTTCATCCGGAGACCCTGATTGCCAGGAGTATCACGGCAGATTTCCCGACGACGACTTCTTTGTGGCCGTCTACGAAGGGAAATGCAAGGCGTTCTGCAATTACCCGAACTGGGGATTCATTGAAGTGGTTGAAGCAAAGCAGTTCAATGGCTCAATTCAGCTGTATGAAGACATGTTAATCGCCGGGAATAGAGAAAATATCGCGAATTGGGAGGCAAGCAGCGGCTTAGGCGAGCTGAAATTCTTTTCCGTCGGTAGAAACCGCACCTACCGCTTCGTTCCATTTGACGAGGATTTCGATCGCGATTGCAGGGCCTGCGGCAACGTGGTGCATGGCGACGGGTCACTCTTTTCCATTCGAAATCCGCGTCAGGAAGGGAAAGCGATTGTAATCGACGTTTCCGATTACACAAATCCAAAACGTGTTTCGCAAGGAGGGTTGGTCCTTGAAAACCCCTAGTTCCCTCCTCGCCGGCCTGGCGTTCTGCCTGGTTTGCATCGCGAGCGGGCCGGTGCGTGCCCAGGCTGTGGTGACCGCATGCGGTACAGACGTCGCCAGCGGAGGAATGAATCTGCGTAGCGCCGTCGCAAGCGGCGGGAAAATCACTTTCGAGTGCGGCGCAGCGGCCGCGCAAATTGCGATAAGCGCTCCTTTGACGGTTACCGCCCCCACGCAAGTTGACGGCGACAAAAAAATCACACTGGTCGGCCCGGCCGGCGGGCCGATGTTCAACAACTCGTCCACTTTGACGCTGTCCAGGATTACTGTTCTCAATTCCGCCCCGGGGGGCACTGGGATCATTAGAGGGCGCCAGGGCGAAGTGGTCTTGCATGACGTGAGGACGGCCGGGACGTCCAATGCATACGTCGCTTTAACGCTGCGAGCAGATGCCAGCATCTTTTCAGGGAATGGCGTGAAGGGCGGCGGCGCTGGTGTGATTATCGATGCCGAGCGAATACAACTCGCGCGGGTCGTGTTCAACAGAAACGTCGACCATCCTGTCGGGGGGGGGGATTGCCGGCCGCTGGGCGCAAGTCGCTTAGTCGTTCACTTGAGATAGAACATGCGGAGTTTACTGAGAATACCGCACCGTTGCTGATCTATGATGCCACAGCATCAATCCGACATGCGCGCTTCCATTACAACGGCACTGGAGACGATGCCACCGACGAAAGCTGGGATTGCTGTGCAGGCGCCATCACCGCCGTTGGCTCCAGGGTCGTGGTTCAAGACAGCGAGTTCATTGGCAATCGCTCGCAAGGATTTGGAGGTGCAGTAAACGCACTCGGCACTCGGCTGACGCTCCAGCGCAGCCTGTTCTCGCATAACCGGGCACGCGTTGGCGGCGCGGTCTTTTCATGGGCGCACGCCATTGGCCACGAGGCCTGGAGCGACACGGTGGGTGATCATCTGTCGCCTGCCTTAGCGCTGCATCGTGTACGCTTCCTAGAGAATGAAGCTGACATTGGCGGTGGTGCCATCGCATGGGCCGGACCCGTAAGTGGCGATTCGGCCACCTTTGCCCGCAACGTGGCAGAAAGCGGCGGCGCACTCGCGCATTGGCAATCGTTCTCGCTGCCGCCCGATTTTGCGCAAGCCGCCAAGGACTTGGTGGCAATGACCGCTGCGGCGCCACAGTCGCTCACACTTGCACGCGGCGTATTTGTCGACAACATCGCCCAGCAGCAAGGAGCGGCCATTGGGGCCGGCCCAGCAAGAGTCGCCCTTGGCAACGCCTTGGTTGCACGCAACCGCTTGCGCACCACCAGCGCTATGGGTGCTGCCATCGAAGCGCAGGAGTTCGACGTGGCGAATGGAACCGTTATCGACAATGTCTCTGGCGGCCTGCGCCTGCTCGCTGGAGGAGGTAAAGCCAGCATCCAGAATACCGTTCTGCTGCGAAACGGGACTTATGGTTGCCAGCTGCCCGGCAGTCAGCTGGTCACTGCCACTGGCAGTGTCCAGTTTCCAAGTGCAGACTGCGCCGGCGTGCCCGTGGCCGATCCACAAATCGACGATACCTATCGGCCTGTCCTCGACGGATTGGCGAGCCACGCGGGCAACTTGGCCATTTGCATCTCAGCATCCCTGGTGGCGGGCCTGGATCTGAATTCGGTGAGCCGCGGAACGCGCGGCACCTGCGCCGCAGGCGCCTACGAACCCGACCCCCGTCTTGACCCAGTCACTGGCTGGTCCGGGGAGACGGGCCATTGGCTGCGTTATATCGCATTCTGGTTGATCCTGTTAGCACTGTTCGCCGGGATTCTTTTCTTCTACATGAGGAAACGCCGCCATACGGCGCCATGCCGACGGCGGCTTTGAGTCCCACGTCTTGCCCGTGGTCGTTTTCCTTGTTATTAGGCGCATTGCACGCTTGTGGAGAGTCTACCGATTTTGACAGCAAGCTTGTCTTACAGGCTGGCGCGCACTTTTTTGGAACTTGTCCAAAGCGTCTGCGACCACCACTTTTGGATCGCGCGTCAAGGATTGCGTTTTTCGAGTTATCGGGCATCTCTTTGGCAGAATTCAGACCACGGAGAACTTTACCTCATCGGATAGTCAGTGTGGGGTCAAGTTGAAGCGAGCACATCAAATCGTCAAACTGTTGGTGCGAACGCGATCACTGTTCACGGTTGTCAGTTTGGTTTAGAACAAATGTGGCCGCATCCAGGAGCCCTTCTTTGAACGCAATCTAAAGACGTTCGGTGGACTGTATGCCGAAAATGCATACCCGGGTCGCTACACTATCAAAGAAACCCCGCATTTTGGCGTACTCTTTTTGGGTGAAGTGGCGTTCCAGCGAAGCTATGCTGGACTCACTTCGAAAACACCGAACCCAGAAGTGACATGACTACCGTGCATTCAATCACCGATCTTCCCCAACGCCGGGCCGTGATTTCCGCCGACCAGCAGGGCGATCCTCATAGCCGTGGTGAGACCGTAGCCACGCGCGTGTGGATCGATGAATTCCAGGCACTGGAGTGCTTATACAGCGCGCCGGCCAACTGCTCGCCGAAGCTACGCTATCCGGACTTGATTAGTGGATGCGTGTCGCTAGTTTTCGACGGACTTGATCCTGTCAATCGCATTTTTACGTTCCTCCACACGAAACTTGTCCTGCGCGACCAGGAGACTGCAAGACGACAGGAGGACATTTGGCGGCCGCAGTACCTGCTGCTCTTGGCGCTGCAAAAGTCCGAACAGAACCGACATCCGCACCCGCAATTCAAGCTGGATCACTTTACGACCGCGTGCGTGGCGCTTGCGCTGGAGGAACCGCGCGCGGCGCAGAAGGTCTTTGAATACGCAAGAAGGAATATCGCGCAGCGTGCGGCTTCGCGCGTCCTGTAGCTGATCTGCTGGCGCGTTTAAACGTGCCAACCCGAAGTGACCCCGCTTGGCATTCCTGGCCAGGCTTACCCGAATAGCACCAGCGGACCCTTGCCCGCCAAGGGATTTGACTGACTTTACCCGGGTACGCCCCTCTGTTCCGCCATGAATGCGAATGCCACCAGAATTGCCATCGCGCTCCTGTCGCTGCCTGGCCTAGCCAGCGCCTGCTGGGAGCAGGCCGCCCAAAAACACGCGGTTTCAGCCGATCTCCTGATCGCCGTCGCGCGCGCTGAGTCGTCCCTCAATCCCCTCGCGGTCAACCGTTCGCATGTGGCGCGGACGCGTACCGTGGATATTGGGATCATGCAGATCAACTCCAACGGGAAGATGCTGCGCAATCTCGGGGTGACGCCACAGCAACTGCTGGACCCCTGCACGAACATCGACGTCGGCGCCCGCATCCTGGCCGAGAAGATGGCTCGATACGGACAGACCTGGGAGGCGGTCGGCGCCTATAACGCCTCGTGTGCCGCACTGAATCCACAGCAATGCTTGCGTGCGCGGATGCGCTATGCGTGGCGCGTCTACCGCTTCTTGGTCAAGGTGGTCCGGAGTGTCCCTGCAAGCGGTCTACCGCCAGTCTCGCCTATCGTCCGCGTGAGGCTAGGATGAGCAGCCGAAACTCCCTGACGCGGATCGCGCTAGCCACGCTCGGAACGAGCGCATGCCTTGCTGCGATACAGGGCTGCGCAACGGCGCGACAAGATGAAATTCAGGCCCCTGTACAACACCATGTGAGCGGGAAGATCGTCGATCGGAGCTACGAGTTTCGGCAACTGGGTACCGGAGAAGGTGCCTACTTCGGTCGTTGCCTTCAGCCAGCTTGCCCGCAACCGACACCCAAGACGCTGGCGCAGTTGGTCGTCAATATCGCGTCGTCTGAGAAGTCATCGTTGAACCAAGATGTCCCGCCATCCACGCAGCCAGCAAAAACGGAAACCGCCATTGTGCATTTCGGCACCGGTTCGGCAAAGCTGGACCGTCGCGCCAGGAGCACATTGGTGCAGTTTGCGGCGATTGCGCGTCAGGCCGAGCGAATTGTCGTGAGCGGTCGCACTGACAGCACTGGTAGCGAGGATGCGAATGCACGTCTGGCGCATGCGCGCGCATTGGCTGTCGCGAATTACCTGCGTCAAAGCGGGTCGGAGGCTCAAAACGGGATCGAGATCGATGCGCGTGGACGTTGCTGCTATGCCACTGGCAATGAACTGGAAGCCGGGCGTCAGCTCAATCGCCGTGCCGAGGTCTCCTTTTACCAAGCGCCAGGGTCAGTGCAGTGAATGCTTGGCACGCATTGCGGCGGGCGGCCGTGCGGAGTCCATGGCTGGCGAGGGCCCCGCCTTTGCACAGCCTCTCGGCTGAATTTGCGCCCGGCCGGATACGTGAGACAGGCGCGCGGTCTTTTGGAAGCTGGAGGTAAGTATGAACGTTCTGAAATTGCCCATGGCGGCAAGAGGGGCAGCAGCGCCACCCAAACGCATCGCCAACGCGATGGCGCTGTTTGCTTTCATCGTACTCGGTCTGTGCGCGGCATTCCCTTCGCACGCGATCGACCTGGTCGCTTTCGGTGGCATTACGGGCCCGCTGGTGTCGGCGCTCACGCAACTGGCGGCGCTGGCCCCAGGCGTCAAGGCGCTGGTGGGATTCATCGGGTTCGTGGTGGCCCTGATCTCGCTGGCCGCACTGCGCAATTTTGGCCCGGTCCTGTTCTACATCGGCCTGGCCATTTTCGCGGCGGTTGGCCTGGTGATCGCCGGCGCCATCATGGGTGCGGTCATTTGAAGACCGCTGGAAGGAGGACGGGATGCTTGCCGACACTTACATACCTCGCAGGCTGGACGACCAATGGAAGATCGGGTTGTGGGATGTGGATGTCGCCGCACCCGTCCTTTTCATGATGTTTGTGGGGTACCTGGGCGGTTCCAAGCTGGCATTTTGCTTGGCCGTCTCGGTGGGTTTCTTTGCTAGCCGATGGTTGGCACGCATCAAGAGCGACAAGCATCCCGCATTCGCCATGCACTGGATGTACTGGCACCTGCCCACCAACCCGGTGACCGCCATGCGCGCGACGCCGCCGTCGCATATCCGCCGCATGGTGGGCTGAGGAGAACACCATGGACGACGGAAAGTACCAAGAGGACCTAAAGAGCAACCGACGACTCATACGAAGCCAACGCCTGACGATCGGCGGGTTGGTCGGATGCCTTTTCGTGGCCCTGGTGATCATCTATTCGATACTCGGCGCCCAGAAAGTAATCGTCACGCCGCCACATGTCAGTGAATCCTTCTGGGTGTCCGGCGAAAAGGTCAGCAATTCCTACCTTGAGCAGATGAGCGGTTACGTGGCCTGGCTCATGCTCGACGTGACGCCCGGGACGATCAATTGGAAGAAGGACGCTTTGCTCAGCTTCGTTGAGCCGGCTGAGCACGGCAAGCTGAAAATCCGTCAGGAAGTTGAAGCGGAGCGGCTCAAGAAACTCAACGCCAGCACCTATTTCCTGCTGCAGCAACTGGAGCCGGACGAAGACAAGCAGCAGGTATTCCTGACAGGCCGGTTGCGCACCTACATCAATGGACAGGAAACCTCTGTGGCTCTCAAGCGGTACGTTGCGCAATTTGTCTACCGCGGCGGCCGCACGCATCTGAAAACTTTCGAGGAGGCACCCAGTGAACCGAAAAACGTTGCCATGGCTAGTGGCGCTGTGCGCTAGCGCCATGTGTTCCGCGGAGCAGGTACGCCCCGCGAAGGATGGCGCAATGATCGAAGCAGCCATCGCGAAAGACGCCCCAACGCGTATCCGGATCCATGGCGACCGGATTGTCGATGTGGTGGGTAACGTGCAGAGCAGCACGGGTTGCGATCCGCGGCCACAGGATGCGGGAACTGCGGGGGCAGTGATTCCTTCCGCCCAGGCACCCGTGACAAACGCGCGTGGCGACGTGATATTGAATTGTGACCTGGAGCGGGGCGAGGTCTTTATCAGCCCGGTGGGAGTAGGCGATAAGCCAATCAGCCTGTTTGTTTCTTCGCCGCGCGCGACGTACACGCTGCGCCTGCGCAAGGCCGACATTGAGGCGGACACGATTGTGATCGAGGACCGCTCCCCTCGGGCGAGTTCCGCAGCGACGCGCCCACAACGCTCGGCCAGCCATGTGCGCGCGGTGAAGGGCATGTTAGTCGCTATGGCTTCGTCCCGGCCGGGGACCGCCTACCGCGTGGAAGACATGGAACGCCCGATCGCGCTGTGGCGAGAGGCGGACTTCAAGCTGGTGCGCAAGGTGGAAGGGCAGGATCTGATCGGTGAGCTGTATTCGCTGACGAACATTAGCACGACGCCGATGGTCGTTGCAGAGCAGGAGTTTGACCGCGAGGAGGGCGGCGTCGTGGCGGTGGCCATCGAACACCACAATCTGCAGCCCGGAGACGTTACCAGCGTATTCGTCATTCGGACCCAGGAGGATCGGCCATGAAGATCGAAACGAAATGGCATACGCTCCTCGACCGGATCAGCCCCCGCCAAAAACAGTATCTGCTGGCCACAGGCGTGATTGGTGGCGGCGTGGGCGTTTTCTGGGCTTTTCTGGCGCTTTCCTCGCAACCGGCCGTCGCTCCGGCCGCTCCGCAGTCGCATGGAACGACTGTTACCAATCCCGAGTTGGCTGGTGGTGTCGTTCCGATGCAGGTCGCGCCGGTAGACCAGTGGCTTGGTACCGCCGGTAAGGAACTGGCGCAATACAAAGTTGACCGTGAAGGCCAGGAGAAAATCAATGCTGATCGCAAGGCAAACGAAGCACAGATTCTGCAAAGGCTCGCCGAGTTGGAAAAGAAGGAAGCGGCGCCGCCAAGCGTCGCAACGCCAGCGGCCCCGGAAGTACCAGCTGTACCGGCGAATGTCCTTCGTTCCCCCGTTCCTTCCGCAACGCCAACTGCGTATCCGCCCGAGGTACCCGCAGTGGTTGGCAACACGAGCCCTGTATCTGGTCCCCCCGGCGGCGCGCGAATTGATGAACCCGCGCCCGCAATGGTGAGGGTTGTTTTGGGAAATCCCGGGCGCGCTGCCGTAAAGGACCAAGGCGCTGGCAGTGTGGACAGCGGCACCAGTGAGGCGCGGGGAAAGGGCGAGCGGCTCGAGTCCTATCTGCCCGTGGGGTTCATGCACGGCGAACTGCTCGGTGGCATGGATGCGCCAACGGGTGGCCAGGCGCAAGGTAACCCTTTGCCAGTGGTGATGCGGCTGACTGACAACGCGGTGCTGCCAAACCAGTTCAGGGCGGCGGTCCAGGAGTGCATGGTGATCGGATCGGGATTCGGAGACATTGCGTCGGAACGGGCCTATATCCGTACCAGCAACCTGACCTGTATCCGGCATGACCGGAGTGTCATCGAGGTCAAGATCGAGGGGAACGTGTATGGCGAGGACGGCAAGCTTGGCATGCGAGGCCGGCTCGTGAACAAACAGGGGCAGCTGCTGGCGAACGCGCTGCGGGCCGGGATTGCAAGCGGCATCGGCCAGGCCTTTTCGCAAGGCGGATCGACCTATACCGAATCCGCGTTCGGGCGCCTGGTGACTGGGCCGGAAGGTACTGGGGAGCAGATGCGTCGCGGCGTTGGTGCAGGCGTGGGGCGTGCGCTGGACCAGCTTGCCAACTATTACATCCGTCTCGCCGAGCAGACGTTTCCGGTCATTGAGATCGACGGGAAGCGCGCGGTGGACGTGGTGTTGACGCGCGGCGTTCGGTTGCCGCTCCCGCTGCCGGGCAGTGAGCGGTTGGCGGATGAAGGGCCTGAGCAAGACGGCGACGGAGACGACGATGAAGCCCGCCGCTAGTTGCCTCCTGGCGGCGGCGTTCGCCTTGGTGCTGCGGCCCGCACACAGTGCGCCTGACGAGGAGCGCGTGCTGGCCGCAGTGCGAAAAGCGTATCCCGCGACCGTGCTCGACCGCGCTCTGCGCACGCCGATTCCGGGTATCTACGAGATCTGGATGGGCTCCAACGTGGCATTTGTATCGGCTAAGAACCCCCGCTACATGATTTTCGGTCGTCTTGTCGACCTGAGAACGATGCGTGATCTGACGGCGACACGGATGGCCAGTATCGGCGCGAAGCCACCGGGCGCCGCCAGTCAAGGACTAGAGGCAGCTTCTTACACCGGCCCCATGCCAATCGCCGATGCAATTACCGTCGTGCGTGGCGACGGACGGCGCGAACTGTCGGTATTCACCGATCCTGCGTGCGGATATTGCCGGGAGCTGGAGCGCCACCTGCGCGAGCTGCCGGACGTGACGATCCATTACTACCTGCTCCCGTTCCAGGGAGAGTCGTTACCGCTTGCGATCTGGTGCGCAAAGGACCGCCTGGCGGCATACGCGGCTGCCATGGCGGGCTCCGCAACTGCCGCGGATGTCAATGGCCAATGCCCGCATCCGCTAGAGCGCAACAGGCTGCTGGCCTCAAGACTGCGCGTTGGAGCCACACCAACCCTCCTTTTTGCCGATGGAACGATGGTTCCAGGTTTGTTGACGGCCGAGGAATTGGAATCGCGCCTGAGCGCCAACCGATCGACAACCCCGCAGATGGAGGAAACGCAACATGCGACGTCAAACCCTTGAAAATCGAGTGAAAGCCTGCTGCGGTGCGGCGTTCGGCCTGCTGATGGCTGGCTGCGGCAACATGTCGGGCCTGGGCGGTTCGGAGCAGTATGGCTGCAAGGCGCCGGCCGGCGTCCAGTGCCAGTCTGTTTCGGGCAACTACTACAACTCGGTGCGCGGCACGACCCGGCTCCCGGCAGCAGGAACCGGCGCCCAGCCAATGCCGTCAGCGCGCCTCATGAACGCGTCATTGAGCCGAAGCGCAGGGCTTCAGCCTGATCGCGCGGTGGCGGGGACCGCCGGCTTCGAGCCACAGCCATTGCGCTCGTCGCCGCGCATTCTTCGCCTGTGGATCAAGCCCTGGGAAGATGTGGACCACGACCTGGTTGACCAGTCTTATGTGTACGTTCGGGTCGACCAAGGCAAATGGATGCTCGACCACGTCCAGCGGCAGGTGCGCGAGGCATACGCACCGTTGCGCGCGCCAACAAAGGAGGCGGCGGTGGCTGCATCCGCCCCATCCTCCGGCCCTGCAGCGCTGTCCGGTAGCCCGCCACAAGGACTCCCGACGTCCGCCCAGCCACTTGATGCGAGCGCTGTGAGCGGTCAAATGAGTGGTCGCTAGCCGAGGGAGCCATCATGCACGCATTCTTTGAAGAACGCAGCCAGCCCAGAGGTTTACGGCACATCATGGATTGGCTGGGACTGCAGCGCGAGCCGGAAACACCGTCGGAGCAGTTCGCGTCCTGGCTGCCGTACCGCGCCTACTCGCGCGAAGACAAGATTTTCATCAATCGGCAGGGCAGCCTCGGATTCATGCTGGAAGTGATGCCACAAAGCGGCGCCGACGAACCGATGGTCGAGGTCCTACAGAGCCTGTATTCCTTCCCCAAGAACACAGGCATCCAGATCCATTTGTTCGGTTCGCCCCAGGTGAGGAAGATCCTGACCGCTTACGCCAACCAGCGCATGGAGGACCAAGATCAGTATGAACGCAGCCGGGAACATGGCCGGCCCGCGCGCAATGAAAATCTGTTCCGGACACTCGCCAGGCAACGCGTCGGACACTTGATGAGCGGCACCAAGAAATCGCTGACCAATGGTTACCACTTCACGATCAAGGATTTCCGTCTGATGATCAGCGTATGTTTGCCGGGCAGGGGGGACGACGATGCGCGCTGCCGGGAACTGTGCGAGCTGCGCGACTCGATGTCCGTGACGTTGAACGCCGCATCGTTCCCGAACTCGGTTTGTGGCGTTGATGACCTGATCAACTGGTGCGCCCAATTTGTGAATGCGGATCGGCTGTCGCGCGACGATCAGGTCAAGGTCAACTACGACGACGGGCGCGAGATCTGCGATCAGATCGTCGACTTCGACACCGTGCAAGACGCCCATGCGGAAGGGCTTCTCTTGTCCCGGTTGGGGGACGAGGCGAAGATGGAAGCCCGCTTTATGTCGATTAAATCGTTTCCGGAACGGTTCGGACTGTGGCAGATGGGCGGCCTGATCGGCGACCTGATGCAGCCGGCGCTGCAATACAACGCACCTTTCCTGCTGACGATGGGCGTTCATATTCTCGATCCGATCGAGACGAAAGCGGCGGTCACGACCAACAACTTCCGCGCCACGCAAAATGCCGGCAGCAAAATGGCTGCCATCATGCCGGACGTGGAAAAGAAGCACAAAGACTGGAAAGCGGCAGCCGATGCCTACGACGTGGGTGGCGCCCTGGTCTCGATGTACCACCAGTTGGCGATCTTCACCACACCTGAAAAGGCGGCCAGCGCCTGCGAAACGGCGCGCGCGATCTGGCGAGCCCGGGGATTCGAGCTGAACGCTGACATCTACATGCACAGGCAGGCTCTGCTGGCGAGTCTGCCGATGACGCTGACGCCGGACTTTCACCGCGATCTGAAGAAAATGCGCCGGGTGACGCGCAAGTCGATGTCCAATGCCATTCATCTGGCGCCGTTGATCGGCGAATGGCGCGGAACGCGGACGCCGACGGTGATTATGGCCGGTCGCCGTGGCCAGGTCACAACGCTCGATTTGTTCGACAACGATCTGGGCAACGCGAATGCGGCGGTGATCGGCGCCCCGGGTTCCGGGAAATCGGTCTTTCTCAATGAACTGGCCTGGTCTTACCGGTCGGTAGGGGCAAAGGTCTGGATGCTGGACCTCGGTCGTTCGTTTGAAAAGCTGTGCCGAAAGGCCGATGGCACGTATATCGAATTCACGCCGCAAAGCAAGATTTGTTTGAACCCGTATTCGCGGATCAACGAAATCTGCGACGACATGGACATGTTGGTGCCGGCGATCGCCAAAATGTGCTCCATGCAGCATCCTCTGGAAGAGGTCCAGTACAAAGCAATCTCGACCATGTTGCTGACGCAGTGGAAGATGTATGGGCGGGAGATGACAATGACCTGCCTGCGAGACGCCTTCATGAAGGGTTCAATACGCGACCTCGGGATCGTGAACGACCAACGCATCAAAGACCTGGCGATCATGTTGAATCCCTATGCCAAGGGCGGGCAGTATGAGCGCTTCTTCGAAGGCGTCAACAACGTCGATTTCAGCAATGACTTCATCGTGATCGAGAACGAGGAATTGAAACGCCGGCCAGACCTGCACGCCGTGGTCAATATCCTGCTGCTTTATCAGATCACGGGCGAGATGTACTTGACGCGCAATAGGCGGAAGGTGCTGTTTATCGACGAAACGAAGCAGCAGCTAGGCGAAATCGGCAGCGATGATCCGATCAAAGCCGCTGTGGTGGAGGAAGCAGCTCGCCGAGCCAGGAAATATGGCGGCTCGCTGGTCACTGCCACCCAAGGTGGTGATGACTACTACGGTTCGGCGCAAATGGAAGCCGCATTCAACTGTTCTGATTGGGTATTCCTTTTGCGCCAAAAGCCGGAATCGATTGAGCTGCTGGGGCGCAAGGGCCGGCTCTTGATGGACGAGTCGAAAAAGCGCCTTCTGAATTCGTTGCGGACCGAGGCAGGCGCGTTTGCGGAGATCTATGTCTCATCGCCTGTCGGGGAGGGCGTCGCCCGGCTGGTACTCGACCCCGCGACGCATCTGCTTTTCTCGAACAAGATCGAAGACAACAAGCCGATCGATGAACTACGGGCGCAAGGCTACAGCATTGACGAGGCCATTCGCATGGTGCTCGAGGCAAGGGGGCAATCATGCGTCCACTGATTTTGCAACTCGGCATGTGCATCGTGTCGACGCTGGCCGGCATCGCGGTATACGACCGTGTAATTGTGCGGCCAGCCACGGCGATTGGAGTGGTGGATGCGGTCCAGGTCTACCGCGAACAGGAAGCGCTCCTGGTCAAAGCGCTTTCCTCCGGGGCGGGCGATGCAGAGCGGACGCAGGCCGCCGCGCATGCTCGCCAGTTCGCCGAACGGATTTCGGGCGAAATGGCAAAGCTGGCCCAGGACTGTGGATGCCTCGTGGTCGACCGTTCTCTGGTGGTTGGGATGCGGCCGGACGTGCGGGATCTGACCCCGCTGCTTCGTCAACGGGTGCTGCGATGATGCGCAATTTCCTGACCCATGCCCGGCAGCGCTGGTATCTCTACCTGCCGCTCGCCATGATCTGGGCGCTGGCGGCGGCGCGCATTTTCGTCGACCCCGTCCCGCACGTTCCAGTTTTATTCAACGTGACCCCCAGCTTGCCCTACACGGTGGCCATCATCGAGCGGCGAACAGGCATGATCGCACGGGGCGACTATGTCATCTATGCGTTCGGCGGCGTCGCGACCAGGCATTTCCCGGGTCTTGCCCGGCAGCCGTTCTTCAAGCGCGTAGTAGGCATCGAAGGCGATCAGGTGCGCGTCGAAGGACGGCGTGTGCTGGTCAATGGCATTGACGTTGGTCAGGCCAAGTTGTTTGCGACGGTGAGCAAGCTTCCATTGGAGCCGATCGAGCCCAGCATCATCCCGCCGCATTTCTTCTACATGCAGGGGACAAGTCCGGATAGCTTCGACTCGCGCTATCGCATCAGTGGGCTGGTGCATCTCAACGACGTGATCGCGGTGGTGCGCCCGATCTTTTAGGGGAATGAGATGAAACGTTTGTCGATGCTGTGTCTCATTGCCCTGGGTTTCGGGGGCGTATTCGGCACGGCCGGTGCCGAGTCGCTCGGCGTCGTCGGGCCGACCTATCCCATCGCCGAGGAACACCTGTTGAGGATGATCGAAGCGCGCCTCCGGGCCAAGGAGCAGAGCGGCGAGTTGGCGCGCATTCAAGAGCAGATCGTCGCGCGTGGCAAGCAGGCCGTATTGGCGCCACCACCCTTGCAGCTGCCAGTCGTGGCCGCGCCGCGGACGTTCTATGTCGATCCGACCTACGTGCTGGACCGGAACATCGCCGATGGCAGTGGGCGTCTTATGTTCGCCGCCGGGACCCGTGCCAATCCGCTCGATATTGTTTCGATGAGCCGAAGGCTGTTCTTCTTTGACGGACGCGATGAGCGCCAAGTCGCCATGGCCGAACGCCTGGCAAAAGGGGAAACGACGAGGACCAAACCGGTGCTGGTTGGTGGCTCGTATATCGACCTGATGCGGCGCTGGAAGGTTCCGGTGTACTACGACCAGAAAGGCTTACTGGTCAAGCGTCTGCGGATCGAGCGGGTGCCGGCCATGGTGTCGCAGGAGGGCCGCCGGTTACGGGTCGACGAACTGGTGCCGGCCTCATGACAGGGAAGGAGAGACGTGATGAAGCTGCCTTTGCCCAGGCATTTATTTCAAGGACTGTCCAATCCAGCACGTGCTCTGGCGCGAGGGGGCGTGGCCTTGCTGCTTGCCTTGGTGGCATTAATGGCGGCTAGGGCGAACGCCGCCGGGGTGACCAGTTGCCAAGGGCGCTTCCCGAACCCGATCACCGATATCTGCTGGAGTTGCATCATGCCGATCTCCCTTGGCGGCGGCACACTGGCCAGCATCGGCGGACAGGAGGACATCCGCAATCCAGGATCACCAATTTGCAGTTGTGGAGTCAATCCGACTGTTGGTCTGTCAATCGGGTTCTGGGAGCCAGCCCGGCAGGTGGAGGTCGTGCGCCGTTCGTTCTGCCTGGTTTCGCTGGGCGGCGTCGACCTGAACCCCGGTATCGCGGCGCCAGATGCCGGCCGCTATACCGATGGGACTGGCGACCAGAACAGCTTTTACCAGGCCCATTTCTACGTGAATCCGGTGCTGTACTGGCTTCAGGTCGTGGCGGATTTTCCATGCCTGGAGCGCGCGTCGTTCGATTTGGCCTATCTCACGGAAGTTGACCCGCTGTGGAATGACGATGAGCTGACACTGATCCTCAACCCCGAAGCCGCGCTCTTTGCCAATCCCGTCGCCCTGGCGGCCTGCGCGGCCGATTGCGTCGCCGCCACGGCGGGGTTTGCCCGGTCGGAGTTGTTCTGGTGCGCCGGATGCCAGGGCAGCCTTTACCCGCTGGACGGGCACAGCATCTATCACCTGGGTGGTGTACGGACGGCCGAATTGCTGATGCAGCGCCTGACTGCGAAGATGCACCGCGAACTGCTGGCCTGGGGCAGCCATGGTGCGGCCGGCCTATGCGGCCCGTACTTCCTACCGGTGATGGACAAGGCCGCCTACAAGACCCAGTTGACCTACCCGATTCCGAGTACCGGCAAGATTCTGGGGCGGTGTTGCCAGCCGTTCGGGCGGACCACGGTGCTGTGGGGCGCGGGCAAGGAGTATCCGGTCAAGGGTGAGGATTTTGCATTCATGCTGTTTAGAAAAAGGAACTGCTGTGTTGGCTACTAACCAAATCTCCGTGAAACGGTGGAAGGCGGTGCTGACGCTCACTGTTGCCAGCGTCTGCGTCGGTGCCGCGCAACCAGGCTTTGCCGGGCAGGGGGTGTCAGGCGCCGCGAATCCAGTGCAGCCAGGCGCGCCGAAGCCGGGTCAGGTTAGCGGCGTTCCGAGGCTTGACCGTTTGCCGCAGCCGCTGCAGGCGAGGCCGGTTGACGTCGCTTCTATCGCACGCGGGTTCGCGGCCGCGGACGCGTCCGCCGTCGGCAGGTTGCTGGAGCAAGGGCCGCAGTTGCTTGTTTTTGTTAGCTTGTCGATGCCGGAAGGAGCGCTGCGCAAGTTGGTTGAACAGGCTGAACGCTCGCGGGCAGTCCTGGTTCTGCGGGGCTTGAAGGACGGTTCGATGGTCAAGACAGCGGCTGCCGTGCGTCAGTTGCTCGGCGAGCGCAAAGCTGCCCTGCAGATCAATCCACAAGGATTCGACCGATTTGGCGTGAATCAGGTTCCTACGTTCGTGCTGTTACGTGATGGCACACAGGCCCAGCGCTGCGCAGATGCCAGCTGCGTGCCCGCGTCTTCCTACGCCACGCTGGCGGGTGACGTGACCATTGAATATGCGCTCGAATGGATCGAATTCCATTCGTCCAGTGCGCAGCGCGAAGCCAAAGTGCTTCTCCAACGCCTTCGGGAGTAATCATGCGCCGAATCGCCATCCTTATTGTGGCCTGCTGCTTCCTGTCTGCACAAACCCACATGGTGCTGGCCCAGACCGAGGCGGACCTTGCCGCGGCGCGTGCCGCGAATGCAGCGGTGCGCAGCGGCGTCAACGCGATATCGGCCGCAGCCGTAGTTCCTGGCTACACGACGGCGCCTCCGGAGACGGCGTTGTATGGCCGGACCGACCTGGCGACGGAGGCAAGGGCAAGGCTGATGCTTTGCGGCTCGATGCCGTCGGACCCGGTCTGCGAGGGACAGCGCAATGCCGCGACGTCGGCCGCGATCCCACGTCCACCTGTCACGCCAGGAGATCCCCAGGTTGCCGGCGCCAGTGCCGTTGCGCGGGACCCGCTGACAGCGGAATCGGGGTTGACCGCAATGTACTCGGGGTGCCCGGCCAGTGGCCCGTGCACGCCGACCGCATTCTGTCTTGGGGCCCGTTGTTTTGACACCTCCAGCGTCAATGATCCCGACTTCGCGAAGGCGATGAGCTACCTTGAAGCCGCCCGCGAGGCTGGGGTGTATCTCGATCCCGCCACGATGCGCGTGTTCAGCGGGGAGGATAACCGATGCCGGGACCGGTTGCTTAAGAACTGCTGCGGCACCGATAGCGCCGGCGCCGGGTTCCACAACCAGTCGCTATTCGGGACCGGCTCGCGGCTGGTGTTCGACATCCTGATGAACTCGAACAACCGGAGTTTCATCATGCAGGGCTTCAAATCCTTGTTGATGGGGAGCGGATTTTCGGGCGCGTTCTCGACCTACGGCGTTACCGTTGCCGTCAATGGCGCGGCACTGCCGGCAGGCTCCGTCACGCTCATGGCAGGCGATTCCATCGTCATTGCCATCACACCCTGGACGCTGGCGATCGCCGTGATCTTCTATGTGGTGATGTCGATGATGTCCTGCAATGAGGACGAAGGAAAGCTCGCCATGAAAGAGGGCGCCCGGCTGTGCCGGTCGATTGGCACCTGGTGCTCCAAGTGCATCCGTGTCTTGGGCAAGTGCGTCAGTTGCACTGAGCACACCACCTCGAAATGCTGCTTTAACTCGAAACTGGCGCGCATCCTGAACGAGCAGGGCCGTGCCCAGTTGGGGATGGGCTGGGGTGGGGCGCAGAACCCGTCCTGTTCGGGATTTACGGTGGCGCAATTGCAAGCGCTGGACTTTTCGAGGATGGACCTGACGGAGTTTTACGCGTCAATCGTTCCGACTGTGCCGGCGGCGAGCGCGATCCAGGCCGCAGCCAGCGCGCGCGCCCCGACTTGCTATTTTGGGAGGGGGAAATGCTAAAAACTCTTGTTTATGTAATGATTGCATTGGCCAATTCTGCCGCATTGGTGCAAGGGAGCGGAGTACTGCGACGTCCTGTGGAGGAAGTCCGGCCACTTCTGATCGAGGCCATTGATGCGCCAGCTGGTGAAGCTCATGGGCGCCTTACTGGCCAAGTTGCGGACGCCATCGGACGGCAGTTCAAGACCGCTGAACCCATTAACGTCGACGTCACGACGCTCATCCGCTATGCGGAGGACGGATGCCGCCGCCTTTCCGTCCTGTTCTGGCAGGAGGACGTGCAATTGGGTCAAGGTGTACCCGCCAAGCGCCAGACAGTCGAATTTGGCATCAACTATTGCAGAACCGGGATGCCGCCGCGCAGCCTGGAAAAGTCGGTGCAGCCATGAAGCTCTCTATCTTGACCTGGCTGCTCTGCCTGCACGCTGGAGTCGCTCTGGCACAAACCGGTGAGGGCCCCGCCCCCCAAGCCGCGTTTCATAGCATTCTGCCTGAAACGCCCAGCCGACGCGGCTGGCATTTCTACGATGACCCATTGGCCGAGTTACCCCTGAAGTCGCTTCCCAAGGTGAGCCCGCAAAACGTGGTAGCTGCGCCGTCGAATCGACCGGAACTTGAGCGATTTCGCCAACTGCAGCGCGAAGTGGAAGAAGTGCGCGCGATCGCCATCATCCGTCCCACGGAAGAGAATGTCCGGCGATACATGGAGCTCGAATCGCGTGTGGTGCGCAACGCATCCCAGTTCGCCGATCTGGCGCAGCGTATCGCCTGGGCGAATCCCGACCTTGATCCGTCGACGCAGGGCCGGCCGGTCAATGCCAGCGCGCTGGAAGCCTATGAGGAGAGCCAGGCGCGCACTCGCGGAAGCACCCTTGCCGCGCTTGCCAATGATCATGCGCTGATCTTCTTCTTCCGCGGAGACTGTGGCTACTGTCACAAGATGGCGCCTTTGCTGAACTCTTTCCGCCAGCGCTACGGCTTTCCTTTGATCGCGGTCAGCGTCGACGGTGGTTCGATTCCCTCACTGCCCATGGCACGGGCGGATAACGGAATTGTGCGCGCGCTGAAGGTGGCGCAGGTCCCCGCTGTGTTTCTGGCGCAGCCCTTCACAGGCCGGATTCTGCCGGTGGGTTTTGGGGTGCTGTCGGAGT
>Ga0209256_1001303_pt1 | contig 26860 bp, 27 predicted proteins | sample AraplaCol_mCL_r2_2_FD_184270 | JGI IMG/M metagenome (GOLD analysis project Ga0209256, IMG submission 184270) | Arabidopsis root microbial communities from North Carolina, USA - plate scrape MF_Col_mCL_r2 (SPAdes) (version 3) | ecosystem: Host-associated > Plants > Roots > Endosphere | place...
ACGCCCCGATCTTCCAGATCGCCGACTACGGCCTGGTCGCCGACTACAAGACCGCCGTGCCGGAACTGATGGACGCCCTGACGGCGGCCGGTAAGTAAGGCTTTCGCTTCCGAGCGAAGACAGAAAGGCCCGGGCGCGATCCCGGGCCTTTTTCGTTTCTCCTCCCCCGCGCAGCGGGGAGGTGGCGCGATGCGAATACGCATCGTGACGGAGGGGGCGTCCGACGCCGCACGACGCCCCCTCCGTCTCGTCGCTGCGCGCCGATCCACCTCCCCCGTTTCACGGGTGAGGAGAGCTATGCCGCCCTGTCGAAGGCCGATAAGGGAGGAGTGTCACCGTCTCGGAAATCCCATGCCCTACGTCACCCATCGCGGCCAGCGCATCCACTACACCGTCGAGGGCGAGGGGCCGCTGGTGGTGTTGCAGCACGGGCTGTTCATGGACGGCGAGAGCTGGCGGGCCAACGGGATCGTCGACGCGCTGAAGGACCGCCACCGCGTGGCCTGCGTCGACTCCCTGGGCCACGGGCTCAGCGACAAGCCGGCCGATCCGGCCCTCTACGCGCAGGAGCAGCGGGCCGGCGACCTGGCGGCCGTGATCGACGAGCTAGGCGAACAAAGCGCGGCGGTGTTCGGCTATTCGATGGGCGCCTGGATGGCTGTGGGCCTGGCCAAGCATCATCCGGAGAAGGTCTCGCGCCTGGTGATCGGCGGCTGGGACCCGATCAACGGCGTGCCCAAGGGACCTCAGGGCCCCCTGCCCTTCAACGCCTTCATGGCCTTCGCCCGCGCCACGGCGCCGGCGCTGGTGGGCTGGGTCACCCCGGAGATCGAGCCGGCCATGCGCGCCTGTTTCGAGGCGCTGGGCCAGTTGGACGGCGCGCGCGAGGCGGTGCTGAGCGGCGACTTCCCCGTGCTGCTTTGGGACGGCCGCGAGGATCCCTACCACGGCCAGGCCCAGGCCTTCGCCGCCTCCCAAGGCTTGGCCTTCCTGTCCAGCGACGGCGGCCACGTGCCGGCCATCGTCACGCCGGGGGCGGAGACCGTGGCGAAGCTGGCGGCGTTCCTGGACGGATGAGCTACCCTTTCATCCGCTCATCCCGGCGAATGCCGGGATGAGCGGATTTGGGGAGTCCTCACCGCGGGCTGTGGATCGGCACGCTGGCCGCCCAGCGATCCTCCATATGGGGAACCGAGGCCGACAGTTTGTCGATCGAGGCGAACAGGAACGTCAGGACGGCGACGCCGGAGATCAGGAGGAGTTTCATCGGAGCACCTGTGAGCATGGGTTTAGGCCTCACCGGCCTTGCCCAGTTAAAATGGCTCGACGGGGCCCCGATTACGAACGATGGTATCTGGCCGGACTTGTGAGCCAGACTAACATCCTATGCGCCTGCCGCCGTTCCTGACCCTGACCGCCCTGGAGGCCGCTGCCCGCCATCGCAGCTACAGCCGCGCGGCCCGCGAGCTGTTCGTCACCCACGGCGCGGTCAGCCAGCAGATCCGCAAGCTGGAGGACGAGCTGGGGACAAAGCTGTTCGTCCGCCAGGGCAACGCCATGGTCCCCACCGCCACCGGCCAACGGCTGGCCGGCCACGTGACCGACGCCCTGGCGACCTTGCGGGCGGGGGTCGACGAGGCCCGCATGGCCGCCAGCGGTCCGCTGGTTATCAGCTCCAGCGCCGCCTTCGCCCGGGGCTGGCTGGTCACCCGCCTGGAGCGCCTGTCGCGCGAGACCGGCGAGCCCGACCTGATCGTCCGCGCCGAGGACCGGGTGGCCGACCTGACCACCGACGGCGTCGACATCGCCCTGCGCTTCGGCCTGGGGAACTGGCCGGGCGTCGAGGTCGCCACCCTGATGATCGAACGGCTGTTCCCGGTGTGCAGCCCCGACTTCCTGGTGCGCCATCCCATCCGAGAGCCGCGCGACCTGCTGGACGTTCCCCTGCTGCGCCACGTGGGCCTGCCGTGGTCGATGTGGCTGGGGGCCATGGGCGTGGACGAGGCGCCGCGCCGACAGGGCCTGGGCTTCGAGGACACCGCCCTGATGCTGGACACCGCCGCCCACGGCGTGGGCGTGGCCTTGGCCCGCAGCGGCCTGGCCGACCGCGACCTGCGCGAAGGCCGCCTGGTGCGCCCCTTCTCCGGAGAGGTGTCGGTCGACACCGGCAACCACTTCGTCTGGCGCGCCGAGAGCCCGAAGCTGGCGCGGATCCTGAAGCTGCGGGACTGGTTCGTGGCGGAGACGGAGGGGATGCGGGGGTAGGCGCGCCCCCGGACACACCGGCCGACGTCACGGACAATCGGCGCGTCGGCTATCGACCCGTTGCGGACGTTTCTTGAACCCTCTCCCAGAGGGAGAGGGAGGGAGAGGGAGGGAGAGGGGTTACGAGGGTTGACGGCGTGCCGGCACTCCGTCCGACGCGGTAACCCCTCACCCCGACCCTCTCCCTATGGGAGAGGGAGCAGGTCCGCCTCCCACCTTTAGCGGACGCCCGCTATGACTACCCGTCCTTCCGAAACCCCCGCAGCACATTCGCCTCGGTGCTCAGCTGCAGCGTCCCGTAGTCGATGCGCGGCGTGTCGGAGAATAGCAGATAATAGTACTTCATCTGCTCGGACCACCAGTAGCCGGGGCAGTTGTCGCCCTGGGTCATCGGCTTGGTGGTGATGTCCTTCAGGGCCGTGTAGCCGAAGGCGGCGCGGCTGGTGACCTTCATCTCGCGATAGTGGATGGCGGCCAGTTTCCGGTAGCGCTCGTCGCGGTCGAGGAGCCACAGGTTCAGGCAGGCGTCGGGATATTCGGGGCGCAGGCCGGTGTGCTTGCGGGGCGGCTGGGCCGTGGTGACGTCGATGGACTCGGGGATCACCCCGAATGTCTCCTGCAGGTAGGTGAACGAGGCCAGGTAGTCGTCGCCCTGGGCCTTGCGCCCGACCTGGCCCAGCAGGCCGGCATAGTAGCAGGCCAGCTCGCTCTGGGCCGTGGCGGTCACGGCGCCGGTCTCGAAGTCTACCATCGGGAACCACAGCCGGCCGTCGTACCGCTTGGCCTGGTGGGCCAGCTGGGCGTCGACGCACTCGACCGCCCAGCGCTTGCAGTCGCCGTCGCCGAACAGTTCCGAGGCGTCCCAAAGGTACTCGTAGAAACTGTCGGCATAGACGTCGATGCTGGCGTTGCGGCTGGTGAACGCGCCCGTCTCCGCGTGGATGTTGGCGGCCATCAGGCCGATCTTCGAGCGGCGGTCCAGGGCGTGGCGCATGGCCCGCTTGGCCATGTCGAAGTACTTTCGGTCGCCCGTCAGCTGGCTGAGCACGCCGAACTCGGTGATGTAGGTGCCGATCTCGGCGAGGTTGGTGTCGGGATCGTTGACCGCGCCGGTGCGCAGGTTCACATAGCGATAAGGCAGGCCGTGGGGCGAGGCCTCGAAGGCCTTGGCCAGGCGGTCGGCCAGGTCCTTGGCCTTGGCCAGCAGCACGGGGGCGCCGCAGGCCAGGTGGGCCGACAGCAGGCCGCCCACCAGGCGGATGTTGGTCTCGAAGACCTGGGCCTTGCCGTCGACGTCGAAGTCGAGGTTTTCCTTCACCCAGTCGACGCCGGCCTGGAACTCGGCGTCCAGCCCCATGATCCACAGGGTGTCCAGCGCCTCGACCAGCGACAGGCCCAGGTCGTGGCCCTCGACGAAGAACGACTGCGATGTGCCGCTGACCGGGTTGATCTCGTCCTTGCCCCACGCCTTGGCGACATAGCCGCGCCAGGCCCACTGGAACTCGGACCGGACGTCGGCGGCCAGGGCCTTCCAGTCTTCCGAAGGTGCGGCGGCGAAGGCGGGCGTGGCGGCGGTCGCGGCGACCAGGGCCAGGGCGTGGCGGCGGGAGGGGCGGAAGCTGTTCATGGCGGCGAAGCTACCTCATTGTTGTCATCCCGGGAGCCTCGAAGAGGCTGTCCGGGATCATGGGGACTGGGCTGGCGCGGCGCGGTTCACCTGGTTCCCGGACAAGCGCTGCGCGCTTTCCGGGATGACAACCTGATGGAGAAGCCGATCCCTCCCCGCCCGCTTTCCGCTGCGTCGCAGCAAAGCCTTGGCGAGTGTGGGGTTCGTCGTGCTAGAAAAGCGGCCATGAACTGAAGGGCGCGGCGCTCAACGTCGGCCCCGCCTCCAAAAAGGCTAGTCTGAATGACGGATATTAAGACGGTCGGCGTGATCGGCGCGGGCCAGATGGGGTCGGGGATCGCCCACGTCGTCGCCCTGGGCGGCTACGACGTGCGTCTGCACGACGTCTCGCGCGAGCGCATCGACGCCGGCATGGCCCTGGTCGAGAAGAACCTAGCCCGCCAGGTGCATCGCGGCATCATCGACGAGGCCGCCATGCAGGCCGCCCTGTCGCGGATCAGCGCCGCCGAGGACCTGGCCCAGGTCGGCGACACCGACCTGGCCATCGAGGCCGCCACCGAGAACGAAGAGATCAAGAAGTCGATCTTCCGCAGCCTGCAGCCGCACCTGCGCGAGAACACGCTGCTGGCCTCGAACACCTCGTCGATCTCGATCACCCGGCTGGCCAGCGCCACCGACCGCCCGGAGCGGTTCATCGGCCTGCACTTCATGAACCCCGTCCCGCTGATGAAGCTGGTCGAGATCATCCGCGGCATCGCCACCGATGTGCCGACCTACGAGCGCGCCGTGGCCTTCGCCAAGTCGCTGGGCAAGATCACCAGCAACGCCGAGGACTTCCCCGCCTTCATCGTCAACCGCGTGCTGGTGCCGATGATCAACGAGGCGATCTACACGCTGTACGAAGGGGTCGGCACGGTCGACGCCATCGACACCGCCATGAAGCTCGGCGCCAACCATCCGATGGGCCCATTGGAGCTGGGCGACTTCATCGGCCTGGACACCGTGCTGAGCATCATGAACGTGCTCTACGAAGGCCTGGCCGACAGCAAGTACCGCCCCTGCCCGCTCTTGGTGAAGTACGTCGAGGCCGGCTGGCTGGGCAAGAAGACCGGCCGGGGCTTCTACGACTACCGCGGCGAGACGCCGGTTCCCACCCGTTAGACGGCAACGACGTCGCCCGGGGGCCGACGCGCCTGGCGTCGGTCCCCGGGTGAGCAGGTCGCCGCTGACCTAGGCCTCGATGAAAGCCAGCAGATCGCGGTTGATAGTCTCGGCCTCGGTGGTCGCCATGCCGTGCGGGAAGCCCGGATAGGTGATCAGCTTGCCGTTCTTCAGCAGCTTGATCGCCTGACGCGCCGAGGCGTCGATCGGCACCACCTGGTCGTCCTCGCCGTGCAGCACCAGCACCGGGACGTCGATCGCCTTCAGGTCCTCGGTGAAGTCGGTCTCGGAAAAGGCCGCCACGCAGTCGTACAGCGCCTTCACGCCGGCCATCATGCCCTGGCGCCACCAGTTGTCGATCACGCCCTGGGACACCTTCGCGCCGTCGCGGTTGAAGCCGTAGAACGGACCGGCGGCCACGTCGCGGAAGAACTGGGCGCGGTTGAAGGCCGTGCCTTCGCGGAAGCCGTCGAACACCTCGCGCGGCAGGCCGCCGGGGTTGGCCTCGGTCTTCAGCATCAGCGGCGTCACCGCCCCGACCAGCACGGCCTTGGCCACCCGGCCCGGTTCGGCCCGCGCCACATAGTGGGCGACTTCGCCGCCGCCGGTGGAATGTCCGATGTGGATCGCGTTCTTCAGGTCCAGATGGCGCGCCAGGGCGATCACGTCGGCGGCGTAGGTGTCCATTTCGTTGCCGGTGTCGGTCTGGGTCGACCGGCCATGGCCGCGGCGGTCGTGGGCGATGACCCGGTAGCCTTTGGCGAGGAAGAACATCATCTGGGCGTCCCAGTCGTCGCCGCTCAGCGGCCAGCCGTGGTGAAACACGATCGGCTGGGCGGTCTTGGGGCCCCAGTCCTTGTAGAAGATTTGAACATTGTCCTGGGTGGTGACGAAGCCGCTGCTCATGGTCTCGGATCCTTGCTCTGTAAGGGCTGGCGAGGAGCGGCGGGCCGTCACTCGCTGTTGACCAGGACAGAATGGCCGTGACGGATCGTCACAGATATAGAAATGGTCGAAACATATACTTTCGAAATTTGCACCCTAACTTCTGCCCCCCTCCATCATGCGAAGAGACCCGCACCAAGGCGGTGCGGGTCTCTCATCATCAGCAAGCCGGAAGAAGCAGGTTCAGCCCGCGCCCAGCGCCACGGCCACGTGATAGACCGTGAACGAGGCCAGGTAGGCCAGGCCGGTCATGTACAGGAACATCACCGTCGGCCAGGTCCAGCCGTTGGTCTCGCGCTTGACCACGCCCAGGGTGGCCGCGCACTGCGGTGCGAAGACGTACCAGGCCAGGAACGACAGGGCCGTGGCCAGCGACCACTGGCCGGCCAGCAGGTGGCCGAGGTTGGTGCCCGCCTCGTCGTCGCCGCCCACGGCGTAGACCGTGCCCAGGGCGGCCACCGCCACCTCGCGCGCCGCGAAGCCGGGGATCAGGGCCACGGTCATTTGCCAGTTGAAGCCGATGGGCTGCATGACCGGCGCGATGAAGTGCCCGATCCGCCCGGCGAAGCTGTAGTCGATGGCCGGACCCGCCGCGCCCTCGGGCGGATAGGGGAAGGTCGACAGCACCCAGACCAGGATCATCAGCGGCAGGATGATGCGGCCGGCGCGCTCGATGAAGATCCGGGCGCGGGTCCACAGGTTCATCAGCACATTGCGCGGCTCGGGCCAACGATAGGTCGGCAGCTCCATCATGAACGGCTCGACCGTGCCGCGCCAAAAGATCTTGCGGATCACGAACGAGACCAAGAGCGCGCTGACGATGCCCGTGGCGTAGAGGCCGAACATCACCAGGCCGGGCAGGCTGAGCACGCCCCAGACCTTGGTGTGGGGAATGAAGGCGGCGATGATCAGGGTGTAGACCGGTATGCGCGCCGAGCAGGTCATCAGCGGCGCCACCAGGATGGTGGTCAGCCGGTCGTGCTTGTTGTCGATCACCCGCGTGGACATGATCCCGGGGATGGCGCAGGCGAAGCTCGAAAGCAGCGGGATGAACGCCCGCCCGTGCAGCCCCGCCCCGCCCATGATCTTGTCCATCAGGAAGGCCGCGCGGGTCATGTAGCCGCTGTCTTCCAGCACCAGGATGAAGAAGAACAGGATCACGATCTGCGGCAGGAAGACCAGCACGCTGCCCACCCCGGCGATCAGGCCGTCGGTGATCAGGCTCTGCAGCAGGCCGTCGGGCAGGACGGCCGCGACCCCGGCGCTGAGCGCGGCGAAGCCGGTCTCGATCAGGCCCATCAGCGGCTCGGCCCAGGTGAACACCGCCTGGAACATCACGAACAGCAGCAGGCCCAAGATCAGCAGGCCGGCGGCCGGATTCAGCAGCACCGCGTCGATCTTGCCAGTCACGGTGTCGGGGCGCTCGGGCGGTCGCACGCAGGCCTTGAAGATGCGCTGGGCCTCGGCGTGGGCGGCGCGGATCTCGGCGGCCGTGGGCTCGCGCCAGACATTCTCGTGCGCGCCCGCGTGGCTGGCGGCCAGGATGCTGGCCTTGTCGATCAGTTCGTCCAGGCCGCGCTTGCGGGTGGCGACGGTGGTGGCGATCGGCGCGCCGATCTCGGCCGACAGCCGCTCCAGGTCGATGCGCAGGCCCTGGCGCTGGGCGATGTCGTACATGTTGAGCGCCAGCACGAACGGTCGCCCCACCTGCTTCAGCTCAAGCACCAGGCGCAGCACCAGGCGCAGGTTGGTGGCGTCGGCCACGCAGATCAGCACGTCCGGCGCGGTCTCGCCCGACAGCTTGCCCAGCACCGCGTCGCGAGTAACGATCTCGTCCGGGCTGCGGGCCCGCAAGGAATAGGTGCCGGGCAGGTCCAGCAGGTGCGCGCCGCGACCGCCGGGCAGGGTCAGCACGCCCTCCTTCCGCTCGACGGTGACGCCGGCGTAGTTGGCCACCTTCTGGCGGCTGCCGGTCAGGGCGTTGAACAGGGCGGTCTTGCCGGAATTGGGGTTGCCGACCAGCGCCAGACGGGCGGGTCGGGAAGCAACGGTGTCGGTCAAGACGTCAGGCCTCTTCGAACTGGACGGTGACGGCGGCGGCCTCGCGGCGGCGCAGGGCCACGCGCATGTCGTCGACCCGCACGGCGATCGGATCGCGCCCGAACAGGCCCTCGTGCAGCACCTCGAACGCGGCGCCCTCGACGAAGCCCATCTCCAGCAGGCGGCGCTCCAGCTCATCCGGATCGATCGACTCCGACCGCCCGGTCTCGCCGCCCACCCGCACGATCACGCCGCGCTGGCCTTTGCGGGCCGTGCTGAGCGGACCCTCGGCGCCGCGCGCGGCGGAAAGGGCGGCGAATTCGGGAGCTAGGCTGAGAGCGTCGGACATGGTCGCACCGGAAAAACTTGCGAACGATTATCAGTCCAAGGCCACGCTGTCATGCTTCGATTGCGAGGCGGTGTGTCGCGGCGGTGGCTCGGGCGGGTGACGGTCCGGATGCGAAAACGCCGCCCGGGGACAACACCGGACGGCGCTCGTGCCGGACATCGCCCAGGCGATGTCCGGCTGTTTGGTTCGAGGGCTAGTACTTCACTTTGAGGCGCGCGTACCAGAAGCCGCCGTTCATGCCGAAGGGACCGCCCGAGCGCGGATAGATCTGACCGTCGGCGGTGCTGTTGGTCAGGGCGAAGATCGGGTTGGCCGTCGTCGGAGCCAGCTTGTCCGGATACTCGTCGAAGAGGTTATTGGCGCCCACGGTGACGGTGTACTTCTCCGCGAACGTGTAGCTGAGGTCGAGGTCGGCCGTGACCTTCGAGCCGAACGTCTGGCCCGGATAGTCCTGGTCGGTGCTCCAGCTGCTGTAGTAGTTGCCGCGCGCGTTGATCGCGAAGCCGCCGACCTGGTAGCTGGCCGAGACGTTGGCGCGGTGCTTGGGCGTGATGTGCTCGATGTCGTAGATCCGGTCCACGCCGATGGCCACCGGGTCGAAGTCGGTGACTTCGCTCTTGTTGTAGCTGTAGGCGAACGTCAATGTCAGCGGGTTGTCCAGCAGCTCGGTCCCATAGCTGGCGACGACGTCCACGCCCTTGGTCTTGGTGTCGAAGCCATTGGTGAAATAGGCCACCGCGCCGCCGACGCCCACCGCCGCCAGCGCCGGCTGGGCCACGATATCGGCCGCCTCGACGTCGAAGGTGCTGGTGATGCTGATGCGGTCCTTCACCTTGATCAGATAGCCGTCGACGGTGATGGTGAAGTTGCTGATCGGGTTGAAGATGAACCCGACGCCGTAGTTGGTGGACTTCTCGGGCGTCAGGGTCTTCGCGCCGAAATACTGCGCGATGGCGCTGGTCACCGGATAGGTGCCGGTCTGGACTTGCTCGCCGCCGGGAGCGAAGGCTGTCGTCAGGATCTCGGTGTTGCTTTGGCCGGGCGACGGGGCGTGGAACCCGGTGCCGACGGTGCCGCGCAGCGAGAACATGTCGGACACCTTGTAGAGCGCGTTCGCCTTGCCCACCAGGGTGTCGCCGAAGGTGTCGTAGTCCTCGTAGCGTCCGGCGACGCCGACCGTGAACGCCTCGGTGACGTCGGTCTCGGCGCCCAGATAGACACCGTAGTTGCTCTGCGTCGACGTCTTGGCCGATGCCGGGCTGGTGCCGCCGTAGCCGCTGGCGCCCGGCGACTGGGAGGCCGTCTCGGGCGCGCCCGACGTCGTCAGCGAGCGGGTGTAGACCCCCGGCGAGACCTGCACGTACAGCGGCTGAACGGCGTAGGGGCCTGCGGCGTAGGACTGCAGGTCGCCGGCCGTCGCTTCATATTCCTCGTGCCGATACTCGGCGCCGCCCGACAGGGTGACCGGGCTCGCGAAGCCCACCTCGATCGGATAGGTCAGGTCGAGGTTCAGGTTGGTTTCGCGCTGGATCAGCTTGCCGAACTTGAACTCGGTCTGGCTGTTGGGACCGAACGAGGCGTTGAGCGACTTGGTCATCGCCAGGTCGAGCGAGTTCTTGGCCAGGGTTCCGGAGAGATCGTAGGTCAGGCCGTTGTCGGCCTCGCCCCTGACGCCCGCCGTGCCGTAGAACTGGTCGACCTCGCCCTGGAAGCGCGGGGTGAAGCCGGCCGGGTAGACGGACGTGAAGTTGAAGATGTTGCCGTCCTTGACGAAGCCGCCCGCGGGGCAGGTGGCGTTGCCGGTCGGACAGGCGGTCAGGTAGATCGGCGCGAAGGCGCCGTTGCGGCCCGGGGAGGCCGTGGCGGGCGTGCCGGTGCCGTTGTCGATCACCAGCGGCGTGGGCGCCGAGATCGGCGAGCGATAGTTGAAGCTCTGATCGGCCTCGCGATGCCCGAGGTTGGCCGTCAGGTAGATGCTGGTGTTCGGGGCGACGTCATAGGCGGAGTTGAGGAAGATCTTGTAGCCGTCGGTGGGCGACGAGCCCCAGATCTGCGCCGGGCCGGGATAGTTGGGCAGCTGCGGCGCCAGGTTGGGATTGGTCGCCGCGAAGACGGCCGCGATCGGCCGGGTGGCGCCGCGGCTGGTCTGGCCGTCGTCGAAGTACTCGGCCGACAGGTTGACGAAGCCCGCGTCGAACAGTTTGAAGCCGACATTGGCCGCCAGCTGGTAGCTCTTGCCGTCGCCCTCGTAGGTCTGGCCATAGCGCGCCTGGAGCTCCAGGCCGCTGTCACTGTCGCGAAGGCCGTAGTTGATGACGCCGCCGATGGCGTCGGAACCGTACTGGGCGGTCGCGCCGTCGCGCAGGATCTGCAGGTTCTTGACGGCGATCGACGGGATCATCGACAGGTCGACGGCTTGGGCGCCCAGCGACAGGGCGGTGTCCCCGCCCGTCACCACCTGGACCAGAGCCGAGCGGTTGTAGCGCTTGCCGTTGACCATCACGAGGACTTGGTCCGCGCCGAGACCGCGCAACGACGGGGCGCGCACGAAGGTCGAGGCGTCCGAGATGGTGTTCTGCGGGACGTAGAACGACGGGACGAGGTTCTTGACCACGTCCAGCATGTCGGCGGCCGGCTGGCGGCTGAGTTCCTCCCCGCCGAAAACATCGACCGGAGACGGCGAGTCCACCACGGACCGGTCGGTTCGACGTGTGCCGAGCACGACGACGGTTTCGACCTCGGTCGAGGCGGTGTCGACAGGCGTATCCGGCGAGGCGGCGGCGGTCGCCGCCAGATCGGCGGCATTGGCCAAGCCAGTACAAGCCAAGGTGATCGAAACAGTCGAAATCCCCGCAAGCAGGATATTCCGCGATCTATTGGTCATTAGAATCCCCTCTTGGCGCTATAGGCGCGCGTTTGCTTCTCCTCTATGGGACTTCCCGACAGGTGGTTTCTTGTTGTGGCACTCGAATACAGGCGCAGTTCACGACGTTTGCGCCATAGCAACAGTTCGTCAGGTCGGAAATATCCGCAATAGCCACAACCATTCCTCGAACCGAAGGCGACCTCCGAAGCTCGGGCTGCAACATTGCGTGGCGCCGCTCTCGCTTTTTTGTGCAGGACGACCGTCATGGATGCGACGCGCGAGGCCGCCGGGCCCTTTCCGACGTCTAGGCCCCGGGCCGAGCGTTGACGGCGATGCCCCCGTTAACCTTCTCCGCGCGTTCACGAACAGATGATTTGTGGTTAAGGCGCGGCGTAATGGCTCAGAGTCGTTAATCTGTTCGACTCACGGCCAGCGCGACTCGCATACTGAGCTTGACGATTCGTAGGGACCCTCGAATGCGAAGGCTGATGCTGGCGCTGCTGACCGGCGCCTATCTGTGTCTGGCTCTGGTGGTCTCCCTCGCCCTGTGGCGCATGGGAGCGGCGCCGGCTGTCGGCCTGGCCGCCTTCATCGGCGCCATGGGCCTGTGCTTCGCCATCCACGGCGTGATCGCGGGCGTCCTGCAGGGCGCGGCCCTGCGCGTCGACATCGAGACCATCCGCGAGGCCCACGGCATCCTGCTGGAGCAGGTCGAGAAGGTGGACGCCCGCATCACCAACCTGGTCGAGCAGGTCGCCGACGACGCCCAGCGCCGCTCGGCCGAGCTGACCAGCGAGGTTCACCAACTGGAGGACCTGGTCGTGCGCATGAGCGAACGCCTCGAGCACCAGCTCAGCTACCAGGTCGAGGTGGCCCGCAGCGAGCCGCGCGGCCGCTCGGCCCAGTCCACCGCCCTGATCGAGGTGGTGCAGGACGCCCTGGCCGAGAACCGCGTCGACCTCTACCTGCAGCCGGTGGTCAGCCTGCCCCAGCGCCGCACCGTCTTCTACGAGAGCTTCTCGCGCCTTCGCGACGAGACCGGCCGCGTGATGATGCCGGCCGAGTATCTTGCCGTGGCCGAGCCCGAGGGCCTGACCGCCGCCATCGACAACCTGCTGCTGTTCCGCTGCGTGCAGATCGTGCGCCGCCTGGCCAAGCAGGACCGCAAGGTCGGGATCTTCTGCAACATCTCGCTGGCCAGCCTGGCCGACGAGGTGTTCTTCGCCCAGTTCCTGGAGTTCCTGCAGGGCAACAAGGACCTGCACGGCGCCCTGATCTTCGAACTGGGCCAGGAAGCCTTCAACAGCCGCGGCCCGGTCGAGGCCCGCCACATGGCCCGCCTGGCCAGCCTGGGCTTCCACTTCAGCCTGGACAAGGTCACCGACCTGGACCTCGACTTCCAGGACCTGGCCCGCGCCGACGTCAAGTTCATCAAGGTCGGCGCCCAGCTGATGCTGGACCAGCTGGAGGAGCAGGACGGCAAGCTGGTCATCGCCTCGCTGCCTGACCTGAACGCCGAGGACTTCGCGGGCCTCACCCGCCGCTACGGCATCGAGGTGATCGCCGAGAAGGTCGAGCACGAGCGCCAGGTCGCCGAGGTGCTGGAACTGGATATCGGCTACGGCCAGGGCCACCTGTTCGGCGAGCCCCGCGCCATCCGCGACTCCATCATCGCCGAGGCCGACCCGCCCCAGGACTTCATGCGCGGCGCCCTGCGGCGCCGGGCGGGCGGACGGTAGGCTTCAGCGCCGATCCAGGAAGACAGGCCCTCCGGTTCGCGCCGGAGGGCCTTTTTCTTGGTCACCGCCGCCTCTACAACATCGCCCATGCTGATCGAAGCCACCGACGCCCATTTCGCCGACCTGATCGCCGGCAGGAATCCCGAGGGCCTGACGGTCGCCGAGGGCGGGGTCGAGACGCCGGAGGTGGTGGCCATGCTGCGAGGACTGTCGGCCGAGGTCGGCGAGAGCTTCCAGCCCAACGCCTGGCTGATCGTCGAGGACGGCGAGGTGGTGGGCCTGACCTCGCTGGTCCGCACGCCCTATGTCGGCGACACGGTGATGATCGGCTACGGGGTGGCCGCCTCGCGCCGCGAGCGCGGGATCGCCCGCCGGGCCGTGGCCGAGCTGCTGGCCTGGGCGCGGGACGACCATCGCGTCAGCACGGTCACCGCCGAGACCTCGATCCATAACGGTCCCTCGCAGCGGGTGCTGGAAGCGAATGGGTTCGTACGGACCGGGGAGCGGACCGACGAGGAGGACGGCGAGCTGTTCGTTTGGGCGGTGGGGGTTTAGCTCGCTCAACGCCCGTCATCCTCGGACTTGTTCCGAGGACCCCTGCTTCAGCCGAGCAGAAGGATGGTCCGTGGAGCGGTGAGATCGCGGCTCAAGCTCGAACCGCAAACAGGCGGATAGAGGGGTCCTCGGAACAAGTCCGAGGATGACGGATGTTTGGGACGAAAAAGGGGGACTCACTGACGCACGCCCCCGAAGTTCCTCTCCGAGGTCGAAGATCAGCGCGCGGCGGCCACTTCCGACGCGGCAGGCGTCTTGGCGATCTGCACCGGGTTGCAGGCGGCCAGGTCGGCCTCCGACAGGGTCACGCCGCGATAGCCGAAGCCGGTGATCGGCCCCAGCTCGCGGGCCAGGCGCTTGCAGCTGCGCAGGGGCGGCAGCGACTTGACCTTGGTCGAGCGGCAGACGTCGGCCTTGCAGCGCCAGACCGCGCCGTCGAAGACGATGTGGTCCTGGGTGGTGGGCGCCGACAGGGTCAGCCAGCCGTTCTGGGGTTTGGTTTCGGCCATGGCGGGGCCGCCCGTCGCGGCCAGGGCCGCGACGGCGATGATCAGGTTACGCATGGAAAATCTCCTGGGGAGCGGAGGTTTAAGGGCGGCGACGCACGCTCACGACGGGGATAGGGCCGGTCGGCCGCGCCGTCAGCGTGCGCCGCCAGTTCAGGCCGCGGCCTTGAACAGCGTGAATTCCTCGTCGAAGGCCCTCGCCACCGAGGGCCGGGTCTGCAGGCGGTCGCGATAGGCGGCCAGGTTCGGATAGGCCGTGAAGTCGACGCCCACATAGCGGGCCCAGGTCAGCATCACGAACAGGTAGGCGTCGGCCACGCCGAACTCGCCTTGCAGGAACTCGCGGTCCTTCAGGTGGGCTTCCAGCACCGCCAGGCGCTCGGCCAGCTGGTCGCGGGCGAAGACGCGGGCGGCGTCGGGGGCGGTCTTGCCCAGCAGGACGGAGAAGACGCCGGCGTGCAGCTCGGTGGCGATAAAGCTGAGCCAGGTCCGGGCCTTGCGGCGCTCGGCCTCGCCCTTGGGCAGCAGGCCGGCGGCGGGGAAGCGGTCGGCGACATATTCCAGCACCACCACGTTCTCGCGGATCAGCTCGCCGTCGTCGGTGCGCAGCACCGGCACCAGGCCCAGCGGGCTGACGTCGGCGAAGGCGGTCCCGTCCTCGACCCGCTTAGGCCGCGCGGCGGCGTCCACCCGCAGGAAGTTCAGCTCGGCGCCGGCCTCGTAGGCCGCGATCCGGGTCGCCAGGGAACAGGCCATCGGCAGGTAGTAGAGATCCATCGAACCCTCCGTTGCTTTTTCATACTGTTTCGCATAAAAATAACGTCGGTCAAGGAATAAACTGCGAAACGGTACAAAAAGCAGAACTTGGCCAGGAGAGAGCCATGTCCGATGCCCCCGCCAAGCGCCGCGGCCGCCCCCGCGCCTATGATCCCGAGGTCGCCCTCGCCAAGGCCACCGAGACCTTCTGGGACCAGGGCTTCGCCGGCGCCTCGCTGGACGACCTGGCCGCCGCCACCGGCATGAACCGGCCCAGCCTGTACGGGGCGTTCGGCGACAAGCAGGCGCTCTTCAAGACCGCGCTCGACGCCTACATGGACCGCTCGCGCGCGGCGATGACGCAGGCCTTCCGGGGCGGCGGCTCGCTGGCCGAGGTGCTGACGCGGATCTACACCACGGCCCTGGGCTTCTACCTGCCCGAGGACGGCAGCGGCCGGGGTTGCTTCCTGGTCTTCGCGGGCCTGGGCCAGGCGCTGGTCGACGAAGAGGCGCGCCAGACCGTCGCCGCCGGCCTGCACGAGCTGGACCGGGGCGTCGAGGGGCTGATCGCGCGCCGCCAGGCCAGGGGCGAGCTGCCGGCCGACGTCGATCCCGTCGCCCTGGGCCGCGTGGCCAGCATGATGATGAACGCCCTGTCGGTCCGCGCCCGGGCCGGCGAGACGCGCGAGCAGCTGGAGGCCACGATCCCGGTGATGGTCGGCCTGATCTGCGGCGCGAGCCCGGGACCGCAAGCATCGGAATGACGCCCCAGGTCATGGCGCGCATGCTCCTTCTCACGAAAGGAGACCTGCCATGACCGCTTCCAACGACCTCACCGACGACGCGCGCTGGGAGGCCCTGCGCCGCCGCGACCGCGACGCCGAGGGCGCGTTCTTCATCGCCGTTCGCACCACCGGCGTCTATTGCCTGGCCAGCTGCGCCGGGCGGCCGCTGCGCAAGAACGTCGAGTTCCACGACACGCAGCTGAGCGCCCGCGCCGCCGGCTTCCGGCCCTGCCTGCGCTGCAAGCCCGACCAGCCGCGCGAGACCCTGCGCTGGGCCACGATCCCGACCTCGCTGGGCCTGGCCCTGGTCGCTCGCTCGGACGCCGGCCTGCGGCTGGTGACCCTGGGCGACGACGAGGGCGTGCTGGTCCGCGACCTGGAGCGCCGCTTCCGCTCGGCCCGGCTGACGCCGGACGCCGAGGGCCTGCACGCCGAACTCCAGGCCGTGGCGGCCGAGATCGACGGCCGAGGCCCGGCCCTGGACCTGCCGCTCGACGCCCAGGGCACCGACCTGCAGAAGGCCGTCTGGGCCGCCCTGCGGGCCATCCCCTCGGGAACTACCGCTTCCTACGCCGAGATCGCCCGCAGCATCGGCCGGCCCACCGCCGCGCGCGCGGTGGCCCAGGCTTGCGGGGCCAATCCGCTGGCGGTGCTCACGCCGTGCCACCGGGTGGTGCGGGCCGACGGCGGCCTGTCCGGCTATCGTTGGGGCGTCGAGCGGAAGCGCGCCCTCCTCGCAAGGGAGGCCGCGTGACCCTCGACTGGACCCGCATCGCCGCAGACCTCGACGCCCAGGGCTGGGCCCTGACCGGGCCGCTGCTCAAGCCCGAGACCTGCGCCAGGATCGCCGGCCTCTACGACCAGGAGGCCGGCTTTCGCAGCCGGGTGGTGATGGCCCGCCACGGCTTCGGCCAGGGCGAATACAAGTACTTCGACTACCCCCTGCCCGATCCGGTCCAGCGGCTGCGGCAGGGCCTGTACGGCCCGCTGGCGGCCGTCGCCAACCGCTGGGCCCAGGTGCTGGGCGAGGACCGGCGCTTCCCGGAAGACTTCGACGACATGCTGACCCGCTGCCACGCGGCGGGCCAGGTCCGGCCCACGCCCCTGCTGCTGACCTACGGCCCCGGCGACTACAACTGCCTGCACCAGGACCTCTACGGCGAGCACGTCTTCCCGCTGCAGGCCGCCTTCCTGCTGGACCAGCCGGGCCGCGACTTCGAGGGCGGCGAGTTCGTGCTGGTCGAGCAACGGCCCCGCCAGCAATCGCGCCCGCAGGTCGTGCCGCTGGCCCAGGGCGAGGGCGTGATCTTCGCCGTTCGGGAGCGCCCGGCGACGGGGACACGTGGGGTGCACCGGCGCGTGCTGAGGCACGGGGTCAGCACCGTACGCGCGGGGCGGCGGCGGGTGCTGGGAGTGATCTTTCACGATGCGACGTGAGGGGTGGTTGGACGCCCCCTCCGTCGGGCTCCGCCCGCCACCTCCCCCGTTTCACGGGGGAGGAGAACATCGATGCGGCCTCCTCCTCACCCGCAACGCGGGGGAGGTGGCGCGATGCGCAGCATCGTGACGGAGGGGCGTCCCAGCACGCCCGCCCCCTACTTCTTCAACTCGATCTTGATCCCCGACGGCGCCGCCGTGAACCTCAGGCCCCGGCTGGTGGCGTTCAATTTGATCACCACGCCCTTGTCGTTCTTCATCGTCGAGACGCTGCCGCCGCCCGCCACGGCCGCACCCAGGGCCACGGCCTGGTACGTGCCCTCGATGTCGGACAGCTGCTTGAGGTTGGTGACCGTGCCGCTGGCCGTGTAGCCGCTGGCGCCGATGTCGACCACCGACAGGCCGTTGGTCTTCAGGGCGTGCTTCTGGCCGCGATAGGTCAGGACGCCCTTGCCCCAACCGACCCCCACGCCCAAGGCGACGCCGCCGCCGCTGAGCTCGATGGTCCCGGTGGCCTCCTGCGAGACGGCGCCGGACTTGGCCTGGTCGGCGAGCACGGGGGCCGAGGCCGCCGCCAGGGCGAAGGCGGCCAGGACGGGCGCCGCGAAGGCGCGGACGGTGGACTTCATGGCGTGAGACCTCGGCCAGGTTGCAATGCCCGGCAAGGTGCGCCGTCCGGCCCGCCCCTGCACTCGGGGCGTTCCCTGGTTCCGCCGGGGGGGAAGGCCGTAGAACCGACGGCGCCGGCGAGCACGGCCGCAAACTCCCCCAAAGATTGAGCTTTACGCGGACGCCTGTTTTGGGCGAGCCTTCGCGCCAACGAAGCAGGCGGGGGCGCCATGGATCGTTCGCAGTCCGGTTCCGCATCCACCGACCAGGACATCCCGCTGTCGGCGGGCTCCGACGGCGCGCTGGCGCCGCTGCTGCCCCCCGAGCGGCCAGTTCGGGCGCCCGGCGCGCGGCTGTTCAGCATCCTGGGACCGACCGACCACCGCCGGGTGGAGCTGCGCAACCGGTCCGCGCCCTGGCGGATGGTCTGCGCCTTGCGGATCGACACCGCCAGGGGATCGTTCAACGGCACCGGCTGGCTGGCCGGCCCTCGGACGGTGATCACCGCCGGCCATTGCCTGCACAATGACGCCTTTGGAGGAGACGGCTGGGCCCGCCAGGTCACCGTGATCCCCGGGCAGAGCTGGGAGGTGCGCGAGCCGTTCGGGACGGCCGTCTCCACCCGCCTGTCGTGCGCCGATCCCTGGCTGGCGACCCGCGACCGGGCCCACGACCTCGGCTGCCTCCACCTGGACGATCCAGTAGGCGAGCGGGTGGGCTGGCTGAAATACGACGCCGTCGACCCCGCCGACCTGACCCGCACCACGGCCGTGGTCTCGGGCTATCCCGAGTTCGCCGGCAGCTACGAGCACTTGCTGGTGGCCAAGGGCGCGGTGCGCACGGCCCTGGCCGGCCGGCTCTACTACGAGATCGACACCACCGACGGCCAGAGCGGCGGGCCCGTCTGGATCGGCGACGTCAACGCCCCGACCGTGGTGGCCGTGCACGCCTACGAGGCCGACGCCACGCCCGCCCAGGTGGGCCCGGGCGTCAATTCCGGCGCCCTGCTCACCCCTGACCACCTGCGACTGATCCAAACCTGGCAAGGCGGGTAAAGCCGCCCCAATCGAGGAAACCAACCATGTTCCTTGCGTCCCCCATGGTCCTTGCGTCCAAAGTCAAAGCGTCCAGAACCCTGGTTCCCCTGCTGGCCGGCCTGGCGCTGGGCGGCGCCCTGCTGAGCGCCTGCGGACCGGGCGCGACCACCACCGAAGGCCCCCCGGCGGCGGCCGGCGGCCCGGTGCTGTTCCTGACGGCCAAGGGCCTGAACCCGCAGGCCGGCGAGGCGTCGCCCCAGGGGCGGCTGCTGATCGGGCGCGGCAAGGACTACACGCCCATCGCCGAGGATCCGAAGGCGCTGTTCGACCGGCTGGAGGGCTCGATGGCCGAGCGCCGCAAGACCGCCTGGGGCATCGTCGAGGCCCTGCTGGAGCCCCAGAAGCTGACCCTGGAGGGCAAGACCTACGACGTGCCCCTGTGGCACACTTGGTACGAAGGGATGAGCGCCAATCCCGAGGTCGACCAGAAGATCAAGCTGTTCATCGCCAAGGTGGCCGCGTGCAAGGCCGACGCCGCCTGCAAGAAGACCCGCGCCGAACTGGCCCACGAGGTGATGGCCCAGGCTGGGGCGGACAAGAACCTGGTCCGCAGCCTGGTCTCGGAAAACCTGACCCAGGTGCTGACCCAGTCCAAGGGCTTCGACCGCGGCGCGCCAGAGGAGGAGCTGGGCCAGGGCTTCACCCTGTTCAGCCCCTCGTTCGTGGAGCACGTCCTGGCCCAGGCCCAGGGCATCGAGACTTGCTCGAACAAGATCCCGTGGAACCAGCCGCCGCCCAGCGCCAGCCAGTTCTCGCCCTGCGTCGACGAGTTCCCGCGCAACGCGGTGATGGTCAAGACCAGCTGGGACCAGATCGACGGCGCCAATCCCCGGGTCAGCGCCCACGCCACCGACGCGGCGGCCATCACCGCCGTGCTGAAGGGCGGGACCTGGCCCAAGCCCACCCTGGAGCCGGTCACGACCGACGGCATCTATGCGGTCCAGACCACGGACGGGAAGGTGTTTGGCCTGAAGTCGATCCACTTCTCGACCAAGGACACCCGCGAATGGATCTGGATCTCGCTGTGGTGGAGCCCCAAGCCGGACGAGGACTTCGGCCAGGATCGTCCGGCCTCGCTGGCCAGGTTCAACGGCGGGGTCTGGTCGCACTACAAGATGTGCGTCACCACCGCCTTCAACGAGACCGACCCCAAGCCCTGGGGCCCCTATGAGAGCGGCCAGCCGGGCCTGGCCTCGGCGATCAAGGCCTCGTACGACGGGGTGTACGAGCAGCGGAACCCGGCGCCCTACGACAAGGTCACCACCTGGTGCAGCAATCCGAACCTGGAGCACCACGTCGGCAACGGCCGCACCAACTGCATCGGCTGCCACCAGTATTCGGTGACCTGGAACGAACTGAAGAACCGCGAGACGGCCTTCAACGACACCTACACCGCCTCGATGGCCGCCGAGTATCCGCAGTACGGCCGCGCCCTGCGGCGGACCAACTTCCCGGCCGAGTTCGCCTGGTCGTTCGGCATGGAATTCCAGGACCAGATCAAGGAGGCCCGGGAAGACCAGGGCTTCAACTGGTGAGGCGGGAGGGACGGACGATGGTTTCCTATGCCAAGGACATCCGCCCGCTGTTCAAGGCCCACGACCTGGCCTGCATGAAGCGCAAGGGCGTGAAGCTGGACGACTATGGCTGGATGTCGGACCCGGCGGGCGGCGAAGGCTACGCCGACCACGCCAACGGGAGGCTGGTGTTCGATTACGTCCGGCCGGACGGGTCGGAACCCCGCATGCCGATGGGCGGGCCGTACTGGGACGACGACGAGGTGGGGCTGTACCGGCGGTGGATGGAAGGCGGGTTCGGGGCTTAGGAATCCCTCTCCCCCTGCGGGAGAGGGTGGCCTCCGAAGGAGGTCGGGTGAGGGGTCTCTCAAATCTATGGACAGGCCTTTCGACCCCTCATCCGTCGGCTTCGCCGACACCTTCTCCCGCAAGGGGAGAAGGATCGGTGCAAAAAAAGCCCCGGAGCATGCTCCGGGGCTTTCCGCATTCAACCGTCCAGACGCCTTACCAGGCGAAGCCGACGCTGCCGCCGCTCATCACGTCGCGGCCGGTGGCCGAGACGCCGACATTGACGCTGATCGCGCGGCTGTTGTGGGTGTAGCCGGCCGCGATGGCCGCCTGGCCGCGATAGCCGCCGACGGCCATCGAAATGCGGTTGGGCAGGCCGGCCGCCGCGCCGGCGCTGTTGCCGGCCATCATCGACATGGCCGAGCTCATCGCGCCCACGCCGTCCAGGCGGGCCGAGACGTTGTCCAGGCGGTTCTGGAACTGGCTGGTGAAGCCGTCGACCTTCCAGTCGGTATAGGCCTTGGCTTCCGACAGGGTCGCGGCGGACTTGGTGTCGGTGTAGCTGCGCGAGGTGGCCAGGGCCTGGGTGACGGCGATGTCGGCATAGGCGCTGGCCGCGTCGACCAGGCTGTCGGCATAGGCGTTGGCCGTGCCCAGAAGGCCGTTGGTGGCGGTCTGCACCTGGCCCAGGGTGGCGGCGTCGGACGCGTTGACGCCGTCCGCCAGGTTGGTCACGCGGCGCTGGGCGCCCGACGAGCCGACCGACACGGTGTTGTCCTCGGTGGCGGTCGAGCCATAACCCAGGGCGACGCTGTTCTGGCCCGAGGCCGAGGCCGTGGCGCCCAGCACCGACGACTGCGCGCCGCTGGCCGACGACATGTTGCCGACGACGGTCGAGTAGTTGCCCGAGGCCGCGCCGTGGCCGCCGATCTGGACCGAGTATTGGCCGCTGGCCTGGGCGGCGTGGCCCAGGGCGATGCCGTGCGAACCGTCCGCCGCCGACTCGGCGCCGACCGCCGTGCCGTACGTGCCGTTGGAGGACGCGCCCGAACCGATCGCCGTGCCGTACATGCCGGTCGCCGTGGCCGCGGTCGTGCCGCCGCCGGCGTTGTTCGTGCCGCTGACCGCAGTGGTCTCCTGGGCGAACGCCTGGCCGGCGCCGAGCGCCAGAACCATGGCCGAGCAACCGACGACGAGCTTGATCTTGAAGTTACGCATTATCCCCAACCCCTACTGTGAACAGGGGTTGGACCATCCGCCCCGCCGTTCGAAGGGGCGCGGGATAGGTTTCAGGCATTGACCGGAGGTTAAGTCGACTTTCCGACTGTGAGCGCCACCGTGACACCGGTTTCCGGAAAAAAGGCGGCTTTATGGCCAAACACGGCGTCTTTTCGGAACCTGGGATGGTAAACCCGAGCTTCACCATGCGACAGCTTGTCGCGCGAGGTTTCTCGCCGAACGCCGGCTGACGAGCCGGGCTGGCTTCGAGGCCTCCGAATCCCTACATCCCCTGGCGTTGACGCATCCGTCTCCGCCCGGTACCGCCCCTGACCATGACCGATCTGCCTTCCGGCCTTTCCGCCCTCGCCGACCGCTACGATGTGCTGCTGTGCGACGTCTGGGGCGTCATCCACAACGGGGTCGAGAGCTTTCCGGAGGCGTGCGCGGCCCTGGTCGAGTGGCGCAAGCACCATGGGCCGGTGGTCCTGATCTCGAACTCGCCGCGCCCGTCGGCGGCCGTGGTCGAGCAGCTGGACAGCCTGGGCGTGCCGCGCGAGGCCTGGAGCGCCTTCGTCACCTCCGGCGACGCCACCCGCGCCCTGCTGCGCGAGCGCGCGCCCGCCAAGGTCTGGCGGGTGGGTCCCGATCGCGACGCCCCGCTCTATGACGGCTTCGACCTGGACCTCAACGGAGGCCCCGAGGACGCCGACTTCATCGGCGTCAGCGGCCTCTACGACGACGAGACCGAGGCCCCGGCCGAGTACGCCGACCGCCTGGCGGTCGCCGCCGAACGCGGCCTGACCCTGATCTGCGCCAACCCCGACCGGGTGGTGCAGCGCGGCTCCAGGCTGATCTATTGCGGCGGCGCCCTGGCCGATCTGTACGAGACCCTGGGCGGCCAGGTGCTGATGGCCGGCAAGCCCTACGGCCCGATCTACGACCTGGCCCTGGCTGAAGCCGAGGCGCTGAAGGGCGGCCCCATCGACCGCTCGCGCGTGCTGTGCATCGGCGACGGCGTGATCACCGACGTGAAGGGCGCCCACGACCAGAACCTGGCCTGCCTGTTCATCGCCAAGGGCATCCACGGCGAGGCCGCCATCGGTCCCGACGGCAAGCTGGACCCGTCCAAGGTGCAGGGCCTGCTGGCCGCGGAGCAGGTGGGCGCGACCCACGCCATGGGCGATCTGGTTTGGTAGGACGCGCGGCCCGCCGCTAAGGTCGGGCCGAAAGACAAGAACAAGGGGGCGTTATGCCGGGACTGTTTCTCGAGGACCTCAGCGTCGGCCAGTCGGCCGAGCTGGTCCGCGTCGTGACCGAGGGCGACATCGTCGCCTTCGCCGATGTCACCGGTGACACCAACCCCGTGCACCTGGACGCCGAGTACGCCGCGACCACCAGCTTCGGCGAGCGCATCGCGCACGGCATGCTGTCGGCCGGCTACATCTCGGCGGCGCTGGGCACGACCCTGCCGGGCCCGGGGGCGGTCTATCTTTCGCAAACCCTGAACTTCAAGCGACCCGTCAGGATCGGCGCCGAGGTGGTGGCCAGGGTCACCGTAACCGCGATCGACGAGGCCAAGGCCCGCGTGACGCTGGACACCAGCTGCCTGGTGAACGGCAAGGCCGTGGTCGGCGGCGAGGCCGTGGTCCTCGTGCCCCGCAAGGCGGCCTGAGATGCGCCTGAAGACCGCCCACGGCTGGAAGGACCTGCCCGACAGCGAGCGCGGCGCCTGCGTGGCGCTGGGGAATTTCGACGGCGTGCATCGCGGCCACCAGCAGGTGATCGCCCAGGCCGCGAAAGCCGCGCAAGAGACCAGGGCCCCGCTGGGCGTGGTCACCTTCGATCCGCACCCGCGCCGGCTGTTCCGCCCCACCGAACCGGCCTTCAAGCTGATGACCCACAACCAGCAGGCGCGCGCCCTGGAGGCCCTGGGCGTGGACCTGCTGTACCTGCTGCCGTTCGACTTCGAGATGGCCAGCTTCGGCGACCGCGAGTTCGTCGAGAAGGTGCTGGTCCAGGGCCTCGGCGTGAAGCACGTGGCCGTCGGCTTCGACATCTCGTTCGGCCGGGGCCGCACCGGCAGCGCCGAGCTGATGAAGGCCTATGGCGCTGAATACGGCTTCTCGGTCTCGGTGGCCGAGCCGGTCGCTAACCGCGAGGGCGAGAAGTTCTCGTCGACGGGCGTGCGCGACGCCCTGCGCGACGGCCATCCGGAGGGCGCGGCGCGCATCCTGGGCCGGCCGTTCGCCATCGAGGGCGTGGTCCGCCGCGGCCAGCAGCTGGGCCGCCAGCTGGGCTTCCCCACGGCCAATGTCGAGGTCGAGGACTATGTGGTGCCCAGGCTCGGCGTCTACGCCACCCGCACCCGCCTGCCCGACGGCCGCGAAGTGCCGGGCGTGGCCAACCTGGGCAACAACCCGACGACCGGCGAGGTCGAGACGCGGCTGGAGACCTGGCTGTTCGACTTCGACGAGGATCTCTACGGACAGGTCATCGAGACCGACCTGATCGCCTTCCTGCGCCCGGAGCTGAAGTTCGACAGCATCGAACTGCTGGTCGAGCAGGTGCTGCGGGATGAGGTAGCGGCCCGGGCGATCGTGGCGCCGGCGTTTTAGGGGCCCAGAATCCTTCTCCCCTTGCGGGAGAGGGTGGCCCCACGGAGTGGGGTCGGGTGAGGGGTTGAAGGCGTGGTCAGCTGCTTGCTGCGGATAGGTTCGCGTGACCCCTCATCCGTCGGCTGCGCCGACACCTTCTCCCGCAAGGGGAGAAGGACTAGGCGACTGGCGCCCCTTATTGTTAACCTTCACCACACAACGGGGCGGGGGCCGGATGTTGAAGGCGCGGAAGTACGAGATGTTCGCCAGGGCCCGGCGGCCCAAGCTGGCGCGGCGCCATGAGATCTTGCCGTATCCCGATCAGGACTCCGAAGCTGTCTTCGTACTGAACGCCGGCGAGCAGCCGCCGTTCTGCATTGTCCCCCCGTCTGACGACAGCCTGCTGGACGCCTATTCCAACGCCGTGGTGCGCGCCGTCGAGGTGGTGGGTCCCAGCGTCGTGCGCATCCATCCGGTGCTGGAGGATCCGCGCATGCAGGGCGTAGGCTCGGGCTTCGCCATCGCGCCGAACGGCCTGATCCTGACCAACAGCCACGTGGTCCAGGGGACCAGCCGCTTCATCGTGATCACCGCCGAGGGCCGCAGCGTCACGGCGCGTTGCGTGGGCGACGACCCCGACACCGACCTGGCCCTGCTGCAGCTGGACCAGCGGCTGGACCTGCCGGTGGCCAGGCTGGGCGACTCCAAGGCCCTGCGGCGCGGCCAGCTGGTGATCGCCATCGGCGCCCCGCTGGGCTTCGAGGCCACGGTGACCACCGGCGTGGTCTCGGCCATGGGCCGATCCCTGCGCGGCGAACGCGGCCGGCTGATCGAGGACCTGATCCAGACCGACGCCGCCCTCAATCCCGGCAACAGCGGCGGTCCGCTGGTCAGCTCGTCCGGCGAGGTGGTGGGCATCGCCACCGCCGTGATCGCGGGCTACCAGGGCCTGTGCTTCGCGGTGGCGTCCAACACCGCCAGCTTCGTGATCGCCGAGCTGGTCGAGCACGGCCACGTGCGGCGCGGCTCGATCGGCCTGGTCGCCCAGCAGGCCCCGATCCCGCCCGGCCTGGCCCGGGCGACGGGCGTGATCCAGGGCTATGCGGTGTTCGTCGCCCAGGTCGACGCCGGCGGTCCCGCCGCCAAGGCCGGGGTGCGCGAGGGCGACCTGCTGGTCAGCGCCGGCGACCGTCCGCTGACCGGCCTGGACGACCTGCTGCGAGCGCTGGACCACCACAGCATCGACAAGCCGACCGCCTTCACCCTGATCCGCCAGGGCAGGCTGATGACGGTGATGATTACCCCCAGGACGCGCAAGCGCGGTTGAAGATGGTCGGCTGCCCGACACGCTCAGGCAAAGCTGTGTCGCCATCCGCGAGAAAACACAGATAACGTTGTTTTTCTCCGTGGACGCCACCGACGCCCACCCCTACACTTTTGCCGTCAGTGTGGAGGAAATCTCTCGTGCGGCCTGAGGATCAAGCAAGACGTTTGTGGCTGAAGGCCTGGCGCGCCGTCCGTTTCCTCCTCCCCCCCAAACCGGTCCTGACCTCGCTGGAGGGCAAGATCCTGGCCTCGGCCTGGGCCGTGGCCGCCCTCACCACCCTCAGCGTCGCCCTGGCCCAAGGGCTGCGGATGTTCCTGCTCTCGGCCCTGGCGGTGCTGTTCGGCACCCTGGCGGCGCTGTGGATGCTGGACGGGCTGGCGCGGCGGTAGGCCCAATCACCGTATCTCGGGGGATCTGGCGCGATGCGGATACGCATCGTGGCGGAGGGGAGCGTCCGTCCACCCAAAAGGTGTCATCCCGGAAAGCGCGCAGCACTTGTCCGGGACCCAGGTGAGCCGCACCGCATCAGCCCAGTCTCCTGGATCCCGGACAGCCCCTGCGGGGCTTCCGGGATGACAACCTTTTTGCGTTGGCCAGTTAGCAGTTGAAGGTCTTGTAGAGATCCAACCACTGCGGATTTTGCGCCTCGATCAGCCGGATCTTCCACGCCCGGCGCCAACGCTTGACGCGCTTCTCCCGCGTGATCGCGTCGCCGACGTCGTGATATTCCTCGTACCAAACGAGGCGGACGACACCGTAGTCGGACGTGAAGCCGGGCGTATGACCCTGTTTGTGCTCCCAGACCCGCCGAGCAAGGTCGTTGGTCACACCCACATAGAGCGTGCCGTTGCGTTGGCTGGCCAGAATGTAGACGTAGTAGCTGCGCATCAAGCTCAACTATTGCGCGCACGCCCATCGTTGTCATCCCGGAAGCCTCGCAGAGGCTGTCCGGGATCCAGGGGACTGGGCCAGCGCGGTGCAGCCGCCCCTGGGTCCCGGACAAGCGCTACGCGCTTTCCGGGATGACAACCTGCGTTGATGCGAAAGCAGTTGGCGCCATCCTCGTTTGCCCCTCCCGGCCTCGTCTGCTATCCCCCGCCCATGCCTTTCGTTCGGAAGACCTCGCGAATTAACCGCCCGGCGTGACGCCGCCGGACGAGTTTCCAGCGCGCGCCGGGT
>Ga0209256_1001328_pt1 | contig 26390 bp, 22 predicted proteins | sample AraplaCol_mCL_r2_2_FD_184270 | JGI IMG/M metagenome (GOLD analysis project Ga0209256, IMG submission 184270) | Arabidopsis root microbial communities from North Carolina, USA - plate scrape MF_Col_mCL_r2 (SPAdes) (version 3) | ecosystem: Host-associated > Plants > Roots > Endosphere | place...
CCAACGCCGACGCCGGCGACTACAATGTCTATGACCGCAACGCCGACGACCGCTTCCTGGGCGCCTTCCGCATCCAGGCCAATGGCGCGGACGTGCTGCAAGGCCCGTCGGGCCTGTTCGGCCTGCGCGCGCCCGTCGGCCCGGGCCTTCCGGCCGGCGCCCTGCTGGTCACCGACGATCGCAAGGCCGGGGCCAACACCCAGGTGCTGTCGTGGAAGGACGTCGCCGCCGCCCTGAACGTCTCGCCCGGCGCCGACGCGCCGACGGTCGCGCCCAGCAAGCTGGCCCTGGTGACGGCCACCATGGAGACCCAGCCGGTCGAGCACGGCGGCGACGCGGCCGACGACCCGGCCATCTATGTTCACCCGACCGATCCCGACAAAAGCGCCATCATCGCCACCGACAAGAAGGCCGGCCTGCTGGTCTACGATCTGGCGGGCAAGCCGCTGCAGTACCTGCCCGACGGCAAGATGAACAATGTCGACCTGCGCCACGGCTTCAAGCTGGGCGGCAAGAGCGTCACCCTGGTCACGGCCAGCGACCGGACGCACAAGGCCATCGCGATCTACACGATCGACCCGGACACCCGGCAGCTGACCAGCGTCGCCGACGGCGTCCAGGCCACCGGCCTATCGGATCCCTACGGCCTGTGCATGTACCGCAACAGGAAGGGCGCGACCTTCGTGTTCATCAGCGATCCCGACGGCCTGGTCCGTCAGTGGAAGCTGGTCGCCACCCCGGCCGGCAAGGTCCGCGCCGAAGCCGTGCGCGACGTGAAGTTCGACACCCAGACCGAAGGCTGCGTCGCCGACGACGAGACCGGCGCGCTGTATGTCGCCGAGGAGGACGTCGCGCTGTGGAAGCTGGGCGCCGAGCCGGCCACGGGCACGGCCCGCAAGGCCGTCGCCCGCGTGGCCGACAATCCCGCCCTGAAGGACGACCTGGAGGGCGTGGGCCTCTACGCCCAGTCCGGCGGCAAGGGCTATCTGGTGGTCTCCAGCCAAGGCAACAACAGCTACGCCCTGTTCCGGCGTGAGGGCGACAACGCCTATGTCGGCAGCTTCGCCGTGATCGCCGACGGCGCGACCGGCATCGACGGCATATCCGAGACGGACGGCCTGGACGTCACCAGCGCCTCGCTGGGCGCGGGCCTGGAAGGCGGCGCCTTCGTCGCCCAGGACGGCCGCAACGTCTCCCCGCCCGAGAACCAGAACTTCAAGCTGGTCCCGTGGTCCACGATCCCCCGGAAGCTGGGGCTGAACTGAGCCGAGCAAGATCGGCATGGCGCCGCTACAGGCGGTCACGCCGATATGCGCCAAAAGCCGACATTGACCTGGATCCGGTAAGTAGACTCTAGTCCGGTGCATGCAGCTCCCTTGGGATGAGCACCTTTTCGAGATTGTGCTCCCAGCTTGGCAGGCCTATCTCGGCGCGGAAGTGGATCTAACAAGCGCGCTGGGCTCTGGTGACGAAGCCGCATCGTCGCGCGCCAGGTACCGCGTTCTACGAGAGGCGGGCTCCGCAAGCTTCTACCTTCATCATTTTGCGGAGATCGTACTTCGCGCTCGACCGAACTGGGTGCCGGCTGAGGCGTCGGATCTTGGCAAGCTCCGACAGTGTGTCTCGCGTCATTGCACAGCCTTGCGGACCGAACACTCGACCCCCGACGTCCAACTACTGGGCGACGTTGCTGACGCGTTGAAGCACGCCGTTCTCACTAGGAACCCAGAGAGGCGACTAGTTGCCGCGAACGAAGCCATCCTTGTGTGTGAGAGCGGTTATGGCGGCGGCCCGTACGGCGAAGGCAAGTTCGGCGGTGCCGAGCAAGTTCTGGTGCTTTCCACCATGGGGCAGCGTGCTCTTTCCGGAGTCCTGCAAAATGTCGTGGATGCCTGGCGCAGAGCAGCTGGCTTGAACCTCCCTAGCGTCGGCGAAGCCTAGGAGCGAAAGCTGCGCCAGAAAGGGACATTGCCCCCACGCCCGAAACGCGACGCTCGAAGCCGGTAGCGTCTAGGGCGGTCGACACTCTAAGGATGTGTTTGGCCTTTGCGGAAGTCGGAGCTACGGTCGCGGAAAAGGGGCGGCCGTTTGCGGCCTTCAATGTTGTTGGGGGCTGTATGCGTACATCGGAAGCCGACGGACAGTTATCGGCGTGGGCGACTCCAGATGAGCCGCAGTCCGGCGCACCGCTAATCGGCACCGTTCTGGAATTTCCACATCGCGCCGATCGCGCGCGCTATGTTCATTTCGAGGACGCGGGCACGGATGCGCTTTCCGAGGTGGTCGGCACGAAAGGCGTGGAGACCAGAGGCCGACGCCCATTCCCTCATCCCTTTCCGGCTCGAATGCCGCTTGAGGTCGCTAGGGCGGCCGTGGCGAACTTCAGCAAGCCCGGAGACGTCGTACTTGATCCGATGTGCGGATCAGGCGTCGTAGCACGCGCCGCGCAGCTAGAACGCCGGAATGCAATCGGTCGCGATGTTGACCCGCTCGCGGTCTATCTCTCACGGGCGATTTGTTCGACAACTCAGCCGGCCGACTATTTGACGTTGTGCCGGACCGTGCTTGGCCGGGCGCAGAGTTTGGCCGCACAGCCTGACTACCTGGCCACTAGGCGCTCGGCGCTTCCGGCCGAGGACCAAGCGTTCATCTCGTATTGGTTCACTGAGCCCGCGGCAACGGAGTTGTTCGCTCTGGCGGAGGCACTGGACGACCTGCCGGCAACGCCCTCGCTCCTCTTCGCCGCTGTAACGTTTTCCTCGTGTATCATCTCCCGATCGGGCGGTGCCTCGATGGCAATGGACCTCTCACGGTCCCGACCCCATCGCGTAGCCACGCGAAAGCCCAGACTGCCTTTTCAGCTATGGGAGCGAAACAGCGCGAGCTTCTCAAAGTATCTTGAGTTGGCGACCGAGCACGCGATCGCGGCCGACATCCGCCTTGGCGATGCGCGAGACCTCGACATTGAGGATGACAGCGTTGACGCAGTGATCACATCCCCGCCGTACGTGAACGCAATCGACTATCTGCGCACCTCCAAGTTCACTCTGGTTTTCTTCGGCCACGAACTCTCTGTCCTGCGGACCATCAGGTCATCGTCGGTGGGCACGGAACGCGGTTTGGCGACCGGCAAGCTCCCGCAAGCGCTAGAAGTACTCGTCGATTCGGGCGTTGCTGAGGAGCGGCGGAAGCCGCTTCTACGACGCTACGTGCACGACATGCTGCTCGTCCTCCAAGAGACAGCTCGAGTGCTGCGTCCTGGCGGTCGAGCGCTCTTTGTCGTCGGCCCGTCTATTCTGAGTCGGCGTGAGTACGACGGGGCACAGGTTCTGGCTGAAATAGCAGAAGCGGCCGGGCTGGAGGTCGTGGGCCACGATAGGCGGGACTTGAGTTCGACGAACCGCTCACTCCCGCCGCCAAATCGCAATCGCCGGAGCGCGAGCATCCACAAGCGGATGACGTGCGAACTGTATGTGGCTCTCCGCAAGCCGAAATGACAAAACGGGCCGACGAGCTTCGGAACATCCACGGACGGCATCTCGCCGGTGATCCGACTGCTTCGGCCGACCTTTTCAGAACTGTCCACCGTGCCGTCGGCGCGACCATCTATCGCCAGCATCGCGGAATGGGTCTTTCCTGGGACGATGCTCTTGATCTCTCTACCGACGCCATCGTCGCCTATCTGAGCGCCCCGGCTCGATATGATCCGACGCGATCGAGTCTGGCGACATACCTCGTGATGATCGCGCGGGGCGACGCGTTGAATCTGGTGACGTCGCGGATCAACAAGAAAAAAAGTCACTCTCGATTTGTCGAACTGACCGTCGTCGAGCGGAATGAAGGAGTGGATACGGATTTCTCCCGATTGGACGCGGAGAGGGTTGTGAGAGAGCATGGGGCCGAAATCATTCGCGAGCATGGAGACGAAGCGGTGCTTCGCTTGTTTCTGTCCGGCGAAGACTCGACCGAGGAATATGCACGGGCTCTTGGGGCCTCTGACTTGAGTGAGGATGAGCAGCGTCAGCTTGTGAAACAGCGCCGCGATAGGATCGAAAAGCGTTTGCAGCGCCTCGGCCGGAAGCTCTGATGGCCGGCGACGAACATACTTCAGCGGGCCTCCGACGCGCGCTGGCCAGACTCACCTACAACGATGCGTTCGTCGCGTCAGCGTACCAAGACGTGTCAGGCTCCCGCGTCGATCTCGAACAGATTGCCGAGCGGCTCGCAACCGACCTCAACACGGCCGTTCAGGTCGGGCTTTGTCGGCGACCCTGGGCGTCACGACCTGGGTTCGCAACGGACACCGCCAAGATTGCGATGCACGCCGGCGTTCGGCCGGACGATCTCATGGACCTGCTGCGAGAGGCCGAGAGCCTCAGAGCATTTCGTGTTGGTTCCTCTTCACGCGATGGCTTGCTCGCCGCCGCGCGCGACCACCACAAGGGCGGGCCCGAGGGGACGGATGTTCAATGAGGGCCTTCGACCCCCGGCCAGAAGCGGCGGAATTTTGGCGTCGGGTCGGTGAAGCCGAACCTTTTCCTCGGGAACTGCGCCGGCCCGTGACTAACACGTTGCCCGTGGCGGTCGTCCATTTGCCTCGGCTCACCATCTCCGACGCGAGCGCGTGGCTGTCAGAGCGGGGCGTGGAGGGTACCCTAACCGCCGCTGACCGGCCGCTGCGCGGATGCCTTGTCGCCCACCGGGGCCATGGTTTCATCTTCCTAGATGGCGGGCTCGAACCTGACGAAGAACGGGTGACGCTGTCCCACGAGGTCTCACATTTTGTCCGCCACTACGAACGCCGACGCGTAGCCGCGGCCCGCAAAATGGGGCCTGCCATTTTGGAGGCGCTCGACGGAGATCGGCCGCTAACGGCCGCCGAGCGGGTTTCGGCGGTGCTGCGGGACATTCCGGTCGGCGTGTACCGCCACACCATGGGCCGCGACGGCGCCGGCCGGCCGGACGCCCATACCATGGAGCTTGAGGCGGAGGCCGATCTTCTGGGCTTTGAACTGCTGGCACCGAGCTGGCGGGTTGCGAAATCCTCGATGCCCGGCGCCGACTGTCGGGAGCTTCTTCAGGTCGCGTACGGCTTCCCCTCCGAGAGCGCCTTGGCCTGGGCCCGCTGGATCGACGCGCGCCGCGCGCCGGACCCGTTCCTCGCCCGCCTAGAGGTCGCTGCAAAAAAAGTTTCGGACTAGCTGTCGAAGAACTCGCCGGCGGCCGGAAGAACATCGGGAAACGCCCCAAAAGGGAACCCGATGTTGGACTTGAGCCCGAACAACCAGCCGACTGATGATGATCTCGAACTCGCTGAAGAGGTCGCCGTCGAGCCCGCAGAATATCAGGCGATGACGGGCGAAAGCCTTGGCAAAACACTCGACATCACGACCTGGGAAACCGGTGTTCAGGCCCTTCAGGCGTTCGACCGTCTGGAGCAGGAGATGGAGCAGGCCGAGCGGTTGAGCAGCGACCTCAGGAAATCCATCCGCGAGAACATCTTCCAGCACATCAAATCGCCCGGGGCGCCGTCGTGCGCAGGAGTCTATCGGGCGACGATCGCCGACGTGAAGGACGCCCAGAACAACGTTCTCTTCAACGGACTCGTGGAAGCCTGCGACGCCAACAGCCACGTTTTCCACACGCTCTCGGTGCAGATCATCCAGATCGCCGTCGCGACCACCTCCTACCGCGGCGAGGAAGAGATGTGGGCCCACCGAATCTTCCGCCGCGACATCCCCTTGAAGGGCGGTTCGTCCTTGCTGGACGACACGCTGGAGATCTTGCGCCGGCGTTCAGGCGGCCTCGACAACAACGGCGGGCGCCGCAAGATCACCGACATGATGCGTCGCGGCGTCATGACCTACATGGAGCGGTCGGTCTTGGCCGAAAAAGCTAAGGCTCCGTGGCGCGTCGGGCACGGCAACCCCCTCGCCTACGAGCTGTTGAGCGGCGCCGGCCTTACCGAGTTGATCGAAAAGTCGATTCCGGTCCTCGACCGCCTGGTGCTTCAGCACAAGCGCTTTCTCTTTATCCCCAGCGTGACGAAGAAGGAGCATTTCCTGACCATCGGCGACGCGCTCGACCCGCTCGAATACGCGATCATCGACGACGCGACGGCGGACCTAAACCGCCTCCTGGAAGGCGGCTACCGCGGCGATTGGAAGTCGGTCGCCGACAAGCAGTTGGCGCCCTTCTGCCGGGAGGCGGGCCCGGCGGTCGTCGCCGGCGTCTACAGGGCGTCGGCTATGGCGCCGGCTCGCATGTTCTACGCCCACCGCGACTTCGCGCACGAGGCGGCGCACATCGCGCTAGCCGATAGCGTGCTTCAGGAGCACCGCGGCTTTCCCATGCTGATCGACATGGCCGACGGCGTCTGCAGCGCGTACTTTGGGGCCGACACCCTCAATAGGCCCAGCATCACCGCCCTCTCGAATACCGGTCAGCCCTACCGGTATCTGGACGAACGCGCGACTAGGGCCTGACGGAGCAAGTCATGTTGGACGAGAAGGAAAGCACCACCTTGCCTAAAGGCGCCGTCGAGCCCACGCCGGCCGAAGCACGGTCCTCGCTGGCCCGCGACGCGCAAGAAAATGGCGGTGCGTATGAAGAGCCCCCGGAGTACCGCGGCTCGATCGGCCGAACGACCTTCGACGACCGGTCCAGCGCTGACGGCACGGTGACGGTGGTGCTGCCGCCAGAAAAGGTCGATGTTGTCCCGTCCCAAAGCCTCCTGAAAATCCGCAGCGTTGCCGACAAGCGGGAGTATATCGCCACCGTGACAGCTGGGCCGTTCTGCGAACCGGATGGCTTGCGCGCCGACGCTCCGGCGTTGATCGCGTCGGCCGTGAACCGCGCCATGATCATGCCCCGTCACCACGGCCGAGTGCAGGCGACCATCATCGGCCAACGGATCGGGAACGGACTCACAGCCGCCCGGCATCGCCCGAAGCCGAATTCGCCCGTCCATTCGGTGCCCGACGCGGAAATGGCCGACATCCTGAGCCTAAACGGCAACGTCCGTTTGGGACTCGTGTACGGCCACGACACGGTCGAGGTGAAGATTCCGAGCCATGAAAAGTCGGTGTTGCCGCGCCACACCGCAGTCGTCGGCACCACCGGCGGGGGCAAGAGCACGGGCGTCGGCCGCTACGTCGCGGGACTTCAGGAAAGTGGCGTGTGCACCTTCCTCTTCGACGTTGAAGGCGAATACACGAAGCTCAACGAGCCCACGGACAACCCTCAGCTCCTGGCCGCCCTAGGCGAGCGCGGGCTAAAGGCGTACGGGGTCGAAAACACCCACCTCTATCACCTCGTCGGGCGCGATTGCGCGAACCCCAGCCACCCGAATCGGGCGGCCTTCTCGTTGCGACTCTCGGAGATTTCACCCTTCGCGTTCACTGAAATCATGGACCTCAGCCAAGCCCAGGAAGATCGGCTGCTGAAGACCTACGAGATCGCCAAGGCGCTGATGCGCGACCTGAACGTCTTCCCGCGCGCCGGCGAAAAGAAAGACCAAGACTTGGTGCTCGAAATCGACGAATTCGAGCGCGGCTGGCCCTTCATGACCCTCGACCACCTTTGCTACCTCGTAAGCGGCGTGATCGGGCTGGCGGAGGGACAGACCGGAGAGCCTCCCTTCGTTAGAGCGCGTGGCTTCACCGGCAATTGGGACCGCATCAAGCGGACCATCATGGCGCAGATTGGCGGCGCGCATGACGACGATGACGATGACAAGAAGAAGAGCAAGGGCCCGAAATTTGGAGACATCCGGAGCTGGAAGGTGGTCGCGAGCCGCCTCAGCCGGCTCCGCCGGCTCGGCGTGTTTGACAACGGCGACGCGGGCTCCCTGCGCTACACGGACATGCTGGCCCCCGGCCGGGTGAATATCATCGACCTCTCTGATTTGGAGAACATGGATGTCCGGAACCTCGCCATCGCCGAAATCTTACGTGGCATCCTGGTCTTCCAGCAGATGACGTACGACAAGGCGGCCACCGCCGGCGCGAAGCCGCTCGCGACAAACGTGATCATCGAGGAAGCGCACGAGTTCCTTTCGGCCAAACGGGTAACCAAGATGCCCACACTTCGGGATCAGCTCGTGCGGATCGCTAAGCGTGGCCGGAAGCGTCACCTTGGCCTGACCTTCGTCACGCAGTCGCCCAACGACCTGCCGGACGAGGTCCTCGGCTTGGTAAACAACTGGATCATCTACAAGATCGATGACCCGATCGCCCGGCGTCTCCGCAGCTTCGTGCCCAACGCCGACGACAGCCTGTGGCACATGGTGCGCGGCCTAGGGCAGGGGCAGGCGCTCACGAGCTTCACCCACATGCGGCGGCCTGTGATCACGGCGATGGACCCGTCGCCGGGAATGCTTCGTATGACCGACTAGCGTTGTGGAGCAGAGCAGGAGGGAAGCGGACCCAACCAACGTCGTCTTTGAGTCATTATCGGTGGTTCCGACTCAGCCGCTCTAGCCGATCGCGTCAGCGATCGTCACCCGGATGGGCCGAGACCGCGGAGCGGGCTCGGCGGCGGCCGGCGCGGTTTGCCGCGTCCGGCGCCGTAGAGCGCGGTCGCGCGCCTAGCGCGCGAGACGCCCAATCAGATTTCGATCTTGTCGGGGGCATGAGCCAGGAACGTGGCGAACAACTCCTCGGGCCGCCGGCCCATAGCTCGGGCAAGAGCGATAAATTCAAGCACGTCGATGCGCCTCTGCGATCGCTCAATCAATGAAATGAAAGTCTGGTCTTTTCCGACACGCTCGCCGAGTTCTGCCTGGGTGAGACCCGACTGCTTACGCGCGCCAATCATGATTTCAACAAGTGCGCTGTGCGCGCCCTCGAATATAGTTTTTGGCATGGAGAGCCGACCAGGAATTGGACCGGCAACCCAGGTATATGGAAAAAGGCCGTATGCACTTTTTCCGTATTTTCCTCAATCTGACATCGCTTGAGCTTGTAGCAGCGCTTTGAATATCACTTCGACGTCTTCGTTCATTGCTCTGCTCAGCGCGATGAATTCCACCACATCGACGCGCCGCTGGCTTCTTTCGATCAGTGAGATAAAGCTCTGGCTTCGACCGACCCGCCGGCCGAGTTCTGCTTGTTTGAGGCCCGATTTCTTGCGCGCGTCGATCAATAGCTCGACAAGCCGTCTATGCCCTTCATCGAAAATTGAACTCGCCATTTGGGCCGACCAATCGTTGATCGGCAAAGCACCTATACGGAAAATTCGCGTATGCAGTTTTTCCGTATTTCGGTAGGATTCACCCCGTGCCTGCTCGGTCCGGGATGTTTCATGTCTCCGCTAGACGTCCAGTTCACCGCCCCCGACGCCCCGCCCTCCGAGGACGGGCGGCCGCCGCTGGCCGACGCCTATCTGCGCCACCGCGCCTGGCTGACGGCGCTTCTGGTTCGGCGCTACGGGCCTGACGAGGCCGCCGACATCGCCCAGGACACCTGGCTGCGGATCCACCGCTACATCCCGCCCGCCCCGATCCGCAGCCCCAGGTCCCTGCTGGCCCGCATCGCCCTGAACCTGGCCGCCAACCGCCTGCGCAAGACCGCCCGCGAGACCGCGACCGATCCGGGTCATGACGACCTGGCCGGCCAGGCGATCGACCAGAGCCAGGAGCAGGCGGTCTTTTTCGAACAGATGTTGCTCGCCTTGCCGCCAAAGTTGCGCGATGTTTTCGCCCTCAGCCACGTGATGGGGCTCACCTATCGCGAGATCGCGCAACTTCGCGGGATTTCGGTCAAGGCGGTGGAAAAGCGAATGACCCAGGCGATCGCCCGGTGCGCCGACATGGTCCGGGGCTAGTCAGGCCCGGCCATGATCGAGAATGGAACCACGGCGCCGGACGCCCGGGACCGGCGCGCGCAGAGCGAGGCGGCGGCCTGGTACGCCAAGCTGGCGGGCCAGCGCGTCAGCAACGCCGACCTGGCGGCCTTCTACGCGTGGCGGTCCGACACGCTCAACGACGCGGCCTATACGCGGGTCGAGGCCCTGGCGACCCAGACCCGGGCCCTGGCCGACGATCCCCGGCTGCGGGCGATCGCCGAGGCGGCCGCGCGCCGCCCCAAGGAAAAGCCCTCGCTGCCGGCCCGGCTTGGCCGCCGCCCCTGGGCGACGACGGCGGGGTTCGGGTCGGTGCTGGCGGCCACGGCCTTGCTGGCCGGCGTCTTCGTCGCCACACCCTGGAACCAGAAGACCTACAGCACCGCCGTGGGCGAGCGCCGGGCGATCAGCCTGCAGGACGGCTCGACCATCGAGCTGAACACCGACAGTCAGGTGCGCGTGCGCCTGACGGACAAACGGCGCGCCCTGGTCCTGGACCGGGGCCAGGCGATGTTCGCCGTCGCCCACGATCCGAGCCGCCCGTTCGTCGTCACCGCCGACGACACGGCCGTGCGCGCGATCGGCACGCGCTTCGAGGTCTATCGCCGCCAGGGCGCGGTGCGGGTGACGCTCGCCGAGGGCCGGGTGGAGGTGTCGCAGGACCGCCCCGGGACCAGGCCCCTGACCCTCAACGCCGGGCAAGGCGTGGAGATGGGCCGATCCGCCGCGCCCCGGCCCGCGTCGGTGGACGTCGCCGCCGCCACCGGCTGGACCGACGGGCGCCTGACCTTCAGGGACGCGCGCCTGGCCGACGCGGTGGCCGAGGTCAACCGCTACAGCCGCCGCCAGGTGGTGCTGGGTCCGGGCGCGCCGGCCGACGAGCGGATCAACGGGGTGTTCGACGCCGGCGACCTGGAGGCGTTCGTCACCGGCATGGCCGCGGCGCTGGACCTCAGGAGCGCGCCGCGCGCGGACGGCGGCTTCGAACTGACCCCGCGCCCCGCCCCAACCGGCTGACGCGGCTTAGCCGCGCCCACGGCCCGATCAGGCGGTCGCGTACAAGTCTTGCGACGCGCGCGGCGGCTTGACGTCATAAATCTTTCGCATCCCGGTAGGGTAGGACGCGCCCCGGCGTGTCTCACCCGCGTCGCGCTTCGACGACGGCCGCCATGGAGGCGGCGGCCAAGCGCCTTGGGGGATTGTGATGAGCGTGCGCTTTGCGTTGTTGTGCCTGAGTTCCACGGCTTTCACCGCCGGCCTGACCGGCGCGGCGTGGGCCGCGCCGCCGGCCGCGGGGCGGGCCGACCAGGTCGCCGAGATCCGCCTCGAGCCGGGTCCGCTGAACCTGTCCCTGTTCGCCCTGGCCAAGCAGACGGGCGTGCAGATCGTCTTCACCAGCCAGATGGTGGCGGGTCGCCAGGCCCCGGCGGTCAGCGGCCGGCTGACCGCCGACCAGGCGCTGGAACGCCTGATCGCCGGCAGCGACCTGCAGGTCCAGCGGGCCGCCGACCGGGTGCTGGTCCTGCGGCCGCGCGGCGGGCTTTTTCCGGCGGCGGCGGTGCGAGGGGCGCAGGACCCGGGCGTCCCTGAGCCGACGGGCGCCGACCTGCCCGTCACGCCGCCGCAGGCCCTCGCCGAGGACCCGACCCTGCTGTCGGAGATCGTGGTCGGCAGCCATATCCGGGGCGTCAAGGACGGCGCCTCGCCGGTGATCGTGCTCAGCCGCGAGGAACTCGACCGCGACGGCCGGGCCAGCGTCGCCGACGCCCTGGCCGCCCTGCCCCAGAACTTCGGCGGCGAGGCCAGCGAGGACACCGCCTCGACCGGCGCGGACCCGCTAGCGACCAATTCCAGCTCGGCCAGCGGGGTCAACCTGCGGGGCCTGGGCGCGGACGCCACCCTGGTGCTGGTCAACGGCCGGCGCCTGGCCGGCACCGGCCTGAAAGGGGATTTCGCGGACGTCTCGTCGATCCCGATGAGCGCGGTGGACCGGGTCGAGATCCTGCTGGACGGCGCCTCGGCGCTCTATGGTTCGGACGCGGTCGGCGGGGTGGTCAACATCGTCCTGAAGACCCGCTACGACGGGGCCGAGACCCGCCTGCTGAGCGGCGGCGCCACGCAAGGCGGGGCGACCCAGGTCGTGTTCGGCCAGACGGTCGGCAAGACCTGGGACAGCGGCCATGCCCTGGTCTCCTACGAGCATTCGGCGCGCGACCGCCTGCGGGCGATCGACCGGCCCTATGCCGGCCAGGCCGACCTGCGCCCGTATGGCGGGGCCGACCACCGCTGGAGCTACGGCAGCCCCGGCAACCTGCTCAAACCCGACGCGAGCGGCGCCCTGATCCCGGCCTACGCCATCCCGGCCGGCCAGGACGGCACGGCCCTGACGCCGTCGAGCTTCCTGCCCGGCGTGGTCAATCTGGAGAACCAGCAGGCCGGCTACGACCTCCTGCCCCGCCAGCGCCGCGACAGCCTCTATCTCGCGTTCGGCCAGGACCTGGCGCCGGCGATCGCGGTGTCGGGCGACGCGCGCCTGGGCCGGCGAAAATTCCACAGCCTCGGCCCGCCGGCCAACACCACGATCTATGTCGACGCCAACAATCCTGGCTACGCCACCCCCGACGGCTCGGCGATGGAGACCATCGCCTACTCCTTCCAGAACGAGCTGGGCGGCTCGATCACCGACGGGACGGCCAAAAGCGTGGGCCTGTCGCTGGGCGGGCAGGCGCGCCTGCCCAAAGGCTGGCGCCTGGAGGCCTACGGCGCCTTCGGCCAGGAACGGTTCGAGGTCCTGACGAGCAACCTTCCGCACTACGCGCGGCTGGACGAGGCGGTGGGCGTCGTCCCCAACGACCCGGGCACGGCCTACGATCCGGCCGTCGACGGCTACTTCAACCCGTTCATCGGCCAGGGCAAGAACGCCCAGAAGGTGCTGGACTTCGTGTCGGCCGGCCAGATCTGGCGCAAGTCCAGGAGTTGGACCCGCTCGGTCAACTTCAAGCTCGACGGGACGCTGCTGACCCTGCCCGGCGGGCCGGTCGGCGTGGCGATCGGCGGCCAGGCGCGCAAGGAGGCCCTGCACAGCCGCGGCTCGACCTTCCAGTACACCCTGGCCTCCTCGGCGGTCAGTCCGCGCGACGCCGAGCGGACGGTCACGGCGGCCTTCGCCGAAATCCGCGCGCCGCTGTTCTCGTCCGCCAACGCCCGGCCGGGCCTGCGGCGCCTGGAGCTGTCGGCGGCGGTGCGCCGCGAGGACTATGGCGGCGCGGTCCACAGCACCGACCCCAAGATCGGGATCATCTGGTCGCCGGCGGCCGGCGCGACCCTGAAGGCCAGCTACGGGACGTCGTTCCGGGCCCCGGCCCTGACCGAGCTGACCGATCCGCAGATCATCGCCCCGACCATCCTGCCCAACGGGCCGGCCCAGGTGATCTCGATGCTGCTCTACGGCGGCAACGCCGATCTCAAGCCCGAGACCGCCACCTCCAAGGCCCTGACCCTGGAGCTGGCCCCGCCGTCCTGGCGAAGGCTCCAGGCCAGCGCGACGCTGTTCGAGACCGCCTTCGACAACCGCATCGGCCGCCCGGCCAGCGAGAACATCTTCACCGTTCTGTCGGGCCCGGAGTTCTCGCCGTTCCGCGCCTTCGTCTCGCCGGCCAGCGACCCGGCGGACCTGGCGCGGATCCAGGCGCTGATCGACGCGCCCAATTCCTACGCCAAGGGGGTCTTCCCGGCCACCTCGTACGGGGCGATCGTCGACACCCGCTACAGCAACACCGGCCAGCTGCGGGTGCGCGGCCTGGACGCCGGCGTGCGCTACCAGGCCAGCCTCGGCGACGATCCCCTGGCGCTCAGCCTGTCGGGCTCCTGGCTGCTGGACTACCAGCGCAAGGTCACCCCGGCCGCCTCGGCCGTCGAGCTGGCGGGCACGGCGGGAAACCCGGCCGACCTGCGCCTGCGGGCCAGCGCGTCCTGGACCCACGGGGCGTTCACCACCACCTCGTCGCTCAACCGGGTCGGGGACCTCGACGGCGACGGCGGCCGACGGATCCACGCCTGGACCACGCTCGACCTCAACATCCTGTGCGCCCCCAAGGCGTCGGCCTGGCGGGGCCTGACCGCCAGCCTCAACGTCCAGAACCTGCTGGACCGCGACCCGCCGTTCTACGACTCGGCGCTGGGCCTGGGCTACGACCCGGCCAACGCCGATCCGGTCGGGCGCGTCGTGACCCTGCAGCTGAGCAAGACCTGGTAGCCGCCCCCTAAGACCTGGGCGGCGCGCCGCGCCGCCCTTCCCTCCCTTGAAGACGGAGTTTCCCATGCGACGGCTCGCGCCGCGTCTGCTCGCCTGCGCCTGGCTGCTCGCCGGCGCGGCGCACGCCGATCCCCTCGCCGACCCCACGCTTGCGCCCTCCCCGTCCGGCCGTCTCCATCCGTTCGGCCTGGACGACCTCCTGGCCCACGAGAGCCTGGGCGAGGTGACGTTCTCGCCGTCCCGGCGCTGGCTGGTGACCCAGTCGACCGGCCCTTACGGGTCGATCCGCGACTGGTCGCTGCTGGCCTGGGCCGAGATGACGATCAGCCGGCTGGACGTCGTCGACCTGAAGACAGGCGGCCCGCCCCGCCGGCTGTTCGCCGACGCCGCCGACCACGGCTACCTGCCTGGGCCCTATTCGCCGTCGGGCGACAGGATGGCCGTGACGCGGGTGCGCGGCCACGACCGGGAGCTGGGGGTCGTGGACCTGGCGACCGGCAAGGCGATCTGGACGGGCCTGACCCCGGCGCACAACTACTTCGGGGCGACGCTGCAATGGCGCTCCGAACGCGAACTGATCGCGGTGACCCAGAACCCGGACGCGCCCAGCGTCACCCCGATCTACGAATGGCAGGTCCAGGCCCGCCTCCTGACGGCCTGGACGGACGCGGCGGCCGGGCGTCTGAGCGTCACCCCGGTCGGCAGCGGCAAGTATCTGGGCCGCCACGCCCCGCCGACCTTGCGCAAGCTGGTCTCGATCGACACGGCGACCGGCCGGGCCAGGCGGCTGCTCGACGCCGACGTGCGGGACCTCGCCCTGTCGCCGGACAGGGCCAGGGTCGCGATCCTGTCGGCCGAGGAGGACGTGCGGCCCGACCCGACGCAGGTCGCGCGCACCAACATCCCCTCGCGCCGCCAGCGGCTGGCGATCCTCGACCTGGCCACCGGCCAGACCTGGCGTCCCTGTCCCGATCGCGACGTCGCCACGGGCCTCATGGCCTGGTCGCCCAGCGCCAAGGGGCTGCTCATCTCCGCCAAGGCCGACGGGCAGCCCTGGGAGCAATCGGTCTATTGGCGCATCGATCCTGGTCCTCGTCGCGCCGCGCCGCTGGCCCTTGGCCCCTACAAGCCGGCCCCGGACGGCGACCCCAACAACCTGGGCGCGGCGCGCGGTCAGTGGTTGGGCGAGGATCCGCTGGTGCTGGCGCGGCCGGCCGAGGCCGCGCCCGACGCGCCCCGGACCTGGATCCGCCTGTCGCGCCAAGGCCCCGTAGCTTTGGGCGGAGATGTCGCCCCGGGGGCCGACCAGCTGCTGGCCGTGGGCGCCGACCATGTGGTCCTGGGCGACGGCCGGCGCCTGTGGCGGGCCAGCGCCACCGGCCGGGTCCGCCCCCTGGCCGACAACCTCCGCCCCGCCCCGCGGCCCGCGCCCGCGCAAGGCCAGCGACCGGCCGCTCCGCCGCCCGCCCCCGCCGACCTCATCCTGGCGCGCGGCGCGGCCGCCGCCGCCCCGACCACGCTGCTGGTCCTGGCCGGCGGCGTCGCCGAGCGGGTCCTGATCGCCGCGCCGGCCGGCGAGACCGTCCTGGCCGCGCAGGCCCGCCCGGCCGCCCTGGCCAGCCGGACGCGCGACGCGCAGGGCGTGGAACGCGTCTGGCTGCGCCAGGCCGGCCGCGCCCCGATCCCGGTCCTGACCCTCAACGCCCGTCAGGCCGACGTGGCGTTCGCCCGACCGCGCGCGGTGCGCACCACCGGCTCGGACGGCAAGGTCCTGACCCACTGGCTCTACCTGCCGCCGACCCTGTCCCCGGGGGCGCGCGCGCCCCTGGTGGTCGTGCCCTATCCGGGCCGCGCCTTCCCGTCCGACCCGGCGCGGCTGCGGCCGCCGGGAGAGGAATACTTTCCCAGCGTCCAGATCCTGGCGGCCGCCGGCTATGCGGTGCTGACGCCCAGCCTGCCGATCGACGAGACCCGCGAGCCGATGGAGGGAACGGCGGAACGGATCCTGGCCGTGGTCGACGCGGTCGCGGCGGCCGGCGAGCCGATCGACCTGGATCGACTGGCGCTGTGGGGCCAGAGCTATGGCGGCTATGCGGTGCTGGCCGCGGCGACCCAGAGCCCGCGGTTCAAGGCCGTGGTCGCCTCGGCGGCCTCGCCGGACCTGTTCGGCGCCTACGGCGCCCACGGCCTGACCTCGAACCTGGCGCCCGACGCCGGCTCGGCCATCCTTGGCGCCATGGGCTGGCTGGAGAGCGGCCAGGCGCGCATGGGCGTCCCGCCCTGGCGCGACCCGCAGCGCTATGTCCGCAACAGCCCGCTGCTGGCGGCCGACAAGATCACCGCGCCCATCCTCCTGATCAGCGGCGATCTCGACGGCGATCCGAACGGGCCGCGCGCCATGTTCGACGCACTCTATCGCCTGGACCGGGACGCGATCCTGCTCGACTACCACGGCGAGGCCCACGTGCCGGCGATCCCCGCCAATCTTCGCGACCTCTACGCCCGGGTGCTCGCCTTCCTGGCCGATCAGCTGCCCCCGACCGCCGCTCCCCCCGGCGGCGGCGCGGCGGCCGCCGGGCCGGCCGGCGAGGCGACGTCCCCGGCGTCGGGCGGGTCCGCGGCGGCTCCCCCCGCCGCCTGACCCGGAGCCTGGCCGGGGTCAGTCGCCCCTGCCCCGGCCAGGCGATCCTCCCAGGTGCGCGCCCAGGCCTCGACGAACACCACCCGCATGATCTCGCCGATCAGGTCGCGCCAGATCATCACGTCGGGATCGAGCAGCGGCGCGAGCCGCTCGCGATCGATCAGGCCCCGCGCGGCCAGGCGCCCCTCGATCAGGAAGGGGGCCAGGACGTCGAGACTGCCGGCCACGCTGCGGGCGAAGAAGGCGGTCACGTCGCCCTTGCCGCGACGCTCCAGGATCGCGGCGGGCAGCCGCCCGGCGAAGGCGCGGCGGGCCAGCGGCCGGTCCAGCGCTCCCACCGCCAGGGCGAGCGTCGGGGTGGCCAGGCACAGCTCCACCACCGGCTGGGCCAGCAGCGGATGGACAAGGTCGGCGACCCGGCCGCGCCGGCTGTCGCCGATCAGCGCCTGGGTGTTGACCAGGGCCTGGACCTGCACGCGCTTGGCGCCGGTGACGCCGCGCACGGCCTTCTGCCAGGAATGACGACGACGCCGGTCCTGGGGCCGCGCCAGAAAGCTGGGCCCCACGAGCCCGGGCGGGTCGGCCGCCGCCCGGCTCAGCGCCAGCGCCGCAAGACGCCACACCGACATCCGCATCCGCCGGGCCAGCAAGGACAAGGTCTCGCGCCGCCGGCGCGCGCCCCGCGGCCCAAACAGCGCCTCGCGGGCGACGGCGACATCGGGCATCTGGTAGAAAACCGCGTCGCCGCCATGGCCGGTGAACAGGGCGTCCGCGCCCAGGGCCTTCAGGCGATCGGCCAGCTCCTGGTCATGATCGGGATCCTGGGCGTTGAACGGCGGGCGCGGCCCGCCGGCGCAGGCCAGCAGCTTTTCCAGATCGTAGTGCAGGTCGCCCCGGGCCACCGCGGTCAGCGGCAGGCCATGCTGGTCGGCGACGCCCTGCGCGTATAGGCGCTCGTCGCCCTCCGGCTCGGGCCAATAGTGGTTGCTCAGCGCCACGACGGGCGCGCCGGCCTTCAGGAGGGCGCAGGCGACGATGGCGGAATCCAGCCCGCCGGAGACCTCGGCCAGGATCGCTTCGCGCCCCTGGGCCAGGGCCTTGGTGACGCCGTCGATGCAGGCCTCCAGCGCCGCGGGGGCCGTCGCGGTCCGGGCGCGCCGCGCCCGGCGCGCATGGACGGCGGGCGACCACAGGCGCAGCATCTCCTCGCCTTGCGGTCCACAGCGCATCGTCCCGGCCGCCACCGCCTGGACCCCGGTCAGGCAGACCTCGTCGCTGGAGAGCGCGATGTCGCCGAGCAAGGCCTCGACCCGCGCCCAATCGATGGCCAGACCCTCCGGCGCATGGGGACCCGTCGCCGGGATCTGGCTGGCGACCAGGGTCACCTCGTCGCGCGTCCAGGTCACCGCCTCCAGCCCGCCCATCGGATCGCGCAGGATGGCCGGCGGCTCGCGGCGCGGCGTGAACAGCGCGACATAGGACCCCCATCCGCAGCGGGTCAGGACCAGGCCGGCGTCGCGCGGTTCCAGACCCTTGAGCAACGAAAGGTCGAAGGCGGCCGGCGCGCCGGCAAGGGTCGCCTCGGTGTCGAACACCTTGCCGATCAGCACGCCGTGGCCGTCGGGCAAGGCGGTGACGGCGGGCGGGTGGTCGCCGCGCACGCAGACCAGCTGGCGGAACGCCTCGTGGGCGATGCGCCACCCACCGTCGCCCAGGATGGCCTCGCGCATGCGCTCGGCCGCCACGCCCGGCATGCCCGGCGGCCAGGTCAAGGCCAGATAGTCGCTCATCTAGACCACCAGGATCGGCCGGTAGGGCATGACCCGCGCGGCGGTGTCGTCGAGCACCACGTCGCCGGCCTGCAGCCAGCAATGGGCCGAGAACGGCCAGGTCCGCACGCCGATCACCCACCAGGCGTCATGGCCGCAAAGCCGCAGGTACCGCAGGGCCATGTAGCTGCGCGCCAGGCACGCCCCGTCGAACGGCGCCCAGACCCGCAAGGCCGCGAACCGGGCCGCCTCGGCCAGCAGCGCCGGGCTCGGGGCCGGGACCAAGGGCGCCGGGTCGGTCCGACGCGCCGCCGCCCAGGCCAGGAGTTCGCCGAACGATCGCGAACGCAGGTGGCGGCGGGCGGTCCAGGCCGCCCGCAGCAGTCGCACGAGCGTCTCGGCGTCGACCTTGGCCGGCGCGGCGGCCTCGACCTCGCGCCGCGCAGGCGCCAGGGCCGGCGCCGGACGCGGCGGTCCCCGGTCGATCAGGCCGGCCTCGACAAGGCTCTGTCGGACCGTCTCGTCGGAGACGTCGACCGCGCCCCCGGAACCGACCTCGACGCACGACCCCGCATCGACCAGGCAGAAATAGGCGTCGGCCTCGACGTCCAGCAGCACCAGGTCCTGGCCGATCGCCACGCCGTGGACCCGCGGCGACAACCGCCAGTCCACGGCCGCCGCCCCCGCGCCGACGCGATCGCTCACGGCAGATCGTAGGTCAGCAGGATGTTGTGCGGCTCGCGGTACATCAGCCCCATGACCGATCGGGTCAGGCGGCGGGCCGAGCCGAGGCGCAGCAGCGCCGTGGGACGGGCTTGGAACTTGGACATGGCGGTTCTTTCGTTGAGGCCCACGCGGCGAAGGCGCGGGTGGGCAGGACAGGACGGCGGTCCGACGCCGGCGAACCCGCGCCGGACCGGGTGTCGGCGCCTTTCGGCGCCCGGTCTTCAGAGCGGGAAGACCTTCAGCGCGGCGTTGTTGGCCTCGCTGACCGTGCCGTCGCGGATCGACAGGGTCAGGGTCTTGGCCGAACCGAGGCGCAGCAGGGTGATCTTGCGGGACATGGGATCCCTCCTTGGGCTTGAAACCGCCAATCGCGGCCCCTCAAGCCAGCGCCCCGGGCCTTTGATATTCAAACGATATCCGATCGATATTTTTCGCCCAGGGCCAGGCGGGCGATCGTCGGCGACAAATCGATCCGGACCCGGTGGTGGCGACGCACCCGCGCGCGCACGGTCGGCTTGTCCCGGGCCTGGAAGGCGGCCATCAGCGCCTGGGCCTCGATCGCCAGGTCCGGGATCAGACGGGCCTCGATCGACCGGAACGGGGCCAGGCGCTCGGCCGTGCGTTGGTAGGCCTGGGCGAGCATGAGGTCATCGCCCGTCAGCATCAACTCCAGATAGAGGGCGTCGACGACGGCGGCGGGATCGTCGAGCGGATCGGCGGCGGGGAGCGGCGGCCTGGGCGGCCAGCGCCGCCGACCGGCCCGTCGCGCGGCGCCGGGCGCCAGGGCGGCGGCGAGATAGAGCCGCCGCAGGTCATAGAGTTCCGCCAAGGCCGGCCCGTCCAGCAGGGGGCGCGTGTAGGTCGGCCCGCGCTTTTCCACCAGTTCCTCGCCCGCCAGCCGGGAGAGGGCCTCGCGGACCGGCGTCGTCGACAGGCGAAGCTGCGCGGCGATCAGCTGGATCGGCAGGGGTGCGCCCGGCGCATCGGCGCCATCGCGCAGACGCTGGCGCAGGGCGCTCAGCGCCAGGCCGAAGGAATCACGGGGTGGAGACAAGGTTCTGGTTCCCAAACCACCCAGGCAGTTTCAACGCCGTCGCGGCCCGGTCGAGCCCGCGACGCCGGCGTCCTCGGCTGAGGTGGAGGTTTTTGCGGCGCCGCCAACGATTTTGGCGCGCTTTTCGGCCGGCCGGGCGACCGCGCTCGCCTTCGAACCCCCGCGCTGCACGCTCCATGCAGGAAACCGGTACCGCCCTTCTGGAAATCGGCACGGTACACGGATCAAGGCGCTTGGTGGTCGGGCAGACGACATTAAATCTGGCTCCGCGGCGCGGAATACGTAGGGTTGTAGTTTGACCATGGGTTCGCGTGCGGCCTCATGTCTGTAGCCAGTGTCGAGTACAGCTTTGGTCAAACACGCATCCGAGGACCTGGAGCGTCAGCGCCAGCTCCTGTCGAAAACCCTGAAACTGATCCGCGGCCTGCGCCACATGAGCGCGCGCGAAGTCGCCGCCGCCATGGGCCTGCCGCTGCGAAGCTACTACAGCTTCGAGGCCGGCCAGGGCCCGCTTGACATCGCCAAGATCTGGCGGTTCGCCGAGGCTGTCGACTGCGACCCGGCCGGGATCATGGACGCCTTGATGCTCGGCTCGCCCGACCACGCCCTGCGCAGCATGGACAACAAGATCGCCTCCATCCAGCTGGCCTCGTTCCGGCGCTTCAGCGACAAGGTCGGCGACCGCATGACCCACATCGGTCCCTCCACCCTGATCGAGGCGTTCAAGCGCCCGTTCGACAGCCTGGAGGAGTATCTGGACAAGCGCGACGAGAGCACCGAGCGCTGGCTGGCGGAGAACCTGCCCAAGATCCTTCCGCCCGGCGACGGGACCTGACGGGCGCGCGCCAGATCGCCACGGCATCGATATCGGAGGCGTCCGGATCGGTCGCTTCGCACAGGCCCCAATGGGCGGGCAGATCCTCGATCGCGCCCGACCTGACGCGCTCGTAGTCGGCGCGGTAGCGGTCGTTGCGGCGCAGGAACTCCCAAGCCAGACGCGCCGCCGAAGGATCGATCGCCGGGGCCCGCGCCTGGCGAGGCGAGGGTCGCGAGGGGCCGGAAGGGGCGACGCGGTGTTTGGCCATGCCTGAATTGAGCGCCGATCCGCCTCGCCGGAAAATCGCCTCGGCGCCTGACCGGGCGACCAGCGGACAAATCCTCGCCACCCGACCGGCTCGAGCCGAAATCACGTCCGGCCGTACCGGATTCGGGCACGTTTTCTACCAAAGCTGGCACAGACCGTGCAGCCAATCGGCCCCTCCGGCAGATGTCCCCAGGAAAGACCCGCCCAGCACGAGCAGGCACAGACCGCCCCCGCGCCAGGCGGCCGAGCGCCAGATCTCGACGACCTCGGGCTTATCCCCTCGGGCCGGCCGCAAGCCGCAGAGCGCGCGATAGCCGCCCGCGACGAGCCCCTCGGCGGCGCGCAGCAGGCGCTGGACCCGCATGCGCATGTAGTCCGAACGGCCGGCCCAATCATCGCGGACCCTCCCCGCGCCAAACAGCAGCATGGCGATGTCCCTCTGGCTGGCGCCGTGCGCCCGGGCGTCATGGGCCTGGAGGATCTGCGCCCACCGCTTGGCCTTGGGCGGCGAACGCCCTCCCGTCGACGGCAAACGGCCGGTGTCGCGCAGGGCCACGAGCAGCCGCAGGCTGGCCAGCGAGCCGACGCCGACGGAATGAGGCGGCAGCAGGTAGCGGCAGCGCACCGGCCCGGCCAGGACATCGCCCTCGGCGACCGCGAAGCGCAGGCGGCGCGGGCCGTCGCTGACCACCACATGCTGGCCGCCGTCGCTGGTGCGCACGACCAGGATTGCCAGGCCCGAGCCCAGCAGGTCCAGGGCGTCGCGATCACCCGCCGCCGAAGGCGACACGCTGAACACGGGCACCGAGGGATCGGCCTGCCAGCGCCAGATCACGGCCGGGATCGGATCGCCCTCGGGCCCGGTCCCGGCGAAACAGAGGTCGGGAACCTCGCCCCCGCGGTCCCCGTCCGCCCGCTCACCGGCGCCGGGCGCCATCCCTCGCCGGCCGAACTCCCAGGCCCACACCGCCGCGTCGGCGCCCAGCAAGGGACGGTAGGTCTCGGCCGTCCTCCAGGCCGGCGGGGGCGTTCGATCAGCCGGCATGGGACCTGCGCGTCGTAAGCTCACGCAAAGTCTGATCAGCCTTGTTGGCCGAGTCGAGATCGACAGGGCGGCGCGAGCGGTTGCGCGCCGGCCGCAAGCGGGCCATTCATCTCCCGTCGTGGTCGCCGTCGGCCTGCGACCTTCGGTCGTGGACGGCCAGGCCCAGCGTTGGATGGAGGAGGCATGCCGCCCGTGCTCGACCCTCAGATCGCCGACGCGGCGCCCTGGTCGGAGACCCTGACGGACTACGATCTGGCCCACCTGGTGGTCTATCTGCGCCTGCTCGACGCCGAGCGCGAGGGCACCGATTGGCGCGAAGCGGCGCGGCTCATCCTGGGACGCGGCGCCGATGTGGACGAGGCTTCGGCGCAGCGCTGTTGGGAGACCCACCTCAAGCGGGCCGAATGGATGAGCGTCACCGGCTACAAGGACCTGCTGGCGGCGAGGCGAGGCTAGGCCCGCGCGGCGACATCGCCAACCTGCCGTCTGGAACCCCGTGGCCGCCGCTTGGGCCGCTCAAGGGCTGTTGGGCCCGCACGTTCCTTGCGGGCGACAGCCGTGTCGCCAAGGTGAAGGGCCGTGAACCCGAAGGAACAGGCGGCCGTCTTTGCCGACGCCCGCCGGACGCGAACGAGGGAGCCGAGCCGTGGCCGACGAGAAGTTCCTCACCACCGACGAGGTCGCCAAACGCTATCGCGGCGAGGTGTCTGTCGGCACTCTGGAAAACTGGCGCGCCCAACGGATCGGGCCGGCCTTCGTCAAGGTCGGCAAGGCGGTGCTCTATCCGATCGAGGAACTGGACGCCTGGGACCAGCGCAACCTGGTGGCCTGCGATGACGCCAGGGTGGTGGGCCGACGGCGGCGGCGGTCCGAGGTCCCGCCGCCGCCGCCGCGCGCCTTGAGGTGAGCGCCCGGCGTCGAGCCGGGCCCGGCGCCATCGCCCATTCCGTTCGACGGGCCCAACCTCGCCCGCACGGCGACGAATGCCGTGCGGGCCTCTCCGGGTCCTTGGCGCGACGCCAAGGACCCGGGATTTCGGATCGCGCCGGGGGCCTTGGCCGCGGCGGCGACTAAAGGACGTGCTTGAAGGACACGCCCAGGAAATAGCGGCGACCAAACACCTCGTATCGGCCCGTCCGCTCCTTGTAACCGTTGTAGGTCTGGAACGGCGCGTCGGTGAGGTTGTCGGCCTGGAACCGAAGGCTCACGCCCTTGAGCGGCGAGGTGTCGGCGAAGTTATAGGACGCGGAAAAATCGACCAGGGCGTCGCCCTTGTTGAAGGTGATCAGATTCTGGCCGCCGATGTTGATGGCGTAGTCGGAGCGGGTGGCCGAACCTGGATGCGGGGTTGCTGTTGAGCGCGCGATCCGATCGGCCGACGACGGCCGGCTTCGACTACGAGCAGGTCGTGGGGCGCTTGCTGGAGCATAACGGCTGGAAGGTCACCAGCACGCCGACGCCTCCAGGTGCATTTAGCAGAGAAAGCGATTTTCGCGTCGAGGGAAGGGGCTTTGGCCTAGATGTGGAGGCCAGGCTGCCAGGCAAACGCCGGCCGACGGCGCTGTTCGATCTGCCGTCCGATCTGAAGATCAACGTTGCCGATGGGCTGGTGGTCAGTGAGAGCGCCGAGCCTGGTCCGATCCTGGAAACCCTCTGCCAGGACGGGAAATTACTGGTGAACCTGCAGGACCTGCGCTGGCTCGACGCCGAAGCCAACAGCTTGTGGATCATCGTCGCGCATCAGGCTCGCCGACTGCTGCGTGGCTTGAGCGGACGCGCGCGCTCCCTCTATTTCCGGGCCTTAGCCCAATCGGCGATCGACGCTAACCGCGTCGACGCCCCCGATCGTAAAGTCTTCATCCAAAGCCTGGGTCCCGTCGAGGCTTGGGGGATCGCCCTAGAGGCCTTCGGCGACGATCACGTGGTCCTCGAGGTCTCCCTGGCCTACGATCCCGCTGCGCCGCAGGACGCCGCCAAGACGTTCTTCCTGAGCGTGGACCCTGGAGGGCCATCCATTCACGTCCCGTCGTTGCCCACTTAGAGGGCGGTGGCGTACGCGTAGTTCTCAGTTCCGACCGCCTCTGCGCACCTACGCCCAAGTACGCAACGGCCCCGGGAAGGTGCCGTTTGGCCGCACTCAGTACGCCGCGAGCCGCGTACCCCTGGGGCCGGCGCTCATTTCGCAACCGGGCCGTCGCAACGTCCGCAAAGGGTGGATTGCGGCCCTCTCCGCTTGATCTATAGACAGCTATTTCTACAACTGTAATTCTTCATTCTCGGCTGCGCTGGAGAAGGTGATGCGGTTTGTCGTTCTACCTTTCGCGGCGCTCGCTGCCGTAGCGATCTCGTCAGATATAGAAGCCGCTCAGCGCCTCGCGCCCTCTGCGTGGACCGCGAAACCCGGCGCTGCTGACTTTGCCCGGTGCATGCCGGGAAGCACGGACATTCGACCCGGCGAAGCGCTTCTGATCTGCAAAGTTCAGAAGGATGGGCACCTCACCGATTGCAGCGCACGCTCAAGCAGAGACCCGCGGCTCGAAGAGTGGGCGCTTTGTGTATCCACGGAATTCAGGACTTCGCATCGCCGACAAGGCCAAAGCGTGGAAATTCCATTGCGCTGGGCTTCGCCCGATTGATTGTCCGTTCTGGGTCGGGAAGAGAAATTGGGTCCGTGCCGAAAACCGGACCTTAGCCAACTGGGGCGACGCGGTGTCGGCCGGCTCAATGTCCAGTTTCGGGCGGGTCGCTGAGTTCCGCTTCCGACCCATCTCCGCCGTTCGATAGGTCTGCTATAGAGAGCGTGTCGCTACCTAAAACGGGCGTTACTACGGCTTCGCCCCCCGAGGGATACGACCGGGCGCTCCCAATGTGAGTTGGGAGCGCCTTGATCGCGCTTTCGACCCTTGCTGACATTGCGAGGGCCGTACATCCTTGCTGGATGACCTACTCCGCTGAAGTCTTGCGCACGGCACATCGACACTCGTCCAAACATCGACAGGTCATTGAAGCCAGTGGCGTTTGCGGCTGTTTCTATTGCCTTGAGACGTTCGGGCCAGCGGAGATTGAGCGTTGGCTCAACGAAGGCACTGGCACAGCCATTTGCCCGCACTGCCAAATCGACTCAGTGCTCGGATCGGCATCTGGCCTTCCCGTAGAAGATCCCGACTTCCTGCGCGAAATGAACAATCACTGGTTCGGATATCTAAGACCCAGCGACGGTCGCGCGGCCGCCGAGCTTTAGGGTCAGGTGGACGAATTGCACAGGGCGGGCATCATGCCGAAATACAAGGTCGAATGGGACTTCGGTGACCAGAAAGTCCGACTTGGCACGTTGATCTTCAACGATGACGAGGCCGCCGTCTCAGAGGTGACTGAGCTCTGTCGGCGCGAAGGAGCGGGCGCTACGATCACACGACCTGATCGCAAGCTCACTGTAGCGAGCATTGTCCGCCCGAACTTCCGCTAACCACCCTTTGCAGACGTTGCGACGGCCCGGTTGCGAAGTGAGCGCCGGACCCAGGGGCACGCGGCTCGCGGCGTACTGAGCGCGGTCAAACGGTACCTTCCCGGGGTCGTTGCGCACTTGGGCGTAGGTGCGCTGAGGCGGTAGAAACTGAGAACTACGCCTAAGCAATGGCCCTTTGAGATGCTTGCGCCTGAACTGGACACATTGAAGGTCGGCAACGGTTAGGGGCGTCGACAAGCCGTTCTGGAACGTCAGACAGGAATTCGCTCTCGCATCACTGCGGCCTAGTGTCGATGCGCGATTCCACCACCTCCTGCCCCGGCCTTTGCCAGCACATAAACGATATCTCTGAACCTTCTCCAGATTCATCCTTCTGGATATAGGTCATACGAATTATATTTCCCCACACAGCACTGGCGCTGTACGAAATGCTTTTCGGATTAGCTTGGGCGTGGTGCAAATATCGCTCTACGATGACCTTACAGCGCGAAAATCCAAGCTCTTCAC
>Ga0209256_1001332_pt1 | contig 26344 bp, 22 predicted proteins | sample AraplaCol_mCL_r2_2_FD_184270 | JGI IMG/M metagenome (GOLD analysis project Ga0209256, IMG submission 184270) | Arabidopsis root microbial communities from North Carolina, USA - plate scrape MF_Col_mCL_r2 (SPAdes) (version 3) | ecosystem: Host-associated > Plants > Roots > Endosphere | place...
ACGAGTGCGAGCACGCGCCAGCCGATGAGCGCGGAAGGTCGGGACGATGCGGAAGTCGATGCCATCGCATCAGGATAGCCGCTAAGCTGCGGCGATGACTGCACGCACGCCCGCGCAACGCCGTTCCATCGCCATGGCGCTGCCGCCGCTGCCCGACGCCGACGCCACGACCATCGGCCGCTTCCTCGACGCGATCTGGGCCGAAAACGGCCTCGCGCAACCCACGCTCGACAGTTACCGTCGTGACCTGGAACTGCTCGCGCGCTATCGCAGCGATCGCCAGGGCGGCCTCGCCGACGCCGATCGCGCCGCGCTGTTCGACTACCTGGCCTGGCGTTCGAAGGAAGGTTATTCGCCGCGCAGCAACGCGCGCCTGCTGTCGGCGCTGCGCGCGTTCTACGCATGGCTGGTGCGACGCGGCGCGCGCGGCGACGATCCGACCGCGTTGCTGGATCCGCCGAAGCTGCCGCGTTCCTTGCCCAAGGCGCTGGCCGAAAGCCAGATCGACGCGCTGCTCGCCGCGCCCGACATCGCCACGCCGTTGGGCCTTCGCGATCGCGCGATGCTCGAGTTGATGTACGCCTGCGGCCTGCGCGTGAGCGAACTGGTGAACCTGCCCGCCACTGCGGTGAACCTGCGACAGGGCGCGTTGCGCGTGATGGGCAAGGGCAGCAAGGAACGCCTGGTGCCGCTGGGCGAGGAAGCGCAGCACTGGCTCGAACGTTACCTCGCGCAGGCGCGGACGCAGATCGCCGGAAAGCGCGCGCTGGCGCCCTTGTTCCTGTCCACCAGCGGCGAAGCGCCGACGCGCCAGCAGTTCTGGCTGCTCGTGAAGAAGTACGCCGCCGCCGCCGGTATCGACCCCGACCGCATCAGCCCGCACGGCCTGCGGCACAGTTTCGCCACGCATCTGCTGAACCACGGCGCCGACCTGCGCGCCTTGCAGATGCTGCTCGGCCACAGCTCCCTGTCGACCACGCAGATCTACACGCTGGTGGCGCGGGAGCAGCTCAAACAGCTCCACGCCAAGCACCACCCGAGGGGGTGAGCGGCCGCGCTTGCGCGCCACTGGCGCGCGCGGCCGCGAACGACCGGCCATGGATGGCCGGGCAGGGCGATCCGAAGCCAGTAACGCTGCGCCATGGATGGCGTCTGCAACATCATCGAGACCGGTGCAAAGCGGCACTGCCGCGTGGCCTGCCGAACGACCGGCCATGGATGGCCGGGCAGGGCGATCCGAAGCCAGTAACGCTGCGCCATGGATGGCGTCGCAACATCATCGAAACCGGTGCAAAGCGGCACTGCCGCGTGGCCTGCCGAACGACCGGCCATGGATGGCCGGGCAGGGCGATCCGAAGCCAGTAACGCTACGCCATGGATGGCGGTGGCAACACCATCGAAGCCGATGCCCAGCGCCACTGGCGCGCGCGGCCGCGAACGACCGGCCATGGATGGCCGGGCAGGGCGATCCGAAGCCAGTAGCGCTGCGCCATGGATGGCGTCTGCAACATCATCGAAACCGGTGCAAAGCGGCACTGCCGCGTGGCCTGCCGAACGACTGGCAATGGATGGCCGGGCCGGGCGATCCGAAGCCAGTAACGCTGCGCCATGGATGGCGTCTGCCGCATCATCGAAACCGGTGCAAAGCGGCACTGCCGCGTGGCCTGCCGAACGACCGGCCATGGAAGGCCGGGCCGGACGATCCGAAGCCAGTAGCGAAACCGGCGCTAGCCGGCACACCCGAACGGCCAGCCCATCGAGCCGAGGATCAGGCAGCCGACCCTGCCATGACCGGCCCGCCGGGCGTCCACGCCCCCGCGCACCCATGAACCCCGGCCCAAACCCCGTCTCCGCACCGGGACGAACGACACTCGCCGCCCCTTGCCTGCGTGCCACAATCGATCATTCCCCCTTGCGGCCCCGGCCGCCCGACAGGATCCGAATGAAACGACTCGTCCTTGCCGTGCTCGGCGCCATCAGCCTTTCCGCCTGCGCGCAGGCGCCCGGCGGCAATACGGACCCGGTCCCCGCCTCGACGACCGCCGCCGCCAAGCCTGCCGCCGCGCCCAAAGCCGCCGCCGGCACGCCCGATGCCCGCGCCATCGAGGCCGTTCGCGCGCTGAACCCGAAAGTCGAGGTCGAGCGCGTTGCCCCCGCGGCGATGCCCGGCTTCCGCGAGGCCATCGTCGCCGGCCAGGTCGTCTACGTGAGCGATGACGGCCGCTACCTCTTCCTGCCCGGTTCCGGCGGCGCGCTGTTCGACGTGGCCGCGAAGAAGAACCTCAGCGAAGGCGCCATGGAAGGGATGCGCAAGGAACTGATCGCCACCATCCCGGTCAGCGAGCGCATCGTCTTCTCGCCGGCCAAGCCCAAGTACACCGTCACCGTCTTCACCGACGTGGAATGCGGCTACTGCCGCAAGCTGCACAGCCAGATCGCCGAGTACAACCGCGAAGGCATCGCCATCGAATACCTCGCCTTCCCGCGCATGGGCCTGGGCAGCGACGACTACCGCAAGATGGTCGCCGTCTGGTGCGCGCCGGACCGCCGCAAGGCCCTGACCGACGCCAAGAGCGACCACGGCCCGACCAAGGCCGACTGCAAGACCAGCGTCAACCAGCAGTACGACGTCGGCCAGCGCGTCGGCCTGACCGGTACGCCGATGATCGTGACCCGCGAAGGCGTCCAGGTCGGCGGCTACCTCCCGCCGGCCGCGCTGCGCGAAACGCTGGACAAGCTCGCCGCCGAGCACACCCAGACCGCCTCCGCCACGGCCGCCAAGCCGGGCACCTGAGCTTCCCTGCAGCACGTTGCGACGCCGCCCGATGGGCGGCGTCGGCGTTTCCGGACCCGCCTTCGGGCGTTTCCGGCGGCGGGGCGGCGAGCGCTTGGGTACAATGGCGGGCCCGACGTTGCACGGTTCCCCGGACATGATCGTCCTCGAGGGCGCTTCCGCCCTGTCGCCGTTCCGCCTGGAACGGCTCCAAGCACGACTCCAAGCCCTCCATCCGTCCGTCCGCCTGCTTGGCGCATGGCCCGTCTACTGGGTCGAGCCGGAACCCGGTGAGACGCCCGACGCCGATGCGCTGAACCGCATCCTCCAGGCGCAACCCGACGCCGCACCGCGTGCAGGCGATGCGGTGTCGCGCTACGTCACGCCGCGTCTTGGCACGCTGTCGCCCTGGGCGAGCAAGGCCACCGAACTGCTCCACGGCGCCGAACTGCCGGTCAAGCGCGTCGAACGCGGCACGCGTTACGACCTCGCCGGCTGGCCGTCGGACGCGCCGACGCAGGGTGCGCTGGCGAAGGTGCTGCACGACCCGATGACGCAGTCGCTGCTGGAAGCGCGCGAGGACGCCATCGCGCTGTTCTCGGTGCCGGCGCGCGGCGAACTCGAACGCATCCCGCTGGCCGACCTGGAACAGGCGAACACGCGTCTGGGCCTGGCGCTGGCCGACGACGAGATCGCCTACCTGCGCGAGCGCTACGCCGCGCTGGGACGCGAGCCGTCGGACGTCGAACTGATGATGTTCGCGCAGGCGAACTCCGAGCACTGCCGCCACAAGATCTTCAACGCATCGTGGACCATCGACGGCGTCGAGCAGACCACGTCGCTGTTCAAGATGATCAAGCACACGCACGCGACCACGCCCGAGCACACGCTCTCGGCGTACAGCGACAACGCGGCGGTGGTGGAAGGCTACGCGAGCCGCCGCTTCCGCCCGGATCCGCACACGCATGCGTACCGCGAGGAAGCGCAGGTCGATTCGGCCTTCGCGATCAAGGTCGAAACGCACAACCATCCCACCGCGATCGCGCCGTTCCCCGGCGCGTCCACCGGCGCCGGCGGCGAAATCCGCGACGAAGGCGCGACCGGTCGCGGCGGCCGTCCGAAGGCCGGCCTCGCCGGTTTCAGCGTCTCGCACCTGCGCATCCCGACGTTGCCGCAGCCGTGGGAGCGCGAGCGTTCGCTCAATCCGCGCATGGCCACCGCGCTGGACATCATGATCGAAGGCCCGATCGGCGCGGCCGCATTCAATAACGAGTTCGGCCGTCCGAATCTCACCGGTTACTTCCGCAGCTTCGAGCTGGACGAGGGAACGTCTGTTGGCGGTGCAGTCGCGCGCGCCTACGACAAGCCGATCATGCTCGCCGGCGGCCTGGGCGCGATCGATCGCGTGCAGGTGAAGAAACTCGGCCTGCAGCCCGGCGACGCGGTGATCGTGCTCGGCGGCCCGGCCATGCTGATCGGCCTGGGCGGCGGTGCGGCCAGCTCGGTCGCGTCGGGCGAAAGCCATGAGGAACTCGATTTCGCCAGCGTGCAGCGCGACAACCCCGAGATGGAACGCCGCTGCCAGGAAGTCATCGACCGCTGCGTCGCGCGCGGCGAGGACAACCCCATCGCGACCGCGCACGACGTCGGCGCGGGCGGTCTTTCCAACGCGATTCCCGAACTGCTCCACGACTCCGGCCTGGGCGGCATCATCGATCTTGCGACGGTGCCCAGCGACGATCCGTCGCTGTCGCCCATGCAGCTTTGGTGCAACGAATCGCAGGAGCGCTACGTGCTCGGCATTCCGGCCGATCGCGTCGAAGAGTTCGCCGCGATCTGCGCGCGTGAGCGTTGCCCGTTCGCCGCGGTCGGTTACGCCACCGCGGAAGAACGGCTGGTCGTCGGGTACGGCGCCACGCTCGAAACCGCGCGTGAAACCGGTCGCGAGTGGCCGATTGATTTGCCGATGGATGTGCTGTTCGGCAAGGCGCCGAAGATGCACCGCGACACGCGTCGTCCGCCGGTCGCGCCGTGGCCCGCGCTGCGCTGGGACGGCCTGGAGCTGCGCGACGCCGCGCTGCGCGTCATGGCGCATCCGTCCGTCGCATCCAAGAACTTCCTGGTCACCATCGGCGACCGCAGCGTCGGCGGCCTCACCGCGCGCGACCAGATGATCGGTCCGTGGCAGCTGCCGCTGGCCGACTGCGCGATCACGCTGTCGGGCTTCGACAATTTCGTCGGCGAAGCGATGGCGATCGGCGAACGCACGCCGCTGGCGCTGATCGACGCCGCCGCCGCCGCGCGCATGGCCGTCGGCGAAGCGATCACGAACCTGTGCGCCGCGCCGGTCGAATCGCTCAACCGCGTCAAGCTGTCCGCCAACTGGATGGCCGCCGCCGGCCACGACGGCGAGGACGCGCGCCTGTTCGACGCGGTCAAGGCCGTCGGTCTTGAACTGTGCCCGGAACTCGACCTGAGCATCCCGGTCGGCAAGGACTCGCTGTCCATGCAGGCCCAGTGGCATGCGGACGGCCAGGCGCACAAGTCGGTCTCGCCGGTGTCGCTGATCGTCAGCGCGTTCGCGCCGGTCGTCGACGTGCGCGCGCAGCTGACGCCGCTGCTGTCGCGCGAGGACGAATCGGAGCTGTGGCTGATCGGCCTGGGTGCGGGCAAGCAGCGCCTGGGCGGTTCGGTGCTGGCGCAGTGCCATCCCGAAGCGGCCGATGGACAGGGCACGCTGCCGGCGTTCTCCGGCCCGCTCGGCGTTCCGGATCTCGACAACCCGCAGCGCCTGCGCGACTTCTTCGAACTCATCCGCGACGCGCGCGAGGCCGGCCTCGTCCGCGCCTACCACGACCGTTCCGACGGCGGCGCGTTCGCGGCGCTGTGCGAAATGGCGTTCTGCTCGCGCGTGGGCCTGGACATCACGCTGGATGGCTGGGGCGACGACCCGTTCCGCACGCTGTTCAACGAGGAACTCGGCGCGATCGTGCAGGTGTCGGTCGAGGACCGCGCCGAATTCGCAGACCTCGTCGCGCGCCACGGCCTGATCGATTGCGCCCAGCGCATCGCCCGTCCGACCACGGCACCGGCGATCCGCGTGCGCGACGACGGCCAGACCCTGGTCGAATGGCGCTGGGAAGAACTTTTTGACGCGTGGTGGTCCACCAGCCATGCGATCCAGAAGCTGCGCGACAACCCGGAAGGCGCCGACGAGGAACGCACCGTCGCGCGCGATTTCAATGCGCCGGGCCTGAAGACGAAGCTCACGTTCGACCCGGCCGACGACATCGCCGCGCCGTTCGTGAACACCGGCGTGCGCCCGAAGGTCGCGATCCTGCGCGAGCAGGGCGTCAACGGCCAGATCGAAATGGCGCTGGGCTTCACGCGTGCCGGCTTCGAAGCGGTCGACGTGCACATGAGCGACCTCATCGCCGGCCGCGTCGAACTGGCCGACTTCAAGGGCATCGCCGCGTGCGGCGGTTTCAGCTACGGCGACGTGCTGGGCGCGGGCCGCGGCTGGGCGACGTCGGTGCTGGAGCGCAGCACATTGCGCGACGCATTCGCCGCGTTCTTCGCGCGCGAGGACAGCTTCTCGCTGGGCGTTTGCAACGGTTGCCAGATGCTGTCGCAGCTCAAGCCGATCATCCCCGGCGCCGAACACTGGCCGAAGTTCCTGCGCAACCGCAGCGAGCAGTTCGAAGCGCGCTTCGGTCTGCTGGAAGTCGTCGAATCGCCGTCGCTGTTCCTGCGCGGCATGGCGGGTTCCCGCATTCCGGTGGCGATCGCGCACGGTGAAGGCCGCGCCGAGTTCGACAGCGGTCTCGACCAGGCCGCCGTGAACGTGTCGCTGCGCTACGTCGATGGCAACGGCAACGTGGCCACGCGTTATCCGCTCAATCCGAACGGTTCGCCCGACGGCATCACGGGCCTTACCAGCAGCGACGGCCGCGCGACGATCCTGATGCCGCATCCGGAACGCACGCTGCGTACCGCGAACCTGAGCTGGGCGCCGTCCGACTGGGGCGACGATTCGCCGTGGATGCGGATGTTCCGCAACGCGCGCGTCTGGGTGGGCTGAGAAGGCGCGCGCAGGATGGGTTTCGTATGAAACCCATCCTTTGGGCCGCTGCGGTTCGATGGGTGTCGCTTTTCGCTCAACCCATCCTGCGCATCACTCCTGCGGCCGGACGTTGAGATACGCGCCCGCCATGTGCAGCGTCGCCCACAGGTCGTTCGATTCGATCGCCACCGAGCGGTCGAACATCTGCTCCGCATTCGCGCGGTCGCCGTTCAGCAGATACATCGCGCCGACTTCAGCCAGGCCGGTGCCATCGTCGTCGGTCGTCGCGAAATAGCGATCGAACAGCGGCTTGGCCTTGTCCCACTCGCCGGCCTCGCTGTAGACGCGGGCGATGCGGAACACGTCGCTGTCCTCGTGCTTGCCGTTGAGGAGGGCGTCGAAGATCGCCTGGCCTTCGGCCTTGAAGCCGCCGAGGTAATACACGCGGCCCACCGCGATCTGTTCCCAGCTGCCCTTGCCGGCCTGGAGCTTCGCCACGGCCAGCAGCGACTTCGCCGCATCCTGGTTGCCCTTGGCGTGGTACATCTCCGCCGTGGTCTTCTGCTGCTTCTGCGCCGAGTAACCCACGCCCGCGCCCGCGACGAAAATGGCCGCCGCGATGGCGACCGAAAGACTGCTCTTCATGTGCATTCCCCCTGATGGAGGCCGCAGCTTACGCAGCACCGCGGGAGGCGGGCAATGTGACCGATTCCCTCGATACCGGGTTGCCGGCCGGACGCGATGCCGGCACGCGTTCCCGGAATGCGCATCCCGAAACCGGGAACCAGCCGGATCGCGGCCTGCACAGCCCAACTGCTAAAGTCGGCGGAAGGTTCCGAAGGTGAAAGTAATGGATCAGGTCGCCACCAGCACCGGGACGGACGAAGAGCGGATCATCGACGCGCTCCTCGCCAAGGGCAGGCTCAAGGAGGCGGACCTTGTCCGCGCGCGACGCCTGCAGGAAGACACCGGCGGCAGCCTGCTGGCGCTGCTCGCGCGGCTCGGGCTGGTGTCCGAACGCGACCACGCCGAGACCGCCGCCGAAGTCCTGAACCTGCCGCTGGTCGCCATCAAGGACGCGCCGGAACTGCCACCCGAAGGCGTCTCGCTGTCCACGCGCTTCATGAAGCAGTTCGCCGTCTGCCCGGTCGGCGAGAGCGACACGGTCGTCGACGTGCTCATGGCCGATCCACAGGACGCCTACACGCTCGACGCCCTGCGCCTGGCGACCGGTCGCGACATCCGCCCGGCGGTCGCCCTGCGTTCGGAAATCGGCGACCTGGTGGAACGCTGGCACGGCCAGGGTCGCAGCGCGATGGGCGCGATCGTCGAAACCGCCGAAGGCGAGGGCGCCGCGGGCGACCTCGACGACGTGGAGCATCTTCGCGACCTCGCGTCCGAAGCGCCGGTGATCCGGCTGGTGAACCTCATCATCCAGCGCGCCGTCGAACTGCGCGCATCCGACATCCACATCGAACCCTTCGAGAACCGCCTGAAGGTGCGTTACCGCATCGACGGCGTGCTAAGCGAAGGCGAAAGCCCGCCGGCGAACCTCACCGCTGCCGTGATCAGCCGCATCAAGATCATGGCGAAGCTCAACATCGCCGAACGCCGCCTGCCGCAGGACGGCCGCATCATGCTGCGCGTGCAGGGCAAGGAACTGGACCTGCGCGTGAGCACCGTGCCGACCGCGCACGGCGAAAGCGTGGTGATGCGATTGCTCGATCGCGAAACGGTGGTGCTCGATTTCAAGCGCCTGGGCTTCACCGACACCTTCCTTCCGCAGTTCCAGAAGGTGCTGGACCAGCCGCACGGCATCCTGCTGGTCACCGGTCCCACCGGTTCGGGCAAGACGACCACGCTGTACACGGCGCTGAGCAAGCTCAACACGCCGGACGTCAAGATCATCACGGTCGAAGACCCGATCGAGTACCAGATCGAGGGCATCAACCAGATCCAGGCCAAGCCGCAGATCGGCCTGGATTTCGCGCATGCGCTGCGCAGCATCGTGCGACAGGATCCGGACATCATCATGATCGGCGAAATGCGCGATCTTGAAACCTGCCGCATCGCGATCCAGTCCGCGCTCACCGGCCACCTGGTGCTGTCGACGCTGCACACCAACAACGCGGCCGGCGGCATCACGCGCCTGCTCGACATGGGCGTGGAGGATTACCTTCTCACCTCCACCATCAACGGCATCCTCGCCCAGCGCCTGGTGCGCAGGCTCGAGCTGACGCACGCGCAGCGCTATCCCGCTTCGCCGGAGGAAATCGAACGCTTCGACCTGCGCCGCTACCAGCCCGAAGGCGAGATCTTCCTGTACCACCCGATGCCGTCGCCGATCGCGCCCACCGGTTATCTGGGGCGCACGACGATCATGGAATTCCTCGTCATGAACGACGAGCTGCGTCGCGCGGTGATGCGCCACGCGGGCATGGGCGAAGTCGAACAGATCGCGCGCCAGCACGGCATGCGCACCATGTACGAGGACGGCATTTCCAAGGCGCTGCGCGGCGAGACGACGATCGAGGAAGTGCTGCGCGTCACCGAGGACGCGTAACGCATGGCCCTCTACCACTACAAGGCGCTCAACCCGCGAGGCGAACTGCTCGACGGCCAGATGGAGGCCGGCAGCAGCGCCGAAGTGGTCGCGCGCCTGCAGGAACAGGGACACCTGCCGGTCGAGGCGAAGCTCGCGAGCGAAGCGTCGGGCGCATCGGTATGGAAGGGCCTGTTCAAGCCGAAGGCCTTCGCCGGTGCGCGACTGGTGCAGTTCACGCAGCAACTGGCGACGCTGCTCGGCGCGGGCCAGCCGCTGGATCGCGCGCTCACCATCCTGCTCGAACTGCCCGAAGACGAAGCGGCGCGCCGCACCATCGGCGACGTGCGCGATGCGGTGCGTGGCGGCAGCTCGCTGTCGACCGCGCTGGAACGCCAGCACGGCACGTTCTCGCGTCTGTACGTGAACATGGTGCGCGCGGGCGAGGCCGGCGGCAGCCTGCAGGAAACCCTGGCGCGGCTGGCCGATTACCTGGAGCGCACGCGCGCGCTGCAGGGGCGCGTGGTCAACGCGCTGATCTATCCGGCGATCCTGCTGGTGATGGTCGGCGGCAGCCTACTGTTCCTGTTCGGCTACGTCGTTCCGCAATTCGGCGCGATGTACGAAAGCCTGGATGCGGAACTGCCGTTGTTCACCAAGATCGTGCTGGGCATCGGCCTGTTCGTGCGCGACTGGTGGATCGTGCTGCTTGCGGCGCCGGCGCTTGGCGTGTGGTGGTTCGATCGCAAGCGCCGCGACCCGGTATTCCGCGAAGCCTTCGATGCGTGGCTGCTGAAGCGGCGTTTCGTCGGCGGCCTGGTCGCGAAGGCCGAGACCGCGCGGCTGGCGCGCACGCTCGGGACGCTCGTGCGCAACGGCGTGCCGCTGATCACGGCGCTGGGCATCGGCCGCAACGTGCTCAGCAACCGCGTGCTGGCGGCGGACGTCGATGCGGCCGCGCAGGAAGTGAAGAACGGCGTCGCGCTTTCGACCGCCCTCGGGCGCGGCAAGCGTTATCCCCGGCTGGCGCTGCAGATGATCCAGGTCGGCGAGGAGTCCGGCGCGCTGGACACGATGCTGGTGCGCACGGCCGAGACGTTCGAACAGGAGACCTCGCTGGCCCTGGACCGCATGCTCGCCGCGCTGGTGCCGGTGGTGACGATCGTCCTGGCCGGCGTGGTGGGCGTGGTGGTGATGGCCGTGCTGATGCCGTTGTATGGACTCACCAACGCCATCGGATAGCCCGCTCGCGAGCCGTTGGCTCGCTCCCGGGCAGGAGTTCCACCCCGGTTCGCCAGGCGACATATACCCTCTTCACACTTGCGTCGCAGGAACTGAACATCGCCCCCCGCAGTCAGACCATTGGCTGCCGTTTTCGGGTAAACATCCTCTTCTTCCGGACGCACTCCCCAAAGGAACCCCCATGCGTAACCGCCGTTCACTGACCCATTCGCCGTCGGCCGCCCGCCAGCGCGGCATGAGCCTGATCGAGATCATCATCGTGATCGTGCTGATCGGCGCGGTGCTGGCCTTCGTCGGTGCCCGCGTGCTCGGCGGCAAGGATCGCGGCGACTACAACATCGCCAAGGCGCAGGTGCAGACGATGGCCGGCAAGATCGAGTCCTTCCAGATGGACACCGGCCGCCTGCCGACCGCGCTGGAGGAACTGGTCACCCAGCCCAGCGACGTCAACGGCTGGCTCGGCCCGTACGCCAAGCCGGCCGAACTGAAGGACCCGTGGGGCCATCCGCTCGAATACCGCGCGCCGGGCGAAACCGGACCGTTCGACCTGGTCAGCCTGGGCAAGGACGGCAAGCCGGGTGGCACCAGCGTCGACGGCGACATCAAGTACGAGTAAGCCGACGACGGAGCCGACATGCATCGCGCGCGCGGCGTTTCCCTGCTGGAGATGCTGCTGGTGATCGCGTTGATCGCCGCCATCAGCGTGCTCGCGCTGGCGGCGATGAGCGGTGGCCGCGAAGGCGTGCAGCTGCGCTCCAGCACCAAACAGGTCGCCGCCGCGCTGCGTTTCACGCGCACCCACGCGATCGCGACCGGGCAGCCGCAGCGCTTCACGCTCGATCCGGTCAAACGCACCTGGACCGCGCCGATGGGCCGCAAGGGCGATGTCCCGCCGACGCTGAGCATCACCTTCACCGGTGCGCGCGAAGTGCAGCCCAAACGCGGCGAAGGCGCGATCGTGTTCTTTCCTGATGGCGCCAGCACCGGCGGACGCGTGCAGCTGGCCGCGCGCAAGGCGGCCTGGAACATCGACGTTGCCTGGCTCACGGGCGAAGTGAAGCTCAAGCGCGCGCAGGTGTCGCGATGAAGCGCGGCCAGCGCGGTTACACGCTGCTGGAAGTCATCGTCGCCTTCGCACTGCTGGCGGTGGCGTTGACGCTGTTGCTGGGCATCCTGTCGGGATCCACGCGGCAGGTACGCCAGTCCGCCGATGCGGGCCGCGCGGCGATGTACGCGCAATCGCTGATGGACCAGGTGGGCGTCGGCGCCCCCCTCGCGGCCACCGAACGCAATGGCGAATTCGAGCAGGGCCGCTACCGCTGGCGACTGCGCGTGGCGCCGTGGCGCGATGCCGCGGTAGCGCGCAGCGGGCAACCGATGACGCCAGGTGGACCGGAGCTGTTCGAGATCACGCTGGCGATGCAGTGGGGCGAAGGGTCCGGGCAACGCCTGCAACTGCGCACGCTGCGTATCGCCGCGGCCGGCAGCGGAGGCACGCTGCCATGACGCGCGCACGCATCTCCGGTTTCACGCTGATCGAAGTGCTCATCGCGATGGTGCTGCTCGTCGCCGGCCTCGCGCTCGCGTTCGCGACGCTGGGCGCGGCCACGCGTACCGCGGCACGCGGCGAAGCGATGGCCGACCGCAGCGAACGCATGCGCTCGGTCGAGGGTTTCCTGCGTACGCGCCTGACCGGTGCGCGGCCGATCCCGTTCGACATCGACCAGTCGCGCGCGCTCGCCGTGCGCTTCATCGGCGAACGCGAACGCATGCGCTTCGTCGCCGACATTCCCGATTACCTCGGCCGCGGCGGTCCGTACCTGCACGACTTCAAGGTCGAAGACGCGGGCAACGGCGTGCGCATGACACTGGCGCTGAGCATGGTGCAGTCCGGCAAGACGGTGGAGGAGCCCGACGCGCGTCCGCCGGAAATGCTGGTCGAAAACCTGCGCGAGGTGCGTTTCCGCTATCGCTCGCTGGACCAGGACGGGCGCCTTGGCGACTGGCTCGACACGTGGGAAGCGACCGAACAACTACCGCTGCTGGTGGAAGTGACGATGATCGATCGCGACGGCGCGACATGGCCGCCGCTGATCGTGTCGTTGCCACTCGCGCCTGCGTTCACCAGTTTCGCGCTGCCGGTGCAGACGCAATGACGCGCGCGCATCGCCACACGTCGATACCGGCCGCACGCGAACGCGGTGCCGCGTTGATCCTGGTGCTGTGGCTGATCGTGCTGCTGACCGCGCTCATCGGCGGTTTCGCGCTGGCCGCGCGCGTGGAGGCGCTGCAGGGTCGCGTGCTGGTGCGCGGACTCGTCGCATCCAATGCGGCGCGCGCTGGGCTGGAGTACTCGTTGACGCGCGTCGCGCTGCCGGACGCGCGGTTGCAGTGGAAGCCGGACGGAAGCGAGCACCGCTGGCGCTTCGGCGATGCGGTGGTGGACGTGAGGATCGTCGACGAGAACGGCAAGCTCGATCTCAACCAGGCGCCGCATCCGCTCATCGCCGCGTTGATCCAGCGCCATGGCGTGGAACCGTCCGAAGCCGGGCGCATCGCCGGGGCCATCGTCGACTGGCGCGATCCCGATCTCCTCACCCAGCCCGGCGGCGGCGCCGAGGACGGCGACTACGATGCCGCCGGCCGGCCCTATGGCGCCAAGGACGCGGACTTCGAAAGCGTGGCCGAACTGCTGCAGGTGCTGGGCATGACGCCGGCGCTGTACGCGAAGCTCGAGCCGGACCTGACCGTCTACAGCGGCCGTGCGCAGCCGGATCCGGCGTATGCGTCAGCGGAACTGCTCGATGCGATGGGGTTGAACGGTGCCGATCTGGTCGCCCAGCGCGGCCGGACCGAGGCAGGGCTCCCACAAGAAGGAACTCTCCCGGGGGCAAGCATGGCCGGCGCAGGCAGCGGCACCTATAGTATCGACAGCCGCGCGCGGCTCCCCGACGGTCGACAGTCGCTGCTGCGAGCGGTGGTTCGCACGGGCGGAGGGGGCTTGCCTGGCATGGCGTATGTGCCGTTGCGCTGGGAGGAGGGAGCATCACCGCGATGAACGCAAGGAGCGAAAGCCGGCCACAGAACCGGCCTGCCGCCGACTGGGCGCAGGACCGGCTGCGTCGCCTGGGTGCGCGACTCGCGCCGGGCGCGGGCGGTTTCGCGCACTGGTGGGCGCACAACCTCGCGGCGTGGCTGCCGGCGCGCGTGCGCCGCGTGCTGGGCTTCGATCGCGGCCGCCTGCTGCTCCAGGTCCAGGGCGACGGCGTGCAGCTGCGGCTGCAACAGGCGGGCGACCTTCGCGATCTCGGCGCCGTTCCCCAACTCGCGCTGCCGGATGAGGACGCGATCGTCGCGCCCGTCGATCCGCTGGCCGCACTGCTTCCGCCGCGCCTGGCCGACCTGCCGCGCTGGCTGCTGCTGCCCGCCGCCGCCGGCCTGCGACGTTCCCTGACCCTGCCGGCCGCCGCGGGCGATCGCCTCCGCGACGTGGTCGGTTTCGAGATCGACCGCCAAACCCCGTTCTCCGCCGAGAACGTCGCCTTCGACGCGCGCCTGCTCGGCCGTCGCGATACCGACGGCATGATCGAAGCCGAGCTCGTCGTCGTGCCGCGGCAACGCCTCGACGCACCGATGGCGGCGCTGGGCGCGATGGCCGGATCGCTCGCCGGCATCGACCTGTGCGCCGAAAACGGCGAGCCACTGGGCGTGAACCTGCTCGACCCGGCGCAGCGCCGTCGCCATGGCGATCCGTTCCGCTACTGGAACCTCGGCCTCGCCGCGCTCGCGGTGCTCGCCACGGCCGCGTTGATGTGGCACCTGGTCGCCAACCGGCGCATTGCCGCCGATGAACTGGAAGCGCGCATCGCCAACCAGGCCGCCGCCGCACGCAGCGCCGCCGCGCAACGGCAGGCGCTCATCGACATGATCGAAGGCCAGGCCTTCCTCGACCGCGAACGCGCAGCGCGTCCGACCACGGTGGAAGTGCTCGACGAACTCACCCAGCGGCTGCCGGACAGCACCTACCTCGAGAAGCTCGCCATCGAGGACAACAACCTGCTGATGATCGGCCTCAGCCGCGAAGCGCCGTCGCTGGTGCAGCGCCTGCAGGGATCCAAGCTGTGGCGTGCGCCCTCGCTCACCGGCGCACTGATGCCCGATCCGGTCAGCGGACGCGACCGTTTCACCCTGACCGCCGAACTCGGCGCGCCCGCGCCCAAGGCGCCGGGCGCGCAGGCGCAACCGCAACCGCAGCCGGAGGATGCCGATGGCGGCTGATCCGACGCACGCACGTCCGCAGGCGCCCGCGACGACGCCGTCGCGCGGCATCGGTCGCGACCAGTGGCTCGCGCTCGGCCTGCTGCTGGCAGCACTGCTGCTCGGCTATCTGGTGCTGGTGCACCCGTGGTTCACGGTGCCGCTGATGGACGCCAACGAGCGCGTGGCAAGCCTCCAGCAGCGCGAACTTCGCCAGCGCATGCAGCTGGAGCAGGCGCCGCAGGTGCAGCAGCGGCTCGCGCAGGTGCGCGCGCAGCAGGCGCGTTCGCCGGGGTTCCTGCCCGAAAGCAGCGCCGAACTGGCGACCGCCGGACTGGTGCAGCGTCTGGAACGCGTCGTCGCCGAAGCCAGCCCCGGCAATCGCAGTTGCGCGATCAGCAACCGTTCGCCGCTGAGCGAACCGCGTCGCGACCGCTATGCGCGCGTGGTCGTGCAGGTGCGCCTGCGTTGCGGCACGCCGGAGCTGTTGAGCGTGCTGTACGCGCTGGAAGCCGGCACGCCGCGGTTGTTCGTCGGCAACCTCAACCTGCTTTCGTCGCGTGGCTATTTCCTGCCCGGCGCGAACCAGCCCAGCGGCGACGGCGGCCTGGATGTGAGCTTCGATCTCTACGGCTATCTGCGTCCGTCCCCGAACGCCGCTCCGGAGGTGCCGCGTGCGCCTCGATGACGCCGGTCCGCGCACCTGGCTGCTGGCGACGGTCGCCGGCTGGGCGGTCTTCGCCTGGCTGCTGGCGGTGTTCGGCATGGGGCGCCATGCGCAGGCGCTGGAAGCCGATCCCGGCCTGCTGCGTCCGCTGCCGAACGCGCGCCCTGCAGCCGCGCAACGTCTCGGGCCGATGTCGCAGTACGCCGCGATCGCGCAACGCCCGCTGTTCTCGCAGGATCGCCTGCCCAAGGCGTTCTTCCTGCAGGGTGCGGGCGAGGGCGAAAGCCAGCAGGCCGCATTCGACTACGTCCTCACCAGCGTGCTCATCACGCCGACGTTGAAGATGGCGATCCTGCAACCGGCCGACGGCAGCGAATCTGTGCGCGTGAAGCTGGGCGAGGTGCCCGAGTCGCATCCGGCATGGCGCCTGACCTCGCTGGATGCGCGCAGCGCCGTGTTCGAAGGTCCCGAAGGCCGTCGCGAAATGACGCTGCGCGTGTTCGACGGACAGGGCGGCCAGCCGCCGACCGCCGTCGGAACCGCGTCCGGTGCGAACCGGCCGCAGCCGGTTGGCGTACCGGTGCAGCCACCGGCGCCGAACGCGGCCGCCGCGGGCAACCGTCCCGCCAATGGAAACGCGAACGCGCGACCGGCCGGCAGCAACGCCCCCCGCAGCGCGAACAACAACCAGCCGACGACGCCAACGCCGCCGGAACCCGAACCCAGCGAAAACACGCCAATGACGCCGGAGGCCCAGATGGAAGCCATCCGCAAGCGGATCGAAGCACGTCGTGCACAGATGCGGCAGCAGCAATCCGCGCAACCCCCGGCCCAGACGCCTTGAGAGATCGCATGAATTCCCGTCCGATGAAGCTCCGTCCCGGCATCGCCGCACAGGCGATCGCCACCGCGACCATCGCCAGCCTGCTGGCCTCGTGCGCGACCGCTCCGGTGCCGAAGATCCAGCGCGCGGACATGTCCGCGGCGCGGCCCGACTCGGCCACCGGCGCGCCGGGCGCGACGGCGCAGGAAACATTGCCGGAGGATTCGGGCGTCGGCGGCGACGCACGCCCGCAGATCCGTCGCGGCACCGGCCGGGTGATCAATCAAAGCGCCGCCTCCGCACCGCCGCCGGGACTGGGCGCGACGACCGGTTCGGCCACGTTCAATTTCGAAGGCGAGTCGCTCCACGCGGTGGTGAAGGCGATCCTGGGCGACATGCTCGGCCAGAACTACGTGATCGCGCCGGGCGTGCAGGGCACCGTGACGCTGGCCACGCCCAAGCCGGTGAGCCCGGCCGAAGCGCTGAACCTGCTGGAGATGGTGTTGGGCTGGAACAACGCCCGCCTGGTCTACAGCGGTGGCCGCTACAACATCGTGCCCGGCGACCAGGCGCTCGCCGGCAACGTCGCAGCACGCACGGGCGCGCCGAGCACCGCGCGCGGTTTCGAAGTGCGCACCGTGCCGCTGAAGTACGTCTCGGCGACGGAGATGGAGAAGATCCTCAAGCCGTACGCACGGCCGAACGCGATCGTCAACGTCGACAACTCGCGCAATGTCATCACCGTCGGCGGCAGTCGCGCGGAACTTGAAAACTACCTGCGCACGATCGAGGTGTTCGACGTCGACTGGCTGTCGGGCATGTCGGTGGGCGTGTTCCCGCTGCAATCGGGCAAGGCGACGCGCGTGGTGGCGGATCTTGAGAAAGTGTTCGGTGAGCAGAGCAAGTCGCCGGTCGCCGGCATGTTCCGTTTCATGCCGCTGGAAGGCGCCAACGCGGTGCTGGTCATCACCTCGCAGGCGAATTACCTCGACGACATCCAGCAGTGGCTGGAGCGCATCGACAGCGCCGGCGGCTCCGTGCAGCTGTATTCGTACGAGCTGAAGTACATCAAGGCGAAGGACCTCGCGGATCGTCTCGCCGACGTGTTCGGCAGCGGTCGCGGCGGCCAGGCCAGCGAAGGCGGCGGCCCGCCGTCGCTGATGCCGGGATTGGAATCGGTCGAGCTGAAGGATTCCGACAGCGGCAGCACCGCCACGCTCGGCGATACCGGAAGCAGCACCGGCACCGGCACCAGCGGAAACGGCACGCTGTCGCTCAGTCAGCAGCAGAACGGAAATTCGAGCCTCACGCTGGACGTCAACGGCGACCGCGTCGGCGTGTCGGCGGTGGAGGAAACCAATTCGATCATCGTGCGCAGCAGCCCGTCGGCATGGAAGTCGATCCGCGACGTGATCGAACGCCTCGACGTGATGCCGATGCAGGTGCACATCGAAGCGCAGGTGGTGGAGGTGCAGCTCAAGGGCGACCTCAAGTACGGCGTGAACTGGTACTTCGAGCGCGCCGTCACCGACGCGGGCCTCCCCGACGCGGTCGGCCGCACGACGTGGAGCACGCTGGCGGGCAGCATCCTGCCGGCCACGGGCAATCCGGCGGGCCTGTCGTGGACGTTCCTGGGCCGCAATGCGGCGGCGGTGATCAGTGCGCTCGACCAGGTCACCGACCTGCAACTGCTGCAGACGCCTTCGGTGGTGGTGCGCAACAACGCCGAGGCGACCCTCAACGTCGGCAGCAAGATTCCGATCTCGTCGGTGACCTTCAACCCTACCACCGGCAGCGACAACACCTACAGCCAGGTGCAGTACCTGGACACCGGCACGATCCTGAAGGTGCGTCCGCGCGTGGCGAAGGACGGCGTGGTGTTCCTCGACATCGTGCAGGAAGTATCCTCGCCCGGCGCGCAGGACACCGCCGACCGCAACGGCAACGTCCGCATCGACACGCGCAAACTCAAGACCGAAGCGGCGGTGCAGAGCGGCGACACGGTGATGCTCGCCGGCCTCATCAGCGACGGCGTGGAACGCGGTGCGTCCGGCTTACCCGGCCTGAGCCGCATTCCGGTGATCGGCGGCCTGTTCGGACAGCAGCGCTCCAGCAAGACGCGCAATGAAGTGATCGTGCTGCTGACGCCGACCATCGTGCGCAATCCGCAGGAAGCGCGCGACATGACCGACGACTACACCCGCCGCTTCCGCGCGATGGAGCCGTTGCAGCAAAAGCCGCGTCGCCCGGGCCAGCAACAGTGACGAAGACGGCCGCCTCGCCGGCGGTCGTCGGCCCCATCGTCGTCGTCCCGGTCGGCACGGACGACGAAGCGCTCGACGCCTGTCTCGCCGCCCTCGACGCCGCCACCGCGCCGGGCACGCCGGTGTGGCTGGCGGACGACGCGCAGGCGGGCCCGCGCGGCTACGCGATCATCGAGCGGTGGATCCAGCGCACCGCATTGAAGGCCGACTACACGCGCCGCCAGCGCAGCGTCGGCGAAGTCGCGCACCTGGACGAGGTGCTCGCCGCGTGCGGCGATGCCGACGTCGCCGTGCTGGCCAGCGATGCCTTGCCCGCGCCCGGCTGGTTGTCGCGACTTGCATCGAGTCTTGCCAGCGATCGCGCCATCGCCACCGCGACGCCCTGGTGCAACGCCGGCGAAGCCGCATCGTGGCCGCGCATCGGCGAGATCGATCCCGTGCCCGACGACCTGGAACGCATCTCGCGCGCAGCGAAAGCGATGCCGGCCTTGCAACCCGAACTGCCCGCCGCCGTGAGCCATGCCGTGCTGATACGCGGCGCAGCACGACGTCGCGCGGGTGGCCTCGACGCAACCAGCTACGCCTCGTGGTACGCCGCGCTGATCGATCTCTCGTTGCGACTGGCCGGCCTCGGCTGGCGCAACGTGCTGTGCGATACCGCCTTCGTCGCGCGTGGCGGCGAAGGCGGACCCTTCGATGGCGACATGGACGCGATCGCCGCGCGCTGGCCCGACTGGCACGCGCGGCTCGCGCATTACCTGATGCAGGATCCGCTGCGCGCCTCGCGCGTGCAGCTGGCGACCCTGCTCGAACACCTCGGCCCCCCGGAACCGCAACGTGACCTCTTCGTCTGACCCCATCGCCGGCATCGCCGCGGTGGTGGTGACCTACCGCAGCGCCGAAACCATCGACGATTGCCTCGCGCGCCTGCGCGCGGCCGAAGGCGTCGACGCCATCCGGGTGGTCGACAACAATTCCGACGATGGCACGCTGGAAATCGTGCAGCGTCACGCCAGCAGCGACGCGCGCGTGCGCTTCATCGCGAACCCCGACAATCCCGGGTTCGGCGTCGCCTGCAACCAGGGCGCGCGCGATGCGGGCGACGGCGTGCAATGGCTCGCCTTCGTCAATCCGGACTGCATGGTCGAACGCGACACCCTCTCGCGACTACGCGCGCTTGCCGCGCCGCAGGGCGAAGCGCTGCTCGGTGCGGATCTCGTGGACGATCACGGCGTGCGCGATGGCGCCGCACGCCGTCGCGACCCCGACTTCGGCGCGATGCTCAGCGCCGCGCTCGGCGGCACGCCCGCGCCGAAGATGGAACTTCCCATCGACGACACGCGCACGTTGCAGCAGGTCGAGGCAGTGTCCGGCGCGCTGATGCTGATGCCGCGCGCGTTGTTCGAACGCCTGCACGGTTTCGATGAAGGTTATCGATTGCACGCCGAAGACCTCGACCTCTCGCGTCGCGCACGCGAATCCGGTGCGCTGGTCGCTGTCGCGAATCACGTTCGCGTCCTGCATGTGCGCGGCGTGTCGAGCCGCTCACGCCCGTTCTTCGTCGAATGGCACAAGCATCGCGGCCTGTGGCGCTATTACCGCAAGTTCGAAGCCCCGCGTCGCGGTGCGTCGATGAGCGCGGCAGTGTTCGCGGCGATCTGGCTGCGGTTCCCGGTGGCGTACTTGCGAGCGCGCCTGAAACTCTGAGCGGTCGCTCGTGTAGCCCGGGTAAGCGAAGCGCACCCGGGTCGAAGGTCGGTCAACTGCCCCGGGTGCGGCCTTCGGCCTTACCCGGGCTACAACTATTCCAACGCAAACCGAACCACGAACAACGCCGCCACGATCCACACCGCCATGTGCACCTCGCGCGCGCGGCCGGTGAAGAGTTTCAGCACGGCGTAAGCGATGAAACCGAACGCCAGGCCATTGGCGATGGAGTAGGTGAACGGCATCGCCAGCGTGCACAGCGCGGCGGGGATGGCTTCGGTGAGGTCGTCCCAATGCACGTCGCCGAGTTCGCGCAGCATCAGGCCGGCGACGAACAGCAGCGCGGGGGCGGTCGCATAGGGCGGGACCATCGCGGCAAGCGGAGAGAACAGCAGCGCCAACAGGAACAACGCGGCGACCACGAGCGCCGTCAGCCCGGTGCGTCCGCCGGCCTGCACGCCCGAAGCGCTTTCGATGTACGCCGTCGTGCTGCTGGTGCCGAGCAGGGATCCCGCGACGATCGCGGTGCTGTCGGCGAACAGCGCGCGGCCGAAGCGCTTCTGCTGCGCGGCGGATGCGTCGTCCGGCGGCAGCAGGCCGGCGCGGCGCGCGACGCCCATCAGCGTGCCTGTGGCGTCGAACACTTCGACCAGCACGAACACGATCACCACATGCAGCATCGCGGCGATCGAAAATCCTTCGCCTCCGCCCAGCGCGCCGCGGATGTCCAGCTGCAGGAACGTCGGCGCAAGGCTCGGTGGCACGTCGATGATGCCGTGGTACTGCACGCGCCCCAGCAGCAGCGAGGTGGCGGTGACGGCGAGGATGCCGATCAGGATCGCGCCCTTCACGCGCCACGCTTCGAGCACGGCGATGAGGAGAAAGCCCGCGACCGCGAGCAGCGGTTCGGGCTGGCGCAGGTCGCCCAGTGCGACGAGCGTGTCGGGATCGCCGACGATCAGTTCGGACTTCTGCAACGCGATGATCGCCAGGAACAGGCCGATGCCGGCGGTGATCGCGCTGCGCAGCGAATGCGGAATCCCGGCGATCAGCCACGCACGCGCGCCGGTGATGGTGAGCAGCAGGAACACGATGCCGGACACGAACACCGCGCCCAGTGCCTGTTGCCAGGTGTAGCCCATCGCGCCGACGACGGTGAAGGCGAAGAACGCATTGAGCCCCATGCCCGGCGCCATGCCGACCGGGTAGTTCGCGGCGAACGCCATCACGAAGGTGCCGATCGCTGCCGCAAGGCAGGTCGCGACGAACACCGCGCCGGTGTCCATGCCGGTATTGCCGAGCACGCTGGGGTTCACGAACACGATGTAGGACATCGTCAGGAACGTGGTCAGGCCGGCGACCAGTTCGGTGCGCACGTCGGTACCGTGCTGGCGCAGCTTGAACAATGCGTCCAGCGCGCGGGGGGCGGGGCGGGCCATGGCGGGGGATCCAGGGTCGGGGAATGCGGGGAACCGGGGGAGGGTAGCGGTGCCGGCGTCGCACAGCATCGGGAAATGATCGCCCGCGCGGCGTGAGGCCGCAGCCAGCCGCGCGCGATTCTTTGTGTCTTCACATGTCGCTTTCGTCACGCCGCGAACACATTCGTTCCCGAACCTGCGGACGCCGTCACGTTCAGCATCTCCAAAACCGGACGCAGCGCCGGTTGTGACGCTCCGGCGGGCGCTACCGTGCGCTCCGCTCGCCGCGTGACTCGCGGCCGACAGGGGAAAACATATGGACATCAGGCAGGGCGCGCGGGCCGGCATGCTCGCGCTCGGGCTGTGCATGCTCGCCGCGTGCGGCGGCGGTGGTGGTGGCGGTGACGACACCTTCTCGCCGCCGGCCAGCGGTGGTGGTGGTGGTGGAACGCCCACCGCGCCGGAACCACCGGCGCCGTATCCCGACATCCCGGCGACCGACGCCGACGCCGCGCGTTTCCTCACGCAGGCGACGTTCGGCCCGACCGCGACCGAAATCGCGCGGGTGCGCCAGATCGGCTACAAGCGCTGGATCGACGACCAGCTCACGAAGGCGCCGACGCAGATCCTGCCGCACCTGCAGCAGCTGGTGACCAACGGTGTCGCCGCGCCCACGCCACAGAACCGCCGCAATTACTGGCTCTGGCAGGCCGCGAATGGCGAGGACCAGCTGCGCATGCGCCTGGCCTTCGCGCTGAGCGAGATCATGGTGGTGTCCGATCGCGAAGTCGCCGACGGCAACGCCACGGTGTTCCGCATCGCCGACTACCAGGACACGCTCGCACGCGGCGCGTTCGGCACGTATCGCGCGCTGCTGGAGAAGGTGTCGGTGCATCCGGCCATGGGCTACTTCCTGAGCCACGTCGGCAACCGCAAGGCGGACCCGCGCCGCAACATCACGCCCGACGAGAACTACGGCCGCGAAGTCATGCAGCTGTTCTCCATCGGCCTGGTGAAGCGCAACAAGGACTTCAGCGCGGTGCTGGACGCCAACGGCCAGACCATTCCGACCTACGACGAGCAGGTCGTCAGCGCGATGGCGCGCGTGTTCACCGGCTGGACCTTCGCCGGACAGACCGACGCGCAGTTCGGCCGTGGCGACAACACCAGCTACGCGCCGATGGAATGCCACACCGCATTCCATGACGACCAGCCCAAGCAGATCTTCGACGGCATCGTCATCAGCGAAGGCAACAACTGCATCGCGAGCATGACCAAGACGCTCGACGCGCTCGCGGCCCACGGCAACACCGCGCCGTTCGTCAGCCGCCAGCTGATCCAGCGCTTCGTCACCAGCAATCCGAGCCCGCAGTACGTCGAGCGCGTCGCGAACGTGTGGACGACCAACGCCGGCGACATGGGCAAGGTGATCCGCGCGATCCTGCTGGACACCGAAGCGCGCATGCCGCCGGCCGATGCGTCGTATGGCAAGCCGCGCGAGCCGCTGGTGAAGCTGGTCACGCTGTGGCGCGCCTTCAACGCGCAGTACGTGCCCAGCGCGATGGGCGAGGTGCGGTTCGCGTTCTCCAACGCGGGCGACCTGGCCAATTCGCTGCAACAGGATTCGCAGCGCGCGCCGTCGGTGTTCAACTTCTTCGAACCCGATTACCGCCTGCCTGCGGCCGATGGCGTGCAGGGCATGTTCGCGCCGGAGTTCCAGATCCTCACCGAGGCGACGTACCTGAGCATGCTCAACCAGCACGACTCGCTGGTGTGGAGCAATGCCGCCACGCCGCCGACGGCGACGACGAACGCGCCGTACCTGGACCTCACCAGGCTCACCACGCTGGCCGAGGCGAAGGATCACGCCGGCATGGTCGCGCAGGTGAACCTGCTGATGTTCTACGGCGCGCTGAGCAGCACCAACGCGCAGGCGATGGTGAACATGCTCGACCGCCTCGCCGCCGCCAACGAATCCGCCGCCAATCGCGCCAAGTCGCTGGTGCTGCTGGCGATGGCCTCTCCCGAATTCGCGATCCAGCGCTAGGAGCCCGTCATGTCCCGTCCCATTCGCGAAGACCGCCGCGCGTTCATGCGTCGCGTGCAGGCCGTGATCGCCGGCGGCGCCGCATACGCGCTGATGCCGCAGCTGGAACTGGTCGGCCGCGCGTTCGCCGCCGAGCCGCTGCCCGGCAACGACTACAAGGCGCTGGTCTGCATCTTCCTGTTCGGCGGCAGCGATTCGTTCAACATGCTCATCCCGCACGACTCGGCCGAGCATGCGACGTACCTGACCAGCCGCGGCGGCGTGTTCGATGCCACCACCAATCCGTTCGGCCTGGGGTATGCACGCGATTCGCTGGTGCAGGTCGCCGACACGAACGGCAAGACGTGGGGTTTGAATCCTTCATGCTCGGCGATGAAGCCGCTGTTCGACGCTGGCGAGCTTTCGTTCCTGGCGAACATCGGCACGCTCGCCGTGCCGATGACGAAGGACGACGTCACCAAGCGCTCCAAGCCGCTGCCGCCTTACCTGTACTCGCACAACGACCAGCAGAAGCAGTGGATGCGCGGCCATACCAACCGCAGCGGCCTGACCGGCTGGGGCGGATTGCTGGGCGATCGCGCGGAAGCGTCGAACCTGGGGCTGCAGTCGTTGCCACCGTCGATTTCCATCGCCGGCAGCAACCTGTTCCAGTTCGGCCGCACGACGTTGCCGTTCGCGATGTCGTCCGGCGGCGCGACCACGATCAACCGCTTCCGCAACAACGGCAGCAATGCCGACCGCGTCCGTTACGAATCGCTGCGCGCGATCATCGAGTCCTCGCATAGTCCCATCCTGCAGGACCAGTACGCGGTGATCGGCGAGAGCGCGATCGACCTCAACGACACGCTGCGAGTCGCGCTGGATCCGGTCAACGGGGGCGACATCGCCACCGTGTTCCCGACCGGGAGCGGCGTCGCCTCGCAGCTGCGCATGGTCGCGCGCATGATCAAGGCGGCGCGCACGTCGGCGATCAACCATCGCCGCCAGATCTACTTCGTGAGCCTGGGTGGTTTCGACACTCACCAGAACCAGATGGCGGCGAACGGTCACGGACGTTTGTTGCAGCAGCTTGCCGAAGGCCTGGCGGCCTTCCGCACGGCGCTATCTGAAATCAACGCGCTGAATGACACGTTGACCTTCACGATGAGCGATTTCGCGCGCACGCTCAACAGCAACGGCAACGGTACCGACCATGGCTGGGGCGGCGTGCAGCTGGTGATGGGTGGTTCGAGCACGAACGGTGGCGCGCTGCGCGGCCAGCAGGTATGGGGCAGCTATCCGATCCTGGAACTCGACGGCGCGCAGGCCGTGGGCCGCGGCCGCATGGTCCCGACGATGTCGGTTGGCCAGATGGGCTCGACGCTGGCGCAGTGGTTCGGTTTGCCGGCGGGCGAGGTGGGGACGATTTTCCCGGGGATCGAGAATTTCGATCCGAAGCTGGGGTTCCTGACGTAGCCCATCGCCATCGAGGAAATGACGTCATCCCGGATTTCGCCGGGATGACGATCATCGATGTGTAATGCGTGGTGATGCGTTTGGCTTAGCGAAAACGGTTGATCTCGTCCCGCAACTCACGCGCCGCGTTCCCCGCCGCCTGCGCGTAGTCGTCGCCCTTGGATGCATACAGGATCGCACGCGAGCTGCTGACCATCAGCCCCGTGCCGTCGCTGCTCTTCGCATTCGTCACGACCGCTTCGACATCGCCGCCCTGCGCGCCGACACCCGGCACCAGGAACGGCACGTCGTCGCCGACGATCTCGCGCACCTGCTTCAACTGTTCCGGCCATGTCGCGCCGACGACCAGCGAGCAGTTGCCGTTCGTGTTCCACTCGCGCGCCACTTTCTCCGCGACGTGCTGGTACAGCGGACGACCGTCGATGACCAGGTCCTGCAGGTCGCCCGCACCGGGGTTCGACGTGCGGCACAGGATCACCACGCCGCGATCGGCGCGATCCAGGAACGGCTGCACGGAATCGCGACCGAGGTAGGGATTGGCCGTCACCGCATCGGCAGCGTAACGATCGAATGCTTCGGCGGCGTAATGCTGCGCCGTGCTGCCGATGTCGCCGCGCTTGCTGTCGAGGATGACGGGGACGCCGGGATGCGTGGCGTGGATGTGCGCGATGAGCCGCGCCAGCGCGTCTTCCGCACCGAGCGCGGCGAAGTGCGCGATCTGCGGCTTGAACGCGCACGCGTACTGCGCGGTGGCGTCGGCGATGTCGCGACAGAAGTTGAAGACCGCGTCGTTGTCGCCGTCGAACTTCGCCGGGAATTTCGCCGGTTCCGGATCGAGACCGACGCAGACCAGCGAATCGGCCTGGGACCAGCGTGCGCGCAGCGTCTGCATGAAGCTCATCGTGGCGTTCCTTGTTCCATTGCGAAGACGCCCGCCTTTGCAGGCGGGCGTCGGTCGTGCCTTACTTCAGTGCCTTGAAGCGCAAACGATGCGGCTGTGCGCCTTCCGCGCCGAGGCGACGCTTCTTGTCTTCCTCGTACTCGCGGTAGTTGCCCTGGAAGAACTCCACGTGCGAGTCGCCTTCG
>Ga0209256_1001337_pt1 | contig 26265 bp, 17 predicted proteins | sample AraplaCol_mCL_r2_2_FD_184270 | JGI IMG/M metagenome (GOLD analysis project Ga0209256, IMG submission 184270) | Arabidopsis root microbial communities from North Carolina, USA - plate scrape MF_Col_mCL_r2 (SPAdes) (version 3) | ecosystem: Host-associated > Plants > Roots > Endosphere | place...
CCCTGATGCTTGCGATCGCGACCAACGATGCACGCCACTACCGCATTCCGAACGAGCTGACCGGCGCCGCCTTCGCACTCGCCCTGCTCCGCGCCGGCGCGTTCGTGCCCGATATCGGCGCCGAGGCGCTGCTCTGGCCGCTGATCCGTGCCGCAGCCACGGGCCTTCCGCTGCTGCTGCTGATGGTGCTCTACCGCCGCTGGCGCGGCCGGGACGGGCTCGGGCTCGGCGACGTCAAGCTCGCCGCTGTCTGCGGCGCGTGGCTCGATCTTGCGACCGTGGTCGCGGTGATCGAGCTTGCGGCGCTGCTCGCGATCGGCACCTATGTCGCCAATGCTGCTTTGCGAAGGAAGCGGCTGCGTGCCACGGCGTTCCTGCCGTTCGGGCTGTTCCTGGCACCGGCAATCTGGATCGGCTGGCTGGGCGAGACCTGGTACACGAACTGGCTCGGCGGCTGGCCGGGCTAGAGCCGAGCGGATCCCATCATTGTCATTCCATCATGGTCGCCGGTGTTTTGCCCGACGCGTCAAATCGCGCCGCAAAATTCCTCGTTGAGGCGCTGGCTAAGTCCTTGAGAAGGCTGATGCCGTCTACTGTGCATGGGGTTGTTTTCGCCTTTTTGACGGGCCGGCCTCGGGAACCGGCAGACCGACGATCAGAGCGCGATGCTCAGTGCTCGCGGCTCGGCGCCCATTCCAGCGCTCGCAAGCGGGCCTGGGCGATCTCTCCACGCGTCATCTTGGTGGTGACGGCATCGCGGATCCGGGCCCGCGCCTCGCGCGCCGGCGGCGGCGCTGCGGCCGTGGACAGATTGAGCCATTTGGAGGCTTCGACGATGTCCTGCGGCACGCCCTGGCCGCGATCGTAGAGCAGGCCCAGCGAATATTGGGCACGGCTGTCGCCCTGCTCCGCCGCGCGCCGGTACCACATCGCGGCTTCCGTGTAGTTCTGCGGCACGCCGCGGCCGGTCTCGAACAGGAAGCCGAGATAGGACTGTGCAGCCGCATGACCCCGCTCGGCGAGCGGAATGAAGATGCGGGATGCCGTCACATAGTCCTGACGATGGAAAGCGGAGACGCCCTGGCGGAGCGATTGGGCGTGGGCCGGGATCGCGACAGCGAGCGTCAGCAGAATGGCGGCACAGCTCCATCCCGCCCGTCGCGAAAAAGCGCGCGCCTGCGGTGCCGCACGACCAAACCCAGGATCCCGGCTGTCGAGGGTCTGCATCCCACCCGCGCTCCTTATCTGATGCAGCCAGACTAGTCTGCAGGCATCACGAAATCCATAGGGACCCCAGGATGCAAAAAAGCTCCGGGCGCAACGCGCCCGGAGCTCTTCGATACGGTCCGCTTAGTGATACCCGCCAGCGGTGGCCGGCGTGGTGTCCGGGGCGTTGCCGTTGATCTGGTTGTCCAGATAGGACAGCACGCTGCCGGTCGTGGCAGCGCCGAGATTGTTGACGATCACCGAGCGGCCGATCCGCACTCCCGCAACGCCGCTGAGGGCGAGGCCCGTGCTCAGATTCTCGGAGATGGTGCTGTTGTTGACCTGAACATTGGACGATCCTTGCACACTCACGCCGACGAAGTTGTTGTGGACGGCCGTGTTGTTGATCAGCACGCGCGTGCTGCCGCCGTTCGTGTTGATGCTGATCCCCGCGCCGGCGGCGGCCGCGCCGTTGTGGGAGATCACGCTGTCGCGGATCATCAGCATCGAGTTGAAGTTGGACGGGTTGGCGAAGATCCCCGCTCCCGACGCGCCGTTGAAGTCCCTGATGAAGCAATGTTCGATCACCACCGAGGCCGCCTGGAGGATGTTGACGCCCTTGATGCCGGTGCCCGCGCCCTCGATGTCGAGGCCGCGCAGCACGATGTGATCGGTCGCCGCGGCGTTGACGTTGACGCCGTTCGTGCCGGACCCCAGGATGCTGCCGACGACGCCTTCGCAATAGATCGTGATTGCCTTGGTGATGGTCACGGTGCCGTAGCCGGCGGAATCGAGGCAGTTGATCTCGCCGCCCGCGGCCGTCTTCGAGATCGCGCCGGCGAAAGTCTTGCACGGCGCGGTGCGGCTGCACGGATTGACGTCATCGCCGACGCCGGACACCCAGGTCCTGGTCGCCTGGGCATGAGCCGGCTGCGACACGGCGAAGGGCAAGAGGAATCCCGCAACAAGAGCCCAAAGAGCAATACGACGCATGTTGAACCTCCAAAATTAAATGGAAAATCTGACGTTGTTGGCAGGCCGGAAACTTCCTAGGACTTAGTGATATCCACCAGCGGTAGCCGGCGTCGTGTCCGGAGCGTTGCCGTTGATCTGGTTGTCCAGATACGACAGCACGTTGCCGGTGGTTGCCGCGCCCAGATTGTTGACGATCACCGAGCGGCCGATACGCACCGCTGCGGCGCCGCTAAGGGCGAGGCCCGTACCGAGATTCTCAGAGATGTTGGTGTTGTTGATCTGAACGTTTGACGATCCCTGCACGGTCACGCCGACGAAGTTCTTGTGGATGGCCGTGTTGTTGATCAGGCTCCGCGAACTGCCACCGTTCGTATTGATGCTGATTCCGGCGCCATCGGCCGCGGTGCCGTTGTGCGAGATCACGCTGTCGCGGATCATGAGCATCGAGTTGAAGTTCAACGGATTGACGAAGACGCCGACGCCGCCCGCGCTGTTGAAGTTCCGGATGAAGCAATGCTCGATGACCACCGAAGCAGCCTGGAGGACGTTGACGCCCTTGATGCCGGTTCCGGCCCCATCGATGTCCAGACCGCGCAGCACGATGTGATCGGTCGCGGCTGCGTTGACGATGACGCCGGAGCTCCCCGCTGCCAGGATGCCGCCGACGACGCCTTCGCAATAGATCGAGATCGCCTTGGTGATGGTCACGACGCCGAAACCGCCGGAGTCGAGACAATTGATCTCGCCGCCCGCCGCCGTTTTCGAGATCGCGCCGGGAAAGGTCTTGCATGGAGCGGTGCGACTGCACGGATTGGCATCATCGCCCACGCCGGACACCCACGTTCTGGTGGCCTGAGCATGCGCCGGTTGCGATGCGATCACGGGTGCGAACAATCCTACGACCAGAGCCAAGAGTGCAATTCGACGCATTTCTCTTCCTCCCGAGATTGAGCTGAGATTCCCAGCCTGTTGCCATGCACAAATCTTCGCTGCCGCAGCCCGCAGCTTCGCGCGGCCCTCCGGCATCATTCTCCATATTTCGCTGAAACTTCCCCCGCCGCTTTCGGCGCTCGCAATACGGCTTTCGCGTTCAAATGATTGGATACGCAACGCTACTGGGAAAAATGGAAGCAGACTACTTGGCGCCTCGGATCACGCAACTGTTGCGCGACGGACCGCGGGCTTTCTAGTGGTCGCGCCGGATCAGGCAAGGTTCAACTCAACGTGTCTATTTCGTGAGGAATTTTACGCCAGGAACATGCCCACAACGTCGTGAACCTCGTCCAGGACGCCGCCGGTGGCAGCCGGGGCCCAGGCGCAATCGCAAAGACGCGTGCACGTCCCATGATGGCGACGTCACCGACCGGCCAGGACGGGAATGATCGACCATGCTGCGTCGATTCGACGCGACCGCCCCATCAGCCCAGCAGGAAACCGAGACCGTGCAGGTTGTGAAAAAACTCCGCCGCCATGTCGACCGTCGCCGTCTCGTGGCTTCCCGCCGGTTGAGTCCACGGCTCCGACGCGGTCGGCACATCGGCTGGCGCGGGCATGGAGTCCGGCACTTCGGGCGGAGCCGTTGACAAGCTCCCGCCCTCGGTGAAGTTGAACGCAAAGCCGTCACCGGAACTCCCGAGCCCAACAGTCGCGGGCGGCGCCGCGCCGATGGTGCTGTCGCCATTGAGGTCTTGATGGAGCGTCGGCTCCAGCGCCTTCAGGGATGGGTCGGTTCCCAGCACTTCCGGGGCCGCGGCGAGCGTGGTCAGGAAATTGCCGCTGCTGTCCGTGCTCCAGACCGAATAGTGGGCGTTCGCCGAGTTCTTCCACACCACGTCGTAGCCGCCGCCGGACACCTGCTCGGCGCCGATCACCGACCACGTGCTGTAATTGGCCGCATTCACGACCGAGCCAGCGTATTTCAAGGTGGGACCGATACCGGCCGCGTCGTACAGATAGTAGTTGCCACTAAACAAGACTGCACGGGTCGCTCCGAACGCCTCGATGGTGACGCCGTTGACGGGAACCAAGGAGAGACCGATCGTGCCGTCGCCGTTGAGATCCTGCTGCAGCGTCGGCTCCAGCCCCTTCAGGGCCGTGTCGGTCCCAAGCATCTCGGAAGCCGAGCCGAGGGTCGTGATGAAGTTGCCGGTGCTGTCCGTGCTCCAGACCGAATAGTGGGCGTTCGCCGAGTTCTTCCAGACCACGTCGTAACCGCCGCCCGACACTTGCTCGGCGCCGATCACCGACCACGTGCTGTAATTGGCAGCATTCACGACCGAGCCAGCGTATTTCAAAGTTGGTCCGGTGCCGGTCGAGATGTTGTCGAGGTAGTAATTGCTATTCAGCAGGACCACGCGGGTGGATCCCAGCGCTTCGATCGTGGTGCCGCCGCTAACGAGGGGGGCGACGGGGACGCCGGTCGTGCCATCGCCGTTGATATCCTGGTGGAGCGTCGGCTCCAGCGCCTGCAGCGACGCATCGGTGCCCAGCACTTCGGGAGCCGCGGCGAGCGTGGTCAGGAAGTTGCCGTTGCTGTCCGTGCTCCAGACCGAATAATGGGCGTTCGCCGAATTCTTCCAGACCACATCATAGCCGCCGCCCGTGACCTGTTCGGCGGCAATGACCGACCAGGTACTGTAATTGGCCGCTATCACCGCCGCGCCTGCATATTTCAGCGTAGGTCCGCTGCCGGTCGAGATATCGTCCAGATAATAGTAGCCACCCGAAAGGGCCGCCGCGGTCGATCCGAACGCCTCGATCGTGACGCCGGCGATGGAGACGACGGGCGAGCCGATCGTGCCGTCGCCGTTGAGATCCTGCTGCAGCGTCGGCTCGAGCCCTTTCAGAGCCGTGTCGGTCCCCAGCATCTCGGAAGCCGAGCCGAGAGTCGTGATGAAATTGCCGGTGCTGTCCGTGCTCCAGACCGAATAATGGGCATTTGCCGAGTTCTTCCAGACGACGTCGTAACCACCGCCCGACACCTGCTCGGCGCCGATCACCGACCACGTGCTGTAATTGGCTGCAATCACCGTAGCGCCGGCGTATTTCAGCGTGGGTCCGCTGCCGGTCGAGATGTTGTTCAAGTAATAGTTGCCGTTCGTCAGAGCTACGCTGGTCGATCCGAACGTCTCGATCGCGCTCGGCACGAGGCTGGAGGCGGCCACCGTGGCGCCCCCAAACTGGAAGTATTCGACGCCTGTGGCGGTATCGGTGCCGTCAGGAGAACCACTGCGCAGGTCCACCAGGGTGAAGGTCTGCGTCGTGGCGTTGTACGAAATCGTGTACGACGCCCGGCTGCCCGAGTACACCGCGGTGTCGGTGCCGGCGCCGCCGATGATGGTGTCGTTGCCCGCCCCGCCCGTGATCGTGTCGTTGCCCGAGCCGCCGTTCAGCGTGTTGGCGATGGCGTTGCCGATGATGGTGTCGTTGCCGGATCCGCCGATCGCGTTGTCGATGTAGGAGCGTGCGTCGCCGTTGTAGAGATAGGCGTTGTAGACATTGCCCGAGGCATAATGGCCGTCGCCGAGATAGGCCAGCTGCGTCGAGGAGAACACCGACGAGGCACCGGGATTGAGGTTGATGCTCAAATTCGTCGTGTAGTTCGAGAGGTCGTAGGTATCGACGCCGCCGCCGTCCCAGACCGTCTCGTAGATGCGGTTGGCCGAGCCACCGACGCCGCCGCCCGGCGCGAGCTGCCCGACGCCGTTGATGAACTCCTGCCCGGTGGTCGCATTCCAGGTGTAGACGGTGTTGCTGCTCTGGGTCGCGTAGTCCGCGCCGTACATGGTCTGCAGCGCGAGGATATCGTTGGCCATATAGGTCTGCGAATATCCGTACGCTTCGTTGGTGTAGCCGGACGTGGTCGAACCGCCGACATAGCTGCGATAGCTCATGACGGTGTATTCGCTGTCGTCGTGGGCGCTGGGCACCGCGACGTTGGCGGGCCCTCCGGCCTCCTGGCTGTGCTTGAGGCCGACGGCATGGCCGAGCTCGTGCAGCGCGGTGGTGAAGTAATAATTGCCGAGCTTGGCCAGCGAGAAATTGTACTGAGTGCCGAACCAGATGTCGCCGCCGGGCGCGTAATTGCCGGGATAGTAGGCGTAGGCGGTCGGATTGGCTGCCGGCGACTGCGCGATCATGATGTCGGCGCCGTTCGTGCCCGCGTACTGGATGTCGGCGTTGGTGTAGCTGAGGATCAGCCCAATCGCGTAATTGATCGCCGCCTGGATCTGCGTGGGCACCGGGGCAAAGCCCGACGTCGTCGGCTCGCCGTTGCCGCCGCTATAGGGATTGGCGTAGTCGCTCGTTGCGTCGGGAAAACTGTAAGTGATCGTGCCAGACCATTTGGCACCGGACAGCAGGCCGTCGATCTCGGCGTTGTTGGTGGCACTGACATTAACGGCGGTAGCCAATGGACTCTCCAGAGCAACGCATCGCGTGCGATTCGGGACGAAAGCGCATGATTCTAGCTTGAGAGTTAAACGTTTGGTTTAAATTGGGCGGCGGCGTTCTCGCCCCTTCCATAAGACCGTGTTAGCCAACAAATCCCGTAATCATACGGGCGCGCAAACAGCGGCCTGCGCCCGAAGCACCCGTAATTTGCAGGGGTTTCATGCTACGACGTTCACTCCCGGCCGGCCTGTTTGGCGCCCTGATCGCGCTCACCGGACTGGCCCATCAACCTGTCGGAGGACTGCCTGCCATGGTGGAGAAGGCCAAGGCGGACGACAGCGGCAAGGCGGGGCGCGCGCCCGCCATGCCGATGGCCCGCGATCCCGCCGTCGCCGTGGCAGAGGAATACGAGGCCGCCCGTCGCAAGGGAACGCGGGAGGCCTTTGAGCTCTTCATCGCGCGCCATGGCGATGATCCCCTGGCAGAACAGGCCCGCGCGGAGTTGAAACGCCTGTCGCGCTGACCCCTCAGGCACTGCATCAGGCATGGCATTTCGGCAGGCGGCATCGGCGCCGGGCCGGCTTGTCGCGTGATCTTTCGGCTCTATGGTAGGCCGGTAATCTCGTCCCGGAGCCATTCAAGATGCCTTTTCCGCATGCCTCGGAAGCCCTGTCGCGCTTCACTGTGCTCGATCTGACCCGCGTCCGCTCCGGGCCCACCTGCGTGCGGCAGTTGGCGGACTGGGGGGCCAATGTCATCAAGATCGACGCGCTGACCGAGGATGCCGGCGGCGAGCAGCCGGGCGGGCCGCGACGCGGCTCCGATTTCCAGAATTTGCACCGCAACAAGCGGGCCATGACGCTGAACCTGAAGGACGAGCGCGGGCTCGCCTTGTTCAAGCGCCTCGCCGCCAAGGCCGACGTCGTGGTCGAGAATTTCAGGCCCGACGTGAAGAAGAAGCTCGGCATCGACTATGACAGCCTGCGCCAGGTCAATCCGCGCATCGTCTATGGCAGCATCTCCGGCTTCGGCCAGGACGGCCCCTACCACAAGCGGCCCGGCTTCGATCAGATCGCGCAAGGCATGGGCGGGCTGATGTCGATCACAGGGGCGCCGGGCGAAGGCCCGATGCGGGTCGGCATTCCCGTCGCCGACCTGACGGCGGGCCTGTTCTGCGCCATGGGCATCCTCACCGCGCTGCTCGAGCGCGAGGTCTCGGGCAAGGGTCAGTGGGTGCAGACCTCCCTGCTGCAGGCCCAGATCTTCATGCTCGACTTCCAGGCCGCGCGCTGGCTGATGGAGAAGGAGGTCGCCAAGCAGGCCGGCAACAACCATCCGACCAGCATCCCGACCGGTGTGTTCAAGACCTCGGACGGCTACATCAACATCGCCACGACGGGCGGACGGATCTGGGAGCGCTGCGCGCAGGCAATCGGCGCACCGGAGCTCTACAGCCATCCCGACTATGCAACCGCTCCTGCCCGCTCCAAGAATCGCGACGCGCTCAACGCCGAGATCGAGAAGCGTACGGTGACGAAGTCGACCGAGACCTGGGTCCGCGAGCTCAACGATGCCGGCGTGCCGTGCGGGCCGATCTACGCCATCGACCAGATGTTCGAGGACGCCCAGGTCAAACATCTCGGCATCGCCCAGGACGTGCCGAACGAAGAAGACCGCCATATTCGCCTGGTCGGCCAGCCCGTGACGCTGTCGCGCACGCCGAGCAGGATGGTGGCGCGGCCGCCGGAATTCGGCGAGCAGACCGACGAGGTCTTGAAGGAGTTCGGCCTCAGTGCCGACGAGATCGCAAAGCTCCGGGACGCCAAGGTGGTGTGAGTGCCGCACTTGATGTCGCCAATGAATAAGCCCGGCGCACGCCGGGCTTATTGACTCGGTTCGCTGCGACGCAACTTCAAGTCCCGCTGAAGCGGTAGTTGACGCCGAAGCGCAGAATGTTGTCGGTGACGTGCGAGCGATAGCCAACGACGAGCGGTGCTCCGCTGAGCGCGATCACAGGCGTTGTGAGCGAACCCGAGACGGTGCCGAGATCGACATAGAGATATTCGAGCCTCGCGCTCCAATTGTCGGCGAAAGCGCCTTCGACGCCGGCGCCGGCGCTCCAGCCGACCTTGGTCGTGCTGCTGCTGAAGCTTGCCGCAACGGGCGTCATCGCGAAATTGTCGCTGGAGCCTGGAGAACCCGTGACATTGATCCCGCTCACGCTGCCCGAAGTGGAGACGCGACCGTAGGCCAGACCGCCGGTGCCGTAGAACAGCACGCGCGGCGTCACGGCGACACCCAGCCGACCGCGGACCGTGCCGAACCAATCGAGCTTCTGGGTCAGATTGAACGCCACCGGCAGCGCGGGATCGAACGTGTTGTCGCCGCGATGACCGGGCGTGCAGACGCCGTCCTGCACACCATCGGGCGCGCCGGCGCACAGCGCGTCCAAACGGCCCTTCTGGCCGTTGCCCTGGAAGTCGGCTTCGAGACCGACCACGAACATGTCGCGCTGCCAGTTGTAGCCGATCTGTCCGCCGCCGATGGTGCCGTTGAGATCAAGCGCGCCAGCGCTCGAGCTCAGCACTCCGCCGGTCCTGCTGTCGATGAAATCCGCTGTCGTGGAAGAGCGGCCCCAGCTGTAGCCGACATTGAGGCCGGCATAGAAGCCGCTCCAATTGTAACCGGGATCGACAGGCAGCGGCGGCGCCTTGGTGTAGAGGTGCGGCGCCGCCAGATCGGCGGCGAAGGCGCCCGGCGCGAGCAGCATGGCGATCGCGGACGCAACCAGCAGAGTTCGTGTCATCAATCTTCCCTCGAGTAACGGCATTGCCTGATCGCCGGCGCAAAGATGCGCGGGCGATTCAGTTCAGTGCGGCAACACTAGGGAAGAGCCGTTCGGCTCGCGTCCTGCGATCGAATGTCGGTCGTTCGGGGGACGAGCTGCGCGATGGCGCCCGGGATCATCTGGCGACGGACGGCCGAAACGACAAAGCCCGGCGCGAGGCCGGGCTTTGCTTCTTATTGACGCCTTTGAGCTCAGTACCTGGCGACCACCGGGCCGCCGAACTGGTAGTTGATGCCTGCGCGCAGGATGTGATCGGTGAAGCGCGACGATCCAGTGGCCGCGATCGCGGCAGCAGGCGCGAGCGTGAACGGACCGGACGAGAAGCGGCCGAGATCCATGTAGAGATATTCGAGCTTGGCGCTCCAGTTCTGGGTGATCTTGCCTTCGACGCCGGCGCCCACGGTCCAGCCAGCACGCGTCGTCGAGGTCGAGCCGATCGAGGCAATTGCAACGCCCGCCGGGGTGAAGCCAAACAGGGTGCCGGTGGTCTTGATCTCGCCGAAGGCCAGACCGCCAGTGCCGTAGAACAGCACCTTCGGGGTCGCGAGGATGCCGATTCGGCCGCGGACCGTGCCGAACCACTGAAGATGTTGGTCGATCGTCAGCGACGTTCCGGCAGCGGAACCCGGGGGAAGGAAGGTCAGGCCGGGCAGACAGGCGCCGCCTGCGAGGCTGGAGGGGGCGCAGTTGAAGCCGGCGCTTCCTCTTTCACCGGACCACTGCAGGTCGCCCTCGATGCCGTACACCCAGTTGGCGTTCTGCCAGTTGTAGCCGGCCTGGCCACCCGCGACTCCGCCGTTCATGTCGAACGAGGCGCTGGTAACAGAACCGGCCGGCGGCACGATCACCGCACCGGTCGCCGTGTTGTTATAGGTCACATCAGTCCGCGAGCGACCCCAGCTATAGCCGCCGTTGACGCCGACATACCAGCCGGTCCAGCTCCAGACCGGGTCCATCACCGGGGCCTTCACGTAAGGCCGGGCCGCGAGATCGGCAGCCATTGCACCCGTCGCGAACAGCGACAATGCCGCCGCCATACCAATCACGATCCGCTTCATGGAGATCTCCCCCTCCGCACGATGTTGTGATTGGAAACATACACCGGGTCGCGCCCAAGGGTTGTGCCGCGATTGCAACATTCAGCAACAATTGGAGCTGTCTGAGGCGACGTATCAGGACACCAGCGACAATCCTATCCCCTTGACCTAAAAGGACTATGCACCCTTGCGTTGAACCGCCCCCCCGCGCTGCGTCAGTCCGACGCGGGCGAGCAGGCTGTCGATCACCGGCCAGAACAACAGGACAATCGCCAGCGTCGTGATGAAGCCGACCAGGCCGTTCGACCAGAACACACCGAGGTTCCCGCCGGAGCCGATCATCGACAGGCGGAAGGCATCCTCGGCGCGGTTGCCGAGCACGAGTGCGAGGGTGAACGGCGCCAAGGGAATGCCGATCTTCTTGAAGACGTAGCCGACCACGCCGAAGCCGAGCATCAGCCAGATGTCGAACATCGCGTTCTGGATCGCATAGGCGCCGATCGCGCAGGACACCACGATCATCGGCGCCACCGCGGCGAACGGCACGCGCAGGATCGAGGCGAAGATCGGCACCGTCGTCAGCACCAGCACGAGGCCGACGACGTTGCCGAGATACATCGAGGCGATCAGGCCCCAGACGAAATCCTTGTGCTCGACGAACAGTAGCGGCCCTGGATTGAGCCCCCACACCATCAGCCCGCCGAGCAGGATCGCCGCGGTGCCGGAGCCTGGAATGCCGAGCGCCAGCATCGGCAACAGCGCCGCGGTGCCGGAGGCATGCGCCGCCGTCTCCGGCGCGAACACGCCTTCGATGCGGCCCTTGCCGAAGCTCTCGGGATCCTTGGCGAAGCGCTTGGCGAGGTTGTAGCCCATGAAGGAGGCCGCGATGGCGCCGCCCGGAGTAATGCCGAGCCAGCAGCCGATGAAGGAGGAGCGCAGCAGCGTCACCCAATATTTCGGCAGGTCCTTCCAGACGCCGAGCACGACGCGCAACGAAATGCTCGCCGCATGTCCGCGCAGCGCCAGCCGCTCCTCCATCGTCAACAGGATCTCGCTGATGCCGAACAAGCCGATGACGGCAACCAGGAAGTTGATGCCGCGGAGCAGTTCCGGCGAGCCGAAGGTCATGCGCAGATTGCCCGACACCGTGTCCATGCCGATGCCGGCGAGCAGCAACCCCAGCGACATCGAGATGACCGTCTTGTGCTTGGCCTCGCGCCCCAATCCGACGAAGGAGCAGAAGGTGAGCAGATAGACCGCGAAGAACTCGGGCGGGCCGAACTTCAGCGCAAAGGACGAGATCATCGGTGCAAGGAAGGTGATCAGGAGCACCGCGACCAGCGAGCCAATGAAGGAGGAGGTGAACGCGGCGGTCAGCGCCTCCGCCGCCCTGCCCTGCTGCGCCATTGGATAGCCGTCGAAAGTGGTCGCGACCGACCAGGCTTCGCCCGGGATGTTGAACAGGATCGAGGTGATCGCACCGCCGAACAGCGCGCCCCAATAGATGCAGGACAGCATCACGATCGCCGAGGTCGGATCCATCGTGAAGGTGAGCGGCAGCAGGATGGCAACGCCGTTGGGGCCACCGAGCCCGGGCAGCACGCCGACAAAGATGCCGAGCACCAGCCCGACCATCATCAGGACGAGCGTCTTCCACGTCAGCAGGACGGCAAAGCCGTGGAGCAGGAGACCGAAAGCTTCCATCGCGAAACCGCCTAGCGGCCGAAGGCCGCTTCGAGCGGCCCTTTCGGCATGATGACGTCAAAGGCGATGTCGAAGGTGACGAACATGATCGCCGTGAACAGGAAGGCGGTGAGCAGCGACTTCCACAGCGCGATCTTGCCGACGAAGCGCATGAAGCCGGAGATCAGCAGAAAGCTCGCGACATAGAGGCCGAGGAACTGTGTCACGAGACAGAACAGCAGCGTCGGCACGAACACCGCCAGCACGCGGCGGGCCTGCGCGCGCGTGACGAAGGTGTCAGACACCGTGCGACGTGCCAGCAGCGCCACGACCAAGCCGTAGAGGCTGCCGCCGCCGAGGATCACCGAGAGATAGAACGGGAAATATCCGGGTTCGGGCCCGGTCGAATCCCAGGACGCGCCGGTGCGCCAATTGTCGGTGCCGAGCGTGACCGCCAGCGCGAGCAGCAGCAGACAGACGACGATCTCAACCGTGCCGGAGGAGGCGACGGAGGGCGAGTTGTCTTCAGGCGCGGTCGGATCGTCGACGACGATTTCAAGATCTGTTTGGGACATGAGCTCTGATGCACGTCTGGAAATTACTCACCTTTCCCCGTGCTCACGGGGAGAGGTCGGCGCGAAGCGCCGGGTCAGGGGTTCTCTCCACGAGTCCAGACTCGTGGAGAGAACCCCTCACCCCTGCCCTCTCCCAGCAAGAACGGGGAGAGGGAGAAGAGGGAGACGGCTACTTCGCGACGAACCCGGCTTCCGTCATCAGCGACTTGTTCTGCGCATCATCCTCCTCGAGGAACTGCACCATGTCCTTGCCGGTGAGGAAGATCGGCTTCAGCGCTTGCTTCTCCATGTAGTCCTTGTATTCCGCCGTCTGCGTCACCTTGTGGAACAGATCGACATAGAACGCCTGCTGCTCCGGCGTGACCTTGCCGGGCAGGAACATCGCGCGCAGCATCAGATATTGCACGTCGACGCCCTCTTCCTTGCAGGTCGGGATGTCTGCCCAGGACTGGGTCTCCGTCACCTTGCTGGTGTAGGAGATGCGCTCCTTGTCGAACACGCAGAGCGGCCGCACCTGGCCCGCGCGCCAGACTTCAAGATTTTCGCTGGGGTTATTGACGTTGGCCTCGGTATGGTTGCCGACCAGCTGGGTCGCGGCCTCACCGCCGGACTTGTAGGGCAGATAGGAGAATTTCGCACCGGTCTTCTGCTCCAGGAAGACCGTCAGCACGTGATCCTCGCGCTTGGAGCCGGTGCCGCCCATCTTGAAAGGCGCGCTCGCGGCCTTCGCGGCCGCGACGAACTCCTTCACCGTCTTGGGGCCCGCGCTGTTGTCCCAGAGCACGAACTGGTCGAGCGCGACCACCGAAACCGGGGTCAGCTCACGCCAGTTGAACGGGATCTTCGCCGACAGCGGCAGCATGTAGATCAGCGAGTAGGCGATCAGCACCTTGTTCGGATCGCCCTCGCTGGACTTCATGTACATCAGCGCTTCCGCACCCGAGGCGCCGCCCTTGAGCGAGACGACGATCGGCTGCTTCATCAGATTGTTCTTCTGGATCGCGGCCTGCATCATCCGCGCCATCTGGTCGGAGGCGCCGCCCGCGCCCGCGGCGACCACGATCTCGACCGGCTTTGCCGGCTCCCAGCCGGCAAATGCCGGCGTGCCGCAAAGCGCGACTGTCAGCGCGATCGCGGCCTTCATTCCATGTCCCACGGGCGTCTTCCCTATGTTCTTGTTTGAATTGGAAATTCAGAGCTGAATTCTGCGCCATTGTGCGGGCGAATCCAGCCGAGTTCAAGCCATCCGACGTCATCCCCGTTATGACTTTGGAATGAGACAGCGCGATGCAAAAAGCGGGCTCCTCGCGGAGCCCGCTCGCGCGTGTTGAGGCCCGGTCGCGGCCTACACGACCAGAATGTCGTGCTGGTTGAGCAGCACGCCGTTCTGGACGCTGACCAATGCGACCGCTGCGCCTTGGGTGCCGTCGGCGCTGTAATAGAGCGTCTGGTTGCCGGTATCGAAATGGAATTGGGAGAATCCCGAAAACACATCGTCTCCGGAGGTCTCGAACGTCACGTCCATCCCTGCGGTGAGCCCACCGCCGAAACCGCTCGCCGAGACCGCGATGCGGTCCTGCTCGGTGGTATTGTTGAAATCGCCGATCGTGCTCGGGCCGGACGGCTGAAGGAAGGCGAAGGTGTCGTTGCCACCGCCGCCGGTCATGGCATTGCCGCTCGCGGTGGCGATCAGGACATCGCTGCCGCCGCCCCCGCTCATCGTCTCGGTCCCGTTGGTCGCGATCAGGATGTCGTCACCGCCGGTCCCGGTCAGCGATGTCGCCGATGGCGCGTTGTTGACGACGGTGACGGTCGCGGCGCTGGACGAGCTCGTCATCCCGTCGGAGACGGTGTAGTCGAACGAGCCGCCGAGCGTCGAATCGTCGACGAATGCCGCGTCTCCGAAATAGGAGAAGCCGCTGCCGCCCGAGCTCGTCGTGACGGTGCCGAGCGCGAGATGGTCGGTCGTGTCGGGATCGGTATCGTTGAGCGCCAACGCCCAGCTGGGAACAACGACCGCACCGCTGGCACCGACATCCGTGATCACGGTCTCGCCGACCGCGGTCGGCGCATCATTGGTGCCGATGATGGTGACGGTGACGTCCTGCGTGGTCGAGCCGCCATTGTTGTCGGCAATCGTCACCAGATAGTCCTGCGTCAAGGTCTGCCCCTGCGCCAGGAACTGGATGTCGGCGTTGTCGACCGTGAAGTGCCAGGCGAGCGATCCGGCACCGCCGGCCTCGCTGACCGGATCGAGCGAGAACGCTCCGACATAGAAGCTGCCGTTGGGCACGAAGCTCGCGCTGTGCGTATCCCCCGTCTCGGCATCGGAGAACGACAACGAGCCTGCCGTGGATTCCGTCGCAGGCCCCGTCGCCGGACTGACGTTGACGGAATCGAGGATCATGCCGGTGTCATGGTTCCTGTAGGAAAACTGCAGCAGCGTCGACGACAGCGTGGCATCGCCGATGAGGTCGAAGGAATAATGGTTGAGGCCCGCCGGCACATTGCCGAGCGACAGGATCGTCGCTCCGTCCCACGACACCGCGAACGGTGAGCTGACGCTCTCGGGATCGCCGAAGATATCGAAGCTGACGAAATAATGCTGGCCCGGCGTGGTCACGACGTTCTGCGACAGCGTCTCCGTAACGGAGGTCGGCAACAGCTCGACCGAGTAATGGCCGAAGCTGCCGCCGAGCTCGAGCTGCGCGACGTGAATGTGGCCGCCGCCGCTCACCGTCCAATTGGCGAGATTGCCGGTCTCGAAGTCGCCGTTGAGGATCACCGGCGGGCCGGCGTCCTCGGTGACCGATCCGCTGACATTGGCCGCCGTGACGAGCGGATTGTCGTTGGCGCCGGCGATGTCGAAGGTCAGCGTGGTCGAGGCCTGGTGGCCCTGCCCGTCGTCGACCGTGAAGGTGAACTGATCGGTGACGTTGTCGCCGGCGAGCAGCCCATCCACCGACGCATCCGCGACGTAGCCGTAGGATCCGTCGGCGTTGAGCACCAGCGTTCCATGCGCGCCGGTGACTGAATGGCCGACATTGGCGGCGCTGCCGTTGACCTCCGTAATGGTTCGCGGCGTGCTTTGGTCGACCGGCTGGACGACGTCGAAGATGGCGCCGCTTGCGATCGACATCCCTGCATCCGGCCCCGCGGTATCGGACGCCGCGATCGTCAGCGGCGTCAGGACCAGCGGATCGGCCGCGCCGTCGATGGTGATCGTGACGGTCTGGGCCGAATAGGTGAAGCCGTCCCAGACGTTAACGTCGTATTGCACCGTCAGCGTCTCGCCGACGCTGAGGAAGTCGAGGTCGGCATCGGGGATACTGAAGGTCCAGTCGATATTGCCTGTACCGGTGCCCGTGGAATCATGCAGCACCGTCGCGAGTGCCGACTGAAGGTCCACCAGCGTCTGCGCCGGGGCGGCAAAGCTGTTGGCCGACCAGACCGCCGAATCCAGCACGACGCTGACCGAATGCACGTCCGACAGATCGACGTCGTTGAAGCTCAGCGTCCCCGTCGGCACCGGGCTCGTGGTATCGGGCGACTGCGATCCGGTCACGCCTGGCTGCTCGGAGAGTGAAGCGGATTGCGGTCCGCTCGTCATCACCGGCGCGTCGTTGGCGCCGGTGATGACGACGGAAACGGTCTGCGTCGAGCTGGTCGAGCCGTCCGCGACCTTGACGGTGTAGTTCACCGTCAGCGTCTCGTTGAATGCGAGATAATCGAGATCCTGGTCGGGGATCGCAAAGTCCCAATCGATGCTGCCGCTGCCGGTCCCCGTGGAATCGTGCAGCACCGTGGTCAGCGCCGCGGTGAGATCGGCCTGTGTTGCCGCCGGCGGCGTCGGTCCCGAGCTGGAGTCCAGCGTCACGGTGACGGTGTGCGTATCGCTGGTGTCCTGATCGGTGAAGACGAGCGTGCCGGCCGGGGTCGTCGGCGTCGCATCGGGCGCGGATGAGCCCGTCGTGGCGTCCTGCTCGACGACGGTGGAGGATTCCGAGCCGCTCGTGATCACCACCGGATGATTGGTGCCGAGGATCGTGATGGTGACGTCCTGCGTGGTGGAGCCGCCGTGACCGTCGTCGATCGCGACGTGATAGACGAGCTTGAGCGTCTCGCCGCCATTGAGGAAATTGGTCGATGAATTGGCCAGCGCGAAATTCCAGTCGACCTCCCCGATCAGATGGCCGGTCGAATCCTGCAGCGCGGTGCCGAATGCGGCCAGCAATTGCGCATTCGTCAGGGGTATCGAGCCGCCGCCCGACCGGGTCGCGGTGACCGTCGTCGAGACGGTGTGCGCATCGGCAAGGTCGATGTCGGTGAAGAGCAGGCTGTCGCTGGCATGGAGATTGCCGGAGGAATCCAGATTTTGATCCTCGACGAGAGCAGCGGACTCCGGACACGACAGGTAGATCGGCTTGTCGTTGGTGCCGACCACGGTCACCGTGAGGGTTTGCGTCGAGATCCCGCCGGCATGGTCGTCGAGCTGCACGGTGTACTTGATGTCGAGATGCTGGCCCGCCGCGAGATAGTCGAAGGCAAGATCAGGCGCCGAGAAGGTGGTGTTGATGGTGCCGGTCGAGGAGCCGGATGTCTTGACGACGTTGTCGATGTGGAAGAACGACATCAGCTCGGCGTTGCCGAACGGGCCCGGCAACAGGCCAGCGGTGGCACCGGAGGCGGATACGCCTGTCACCGTCGCGGTGTGCCCTGTATTGGCGAGGTCGTCGTCGGTGAAGTTGAGCGCAACCTGTACGGTGTCGGGCGTGAGCGACAGCGTCTGGTTGGCCTGCTCGGTGACGGTCGCCGCCGAGGTCATGGCGATGACGGGCTTGTCGTCGGTGCCGGTGATCGTGATCTTGACGGTCTGGATCGCGAAGCCGCCGTGGTTGTCGGAGACCTTGACGTCATAGATCAGAACCAGGGTCTGGTTCTTGGCGAGGAAGTCGAAATCCTGGTCCTGGTCGCTAAAACTCCATTTGAGCTGGCCCGAGCCGTTTGCATCGCTCAGGATCTGCGATTGCATCGCCGTCTGAAAATGCGCAAGCGAGGCCGCCGGAACGACCGTTCCACCCGAGACCACTGCGGAATGCAGCGTCGCGGACGTCGTGTGGCTGTCGGTCCTGTCGCTGTCCTTGAAGCTCATCGTCCCGGACAACGCGTGCAGCGTTGTCGAATCGTTGAGATTGGCAAATTCGGTGAAGCTGCCCGTCGCGGACGACGAGGTGAAAACCGGCGTGTGGTTGGTCATGGAAAAATCCCTGCCTGCGTTGTCATGAAATCGCCGCCGCGCGAGAGCGCAGCGACGCGACTAATCGGTCCGAGAAATCAGACTGGACTCAGCGGTCTTGCAGCAAAGCGTTGGCTTAGGGTCTTGATTTCGAGGCTCGGCTTGTTCGCGAGGCCGTACCTGGCGTTGGGATGGTCGGCAGCAATGAAATTCTGGCGCGGCTCGCGTCGTCGAAACTACGTCGCTATGTTTTCAGTTCAATTTCGGTTCAATGACGTCCGGTTGCAGCACGGTCGGTCAGAACGCTTCACACAATTCACGTCGGTCAATTCAATGGGACTTACAAATCACTTGCTGGCCGGCCTGTCGGCGCGAAGAATACGAGAAGGCATCATGCAACCTCCACGATCTTATGCCTGAGCTCGCCGCGCCGTCAACGTGGACGCGTCACGGCAGACGCATGCAATTGCGGTTCCGGAAGACGGAACCGGTTGAAAAGCTGAAATAGTTGCAATTTGCGCGCGGGATTGCCGACGGTTGACCGTTCAGCAATCGCTTCGGCCCATCGCGCGGCATCGAGCGTGGCGCCACCGGCGATGGACGCGGCCTATTTGCCCTTCCAGACCGGCGTGCGCTTGTTGAGGAAGGCGTCCATGCCCTCGCGGAAATCCTCGCTCATATAGGCCTTCAGGATCAGGTCTTCGCCTTCCTCGCGCGACAGCGTGCGGCGGATGCGGCGCACCGCTTCCTTGGTCGCCTCCAGCGTCAGCGGCGCGTGGCTGGCGAGGAGCTTGGCGGTCTCGTCGGCGCGACGCTGCAGCGTCTCGACATCAGGCACGATTTCGGTGAGCAGGCCGAGCGCCAGCGCTTCCTGCGCCTCGACGAGGCGCGCCTTGAAGATCATGTCCTTGGTGCGGGCGGGACCGACCAGCGCGACGACACGGCTGATGTTCGACATCGACAGGCAGTTGCCGAGCGTGCGCGCGATCGGAAAGCCCATCCGCGTCGTCTCGGTGCCGATGCGCAAATCGCAGCAGGCGGCAATGCCGGCGCCGCCGCCGGTGCAGGCACCGGCAATCGCCGCGATCACGGGCACGCGGCACTGCTCGAGCGTGCCGAGCACGCGGTCGATACGCGCCTCGTAGTCGAGCGCGTCCTGCGCGGTTTTGAACGCACGGAATTGCGAGATGTCGGTGCCGGAGGCGAACGCCTTGTCGCCGGCGCCGGTCAGGATGAGCGCCTTGATCGAGCGGTCGGCATTGATCTCGGTGCAGATTTCCGCCATGCGGTCATACATGGCGAAGGTCATGGCGTTGCGCGCCTGCGGGCGGTTGAAGGTGATCCGCGCGATGCCGTCCGTGACGGAGTAGAGCAGGTCTTCGTTGGTCGTCGTCGGTGCGTTCATCGCGCGCTCGCTTCTCTTCCAGGTTAGCTCAGGCCACTTGCGCCTTGGTCATCGGCACCGCGTCGCGGCCCTTGAGGACGTCCATGGCCGCCAGCACGCCGCCGCTCCGGTGCGGAATCTTTGCAAGATCGAGGCCCATCTCGACGCCGGCGAGCGTGCCCATCAGCATCAGATCGTTGAAATGGCCGATATGGCCGATGCGGAACACCTTGCCCTTGACCTTGTTCAGGCCGGTGCCGAGCGACATGTCGAAGGCTTCCAGCACGACCTTGCGGAACGCGTCGGCGTCGTGTCCATCCGGCACGCGCACACCTGTCAGCGCCGGCGAATGCGCGGCGGGATCGGAGCACTGCGTCTCCAGACCCCAGACCTTGACCGCGGCGCGCGTCGCCGCGCTGTGGCGCTTGTGGCGGGACCAGACGTTCTCCAGGCCCTCCTCTTCCAGCATCTTCACGGCTTCGCGCAGCCCGTAGAGCAGGTTCGTCGCCGGCGTATAGGGGAAGGTGCCGAGCTTGTTGAAGCTGATCACCTCCTGCCAGTCCCAATAGGAGCGCATGCCGGGATTGGCTTTCGCCACGGCCAGCGCCTTCTCGGAGACGGCGTTGAAGCCGAGGCCGGGCGGCAGCATCAGGCCCTTCTGCGAGCCGGCAACGGAGACGTCGATGCCCCAGGCATCGTGCTCATACTCCATCGAGCCGAGACCGGAGATGGTGTCGACCATCAGCAGCGCCGGATGCTTGACGCGATCGAGCAGCTTGCGCACCTCCAGCGGCGGCGTCACGCAACCGGTCGAGGTCTCGTTGTGGACGACGCAGACCGCCTTGATGGCGTGCTGCTTGTCGGCGACCAGACGCTTCTCGATCTCAGCGAGGTCGGCGCCGTGGCGCCAGTCGCTCGGGATGAAATCGACGTCGAGCTTGAACTTGTCGGCGATGCCGCGCCACAGCACGGCGAACTGGCCGGTCTCGCACATCAGCAGCTTGTCACCGGGTGCGAACACGTTGACCATCGCCGCTTCCCAGGCGCCGGTGCCGGACGAGGGGAAGATGATCACGGGCTGCTTGGTGCGGAACACCCGCTGCATCGCGGCAAGGACGGCAAAACCGAGCTCGGCGAACTCCGGACCGCGATGGTCCAGCGTCGGCATGTCCATCGCCCGCAGCACCCGGTCGGGCACATTGGTCGGTCCTGGAATCTGTAGGAAATGCCTTCCAGTATGCACGGTCATCGGCGTCCTTCCCGGTCTTTGAAGCTTGTGTCGGCCTTGGTCTCGGAGGGCCCGAATTCGGGGCTCCGCGAGCCGCTCGCATATCACTATTCGCCGGGCTTGTCCCTCGCCCGGCGGGGTCCGTCAATGCACAAGAAGCAGGGCTCGCTTGCCAAGGGCCGTGACGGGAGGCAAGACGGTGCCGGCAAACAGGGCGAAGGCGGATCATGGCGGCGGAAGTGGCTGGGAAATCACCGGAATCGGTCGAAACGGACCGTCTGGCGGCGCGTCTGGCCCGAGAAATCACCGGCGACGTCCTGTTCGACCGCTTCAGCCGTGGCCGCTACGCCACCGACGCCTCGTTCTACCAGATCGTGCCGTCAGGCGTGGTGGTCCCGAAGACCATGGACGAGGCCCTGCGCGCGCTGGCGATCGCCCGCGGCGAGGGCGTCAAGGTCACGCCGCGCGGCGGCGGCACCTCGCAATGCGGCCAGACCGTCAATGACGGGCTCGTGGTCGATCTCTCAAAACACCTCAACCGCATCCTGTCGCTCGACGTCGAGGGCCGCACCTGCGTCGTCGAGCCCGGCATCGTGCTCGACGATCTCAACCGCCAGCTCAGAAAGCACGGCCTTTGGTTTCCCGTCGACGTCTCCACGGCCTCGCGCGCCACCATCGGCGGCATGGCCGGCAACAATTCCTGCGGCGGCCGCTCGCTTCGTTACGGCACAATGCGCGACAACACGCTGTCGATGGAGGCGGCGCTGGCCGACGGCACGCTGAGCCGTTTTGGTGAGGTCTCGCACGATCTCTCTGATCTCGACGCGAGCGAGAGCGTGCGCCCCCTGTTCCGCGACATGCTCGAACTCGGCGCGCGCGAGGCTGAAGAAATCGCAGCGCGCTTCCCAAAGGTGCAGCGCCGCGTCGGCGGCTACAATCTGGATGCGCTGGTGCCGCGCAATGCGCGCAACAACATGGCGCATCTGCTGGTCGGCTCGGAAGGCACCCTCGCCTTCACCACCAAGGTCGAGCTGAAGCTGTGGCCGGTGATCCGCAACAAGGCGCTGGGCATCTGCCATTTCGGCAGCTTCTACGAGGCGATGGATGCGGCCCAGCATCTGGTCAAGCTGAAGCCGATCGCGGTCGAGCTGGTCGACCGCACCATGATCGCGCTCGGCCGCGACATCGCGATGTTCAAGCCGATCATCAATGCCGCGATCAAGGGCGATCCGGACGCCGTGCTGGTGGTCGAGTTCGCCGAGGAAGACCAGGCGGATAATCTGGTGCGCCTGAAGCAGCTCTCCGAGCTGATGGGGGATCTCGGCTTCGGCTGGAACAACGAGCCGCGCAAATGGGGCGGCGTGGTCGAAATCACAGAGCCCGCGCTGCAGGGCGGCATCGCCGATTTCCGCGCCGCCGGCCTCAACGTCATGATGTCGATGAAGCAGGAGGGCAAGCCGGTCTCCTTCGTCGAGGATTGCGCCGTGCCGCTGCCGCATCTGGCCGACTACACGCAGCGCCTGAACGAGGTGTTCGCCAAGCACGGCACCAGCGGCACGATGTACGCGCACGCCTCCGAGGGCTGCCTGCATGTGCGCCCGGTGCTGAATTTGAAGCTGGAGAAAGACGTCAAGGCGATGCGCGCCATCGCCGAGGAGGCGTTCGCGCTGGTGCGCGAGTACAAGGGCTCGCATTCCGGCGAGCATGGCGACGGCCTGGTGCGCTCGGAATTCCACGAGACGATGTTCGGCGAGCGGCTCGTTGCGGACTTTAAGGAAGTGAAGCAGCGCTTCGATCCTGAGGGCGTGCTCAATCCCGGCAAGATCGTCGATGCGCCCAGGATGGACGACCGCTCGCTGTTCCGCTTCAAGCCGGATTATCGCGTCGGCGAGCTCACGACGAAACTCGACTGGTCGGCCTACCCCGGCGCCGGCGGCGGTTTCCAGGGCGCGGTCGAGATGTGCAACAACAACGGCGCCTGCCGCAAGCTCGAAGGCGGCGTGATGTGCCCGTCCTATCGCGCCACGCGCAACGAGAAGGATGTCACCCGAGGACGGGCCAACACCCTGCGGCTCGCGATCTCCGGCCAGCTCGGCCCCGATGCGCTCTCCTCCGACGAGATGATGGAGACGCTCAAGCTGTGCGTCTCCTGCAAGGCCTGCCGCCACGAGTGCCCGACCGGCGTCGACATGGCCAAGATGAAGATCGAGGTGCTTGCCGCGCGCGCGGCCTCCCACGGCCTGACGCTGCGCGATCGTCTGGTCGGTTATCTGCCGCGCTATGCCGGCCTTGCCGCGCGCTTCGCACCGTTGGCGAATTTGCGCAACCGCAGCCCGCTGCTGCGAAAGCTGTTCGAGCGCTTTGCCGGCATCAGCGCGCGCCGGGCACTCCCCGCCTTCCGCAGCGACGTGTTTGTTCCGCGGGCGGGCAGCGTCGGACCGGAGAGCGGCCGCGAGGTCGTTCTCTTCGCCGACACCTTCAATCGCATCTATGAGCGAGAAAACCTCGAGGCTGCAACGCGCGTGCTCGTGGCCGGCGGCTATCGTGTGCACATGCCAAGACCTGCAAGCGGCAACCGGCCGCTGTGCTGCGGCCGCACCTTCCTGTCTGCCGGCCTCGTCGACGAAGCGAGGTCCGAGCTCGACCGGCTCGTCGCCGCCTTCGCGCCCTTTGCCGCGCGCGGCGTGCCGATCGTCGGTCTCGAGCCGAGCTGCCTGTTGACGCTGCGCGACGAGCTCGCCTCGCTGCGCAAGGACAACGACGCCAAGGCGGTCGGCGCGCACGCGTTGACCTTCGAGGAATTTTTGGTGCGCGAAGCCGAGGCGGACCGACTGCAATTGCCGCTCGGCGTCGTCGCCGACAAGGCGATGGTGCATGGCCATTGCCATCAAAAATCCTTCGGCGCCTTCAAGCCGGTCGAGCAGGTGCTGCGCCTTGTTCCCGGCCTTGAGGTCGAGACCATCGAATCGAGCTGTTGCGGCATGGCCGGCGCCTTCGGCTATGGCGCGGACACCTATGACGCCTCGATCGAGATGGCCGAGCTGTCGCTGCTGCCCGCCGTGCGGCGCGCCGACCAGAACACACTCGTTGTTGCCGACGGCACCTCTTGCCGGCATCAGATCCATGACGGCACGAAGCGCGAGGCGCTTCACGTCGCACGCGTGCTGGCGATGAGCCTCGATCGCGCCGAAGGAAATTCCACCTCAACCGCTGCAAAGGAAACCAGCCATGGCTGACCTCACCCTCGACACCGCCCGCAAGATCCTCGACGCCGCCTTCGCAAAATCCAACGAGCTGAAGCTGAAGCCGCTGGTCGTCACCATCCTCGACGCCCGCGGCGTGCTCAAGCTCGCCGCGGCCCAGGACGGCACCAGCCTGATGCGCGCCGAGATCGCTCACGGCAAGGCCTATGGCGCACTCGCGATGGGCATGGGCTCGCGCGCCCTGTTCCAGCGCGCGCAGGAGCAGGCCTATTTCATCGACGCGGTGAACACGATTGCCAAGGGCGCCCTGGTCCCGGTGCCCGGCGGCGTGCTGATCATGGATGGCACGACGCTGCTCGGCGCGGTCGGCGTCTCCGGCGACACCTCCGACAATGACGAGGCCTGCGCGGTCGCGGGTATCCAGGCGGCGGGACTGAAAGCGAACGCGGGGTAGCGCTCGTCATTCCGGGGCGCGCGAAGCGCGAGCCCGGAATGACGGTGGAGAGTGGGGCTGCATTCTCTTTGAAAATCGAATGGAGCTGGTGAGCCCACTCTCGTGCCCCGGACGCAGCGCAGCGCTTCTTCAGCGGTGCGCTGCAGAGCCGGGGCCCATCTCGCCGGATATTCCGCTGCAGCTCTGGATCCCGGCTCTGCGCAGCAACGCTGACGCGTTGCAGCGCGTCCGGGACACGAGATCAGGTCCCGCTCACCTCCCCGTCCAGACCGGCTTCCGCTTCTCGCTGAACGCCTTCAGGCCCTCCTTGGCGTCCTCGGTCATCGCGAGCAGCGCGATCTGGCTTTCAGTGTAGGCGATGCTCTCGTCGAACGACATCGCGGCGATGGCGCGCATCGCATATTTGCCGCGGCGGATCGCGGTCGGGGATTTGTCGACGATGCGGCCGATCAGCCAGTCGACCTTGGCATCGAGCTCGGCCGTGGGCACCACATAGTTGAGCAGGCCCGCAGCCTGCGCTGCCCTGGCGTCGAACGGCTCGCCGGTGAGCGCCCATTCGTTGACGAGGCGCGGCGGCGCGATGTTCTGCAACAGGCTCAGCACCTGCATCGGGAACACCCCGACCTTCACCTCCGGCAGACCAAAGACGACGTGATCGGCCGCAACAGCCATGTCGGTCATGCACAGAAGGCCCATGCCGCCGGCCATGCAGACGCCGCCGACCCGCGCAATTGCCGGTTTGGTGGCGTTCTGTGACAAACGTAACAGATCGGCATAGTCGACATTTGGTTTGGAATGATCCATCGCGAAAGCGGCGCCGGAATTCTGCAAATCGGCGCCAGCGCAGAACGCCTTGTCGCCCGCACCCGTCAGCACGATGACGCGGACGTCCTTGTCGTCATGCGCGTCGCGATAGCCCTTGGTGATGCCGGCGATGACCTCGCCGTTCAATGCGTTGCGTTTCTCCGGCCGGTTGATGGTGATCCAGAACGCCTGCCCGCGCTTCTCGGTGATGACGGCTGTGGTGTCGGTCATGGTACGCTCGCTTCCTTGCCTTCCGTTTTGCCGCCATTTGCGGCAGGACCGGCCGCGCGTGCAAGGGCAATCTGTAACGCCCCGTCACCATAGCGTGTGGGCACAAATTGGCTTGGCGATTGAATTAACGGTGACGGCCGCTATCCTGACTGGAGATTTTGATCACCGATGAGCCATTTCATGCGCACCGCGATGACGATGTTGCTGGCAGGCTTGCTCGTGACGAGCGCAGCACCTGCAAGCCGCGCGGCCGACGCCGCCAAGCTCGCGCTGGTGATCGGCAACGCGAGATATCCCGACAACGAATTCGTGCTGAATGACGTCGCCAACGATACCCAGGACGTCACTGAAGAATTGAAGCGCGACGGCTTCGTCGTCGATCGCCAGAGCAATCTGACGGCCGACACCATGCGGCAGGCGCTGGATCGCTTCTATGCCCGCATCGACCGCGGCGCGGTGGCGCTGATCTTCTTCGACGGCTTTGCCATCCAGTCCAACCGGCAAACCTATTTGCTTCCGGTCGACGCGCAGATCTGGACCGAGCCGGACGTGGCGCGCGACGGCTTCAGCCTCGACGCCATCCTCGCCGAGATGAACACGCGCGGCGCCGCGATCAAGATCGCGCTGATCGACGCCTCGCGCCGCAACCCGTTCGAGCGGCGCTTCCGCCGCTATTCGGCTGGCCTAGCCCCCGCGATCGCGCCGAGCAATTCGCTGGTGCTCTATTCCGCGGCGCTCGGCGCGGTCACGGCCGGCGGCAAGACCGATCATGGCCTGTTCGTCGCCGAGCTGCTGCGCGAGATGCGCGCGCCGAGCATCAGCGCCGAGCAGGCCCTGACCAACACCAAGAACGGCGTGGTCGCCGCCACTAACCGCGAACAGGTGCCGTGGCTGTCGTCCTCGCTGACCACGGAATTCTCGTTCGGGGGTTCGGTGACCAGGCCGACCGACAACGCGGGCGGCGATCCGACCAAGCCGGAGCCTCAGAAACCGGAGCCGCAGAAGCCGG
>Ga0209256_1001338_pt1 | contig 26209 bp, 19 predicted proteins | sample AraplaCol_mCL_r2_2_FD_184270 | JGI IMG/M metagenome (GOLD analysis project Ga0209256, IMG submission 184270) | Arabidopsis root microbial communities from North Carolina, USA - plate scrape MF_Col_mCL_r2 (SPAdes) (version 3) | ecosystem: Host-associated > Plants > Roots > Endosphere | place...
CGCTGCGCGCCATCGAGAAGCTGCCGGGCGTCAGCTTCCAGTCGGCCGACGCCTTCGGCGCCTACGAGTGGTCGACCCGCGTCGCCATCCGCGGCTTCGACCAGAGCCGCCTGGGCTTCACCCTGGATGGCGTGCCGCTGGGCGACATGAGCTACGGCGCCTACAACGGCCTGCACATCAGCCGCGCCGTCACCAGCGAGGACCTGGGCAAGGTCGAGCTGGCCCAGGGCGCCGGCTTGCTCTCCACCGCCTCGACCTCGAACCTGGGCGGCACGCTGCAGTTCTTCACCCGCGACCCGTCGCAGGACTTCCATGTCCAGACCAACGCCACGGTCGGCTCGGACTCGATGTACCGGGTGTTCGGCCGTCTCGATACCGGCGCCATCGAGGGCCTGAACGGCTTGCGCGCCTACGTTTCGGCCGTCGACCAGAAGGCCGACAAGTGGAAGGGCGGCAGCGAGCAGAAGCAGCGCCAGTACGACGCCAAGGTCGTGCTGCCCCTGGGCGAGACCGGCTCGCTGACCGCGTTCTGGAACCACTCCGAGCGTCGCGAGCAGGACTACCAGGACATGTCGTTCGACATGATCAACCGCCTGGGCCGCGACTGGGACAACTTCCAGCCCGATTGGAACAAGGCCGTCGGCGTGGCCACCGTGCTGAACAATCCGGCCTACTACGCCGGCCCGACCCCGATCCTGAACGGCGGCTACTGGACCGGCGTGGGAACCAACCCTTACGCCCAGTATGGCGTGGCCACGCCCGACGACGCCTATTACGCCGGCGCCGGCATCCGTGACGACGACATCTACGCCGTCGCCCTCAAGCACGACCTGGGCGAGATGGCCCGCTTCGACCTGACCGGCTACGGCCACAAGAACGAAGGCCAGGGCCTGTGGTACACGCCCTACACGGTCAGCCCGGGCTACGGTGCGGCGGGATCGACGGCCGCCCCGCTGTCGATCCGCACCACCGAGTACGACATCGACCGCAAGGGCCTGATCGGCAACGTCTATGTCGACCTGGGCAGCCACGCGATCAGCGCCGGCTTCTGGACCGAGGACAACGACTTCCACCAGGCTCGCCGGTTCTACGCCGAGACCCTGGCGGCTCCGTCGCGCGACCCGCTGGACTTCCAGTCCAACCCGTTCCTGACCTCGTGGGAATACAAGTTCAACACCAAGACCACGACCGGCTACCTGCAGGACGTCTGGACCGTGACTAACGCCCTGAAGGTCAATTTCGGCTTCAAGGCCCTGAAGGTCGAGAACGAGGTCAAGTCGATCGTCGGCGCGGTGAACGGCAAGATCGAAAGCAAGGACAGCTTCCTGCCCCAGGTCGGCGTCGTCTATGACCTGGACAACGGCGTGGAGCTGTTCGGCGGCTATACCGAGAACATGGCCGCCTACGTCTCGGCCGCCACCTCGGGCCCGTTCGCCTCGCAGAACCAGGCCGTGGTCGACTACATCCGCGACAACCTCGAGCCCGAAACCTCCAAGACCTTCGAAGGCGGCGTCCGCTACAAGACCGACCGCTTCCAGGGCGTGGCCGCGCTCTACCACGTCGACTTCGAGAACCGCCTGGACAGCGCCAGCACGGCTCCGCCGATCCTGGGCCTGCCGGCCGTGCTGTCGAACGTCGGCTCGGTGGCGACCAAGGGGATCGAGCTGGCCGGCCAGTACCGGATCGACGACGCCTGGTCGCTGTACGGCTCGTACGCCTACAACGACTCCACCTACCAGGACGATGTCCCCGGCGCCGGCGGCGCGGTGGCCATGCGCACCAAGGGCAAGGACGTGGTCTTCACGCCCAAGCACCTGGCCAAGGCCGTGCTGGGCTACGACCACGGCACGGGCGTCTTCGCCAATCTCGGCGTCAGCTACACCAGCTCGCGCTGGTACACGTTCGAGAACGACGGCGGAAAGGTCGACGGCTTCACCGTGGCCGACCTCACCGTAGGCTACCGCTTCGACGGCGCCGAGAACGCCTGGCTGCGCGGTCTGGAAGTCCAGGCCAACATCACCAACCTGACCGACGAGGACTACATCTCGACGGTCGGTTCGGGCGGCGCCTCCAAGGCCGACCGCGCCGGCACGGCCATGACCCTGCTGCCCGGCGCTCCGCGCCAGGCCTACCTGACGGTCCGCAAGCAGTTCTAGGCTTAGCGGCTACAGGAACGGAGGGGGCCGGAAGCACGTCTTCCGGCCCCTTTTTTTCGTGTCCGGACAAGATTTGGCGGCTGTCCCGACAGGGCTTTGCTGGCCTTTCACAATACGAAGGGCCGTTGTCGGGGCATGACCGACACCCTCTCCTCCCCCGCTCCGACCGCCGGCCTTCGCCACGAGATCATCGACATCGTCCGCACGGTGGGCGTCGGCCTCGCCGTCGCCCTGGCGCTGCGGATCGTCGTCTTCCAGCCCTTCACCATCCCCTCGTCCTCGATGGAGCCGGGGCTGGTGACCGGCGACTACATCGTGGTCTCCAAGTCGAGCTACGGCTGGAGCCGCGCCTCGTTTCCGTTCAATCCGCCGCTGTTCGCAGGCCGCGTGCTGGAGCGCCCGGCCCAGCGCGGCGACGTCGTGGTGTTCCGGCGGCCGCACGATCCCGGCCAGACCTGGATCAAGCGCGTGATCGGCTTGCCGGGCGACCGGGTGCAGGTCCAGGGCGGCCAGGTTCTCGTCAACGGCCGGCCCCTGGCCCAGACGCCTCTCGGCCTGACCCACGACCACGACGCCCCGGACAGGCCCGTGCTGGAGGTCCGGGAGCGTGCGCCCGACGGCCGCGCGTACGTCACCTATGACGGTGGTTCCGATCAGCCGGGCGACGACACCGACGTCTACGTGGTGCCCAACAGCCAGTATTTCGTCATGGGCGACAATCGCGACAACTCGCTGGACAGCCGCTGGCCGCGCGAACTGGGCGTCGGCCTGCTGCCGGCCGAGAACCTGGTGGGCCGGGCCAAGTTTGTGCTGCTGTCATGGCGTCCGGGCGCGTCGCTCTTCAAGCCCTGGACGTGGCTGAACCTGCAAGGCGACCGCTTCCTGAAGCCGATACGCTGACGGGGACAGCCGGGGACATGCCCTTGCGGCGTGTCCCCAAGACTGGCGCGGCGCTTGACCATGGGGACACGCCGCAAGGGCATGTTCCCGGCAGCATCGGCTCACCGCCGGCTGTATTCCTCGTAGCTCAGCGCGCCGTCGTGGTTTGCGTCCAGGCGGTCGAACGCGGCATGCGCGGTCAGCGGACGGGCCAGCGATGGCGCGGCGACCGCGCCCACCGCCAGGCCGGCCACGGCCGCGGCCACGACGCGCCAGACCAGATTGGGTCGGCCGCGCTTACCGGTCCGCCCCTCCAGCTCCTGATCGATGAAGTCCCGCACCGCCTCGCTGGCCGTACGCCGGGTTTCGCGGCAACGCGCCATGAACGCGACCTTGGTCTCGTACGGCAGACGAACCTCGAGCATCTCGCTCTTCTTGGGTGGCTTGCCAGCGCTCATCGGACATCCCCTGGGCTTCTGGGGACGACTATCCGGCCAATCAGGCAAAAAGAAAGCCCGGACCAAGCGGACCGGGCTTTTAAAGTCATTAGGGAGGAAACGCCCAGAAAGGGCAGAGGCGCTCGGCGCCTCACCGGCTCCTGTTAGCGCTACCAGCGTGCAGTTGCAAGCGATTCCTAGCGCTGCGGCGAGCCGCCGCACCCGTCCGCGTCCGGACGCATCCCCGCGCACGTCGGATTCCCTGCTGACAATGGCGGCGCTTCCCCATAGCGTCCCGCGCCATGATCAGACCCTCGCTCCTGGCCATCGCGGCCTGCCTCGCCCTGTCGTCGCCGGTTCTGGCGGAAAAACTCACCCCGGAGCGAATCTTCGCCGACCCGGCCTTGGGCGGTCCCACCGCCAAGGGGGTGGCCCTGTCGCCCGACGGCAAGCGCGTCACCTACCTGAAAGGCAAGGCCGAGGCGGCCAACATCCAGGATCTGTGGGCGGCCGACGTAAAGGGCGGCGAGCCCTATCGCCTGATCGACTCGGCGACCCTGTCCTCCGGCGCCAAGGAACTGTCCGAAGCCGAGAAGGCCCGTCGCGAACGCGCCCGCGTCTCGGCCCGCGGCATCGTCGAATACAGCTGGGACAAGGAAGGCCGCTTCATCCTGGTGCCGCTGGACGGCGACCTCTATGTGGACAGCGTCGCCGACGGCAAGGTCAGCCGGCTGACAGAAACCCCCGGCGACGAGGTCGACGCCAAGGTTTCGCCCAAGGGCCGCTTCGTTTCGTACGTCCGCGACCAGAACCTCTACATCAAGCCGCTGGCGGGCGGGACCGAGAAGGCCCTGACGACCGAGGGCAAGGACGCCCTGTCGTTCGGCACGTCGGAGTTCGTGGCCCAGGAGGAAATGGACCGCTTCACCGGCTACTGGTGGAACCCCACCGAGACCAGTATCGCCTATACCCGCGTCGATGAGAGCGGCGTCGACATCATCCCGCGCGCCGACATCGGCCCGGGCGGCGCCACGGTGGTCGAGCAGCGCTACCCGCGCGCCGGCCGCCCCAACGCCGTGGTCGACCTGTTCGTTCAGGACCTGGCTTCGGGCAAGACCGTCCAGATCGACCTGGGGCCGAACAAGGACATCTATGTCGCCCGCGTCGACTGGTCGGCCGACGGCAAGACCCTCTACGTCCAGCGCCAGACCCGCGACCAGAAGACCCTGGACCTGATCGCCTACGACCCGGCTTCCGGCAAGGGCAAGACGATCCTGACCGAGACCGACGCCCACTGGATCGAGCTGCACGACGACTTCCATCCGCTGAAGGACGGCAGCTTCCTCTGGTCGTCGGAGAAGTCCGGCTACAACCACCTCTATCGCTACGCAGCCGACGGCAAGCTGATCGCCCAGCTCACCAAGGGCGACTGGCCGATCACGGCCCTGGAAGGCGTGGACGAGGCCCGTAAGGTCGCGATCTTCACCGCCTCGATCGACACGCCGCTGGAGCGCAGGATCTATGAGGTCTCCTACGCCAAGCCGGGCAAGCCCAAGGCCCTGACCCCGGCCGGCGGCTGGTGGAGCGCCAAGGTCGCCGAGACCGGCGGCGCCTTCGCCGGCGGTTACAGCGATCCCAAGACCCCGCCCCAGACCGCGCTGTACGACAACACCGGCAAGCGCGTGCGCTGGATCGAAGAGAACAGGCTAGACGCCAGCCACCCCTACGCCCCCTACGCCGCCGACCTTCCCGTTCCCGAGTACGGCACGCTGAAAGCCGCCGACGGCGAGGTGTTGCACTACGAGATCCTCAAGCCGATCGGCTTCGATCCGGCCAAGAAGTATCCGGCCATCGTCTCGGTCTATGGCGGCCCGCACGCCCAGTCGGTGAACCGGTCGTGGCAGAAGGTCGGCGATCGGGCCTATCTCGAGGACGGCTACGTCATCTTCAAGCTGGACAACCGCGGCGCGGCCAACCGGTCGGCCAAGTTCAAGCGTGCCCTGGACCGTCGCATGGGCACGGTCGAGGTCGACGACCAGCTGGTCGGCGCCAGGTTCCTGCAATCGCTGCCCTATGTCGACGCCGACAAGCTGGGCGTGATGGGCTGGTCGTACGGCGGCTTCATGACCCTGATGCTGCTGACCGCGCCGGACACCCCGTTCAAGGCCGGCGCCTCGGGCGCCCCGCCCACGGAATGGGGTCTCTACGACACCCACTACACCGAGCAGTTCATGGGCAAGCCGGACGAGAACAAGGACGGCTACGCCAATTCCGACGCCCTGAACCGGCTGAAGAACCTCAAGCCGCACAGCCTGCTGCTGCTGCACGGCATGGCCGACGACAACGTCATCTTCGAGAACAGCACCCGCCTGATCGCGGCCCTGCAGAAGAACGCCATCCCGTTCGAGATGATGCTCTATCCGGGCGAGCGCCACAGCGCGCCCGGCAGCAAGACCAAGGGCCTCCACGTGCTGAAGACCCACCTGGACTTCTTCGATCGCCAGTTGAAGGGCGAATAGCTCGGAATGGGGCATGCGCTCGCGCGTGTCCCCAGACCCCGCGCCGAGCCAGGCGGTTGGGGACACGCCCAAGGGCATGTCCCCGCCTACTCCGCCCCCAACGCCTCCAGCACGAAATCCGCTCGCGCCGAGACCGCCGCCTTCGGCAGGATCACCAACGCGTAGTCCAGCGCCGTATACCCCGCCACCAGCCGCTCGTACTCCGCCACCGCCGCCTCGAAACCGTGAGGTCGCTCAGGATCGTTGACGTAGATCTCGGGCCAAGGCGGCGTCAGGAAAACCCACCGGTGATAGCGGTGAGCCCGCCCCAGACGCTCCAGCGCCGCCTCGCCCGTCGCATGCTCCAGGGCGGCGGCCGCGTCGATCAGGCCCCGGTCGAAGAACACCCAGCCGTTCGCCGGCGCGTTCGCCCGATCCTCCAGCGCCATGGCGACCGCCCGCCGCGCGAAGGCCGCCGGATCGATCCAAGGCAAGGCCGCCCCGTCGCCGGCCCTCTCCTCCCGGACGATCCGCCGTCCGGGCTCCTCGACAACGGCATGGCCGCGTCGCCGGAGCTCGGCCAGCAAGGTGGACTTGCCGCCGCCCGAGCAGCCGGAGATGACGACGAAACGGTTCAAGGCGGTTCCTTTCCTGTCTGCCGGGGACGCGCACTCACGGCAGTGCGTCTGGCGAGTTCGCGCTGAGCCCAGGGTGATGTCCCCTACTTCGTCCGCTGAGTCGTGGGCAGGTCCTGTGGCGCCGTGGCCGGCGGAGGGGACACGCACTCACGCCACGGCCGTGGATCGATGGGCAAAGGGCTTGCCGTGAGTGCGCGTCCCCGACTCATCGGTGCCCAAGTCGCTGAAATCCCTGCGCTAAATCTTTATTCCCAGCAGCCTTCCCGGGTGGCGGCATAATGGCTTCACCTCGTCGCGAGGAAAGGGCGCAAGGCCAGCGACCATTGCGGCGGCGGGGGGCGATCGAGCGGGACTGGGCGTGAGGGGGTTACTCACGCGTGTCCGGGGAGCCTGGCGTTGCAGGCCCCGCCCGCCGTCGGCGTTGGTGGGGATCGGCGTGCGTGTCTTGATGATCCGCGTCCCTCATCGCCGGAGCTCGCCGGAAACGGCGAACCGGTTTCCCGGCTAGGCCTCAACAGGGCCGCCTACCGGGTCGCTGGCGGATAACGATGGCGCGGAGCGACTGGCTTCGTCGAAACGGTACAAACACACAGAACTCCGGACGATGTCCGGCGCTCCGTAGCCCTTTCCATCAGCTCGCAGCTTCGGCGCGGGACCGCACACGCTTGACTTCCGTAGCGATAGAAAACGAACCTTCGCATGCGAAACAGCCCAAGGCCTCCCGCGTGACCTCCTACACCGACCTCATCGCCGCCATGACCGCCAACGACACCGGCTTCACCGCGCACGTCACCGACGACTGGCGCCAGGGCCGCACCACTTATGGCGGGCTGTCGGCGGCCCTGTGCGTCGAGGCCGCCCAGCGCAGCTTTCCCGACGCCCCGTCCCTGCGCTCGGCCCAGTTCGCCTTCGTCGGGCCGGCGGCGGGCGAACTGTCGATCCAGGTCAGGCCGCTGCGCCAAGGCAAGTCGACCCTGTTCGTCGCCGTCGACCTCGTCGGCGAGCAGGGCGTGGCGACGCATGGCGTCCTGACCTTCGGCGCGGCCCGCGCGTCGGTGGTGGCCTACAACGAGGTCCCCTGCCCCGCCGTCGCTCCGCCGCAGGACTGCGAGCCCTTCTTCCCCGGCGAGCGTGGCGGCCCCAACTTCACGGGACAGTTCGAGGTGCGCATGGCCGGCGGCGCGCGGCCGCTGTCGGGCGCGGCGCCGGAATATCTGCTGTGGATCCGGCATCGCGACCCGGCCGCCCGCTCGCTGTCGGCCTTGGTCGCCTTGGCCGATACCCCGCCGCCGCCGGCCATGACCCTGTTCCCGACCTTCGGCCCGATCTCGACCATGACCTGGGCCCTCGACATCGTGGGCCTGCCGGATGCGGACGATGACGGCTGGCGACTGCTGCGCAGCCGGGCGGAAACCATCGCCGATGGCTATTCGACCCAGGACATGACGCTATGGGACGCCAACGGAAAGCCCTTGATCGTTGCGCGCCAGAACGTGGCCGTGTTCATCTGAGGGCCAACCACAAGGGGGCGCGGATGATCCGGAAAATCTTGCTGATCGGCGGCGCCGGGGCCGCGCTCTTCGCGGCCTCCGCACCAGCGCTCGCCGCCGAAAAGACACCCAGCGGCAAGCTGCGCTATGTCGGCGACTTCCTGAAATCCCTCCCCGCCCCCGGCGCACCCAAGGCCCAGGCGGGCTCGGTTGTCGCCGAGCAGCAGGCCCAGGCGTCCGGCAAGTCGACCGCCGAGGACAGCGTCTTCCGCAGCCTGACCGCCGTCCACGAACTGGACGACACCCTGCACGCGGTGATCTCGCTCAGCCCCCACGCCCTGGCCGACGCCCGGGCCCGCGACGACGAACGCAAGGCCGGCAAGCTGCGCGGGCCGCTGCACGGCGTACCGATCCTGCTGAAGGACAACATCGAATCCGCCGACCACACCCCCACCACCGCCGGCTCCCTGGCGCTGAAAGACAACGTCACCGGCCGTGACGCGCCGCTGGTCCGACGCCTGACCGACGCCGGCATGGTGATCCTCGGCAAGGCCAACCTGTCGGAATGGGCCAACATCCGCTCCAATCACTCGATCAGCGGCTGGAGCGCCGTGGGCGGCACGGTGCGCAACCCCTACGTCCTGGACCGCAGCGCCTGCGGCTCGTCCAGCGGTTCGGGCGCCGCGGTGGCGGCCGGTGTAACCTGGGCCGCGATCGGCACCGAGACCGACGGCTCGATCACCTGCCCCGCCGCGATCAACGGCCTAGTCGGCCTCAAGCCCACCGTCGGCCTGGTCTCGCGCACCCACATCGTGCCAATCAGCCATAGCCAGGACACCGCTGGACCGATGACCAGGACGGTCGTCGACGCGGCCCTGATCCTGACCGCCATCGCCGGCTGGGACCCCGCCGACGCCGCGACCAAGGACGCCGACGGCCACAAGACCGACTACGCCAAGGGCCTGTCGAAGGACGCCCTGAAGGGCGTGACCCTGGCCGTCGCCCGCTTCTACACCGGCTATTCGCCGGGCACGGACGCGGTGTTCGAGCAGGCGCTGAAGGACCTTCAGGCCCACGGCGCCAAGCTGGTCGACGTGAAGCACTTCGACGAGGGTCCGATCGGCAAGGCCGAGGGCGTGGTGCTCTACACCGAGCTGAAGGTCGACCTGAACGCCTACCTGGCCTCGACCGACCCGACCAAGGTCAAGACCCGCACGCTGGAGGACTTGATCGCCTTCAACCAGCAGACTCCGAAGGAGCTGGAATGGTTTGGCCAGGAGAGCTTCGAAAAGGCTCAGGCGACCAAAGGTTACGACGATCCGGACTACATCAAGGCCGTCGCCGACGGCAAACGCCTGGCCGGGCCCGAGGGCATCGACAAAATCCTGAAGGACACGGGCGCGGTCGCCATCGTCGCCCCGACCACGGGGCCGGCCTGGACCATCGATCCGCTGAACGGCGACCACTACGGCGGCTCGTCGACCACCCTGCCCGCCGTGGCCGGCTATCCGCACCTGACCGTGCCGATGGGCGACGTCGGCGGCCTGCCGGTGGGGCTCAGCTTCATCGGCCCGGCCTGGAGCGAGGCCCGCTTGTTGAACCTAGGCTACGCCTACGAACAGGCGACGATGAAGCGCAAGGAGCCGAAGTTCCTGCCGACAGTCACGCCGGAGAAGTAGGTCCTAGACCTTCGGCCGGATCGCCTCGATCGGCGGCGGGGGCGGCGTCACGCGGGAGATGTCCGGCGCCGGAACCGGCGGGGTGCGCGGCGGCGGCGGATAATAGTCGTGCCCGCAACCACAGAGCGCCACGGCCAGACCGCCCAGGAGCAGTGACGTCCTCAGCATCCCGAACGTCCGTCGCCGCGCGGACCCGAGCCCAGCTCGCCCCTCGGCCCAAGGCCCAGCCCCTCGCGGAAGCAGCGGTTGTCGCCGCGTGGGTCCCAGTACTGGGTCGAGCCGTCCGGCGCGCGGAACGCCCAGCGCTCGCCGGTTTCGCCCGTGCGGCCCGTGACCTGCATGTCGCCCGGACCTTGCGAGGTGACGCGATAGGCGTCGCCCGACAGCCGGTCGACGGCGCAGGATTCGGTGACGCCCGGGCGACTAAGGTCGCCGCGCAGCGCCGCCGACGAGCCGGTGTCGCGGTTGAAGGCGCTGACCTCGGTCTGCCCCTTCCCGCCGACGAACACCTGGGTGCCGGTGGCGCGGTCGTAGGTCATGACATCGGGCGCCTCGCCGGTCAGGGGCGCGCCGCACGGCATGGGCCGGCGAGGCGCCGAGCCTTGCGGACCGTAGTCCTGGGCCGAGGCGAAGCCGGCCAGACAGGTCGAAGCGGTCAGGGCGGCGATCAGGCCGGTGGCGAACTTGCTCATCGCGAGGTTCCCCCTTGCGGAACATAGGGCTGCGGCGAACCAGGACCGACCGGCCCGCCGGCGGCGGCCGACGCCTCCAGCGGATCGGGCGGACCGCCGGACAAGGCCGGCGCCGCGACGCTGGCCGTCACGATCGCCTGGGGCCAGTAGCCGTCGAAGTCCTGGCGAGCCCGGTCGCGGGGCGTGCGGAACAGCTCCGGTCCCTCGAACCACGGCTGGCAGGTCAGCTTGCCGTCGAAATAGCCGGTGATCAGCGCTTCGCAGCCGCCGGGCTTGGCGTAGACGCGGTTGTCGCGAGCCCGGACCTGGGCGCCGTTGTCGGCGAACAGGCCTGCCCGCATCACCCCGGCGACGGCGTTGTCGGCCGCGTAGACTGTCCCCGAACCGGCGTAGATCCCGACATCGGTGGCTTCCAGCTTGCCGTCCAGCACCCGGACGTCGGCGTTCTCGACCACCACGGCCCAGTCGCTGTCGCGGACCACGGGGCGCAGCAGGGTCGCCTCGTCGCCGCCGCCGACATAGATGCCGCGCGAGAAACCGTCGACATAGAGGCCCTCGATCTGCACCAGCTGCGAACGGTTCATCCCGGCCATGACGAAGCCCGCCGAGTTGCGGCTGCGGCTGGAGCCGGTCCAGTCGCCCAGGCGGACGACGCGCATGTCACGGATGCGGCTGTCGCCGCCGGCCTCGAAGGCCGCGCCGATGGCGGTGGCGGCGACCTCGACATTGTCGGCCATGATCGTGCCGGTCGCCTTGACCACCGCTTGCCGGGTGCGGCCGATGAAGGTGGTGTTGGCGACTTCCAGCCGACTGTCGCCCAGGTCCAGGGCCGAGCCGTCTCCATCGTAGCGGACGACTACGTCCTTCAGGGCGAGCTCGGTGGCGCGGCCGGTGATGCAGGAGTTGGAGCCGGCGCGCAGGGCGTCGATGCCCACGCCCTCGATGACCACATAGCCCACGCCCGGTGCGATGCGGATGCAGGGCTGGTCGATCGCCGCGGCCAGGATCGGCCGGCCGCGCGACGGGACGTAGCCGTCGACCTCGATGGTCACCGAGCGCGTGATGTTCAGCGAGTCGATGCAGGCCCCGCCGCCCCGCGAGCGCAGGGTCAGGGTCCCGCCCTCATAGAGCCGGTCCAACGCGTCGCTCACCTCGCCCGGATAGGCCCGATCGCAATCGACGAAGGTGTGATAGCGCCCGCCGCCCCGGCCATAGCCGTAGCCATAGCCTTGGCCGTAACGCGGCTTGTGCTTGCGATAGTGCTTGGTCCCGCAACCGCGCGACAGGTTGGGTTCGAGCAGCAGGCCGAAGCAGGGACGGATCTGCTGGTCGATCTTGGCGTCGGGCGATCCGGCGACGGCGACCTGCGGCGCGACGCCCAGGGCCAGGCCGCTCACGCCCAGGGTCCAGGCCGCCAGGGCCGCGACGAGCGAGCGGGGGCGGGTCATCGATAGTCCCTTTCGGCATAGGGCTGGGGCCGCGGCTCGCCGGCGGCGCGCGGCGGCCGCGAGACCTGGGAGAGCAGCTGTTGCAGCCGCCAGACCGACGGCTTGAAACCGGCCAAGGCGCCGTCGAGCTGGTAGACCACGGCCTTGGCCCGGTCCTGGTCGGCCACGCCCTGCAGGCCCAGCGAGAAGAAGGTCGACATGGCGTACTTGGCTTCGGCAGAGCCCTGCCGCTCGGCCTCCGCGTACCAGTGATAGGCCCGGGCGTAGTCGCGCGGCACGCCCACGCCTTCGGAGTACATGACCGCCAGCACCAGCTGGGCCTTGGACGAGCCGTTGACCGCCGCGTACTGCACCGCCCGCACCTTTTCGATCGCCGACAGGCGTCCGGTGATGGGTCGACCAATCATGGCCTGGAAGGTCTGGGCGTCATTCGTGCTGAGCATGCGCTCGTCGAGCAGCGGCGACGGGATCACCCGCAGATAGGTCAGCGCCTCGCCGATATGGACAAACGGCAGCTCATTGAGACGCGCCAGGGCCGCTTCCTTGGCCTCGCCCGACGGGTCGCTCTCGTCCGAATGCGGTACGCCGCTGTCGGGCGATTCCGGCGGGTAGAACTCGTACGGCGGGATCCAGCGCTTGGCCTTGGTCTCCACGAAGCCGCCATAGGACGCGCGTTGCGGCGACGAGCGTTCGAAGTCCTTGAGCATCACATAGGCCGACACATCGCCGGTCTGCACCGCCAGGTAGTTGTAGAGATAGGCGTCGACGTCGTTGCGACGGAACAGGTCCAGCGCCGCCGGCGCGCCCATCCGTTTGGCCGAGCCGTACGCCTCGATCGCCTGGGGATTGTCGGACGGCTCGCCGAACGGGCCGAAGAAGCCGTCGTGCATGCGGGCCAGGGCGCGGTAGCCGTCCGCCCTCTGGGTGGAAAGTATGTAGATTACGCGGTTGCGGACCTTCTCGCGTTCCTCGGTCGACATTCGCGACAGGAGGCGGTCCAAGGCCCCATAGGCGGCATGCCGCTCGAAGGCGCGGCAGTCGTCGAATCGGGACAGCGGCCCCTTGTCCTTGCCGTTGCGACGCTCGTAGGCGGCGATCGGCGAATAGCCGCCGGAATTGGCCAGGGCCATGGCGTACCAGACCGCGGCCTCGACCGGATCCTCGAGGTTCTTGTCGACGGCGCGCTGGCCTTCATAGCGACGCGCGAGCTCCAGCTGGGCGAAGAAATCACCCCGGAAACCGCCCTGGCGAAGGGCGCGGATTTCCTGCTGCTGCTGATTGAACTGGCCGGAAACCCCTTGCGCGGCTTGGGGTCGGGGGCAAGCGCTGGCGCGCTTGTGGAACAGGAAGCTGGGTCCGGTGTCGCACCCGACCAGGGGAATCACCACGGCGGCCACCACGACCCCGACCGGCACCCGACGGATCAGCGTCGCGCGGTGCGCGACCAGAGAAGCCAGCCCACGCTTGAGGGCGGCGAGAGGAGAAACAGCATTGCTGGTCTCGTGCATCGCTCCCCCTCAGCACGCGCGTTAACCATGATCCAGAAGTCACTCATGTGCTTGGCTGTAGGCACTGTCAAGCTCGTGGAACGTCGTTCGCAAGACCGTCACGAAGATGCCCACAGAAGGATTCCCGCCTCAGGAGAATCCCTAGGTTTCCTGTCACGGTGGAGCTTGTTTCTCCGAGGCGTGCGCATCACAGCGCCGGAGCCTGGAACGGCTAGAGTCGTTCACGCCGAACCCGGGCGATGGCCTTCAGCATTTCGTCGCGATTCTTGGCCGCCTTGGCCCAGGCCGGCAGTCGCGAAACGATCGATGCGTTGCGCACCCCGCCCTTTTCAGCCGGCGTCTCCTCACGCAGTCCGCCAGCCAGATAGTGTTCCAGATAGTCGAGGTGATCCTCGTTCCAGGCGACCAACGTCCCATGCCGCGTCTCGGCGCGCAGACGCGGCGGGCGGCCCATGAATGGGTCGGCGATCACGCCCATCGGTGTCGCGGGCTGGTCGCGGGTCAGACCACAGGCTTCGCAAATAAGGCGGCGCGCGGCGAAATCGACGGACCTCTCGCCGGAATCGGCGACGACGATGACCGCCTTGCCCTCACACGCCGGGCAGTCGACCAGCAATCGCCGCCCGAAAGCCTCTGGCCGCAAGGCCGGGACGCGCGACCGGGATGTCTGGTTCATGGGCTCTCCACGCCGAGGAGCGCGGAGGCTAGGTGATCAGTCCCAGGAACGCCAGGCGATCGCGCTGGTCCCGCGTTCCAGGGGTGAAATACTTCTCCGACCAGCCGTCGGAGTCCTTCAAGGCGAAGATCTGGTTGGCCTCGATCTTCTCGTCCTTGCGGGATCTGAACCAGTAGTGCTCGAACATCCGCATGAAGTCGGCCACGTAGACGTCGGACACCGCCGTGTCGCCCCGGAAGACCAGCACGTTGGAGTCGTTGTTGATCGTCGAGTTGGTCGAGAAGTTGGCCGAGCCCGTGATTAGCACCGGGTCCGGGCCGAACGGATCGGCCAGGATGATCTTGGAATGGATGTGGATGCCGGCATGGTGGAAGCCTTCGTCCACCATCAGTCGGTCGCGATCCAGTTTCCGCTTCTGGAAGTCCGCCAGCTTGATGCCTTCGAACGGTTTGGCCACGGCGGCCATGTTGCCGGGGTCGGCGTTCAGCTTGTCGATATTGCCCTTCTCGCCGTACGAGCCTTCCTTGTCGGCCAGCATGAAGCGCATCGCCCCATCCGTGGGTGAGCCGAGGACGTCGCGGATCTTCTGGTGCAAGGCGAAGGGGGCGCTGACCATCAGCACCTTGGCCGTCCTGCAGACGTCGGCGTAGAGATCCAGCATCCCCAGTCCGTTCTGCGGCGAGAACAGCGGCGTGATCCCATGCTGGAGCGCCGCCCGGTTCAGCGGGGTGGGCGTGATGACGTCGTTCTTGGCCTGGGTGTCGTTGATGCTGAGATCCTGGGCCAGAACCTGGAACCCGGCCTCGTAACGCTCGGCGACGGTGGTGTCATAGATGGCGTGGCCGACGTTCAGCTGGCCGTAGATGCCGCCCTCGGTCCAGTTGGTGCCGCCGGTCCAGACGGCGATCGGCTTGAGAACGCCCGAGGCGTCCTTCTTCAGCAGGACCAGATACTTGTTGTGCATGATCGCCGAGCCCTGGGCGCGCGGCGTGGTCTGGAACTCGACGCCCAGGCTTTCGATGGCGTGGTGGTTCTCGGCGGCCGTGTTGCCGCCCTTTCGGGCATGGTAGACGATGTGCACCTCGGCGCCGCGCTTGTGGGCGCCGATTAAGGCCTTGATCGGCGTCGGCTTTTCGAACTCGTAGATGCAGCCGTGCAGGGCGTAGTCCGGTCCGTCGGCCTTGGCGATGAACGCCACCAGCCCCTCCTCCAGGCCGCGCGACAGCCAGGTCAGGGCGTCTGGAATGTCGTCGGGATCGTTGTCGCCGAACCTGTTGACATAGGCCTGGCTGGCCGCCGCCCCGCGATTGAAGAAGATCGAGGTGTGATCGTTGCGGCAGTCCTCGGTGCGCAGCTCCAGCGTGACCCCGCCGGGGATGGCGTCGAAGCCGCCGGGGCGCTCGGCGATCACGCCCTGCGCCAGGATCTCGGCCGGCGTCCCGTAGCGGGCGACGACCCGGTAGCGATACAGCCGCCCGGGCTCGGTGGTGTAGTCGCCCCAGCGGAACTTCTGCAGCGGCGCCCGGGCCGTGGTCACCCATTCCGGGTTCGGGTCGATCATGAAGCGCAGGGAGTTGGGCAGCCAGCGGCGGTCGCCGGTGCCGACGTCCGTGCGCTCGATCGAAAAGCCCAGGCACCCGGCGCGTTTCTCGTCCGCCAGGTCGAACGCCAACAACGCCGCATGTGTCCCGGCGATCACCCGAACCGTCAAACCGTCCTTCGAAGCCCTCGCCCGCATCGCCCACCCTTCCGCTACTTTGAGCAGGAGGATGGACGAGACGCACTTTAAAGGCGAGTCATGTTCGACGAACGGCGATCAGCGCCCAGTGGGCATGTCCTTGAAGGCCACGTCCTTGTCGACCCGCACGTCGCCCGGTAGACCCAGGACCCGTTCGGCGATGATGTTCTTGAGGATCTCGTCCGTGCCGCCGGCGATCCGCAGACCAGGAGCCCACATCAGGCTCTGCTGGAACGCCGCCTCCATCGGGGCCAGGGCGGGATCGGTCAGGATGCCGTATTCGCCCTCGGCCTCGACGGCGGTGTTGGCCAGGTCCTGCAGTTGGTTGGCCGAGATGATCTTGCCGATTGAGCTTTCCGGCCCCGGGGTCTGGCCGCGCGAGAGGGCCGTCATGGTCCGGAAGCGGGTGAACTTCAGGCCCTGCGAATTGACATACCAGTCGGCCAGCTTCTCGCGGAAGGCCTGGTCCTTCAGGGCCGGACCGTTGGCGGCCTGCAGGCCGCGCGCCAGCTCCATGACCTGGCGATAGTCCGGACCGGCCGAACCGCCGACAGCCAGGCGCTCGTTCATCAGAGTCACCAGCGCCACCTGCCAGCCTTGACCCACTTCGCCCAGGCGCTGGCTGTCCTTGACCCGCAGGTCGGTGAAATAGACCTCGTTGAACTCGCGGCCGCCCGACATCTGGTGGATCGGCCGGCATTCGACGGCGGCGTCTCGCATGTCGATCCAGAACATGGTCAGGCCCTTGTGCTTGGGCACGTCGGGGTCGGTCCGGGTCAGCAGGATGCCGTAGTCGCAATAGTGGGCGCCGGTGGTCCAGACCTTCTGGCCATTGATCACCCAGTCGTCGCCGTCACGGACGGCGCGGGTCCGCAGGGCGGCCACGTCCGAGCCGCCGGCGGGTTCCGAGAACAGCTGGCACCAGATCTCCTCGCCCTTCACGGCGGGCGAGACGAAGCGCTTCTTCGTGGCGTCGTCGGCGAAGGCCATGACGGTAGGCACGCACATGCCCAGGCCGATGGTGAAGTAGCCGTACGAGACGCCGGCCTTGGCCTCTTCCTGGCCGAAGATCACCGACTGGATCGGCGTGCCGCCGCCGCCGCCGATGGCCGCGGGCCAGGTGATGCAGGCGTAGCCGGCGGCGGCCTTGCGGGCCTGCCAGGCCTTGCCGGCGGCCATGTGCTCGGGCGTCGTGGGCTTGGGATCGCCGTGCTCGGCGCGGTGCGCGGCGGCGGCTTCGAACAGCCAAGCGCGAGCCTTCTCGCGATAGGCGGCTTCTTCGGGGGAGTCGTTGAAATCCATTCTGCGTCTTCTTCCGTGGGACCGCCCTCGTCCTTCGACAAGCTCAGGATGAGGGCTATGGCGGGCTCCGCGATCACATTCGAAATCCTCATCCTGAGCCTGTCGAAGGACGAGGATTTCGCACAGCGCACTAAGCCGCGTTCTTCTTCTCGAGTTCGCTCACCAGCCGCTCCTTCCAGAGCTTGGGCGCGCCGGCCACCAGGCTCAGCTGGCGCGAGCGGCGGTAGTAGAGGTGGCAGTCGACGTCCCAGGTGAAGCCCATGCCGCCATGCACCTGGACGCTTTCCTTGCTGGCGAACCAGAAGGCGTCAGAGGCGGCGATGCGGGCGGCGGCGGCGGCGGTCGGCAGCTCCGGCGCATCGACGTTCAGGGCCCAGGCCCCATAATAGGCGTTGGAGCGGGCGACCTCGTTCTTGACGTACATGTCCGCCAGCTTGTGCTTGATCGCCTGGTAGCCGGCGATTGTCCGCCCGAAGGCGTAGCGGCCAAGGGCGTATTCCTTGGCCATCTCCAGGCAGCGATCGGCGCCGCCCAACTGTTCGAAGGCCAGCAGCACGGCGGCGCGGTCCAGGATGGCCTGCACCAGCTCGAAGCCTTGGCCTGCATCGCCCAGGCGATCGGCGGTCGCGCCGTCGAAGCTCAGGCGGGCCACGCCGCGCGTCGGGTCCAGGCTCTGCAGGGTCTCGGCCTTCACGCCGCTGGCCTTCAGGTCGACTAGGAACAGGCCGGGACGCCCACCCTCGCTGGCCAGCACCAGGGCCATGCCGGCCGCGTCGCCGTCGGTGACCGGAATCTTGATCCCGGACAGCTTGCCGCCCTCGACCTTGGCCTGCAGTGAAGAGGGTGTGACCACGCCTGGGCCTTCCGAGGTCGCCAGGCAACCGATCAGCTCGCCGGCGGCGATGCGGGGCAGGATCGTGGCCTTCTGTACGTCGCTGCCGTGGGCCATCACGGCCTCGGCCAGGATGTAGACCGTCGAGGCGAACGGGATCGGAGCCACGGCCCGGCCCAGTTCCTCGGCGATGGCGCACAGCTCCACCCGCCCCAGGCCAAGGCCATTGTACTCTTCCGGAATAGCCGCGCCGAGCCAGCCTTGCTCGGCCACGCCAGCCCACAGGGCTTCGTCATAGCTCTTGGCGGGATCGTCGAGCACGCCGCGCACCACGGTCGAGGAGCAGCGGGCGGCGAGGAACTTGCGCGCCTCGTCCTTGAGGAACTTCTGGTCGTCCGAATAGTCGAAATCCACGTGGATTTCCTCCCTTGGCCCGCTCTGGTGGCGGCGTCGGGACTCACGATGAACGATCGTTCGTCCGAGGGAAAGATTGACCTCGCGTCAAGGATTTCAGGTTCTTATGACGGCCCCGAACTCAGAGAGAACGTGTGCGTGGCTAAGACCGTCTTCCAGCGGAACCAGAAGGTGTGGGTCGAGAGCGTCGGCGCCTGGGCGACGATCGAGAAGATCGTGCCGGTCTGGGCCAAGGGCTTCGACGAACCCGTGCGCGTCACCTACGACGTCGGCCTGGGCCGCGAGTTCCAGGCCAGCGAGCTGAAGCCGGAAGACCGCATCGACGAGACTGGCTCGGCGGCCACGGCCAACTGGCGTATCCTGCGGGCCCGCAACAAGTGGCAGCAGGAAAGCGACTGCCTGCACCATCCCTATCCGGGCACTTATCCGGTGGTGGTCACCGATCCCAACGACTGGGGCGGCTGGCGCACGCCCGGCGCGGAGTACGACCGCGACCCGCGCAAGATCGAATTCCAGGCCCGGCTGATCGCCGCCGCGCCGCAGCTCCACGCCCTGGTCCGCCAACTGATCGAACTGGCCGCCGACAGCCCCGAGGACGCCCCGCCCGCCGTGGTCGCCCTGGCTCAACGGGCTTCGGCGATCGAACGGGCGCTATACGAAGTGCCGGCGGCGGCCGAGGCGGCGACGGGGGGCGTCGAGGCGGGCTAGGCCGCCTCGATCTTCGGCGCGTCGGGGGCCGCGTTGAAGTTCCCCTTCTTCCAAGCCTGGTACAGGACCACCACCGCCACGGCGGTCCCAACGATCATGGCGGGGACGGAAGCCTCCGGTCCGAAGGCGCCGCCGCTCAGCCAGTCGGGCGCGCCGGCCGTGGGCGCGCTCAGAAACAGGCTTTCCTTGATCTCGATGCCCGACACGCGCGCGCCGAAGATCCAGCCCTGGGTGAAGTTCCAGGCGCCGTGCACGCCGATGGAAATCCACAGACGGCCGGTCAGCAGGTAGAACGAGGCCAGCATCAGGCCCGCCTCGATGGCGATCGCGATGGCCGCCGTCGGGCTGGCGTTGGGGTTGCCCAGGTGCGCGATCCCGAAGAACGCGGCGGAGACCGCCAGGGCGGGCCAAACGCCGAAGGCGCGCAGCAGGAGCCGCAGGAGGATGGCCCGGAACATCAGTTCCTCGAAGAAGCCCGAGGAGATAGCGACGCTGAGCATGTCCCAGGGCGAGGCCGCGCGGGGTCCCGAGATGTCGTACAGGCCCGAGACGACCAGCACTCCGACCACCACGGCCATCATCGCCACGCCCAGCCCAATGCCGATCAGAAGTTCCCGAACCACCGGCTTCAGGTCCAGTTCGCCGGGCCAGCGCGCCTCCGCCCCCTTCGTCAGGAGGGCGTAGAGTCCGAAGGCGGCGATGCTGGCGGCGACCGTGAGCAGGGTCCTCGGAACCGGGCCGAAGGGCGCATGATCGGGCGAGGTGAAGAAGCTGAGCACGCCATAGACGAAGCCGAACAGCACGAACAACAGTGCGCCCCAGCCCAGCGACCGCAGCCAGCGCAGCGGCCCGGGATGCAGGAACCGGCGCGAACCGACATCGAGCCCGACCGGCGACGGCGAAACTTCCGTATGCGACATGAAGCTAATCCCCCAGAAACAGACCACGACACTTGGCGGGTTCGCGTCCGGGTTCAAGTGAAGAAGAATTTAGGCGCAACCGCCTTTTCTATAAGGCGTCGCCATCACCCGCCGGCGGCCAGTCGCGCCCCGAGCCCGACCGGCGCAGACGTCCGCCCGAGGTGAATTCGACGGCCGGCCGGACGCCCCCCAGATCGATCTCGCCACCCGACGGCGTCAGCTGCCAGCAGCGGCGACCGACCCAAATCATCACCTCCAGCCCATCGGCCGCCCCTGCGCTGGCCCAGCCGCGCAAGGTCGCCTCGTAGGGCGCGCGCCGCCAGGCCGTCGGCTGGCTGGGGTCGAGCTCGACATTGATGATCCGCCCGCCCTGTCCCGCATGGAGCACGAAGCCGCTGCGGTCGGGCCGCCAGGTCTCGTCCAGGCGGTCGTCCTGTCCCGCATGGAGCACGAAGCCGCTGCGGTCGGGCCGCCAGGTCTCGTCCAGGCGGTCGTCCAGCAGCCAGTCGCAGGCGAAATCGGCGCACCCCTGGGGCCGGACCTCGTAGATCCCGCATCCTTTGTCGCGCTTGTAGTAGCGGCACCAGACGTGCGGAGCCTTCTCAAGCTCGCGCACGCCGATCACTTTGCAGCATTGGCCGCATGCGCCGCATTCCCGTCCGGACATCGCCGCCCCGCTGAAGGTCCCGCGACGGGTCTAACGGTTGGCGGCGCGATCGCCTAGAAGCGATAGCCGACACCGGCCGACACCACCCAAGGGTCCAGGTTCACCTTCGACTTGAGCGCTCCGCCATTGACGCTGGCGTCGGTCTCGAACCACACCTTCTTGACGTCCAGATTCAGGCTATGGCGACCTGTCAGGGCGACGTCCGCCCCGGCCTGCAGGGCGTAACCGAAGCCGTCGTCCAGCTTCACCTTGAAGCCGTTCTTGTCCTTGTCGCCGTAGAACAGCATGTAGTTCAGGCCCGCGCCGACATAGGGGCTGAACCGGGCCGCCGGATAGGGGTGGTACTGAACCGAGACCACCGGCGGCAGCACCCAGGTCTCGTGGACCTCGACGTCGGCGCCGGCCCCGACGGCCTTGACCGTGTGCTGGGTCGTGCCGGCGATAACCTCGACGGCGATCTTGTTGGTGACGAAATAGCTGAGCCCGATCGTCGGCATGACGTCATCCGACACCTCGGCCTTCAAGCCGGAAGCCGCTCCGGCGGCGGTGACGATCGGATCGGCCGCGTCGGGGCTGACCCGGGTGGCTCGGACATTGAGGATCCACGTTCCCTTGGCCTTGGGCGTGAAAACCTCCTGGGCGTCAGCGGCGGAAGCGGCCAGCAAGCCGGCGGCCAAGGCCATGGCGGCCGGGGCCAGGACGGAACGGGTAACGACAGTCATCGGATATCCCCTTGTCTCGCGGAGCGACGCCGGACGGCGTCCTGCGACAAGGGGATGCGGCGGGATCGGACACCCGACTTTGATCCGGAGCAAAGACCATATTTTGTTGCGGGAATTGCGGTCACTACTTATCGCGTCCAACCCCTCGCCGCCGACGTCGCGTCCGCCTACATTGCCCGCATGCGCACAGACACGCCCCAGCCCGTCCGCCTGTCGGACTATCGCCCGTTCCCGTTCGAGATCGAGACCACCGAACTGGACTTCCAGCTGGATCCCAGCGCCACTCGGGTCAAGGCGACGCTGGCGATCAAACGCACGGGCGCGGCGGACCAAGGACTGTTCCTGAACGGCGAGCGGCTGAAGCTGATCTCGGCGGCCATCGACGGCCAGGCGCTGAGCGCCAACCAGTACAGCCTCGACGGCGAAGGCCTGACGATCCATCAGGTCCCCGACGCCTTCACCCTGACCACCGAGGTCGAGATCGATCCATCGGCTAACAAGGCGCTGATGGGCCTCTACATGTCCGGGGGCCGGTTCTGCACGCAGTGCGAGGCCGAGGGTTTCCGGACCATCACCTTCTTCCCCGACCGCCCCGACGTGCTGAGCCGCTTCACCGTGCGGATCGAGGCCGACAAGGCGTTCCCCTACTTGCTGAGCAACGGCAACCTGTGGGAAGGCGGCGAGGTGGATTCCCAGGATCCGGACGGCCGACACTACGCCGTCTGGAACGACCCCTTCCCCAAGCCGGCCTATCTGTTCGCCCTGGTGGCGGGCGAACTGGACGTGCTGGAGGACAGCTTCGTCACCATGAGCGGCCGCACCGTGGCGCTTAAGGTCTTTGTCGACCCCGGCCAGGCCCCGCGCGCCGCCTACGCCCTGGACGCCCTCAAGCGCTCGATGAAGTGGGACGAGCAGGCGTTCGGCCGCGAGTACGACCTGGACCTGTTCATGATCGTGGCCGTGCGCGACTTCAACTTCGGGGCGATGGAGAACAAGGGGCTCAACATCTTCAACAGCAGCCTGCTGCTGGCCCAGCCCGAGACCGCCACCGACATTGACTATGAGCGCATCGAAAGCGTCGTGGCTCACGAGTACTTCCACAACTGGACCGGCAACCGCATCACCTGCCGCGACTGGTTCCAGCTGTGCCTGAAGGAAGGCCTGACGGTCTTCCGCGATCAGAGCTTTTCCGCCGACATGCGCGGGGAGGCCGTCCAGCGGATCAAGGACGTCAAGGCTCTTCGCGCCCGGCAGTTCGCCGAGGACGCCGGTCCCCTGGCCCACCCGGTGCGGCCCTCCAGCTATCTGAAGATCGACAACTTCTACACGGCCACGATCTACGAGAAGGGCTCGGAGCTGATCCGGATGCTCAAGACGATCCTTGGCGCGGAGACCTTCCGCAAGAGCCTGGACCTGTACTTCGAGCGCCACGATGGCGAGGCCACCACGGTCGAGGCGTTCATCGCCTGCTTCGCCGACGCCTCGGGCCGCGACATGAGCGACTTCTTCGCCTGGTACGAACAGGCCGGCACACCGGCCGTGTCGCTGACCCATGCCTATGACGAGGCCGCCAAGGCGCTGGAGATCACCCTGACCCAGTCCACCGCCCCGACCAACGGCCAACCGACCAAGCGCCCCCTGCCCATCCCGGTGACCATCGGCCTGTTGGACGGCGACGGCGAAGTGCTGCGCGACAGCGAGGTCGTGCTGCTCGACACGGCCTCGAAGACCGTGCGCTGGGAAGGCGTGGAGAGCGCCCCGGTGATCTCGGCCTTGCGCGGCTTCTCGGCCCCCGTGAACCTGACCACCGACACCCGCCCGGTCGATCGCTACGTGCAGTTCTCCGGCGATCCGGACCTGTTCAACCGCTGGGAAGCCGGTCAAACCCTGGCCCGCGAGCTGATCCTGGGCCGCGCCGCCGGCGCGCCCGACGAGGTGGGCGAAGAGCGCTATGCCGACGCCCTGGGCAAGGCGCTGGTGGACGAGGCCTCGGACCCAGCCTTCAAGGCGCTGCTGTTGGCCCTGCCCACCGAGGGCGATCTCAGCCTGGCCGTCGAGCCGGTCGATCCGGCCGCTATCCACGCCGCCCGCGACCATCTGAAGACCGTCATCGCCGTCCACCTGGGCGACCTGCTGCGGCGGACGCACGGCGACCTGCAGAGCGGCGGCGAGTTCTCGGCCGACGCCCGGGCGGCCGGCAAGCGCGCCCTGCGCAACGCCTGTTGCGACCTGCTGGCGGCCGATCCGCACGCGGTCAATGTCGAGCGCGTGGTCGGACACTTCGAGAGCGCGGCCAACATGACCGACGCCATGGGCGGCCTGTCGGCCCTGGTGGCGATCGGCGGCGCGCCTGCCGAGAAGGCCCTGGCCGCCTTCCACGCCCAGTGGCGGCACGAGCCTCTGGTGCTGGACAAGTGGTTCGCCGCCCAGGCCCGCGACCCGGGCCAAGGCGCGATCGGCCGCATCCTGGCTCTGACCGCCCATCCGGACTTCGACGCGACCAACCCCAACCGCCTGCGGGCCCTGGTCCAGGGCTTCTCAAGCGGCAATCCGGCCCGCTTCCACGACGAGACAGGAGCCGGCTACAGCTTCCTGGCCGACCAGATCCTGGCGGTGGACGGCTTCAACCCGATGACGGCGGCACGGCTGGTCGAACCGCTGGGGGCGTGGCGCCGGTATGTCCCCGAACTGGGCGCCCTCATGCGCGAGCAGTTGGAGCGCATCAGGGCCCATGTCGGCCTGTCCAAGAACGTGCTGGAGCTGGTTTCGCGGGCCCTGGACTGAGGCCGACCGCGCCGCTGCGGGCGAGTCTGAGGCGATTCTCCGCCCGACCGGTTGCGACTAAAGGGCTCATGCCCGGTCAAAACCTCGGTTCGGCGGTGACGCGCCCCTTCCGCCTGCGGTAGATTCACCATGTTGGCGAAGTGACTCGCCGAAGCTTTCGGGAGCATTGGGCTTTGGAGCGTGGCGGGGCGAGAACCGGGAGGCTGGCGGGGGCCGGACTTCCGGCGGCGGGCGCGACCCGCTTCCGCGCCGCGCGGTCGCCGTCCCAGGCCTATGTGCGCCTGGCCATCCTGGCCGCTCTGCTGCTGCTGGCCGTCTACACCGCCTTCGGCGTCAACCGCCTGAAGGACGAGGCCAGCGCCCCGCCCGGCGGCGCCACCCTGGCCGCTCAGGCCAAGCTGGTGGCCGCCGCCGCCGAGACCAATCTGGCCGCCCAGCGCGCCGGCCTCTCGGCCGCCGCCGACCTGCTGCAACGCGACCCCAACGGCCCGATCGACGCCGCGGAGACCGCCCTGCGCGCCGCCGGCGGCGAGGCCATGGCCGTGGCCGTGGTCGGTCCTAGCGACGTTCTGGCCGTCGCCGGCCGCGACACCGCCGCCGACTGGAAGGCCGCCGCCCGCGCGGCCGGCGGTTCGGGCCGCAGCCTGTGGATCGGCGGCGGTCCGACCGGCCACCTCTATGTCGCCATGTCCACGCCCGTCGCCGGCGGGCGGGGCTTCGTGATCGCCTCCAGCGATCCCAGCCGCGTGATCGCCGAACCGGCCAGGGGCGCGGCCAGCGCCCTGATGCTGTCGGACGGACGGATCCTGGCCGCCGCCGGACGCCCGATCCAGGGCGCGACCAATCTGCGCGAGGCCTTCTCGCTGGCGCTGGAAGACCTGGGCGACGGAGCGGCCGCGCTGCGAGGCCAATCCGTGGACGGCCAGGCCCTGGACGTCGCGATCCAGCCCCTGGCACAGGGCGACCTGCTGGCCGCCGCCGGAGCCAAGCCCAGCACCGTCGCCAATATCGACCGCCAGGTCATGGAAGGCGCCTTCTCGCTGCTGGCCCCTCTGGCCGTCGGCATCGCCCTGGCCCTGATGCTGATGCTGCAGAGCCGCCGGGTCGAGACCGCCCAACGCGAATTTGTCGACAGCGAGCAACGCTTCCGCCTGGCTGTCGAGGCCGCCCGCTGCGGCATCTGGGAATGGGAGCTGAGCGGCGACCAGGTGTTCATGTCCGACGTGACCGGCGCGATGTTCGGCTGGGGCGGCGGCGGCGTGGCGCCCGGTCAGGACTTGCTGGAGCGCGTATCGGTCGACCACCGCGACAAGGTCCGCCAGGCCCTGGCCAACGCCGCGACCTACGGCGCGTTCGACGTGTCGTTCCGCGTGCCCTCGCGCGACGGCGGGCGAGCCATCTGGATCGACGCCCGCGGCCAGGGCTTCGGCAAGCCCGGCGAGGACGGCTATTCGCGGATCATCGGCGTGGCCCTGGACGTCACCGAGGAACGCCTGGCCCAGGCGCGCGCCCAGGCCGCCGAGAACCGCCTGCGCGACGCCATCGAGAGTGTGTCGGAAGCCTTCGTCCTGTGGGACCGCCAGGGCCGGCTGCTGATGTGCAACCGCAACTACCGCAACGTCTTCAATCTTGAGCCCAAGTTGCTGAAGCCCGGCGCGCCGCGCCAGGAGGTCAACCGCTTCGCGGCCCTGGCCATCAAGCACGACCAGCCCGCTCCGGACGGCGCCAAGGGCGTGCGCGAGGCGGAGCTGAACGACGGCCGCTGGATCCAGATCAGCGAGCGCCGCACGGCCGAAGGGGGCCTGGTGATGACCGCCGCCGACATCACCGCCATCAAGAACCAGGAAGAGGCTCGTCGCCTCAATGAGGAGCAACTCCAGTACGCCGTCGCCGGCCTGGAGCGCAGCCAGGAACAGCTGGCCGAGCTGGCCCGCAAGTACGAGATGGAGAAGGTCAAGGCCGAGGGCGCCAACAAGGCCAAGAGCGAGTTCCTGGCCAACATGTCCCACGAGCTGCGCACG